>Ga0268250_10000129_pt1 | contig 35352 bp, 22 predicted proteins | sample AgamicAsSfe_FD_200448 | JGI IMG/M metagenome (GOLD analysis project Ga0268250, IMG submission 200448) | Agave microbial communities from Guanajuato, Mexico - As.Sf.e (v2) (version 2) | ecosystem: Host-associated > Plants > Phyllosphere > Phylloplane/Leaf | place: Guanajuato, Mexico | collected...
TTTTTTCTAGTTGAATGCGGCCAGTACCGGAGCAGAAGTGAAGGCGGACTTAAGGCGTTTAAAAGCGTCTTACCGTTTACTATTCTAATCGAAACGCTCGCCCTTTCTAGTTAGCGAGACTAACGGGAATATAGTCTTTAAAAAGTCCTTAATGAATCTTTGATAGAAGTTTGCGAACCTAATAAAGGCCTATATATCGATAAGGTTTATAGGTATTTTCTAATTCTTTACTATCTTAACCTTGTCCGGGTCTATACGAAATCTATAATCCCTAATAATAAGACCTAGGAATTTCGTTTCATAGGCGAAGAATTTACATTTTAAGAATTTAGCAAATAGCCTAGCGTTTCGGAGTTGTTTTAGAACCTAGCGAAGGTATATAACGTGCTCCTCCCTTATCTTACTATAGATTAGTATGTCGTCCAAGTACGCTAAGTAGAACTAGTCGAGGTATTCTCGTAACGTATCGTTAATAAACCTCTAAAATGTCGCGGGAGCTCCTATTAATCTAAAAGGTATTACTAGGCTTTCGAATAGACTAAATCTAGTTCTAAACGCCGTAAGGTGTTCCTGCCCTTCCTTTATACGAACGTTGTTGAAGGCTAAGATAATATCGATCTTTAAGAAGTACTTTATGCCTTATAAATTATTCAAAGTCTCTTTAATTAACGGTAACGGATACCGGTCTTTTACTAATATATTATTGTCTATACGAAAATCGATATAGAGTCGTAGGCCCCCTCTAGGTTTCTTAATAAAGAGGATAGGGGAAGCGGTAGCCGAGGAACTTAGCCGAATAAATCCTTTCTTTAGGTTCTTATCTAGCCATTCTTTTAAGGCTTCAAGTTCGGTTCGGGATATCAAGTATAGTGGTCTAAAAGGTAGGTCTTTACTAGGTATTAGTCGAATGTCGTAGTCGTAGGATCGGTATAGTAGTAATTAATCTACCTTTCTCGGGGAAAAGACTTCGGCGTAGTCCTAAATCTCGATTAGCAAGTTCTGGATGATATCTAATTCGGTTCTATCACTAGATTCATATATACTATTCACTTATATAGCTTGCTTTCGGCGTATAATATAATCGATATCATCTATCGTAGTAATAAACATATCAGTGTTCCTTCGTCGTAGTTATCGGACAGAGTTAATACTAATAAAGGCAATATCGGTATTCTGAAGGCCTTCGGGACGGTCGGGTAGATAACGGAGCGCGGTCTTTTTTGGAATGTCTTTTAGTATAGGTTAAGGTTATAGTTACTCCGAAATACTATAATACTCGCGGCAGAATTTACTATTAAATGTAATAGTTCGGGAGGCCTATTCAGTTTTCGGATCATGCTTTTCTAGCTACGGTAGGCCTAGGATCGTATAGTAATATGCTAACGGTATAACAAATAGAATTATATCTTTTTCTATATGGTCTCTAATCTAGAAATTAACTCGAATATAGTAGCGAATAGTTTGGTTCTCATTCAATAACCTATCGTAACCCACAAGTTGGAAGGGTTTACGTAGGGGGAGGAGTAGTATCTTCTTCTCTTTAGTCTATTCGAGGTTAATAAACGATTAACCTTCACATCTAGTATCCACTTAGTGTAGGTATAAAATACTAAACTAGGTAGACTAATCGTAGACGGGAGGATTGATATATGGGCTCGTTTAAACTCTTCGTCAACAGATAACCCATATAGTGCAGTCTTGGATATTCGTATAGGGTTCGGTGTAAAGGGTGACAATAATCTAGTAATCGGTTCCGTTCGTATAATAGAAGGCAGTTTGCCTTAAGGTATCTATAGTATAGTTTCTTTTAACGCTAAGGTGCTTCCTATCCTAGGCCTACTCCGTTTTCCTGGACTGACATGGCATGAATAGAGGTAGCGGGAGTAGTAGGGCGTAAAGCGGTTAGGGCGTAAAACGGGGGAGATTATATCTGACGGGGCGATAGGGTGCGCGAGATACGTATCTCTTATATACGTTAACGTCGGATTATATCGCGGGTTTAGACGTCTAGGGAGCGGGTATCGGGGTTCGGGCAGTCCCGAATAAGATAACTAGTTCGGTAGTAACGATGATATACTCCCGCCTCTTTATCGGATAGACGGTTATAGCGCTAGGTACTTAAATCTATTAGGTCTCCGGTTAGTTATTCACGGTTAGCAGCAGCGACGTAAGTCTAATAGGGCGTAGGGCGAGGTAATAAGGGGGTTTAAGGCGTCCGAGTATTAGTAGTACGAAAAGTTAGTTCGTTACGAATTACATACGTATTCTAGTAGAATTGTCGGCGACGATTTTCGAGTTCTTAAAGATAATAAGCGAATTGTCGAAAATTATTTAAAGAGGACGGGTTATAAAGTAATATTTCTTAGAGTTCGCGAGAAATTAATTAGTTCAGGAGAGGTATAGGTATAGAATCTAGTATTTTACCTTTAAGAGCGAGGCGTTTAAACTCGGTAAAGAATACGCTGAAATCTATATTCTTTTAACGTAAACGGAAGAGATTATTCTAAGCATTTTTAATACGGTCCGGATCACTAAAAGCGTTTTCTAGGTATTCTAACATCTGCGGATAGTCGACAAATTAATATATTCTATATTCAACCTTGGGCAGAATTAGAGAATAAGCGGTTCCAGTAAGACGGCTAGTAACGTAGGCCAAACGATCATTTACTCTTACGAAGCGGTCTATATTCGTAGTTAACTTACTATAGATCTGTTAGGTAAAGCGGCGTAGGTCTTTACGATCTCCGTTAAACTTTTTGGGGTTAGGTAGTCTTTCACTAAGTTTAGAAGACTCGGGAGGTGTAGTAGTAATAACTAGAGTCTTTCTCTCTATAGTATCTATAGGGTGCTTAGCAGGGCGTCCGGGTTCGGGTATCGTTTCAGGAGTAATAACCGTAGGAATAGTAGTAAGAAGGGCTTTTTCGTTCTAAATCTTAAGATTAAGGATCGTCTAATCCTTACTCTTAAGAATCTCTTTATACTAGTTCTTCTAGAATTCGATAACTCCCTTCGCGGAGGTAACCTAGTCCTAGATCTATTCGATCTTTTCCTATTAAAGAATAAGCTTCTCTTCAACCTCGGCGGTGTAACCAGTTAGGTTACAGAGGTAGACGAGCCAGTCGTCGCGGAACTAAGTAACGTGTTCGGCGAGTTTATCGGGGGAGTTAGTCCTAAGGGGGGGGTCCGGGCGGATAGCTATTTCGAAGGTAGTCATACTAAAGGTAGAAGCTACGTAATGTTACGGTCGGTCTCGCGGCGGTAGGTAGTTGGCATAAATACGGGGAAACGGTTTAGATTCAGTCAGCTATAGAGGTCTTGTCTATCGGTATAGGTTAGGCTATATAACGAGGACGTAGCTTAAAGAGCTACGTTGCTGATAGCGGCGGCAATAGATAAGGTTAAACCCTCGGTTCAACCTTCCTTTCCTAGCCTTATCATGTGCTTCCTAGTAGTAGGAACGTATCTGCTTCATATCCTATTGTCCTGTGACAGAAATATAGATTTGAATTTTCTTTAGAGTTAGGTTTGCGCATACTTAGTCGGCTATAATATATAGTTATTATAGTCATTACAGTCATTATAATCAGTAGTAGTTTTATTGGGAGATAAAACTTTCTTTTTCCCCGGGTATATAGAGTAGGAAACTAGTATAGTATCCGATAGACGCTAAAATAACCTAAGATCATTAACTAGCAGTATACGAGTATATAAGGCTATCCGGGTAAAAGTCCTATGCATAGGTTCATTAGATATATACTACTAAGTAAGTCCTTTCTATGTAGCCTAGCTAGTCCCCTTCTATAGTAAATCGAGCGTTCTAGTAATTCTTGAGACGGACCTTTTAATTTATTATCTTGAGTTCATATCTGTAGCTAGCTCCAGTATACTATCCACTTCTCTTTTCAATATGTAGCTCGTAAGGCTAATCCGTGAAGAAGTTACTATAAAACTACCTATTACTACGCGCGCCAAACCTTCAGATGTATATAGAGTAGAAAGATAACCGGGCTACTACCGGGATATTATTAAGACGAACTACCTACTACCTAACGGACCACCAATAAAGAAAAAGAGAAAGTTAAACCGTAGAACTCGGTAAAGAGACCCTTCCCCTTAGAAATAACTATCGTTAGTACTATCTCGACAACGCTCTTTCGGTTCAAAGTCGGTGCTATACCTAATTACTACTAGAAAGAGGCTTCCTAGCGTAAATATTGCGGGGAAAAGACTCCTAGACATTTTAACTAGTAGAAAATCGGTCCTAGGTTTATTTCTAGAAAGTTATTAGTATTTTTAAATCTAACAAATTCTAATAGACCATACTATCAACTTAGATATTAACGGTAAAGGAGAACCTAACGAGGAGTTTAAAATCGTATTAAATAAGATTCCTTTAGGTGCAGATAGCATAGTAGGCAGAGAGGATAGATAAGATAGTAAGAGTACTTTAATTCGTTTCCCTTACAGCCTTTAATAAAGTAATAGATATAGACCCGCTGGACGAATAGGCTATATTATATAGCGAGGAAGGATACGTATTGCGTATATAGTAATAAGTTATCGACTAGCTCTAAAAACAAAAGTAGATTATTAAGAGTATATAGTTAAAAGGTTACTTAGATATTAATCCTTTAGATAAAGACAGCCCTTATAAGCGGAATCGACTTAATAGGTAAAGAGCGGTTTAGCTAACCTAATAGAATCTGATAGTATTGTCCGAGGCCCTCGCAGATTTTTATACTAGCGTTAGAGAGCTTAGCGTGGATTTACTAAGGAAGACTGTAGAGCTGCGGTATTAGGCGATAATATAGCCTAGACGTTATCGGACGTGGCAGACGAGGCCGGACGCAATAATAACCCACCGACTATACCTTATAAACTCGCATACCTCCGCTCCGAGAGACGCGTCGTATAATAGCTTTATAAGAAAAGTAAGGCTCGTACTATCTAGTTTCGCCGTTATTATATGATATATAAGGATTACTTAAAGTGTAGATATACTACGCCCTATGCTTAAACGACGACTAATGAGTATTATAGCGATAAGTAATAATTCCGAGTATAATAACAAGTTAACCCGTAGAGCTTTACTACTCGACTACCTTACGTATATCTCTGACAATCTCAAATCTAACAATGACGTAAGATTTCGTATAAAGAATAAGGAACTGTTCGATACTAAGTACTCTAATAGCGACTTATTAAGGAACGTGAAGAAAAGGCTTAAGTAAGCTAGAGCTAAGCTTATTAAGCTTGCTATAGAATATAGACCGGGCCTAGTAGATGTTAGTTAACAAGGAAGACCTAGGAAATATTAGGGACGATAAAGGTTAGATACTAAGCTCTAACTTACTAGTATCTTCTAATCGATTTAAAGAAAATAATATACTAGATAATATAGATATAGACAAGGAGAATCTTTTTAGATAAGTAAGCGACAACTTACCTACGAGATGAACCGAGCAAATTATAGCTTTCAAGAAACGAGCCTAAGAAATTATAGGCTTACGTCGAATATCGTTTAGTAAACTCTAAGACCTACGCCCTAACTAGTAGTACGAAAAAGAACGCTTAGGTAAGGTTAAGAATAAAGAGTAGCATCTAATAGTATCTAATAGTTTATGCCTAGGCTCGAGACGATATAAGTATTAGTAATAGAAACTATACCGCGGATATATAAAACAAGATCTTAATCAATTAATTAGAAATAATAGCGTGCCTCTAACCTCTTCAGATGTTGATAACGAAAGTAAACTAGACTCTAATAGGCACTATAAGAGTCTCGTATATAAGAAGGCTCACTATAGAGCTAAAGGTCGTCGTATTTCTATACTCTAGAAGATTACTAAAGCTCGCGCCATATAATTCGCTAACTACTATTAGAAGAACCCTAATTAGATACTAGGTCTAAGTAAGTTTAATCTATTCCGAAGGTATTTCCTAATAGTATCTAATAGGATTCTTTAGTAGCACGAACACCTCTCAAAAAGTAAAGATATTAGTATTAAAGAGCCTTACTTCTTAAGTAGAAAGACCTTCCTAGTAACCTAGAGACGGATTTAGACGTTGATTTTATAGTACCTACGGACATAAAGAGAATACTACCCAACTAGCAACCTTCGGATATTAACGGAAAAACTACTAGAGAGTTTAGTATTATTTTACCTACGCCCTTACTACTACATCTTTCTTCGTACCTTTTATAACTAGATAGTGAAGAAGCTCGGCCTCTAAAATAGCCCGTCGTAGGTAAAGCGTAACCTACTTTACTATTCGAACGCTAGGAGGACGTGATTAATAATCTAGAGGATATTTTACTAAATAGTAATAATATCCCTATAAAGAGCATGCCTATAGGGATAAGTACTAGCTATACCTATACTACCCAAGCTCCTATGGGCGGCTAGACTAGGAGCCGAGGACTTCTTACGGATCCCGACAAGATTCTATTGTCTTTATCGAACTTAGTTAATATAAACGCTGAACCCCTATATATACGTTATTCTCCCATAACATTAAGTTCGATTAACTAATAGACTCGTTAACCTCTAGTTTTATACCGGAAAGCGAGAATAACCCCCTAAATAACGGAAGTTTAGAGGGGGAAGCGTCTATCGCCGATATACGACGTATTATCGAAGAAATATACGCATAATAATAACTTATATAAGCCGAAATGGTACGAACGCGTACCGCTATAAATAAGGCGGCTGCCGAGCGACTTACGAGGGATTCTATAGCTAGCCTACCGGAGGATATACCTCTATATACCCTCGTGAAAACTCTAATTGAAATAATCTCCGCTAATAACGCGACGAATCCTAGTAAAGAACCTATAGGCCCTAGGGACTAGAAACTACCCGTATAGAATAGAAGGCCTAATTTCTTCCGCGACTACCTCTCTTAGATTCGTAGCTCGTACCGGGTACGTTCCGGGACAAAACCTACGTTATCCTTAGAGTACTACTAGGATACTATTTACGACACCCTTCCTTCTCGAGAACGAGCTAGGATACGATACTTCTAGGAAAAGGGGAGCCCTCTCTATAGGAAGGATCCCGAAGCTTTCTTCCTATAACTCGAATATATCTTTACGGATAGTAACGAATAAGCTAAAGCCCTAGAACGCCTTACGAACCTAAGGTACGCTACTAGCTAACCTTAGCACGAACACTAGATAGAATTCGACGAACTCCTACTAAGTACGGCCGGAGATAGTTAGTCTAATAACGTAAAGATTAATTACCTTAAGAATACGTTTTCAAACCTAGTTAAGATATATACGGTAGCTATACCTAGATTAACGGAATACTACTTATTTACCGAGGAAGTCGAACGAATTATAACTAACCTCGAATCGACGGACCAGTTTAAGAACGTATATAAGAGGTAGTCTAAGGAAAAGAATAAGGAACGCGGGTCTTTTATAACGGTATCTACTTATACCTAAGGCGCCCTAACTATGGCGAGGGTAGATGCCGATAGTAATACCGTTATAGCCCCGACGTAATCCTTAGGGTCCCGTAACAGGAACGGCGGGGACCGAAAAGGACCGGGGAAGAAATAACGAGCTAAGTAGGTAGACCTTACGGAAAGAGAGAGACGCCGTAAGAATAGGCTTTATTTCCGTTACGGCGGCTCCGGATACCGTATTCGCGAATACCCTTTCGCCCCTACTACGTAGCTAACGAAGATAAACGCTATAAGCTATAAGCTATTATTAGAAGACGATAAAGAAGAAGGGAACTCCGGAAGATCTAAAGCGGGAAAAGAGTAAATCTCCCTCGAAGTTAGAAGCTAAGAGTAGACGAAGTATTAGTAAAAGGATAGAAAGAAGTCCGAAGTATTATAAATAGAAATCTCGTATATATAGATATAGTTATTTAAAATAATTTTAGAACCTCTACCCTGATCGATAAAGGTTACTAATACTATACTATAATTAACGGAGACCTTGTAAAAGGTCTCGGACTAAGCTATATTAGTACCGAAACACGCTAAGTAAAGGGGGCGTCTATAAGTATAGGAGGCTCTAGGATCGACGGCGTTGTCGCTTTCTATATAGAAATCTAGGGATTCCAGCAGACTGTCTACGCCTATATTATACTAGGCCTAGCCTTCCTACTAATTCTAGGAAACCCCTAGAAGGCGTATAATAAAGTTAGGGCTACGCCCAAAAAGCGTCGGTACTACTATAGTAGGGCTAAAACGTGGATTAGAGAAGGGAGAAACTAATAAGAGCTATTAGACTCCGGTACTTTTACGTCGCTAGCCGTAGCAATATCGGAGGATATTAAGAAGGCTCTTAAGGTGAAAGTATACCTAACGGAGGAAGACCTAAAATAATACCTCCCTCCGGAGATTTAGGACATGTTACCGCTCTTTTATCGACGGGAAGCGGAAAAGCTAGCCCCCTATAGGGAAGGTATCGATTATAAGATTAAGCTCCGAAAAGACGCGGACGGATCCCTTCTAGCTTTACTATAGGGGCCGCTTTATAGTATATTAAAAGAAGAACTACTTGTTCTCTATAAAACGCTAGACGACTTAACTGAAAAGGGCTACATTAGGCTAAGCACGTTAGAGGTAGCGGCACCCGTGCTTTTTATACGGAAACCGGGTGGTGGACTACGCTTCTATTATAACTACCGTGCCTTAAATGCGATTATAAAGTAAGACCGTTACCCTCTACCTTTAATCCCGGAAACCCTGAGGAACCTAACGGGTGCTAGATAGTTAACTAAGGTAGACGTAGTATCGGCTTTCTACTAGATTCGTATAGCGAAGGGCTACGAGTTGATTACTACGTTTCGAACAAGATTTAGCTCTTTTAAATAGATAGTCTGCCCTTTTAATTTGTCCGGGGCCCCAGCAAGTTTTTAGTAGTATATTAATACTTTGCTACGGAAATACTTAGACGACTACGCTTCTACGTATATCGACGATATAATTATCTACTCTAGCGGGTTAAGAGAGGACTATTTTGAGAAGGTTAAAATAGTCCTCCGAACGCTTTAGGACGGAGGCCTATTCCTAGACCCGGGGAAGAGTAAGTTCGCGTAGAAGAGTATTAAGTATCTTAGCTTTATTATACACGCTAATAGAAAAGGCGTAGGACCCGACGTAGAAAAGATAGAAACTATCCGCGGGTAGTAGGCACCGTAAACGTAAAAGGAAATCCGTAGATTCCTTGGCTTTACTAATCACTATAGGATATTTATCCCTAACTACTCTAAGATTACCGGGCCTTTAACGTCGCTTACCGGAAAAGGCACATTGTTTAAGTAGGGGAAGGAGGAATAAAGAGCTTTTAAAGAACTCCGCGAGAAGATCTATAGGGCTCTAGTCCTTTCTTACTAGGATCCGACTCTACCAACCTTCTTAGAAATAGATTATAGTGGCTTTACACTAGGGGGCGTACTACTATAGGAAAAGAACGGAACCCGCTACCTAGTAGGATTTTTCTCTTAAAAACTAAACAAGGCGGAGATTAACTACGATATTTCCGATAAAGAGATATTAGCGGTAATTTCCTATATTAAATTTTAGGCTCCCGAGTTAAAAGTATATAGTCCCTTCACGATTTAGACGGACTATAAGAACCTAGAGTACTTTATAGTAAAACGATAACTAACGGAAAGGTAAATTAGGTAGTACGAAACCCTATTGAATTTCTAGTTTTCCCTAGTATACAGACCGGAAATAGAGCAAGTTATCGCGGATACTTTATCGAGGAGGGAGCAAGATATATTAGGCGAGGACGATAGACTATCCCGCTTTCGCCGCTTCTTAGCTACTGAAATAGAGATTAGGTTTTCCCTCTCCTTTCTAAAGGGAGAAGGCGTGCCTAACTACTACGCTATAAAGGTAAAAGAGGTATCCCCGGAGATACTTTCTACCTCTACTAAGCCTTACTATATACCCTGCTATAATATGGCCCCTCGGTGCCAGCGCACAGCGAGAAACTACGAAAAATCCTCGATTTTTCGGCCCTAAGGTACCGGGACCTACCCTGCCGTACCCCGCTGCAATAGCATGTATAGAAGGGATTCGTACGCCGGCGGGAATCGAACCCGCGACCTTCGGCGCATATATCCGAAAATTCAGGGCGGGGTAGGCGAAACGTACTAGACGCCCCCGCTATCGGGTATAGTTTACTATGAAATAGAGATTAGGTTTTCCCTCTCCTTTCTAAAGGGAGAAGGCGTGCCTAACCACTACGCTATAGAGGTAAAAGAGGTATCCCCGGAGATACTTTCTACCTCTACTAAGCCTTACTATATACCCTTTTATAACACTACGGAGTCCACCCCTAACTAGCCGGGAATCGAGGAGGGAAAGGAGGTAGTAGTAGCTACTACGTCTATAAGTACGGCACGAGAGGTTCCTACGGACTCTGTAATTTTATCTTCGAATTCTAATAGTCCTTTTTAGGATATCGAACTTAACGACCTCTAGAGGAAAGCCTTATAGAATAATAATTTACTTCGCTCTATACGCCGCGTAGTTAAGACCGGAGCCCGTATACTTCCTACCGATCTTAAGATTAAAATATAGGCAGGGGACTATACTATTAACTAAAACGGGCACCTTCGATACTACGGAAAACTTTAGGTACCTAGCGTTCCTGTAGCCCTGCAGTCCGAATATAATATAATAGGAACCGAAGCCTTATAGGCCGACGTGCTCTAAACTAAGCTAATATAGGCCGTATACGATTCCTTGGTAACCGGCTATCTAGGAAGGGATACTACTAACTTAGCTCTAGGTCGTAACTTCTACTAGCCCCTATAATCTAGGTATATACGGCAATCCCTTAGGAACTACGACTACTACGGAAGAAATAAGATCTAGAGGGAGTATAAATACGGACTCCTAAAGCCCCTACCGGTTCCCGACTATTTCTTCTAGGAAATCTCTATAGATTTTATAACGGACTTCCCCGACTCTAAAGGAAATCGCTACCTTTAGGTAATTAAGGACCGCCTAAGCAAGTAGATAGTACTAGTAGCGATACCTACAATAGAAGTAGAGGCTTACGCTATAAAATTTATAGAATGCTAAGCCTAATACTATGGAATGCCTCGCGCTATTACTAGTAATAGAGGAACGAACTAGACTAGTACCTTCTAGAAGGAGTTCTATAGACTAATAGGCGTATAATAGAGGTTAAGCTCCGTATACTACCTATAAACCGACAGAGGCCCCGAGCGACTTAACTAAGAAATATAAGTATAGCTAAGAGTCTTTATTAACTAATAGTAATTCGACTAGAAAAGATAGCTCCCTATAGCGTAACTATCGCTTAACGGCAGGTACTACTTAGTACTAGGTATAAGTCCTTTCTTTATAACCTATAGGTATAAGTCTACGTTACCCGTAGTATTAGAGCCGATACCCGTAGGAACTAGTAGTATTGCCGTAGCAAAGAGAGCCACCCTATTTGTCGAAAGAGTTAAAAAGATTACTAAGCTTTACTAGATAGGGATGGCGGCTACCGCGTAAAGATAGGAGGAAAACGTTAATAGATTACGTACCCCGGCGCCAATTTATTGGGTAAACAATAAGGCATAGCTAGACCTACGTAACTACTAAACTAACCGCCTAAAAAGAAGCCTAGACGCTGAGTATATAAAGTATACGGTTTCTAAAGTATATTCGCCGGCCTTAATTGAACTTACTAGGATTCCTAATAGTATCTACCCTATCTTCTACCCTGATCTCTTACGCCCTACTAGCTAAGACCCGCTCCTAGGGCAGGTCTCTAATAATACTTAACCGGCTCCCGTGCTCTTCGAGTCGCATGAAGAATAGTAGGTAGAAGAGATCCTATACGCTAGGTAAAAACCGAGGAATAGGGGGAAAGGTAGGGAAGTACTAGTTAAGTAGGCGGGATACTACTAACTAACTTAGGAACCCTTAGAGGAACTCTCGGATACCGTAGCTATAGACGCTTTTAAAGGTAAGTACGGAGACTCTAAGGTAAATAATAGACCTAGGTCTATATAGGAAAAGAAGAAAAAGGGCCCTAGTAAGGTATAGCTAGGACTAACAGAGTCCTTAGAGTTTATTACGAAAATAGGAGTTTTTATTAAGGAAAGTAAGTATTATTTATTACTCTTCGTTAAATTTAACGGAATCTATCTATATTAACGCTAATTTAGCGGACCCTACTAAAACACCCCGGAGCCTAAAACAATTAAGCCGGAACCCTTAGTTCCTACGACGGCTACTAAGACGTAAGAGAGCAGGAATAGTATTCATACTATAGCTAGAATCTCGGTTACTAATAGAAAAGTAGCGGAAACTATATAAAACTTACGTCGACCCCTACTAAGCTATAACGTTCTCTACCTTGTCGGTGATCTTAGAGGCTATTATACTAAAATATCGTAAGCCGATGTATTTTCTTACGGGAACCAAAGGAAGTACGCGGAAAGAAGACCGTCCTTCTAAAGAGGACGGAGGGCCTTCTAGGTCTTAAGGACCTTTTTAAGCTTGCTATAGGCAGCCGCGCTAGAATCTCGTAAGCTACCGCATTTCTTATAGAAACCGAAAACCTACGCTCTAGTAGTACTAGTACGATTCTAGCCGGTATAGGCAATATGCGCTATTTTTAGACTACTTTAGTTACCGACATGTTTTCTACGGAATCTAGAAGATCTTATAGGGGCTAATATATCTTATAGTCCGTGTTGCAGGCGGTATAGGCACGTTTAGGAGGCTACTAAAAGTATTAGGAACCCGCGAAAAAGTTTCCGGAAACGCACGTTATACGTTTTAAGGCTGGCAATTAATGCTAGAGAAAGCGTAAGGATAGTAGTAAATTAGAGGCATCTAGGGAACCGTAAGAAACAGCTAGAATCCGTAATAAAAGGCTCGGAACCCGAAAGGCGTGTATTTCGTACGTTGGTTGTTGTTATTATTGTTATTATTGTTGTTAGTGGCGTTAGAGATAGAGTTAGTAAAATAAAAAGAAAAGAGAAAAATAAGTAGGCGGAGGCAGTAACTTATAGAAGGGGGACCCGTTAATCCTACGCGCGGGGTAGGGAGAATAATAGGAAATAAAGGGATTATAATATAAAAAGGTAAAGTGAAAGTTGCCTTTTTTAGAAAATTGGAAACGAGGTAAGTTTTAGAAGATAAAACGCCCGAAAGAGGGAATCCGCGAGAGATCGTATGGGAGCCGTATAAATAGACTAGGAACCGTACTTCGAGGAACCCGCGAGAGAGCTTACGGTATCCGTTACTCTCCGGCGGAAGGAGGGAGGGGGTAATATAAAGGGTATACCTATAGGGATAAGTACTAGCTATACCTATACTACCTATGTTCCTACGGGCGGCTAGACTAGGAGCCGAGGACTTCTTACGGATCCCGACGAGATTCTATCGTCTTTATCGAACTTAGTTAATACAAACGCTAAACCCCTATGTATACGTTATTCTCCCGTAACAATCCCGAGCTATAATATGCTGATATAGGCAAGAATATAGACGGAAGAGGGGTTAGCTAATATAGCGGTAAAGAGTAATAAAGTAGAAGCGGTAAAGAAGAAGGAGTCTAAGGAAGAAGGAGAGGAGGTTATAAGTAGCTTCTTAAACGTTACTGACTACCCCGAGTAGGAACATGAGGAGACAAAGGAGACTGCTTTACTAGCTACGATAAAGAAGCAGCACGCTATAAAAAAAAGTAGCCGGCTACGAGAAAGAAGCCTAATTCGTTAGCGTAGGGCGTCCGGCCTAGGGCTCCTTGTTCGTATAAGCGCAAGTAAAGGTGGAAGATAAGCCGTAATCTAGGATATATAGCGGCACTAATAGGTAGATAATAAGATATAAGATTATTATAAAAAGGCTTTTTCAAATCCCTAACCTAACCTAATAGTATCTAATAGTAAATGCTTACGTGACTAATTGTTCGGCCTAACCTAAGCGATAGAGAAACCCGTTAGGGATCCCTAACTCGCCCGAGCTAGGCCTAGGCTAGCCCAGCCTAACTCTGGGTTGGGTTTACTACGAGCGAAACCTAACCTAACCTAACCCTTTAGAAGCTTTACTTACTAGCTCTACCTTTAGTTCTATAATCCTCGTACGCTTTACTTCTCTTTCTATATGCTAGCAATCTAGGAGTCGAGCCTACTATACCTTGAGGGCCTCTAGCTCTAGGTCTAACTCTTAGTCTATTTATAGTTGATCCTCTAATTGCGGATTAGCGCTAGCGTGCGCCTATATAACTAGTTCCGTAATAGGAGTACCTGTAACCTCTCCTTCAATACTAGCGTGCACCTATAGCTAGTCTATGTTCGTCGGTAGGGTAGGTTCCTCTACTATAGTATAGTTGATATAAGGTTCGGTGCCGTCGATAGAAGGAGTACGGCGGTATTCGCTAGATTAGCTTATTTTACGTTAGGTATTATAATCGGACCGTCTTCTCTAGGAGGTCGAAGTATTAGACTATAAGAGGGCGATAGGCGGTATAATTATAATACTTAGTAAGAGGCTACTACGTAGTAGGTATATCTCGTCATACTCTTAAATATTACTTGTAGGAGTAAGTATATACTAGCGTTCCCTAGCGTTTATACTCTACGTACGGTCACGTGCCTTGCCTACTATTACATGCCGCCAGAGCGCACTGTAACAAGTAGTAAGTAAGATAGAGTTAGTTTACCTACTATATAATATAAAATAGACTTCTTTAGTTAGTTCTTTTATTACTTAGCTTTATAAAGTAGACGGTAGCGCTATATAGCGCTATAGTAAGTTAAAAATACTTCTTTTAGCTACTGTACTATCTATTTATTAAATGAGGAACCCGGTGTATTATATGAGCCTTAGGGTATCTTATTACTATATCTATATTTTACTCTAGTTTACTTTTAGCTTTTAGTCTTGCAACCTATCTTACTAGTAACTAGAATTAAGAAAGATAGTAGCTTACTATAGCGCTTTAATAGATAAACAATTACTTCTTTATATACTATACTATCTACTTTATAGATATATCTATCTAATAAGTAGAGCTTAGAGAATCTAAATTAAAAAGATCTATACAGTAAGATATATAATAGCTAATTAAGACCTAATTACTTATAAGCTTTATACTTATATAAGTCTACTTACAGAGATTTATAACTTACTTAAATCTATACTAATTCTAGGTACGTTATATATATCTCCTTCACCTAATTCTTTACTCGAAGGTTCGAACATATTATACATAACTTTCTCCCACCTTTGAACTCTCTCTTCTACGATGGCGTTACCATCGTAGCTGACCCCGAAATGAAGCCCCGCATCGTCTCCAGCACTTGCAACCAGGAATTCACCATCGCGTACTCTGACCGATGCATGCAGTTCCCGGAAGTCTGCTGCGAATGCTTGGTCCGTGTTCTCCAGACTGAACATGCCAGGCGTCAGGAAACGTCTTCTGTCACCAATGCTGCTTACTCCGCAAGTAGCTCCCGTGGAAGCTGTTTTGGCTGGATATGCTCCTTGTAGGCCGGGAAAACTTTTGCCATCAGGAGCTTTCTTTCTGTGTGAAGCTGGTAGCATACTCTCTGCACGTTCCACAATGCTGAGGTAGTTTCCAGGCAATAGCTGAGCCGGACTTCTAGAACCGAGACCGAAGTTACGAGTCTGCTTCGCCGTGCGTGGCTTTTTCTGTAAGACAGAGAGTTGTCTTTGCGCTTGCCTGGCAAGCAAGCGGAATCGAGCATCTAGTGGTAAATGTGCCGGTAGAAATGGTAGTGTGATGCCATCAGAGAATGCGAGCATGAGCGAATCGATTGGCACGTTCTTCGGGTCTTGGAAGAAAGGACGAGGGTTGATTGGAAACGAGAAAGTGAAAGGCAAGGGTGATACCAGGTTGATTGCTCGATTATCTTGCTCGTATATAGCCATCATGGACATTGCGATCAAAGTGAAGCAACCTGCTCCAATACTGACATGTATTTGGCGACAAAGGTTGATGATCCTACTGCTGGCAAGACCTGACAGTTTGACGTGTCCACAATACGAGGCTAGTGGTGGAGTCTTGTCATAATCTAGTAGTGCCGGAAATAGGGGTGGCAGTTGCTGCACTCCTGCATCTAGTGCCTTTGCCCGGCGGAGAGGGTTCTGTATTGATGCTGGTGGTGGCGTTCTTACATGGCGTAGTATTCGGCTGATTGCCCAAGCCCATCGTCGACGTGCGATTGAGCCAGTCAATGGTGGATACAGCGATTCCTGTGCAGCCGGCAGCGCCGTAAGAAGTCTATCAGCATCGAGGGAAGCATTTTGCAACTCTAGCTCGAGGTCTACTATTGAGCTGTTCAGTAAACGGAGGAAGTGCGAATTTTGGTTGTACATTGTCAATCCATCAGTAATCTCATGAGCGACAATGGAGACGAAGTCGAGTCGATAGCGGCCAGTCCCTAGACTACGAGTCGGGAGGACAAACAACTTGGACAGGCTAGAGCTTGGCTCGATGGCGCGGGATGTGTTCATGAGATGTCGGCAAAAAACCTCGACTTCCACGTCTTGATACTGCTCCTCGACGAAGATGATGTTGTGCTTGGCCTCATCCAGCATGGACAATACATTCCCTGATCGAGCAACAACAAAATGCCTTTCCGTTCGACTAAGTCCAGCACTGATGGGCAACTCGTCACCATTGACCACTTTCGCGCGTAACAGACCATGATAAGTTCTGAGCAGTGTCCAAGCCAGCGTGACCCTTTTTGCAAAGTCCTTTGCCGAGATTGACGACGTTGCCTCCAGCGTCAACTGTGCAAGTGTGTCTGCTCGACCCTCGAACAGTACTCCATCACCGTCGAAGGCTAATTCCACTGCACCCAAGGGTCTAACAGCACTCCCGTCATCAATGATTTGCCACCGATGGTAGTCGCTAGCATATCTCGAGAGCCAGTCGATGGGCTTGATGTCGGGCGAGGTGGCCTGTCGTGACATGGAGTGCTACATGAGTCTAAGCAGATTGGGTCCGGCACTGTCGCTCTCTGAATCCTTTGCTCTTGAGCTTTGGGTGCGACGTTGCCTCTATTCGATGCGAACAATTAGCACATCAAAATTGCCATCTTGGGATGCCATTGTGAATGCGGAGATGCTCGATCCGAATCAGGCTAAACTACAGCCTTCGTCTCTTCTTCTCTCATTCCTTCTTGTTCTGAGATCAATCTTCTTATACTCATTTGTTCCATCTTCGCCCTGTCCCCTTGCTCAGACTGCTGTAAACTCTCGTTCTTCCCAGATATCCAGTGCTCCCGAAAGAGACCCAAATTGAGACATTACCCCGCACAACTGCTGTCATCATGCCTTCTGCCACACCAGACTATCGCCTGACGGAGGAGCAGAAGGAACACTTCCTCGACCATGGCTTCATCAAACTAGACAACTGCTTCTCCCTCGAGGACCAGCACTGCAGGGACTTGATGGACCGCATGTGGGAGCGCTTAGACATGGATGAAAACAACAAAGAGACTTGGAACCCGTGGCGTGGTAGGTGACCTTTACTCGCCGGGATGCTGCTATACTGACTCGTATACCAAGTCCACCTGCCAAGGCATCACCGTGCTGTGCCGATGCGTGACTTCTGCCCTCGTGCATGGGCGGCCATATGCGAGCTGTCAGGTGGTGAGGACCGTGTTGACACTGGTGTCCAGCCAGTTCCAGGTGTCGATGGTGATGAGGACATCGACATGGCTGTGATCAGTGATGCCTTTATCGTCAACGTCGGTAGTAAGGAAGACAAGTCAAAGTGGGATGATGCTATCGACCACAGTGCCAAAGACAGCCTCACTGCCGGACAGAAGCGATTACTGGATCCACATGACCGCAACAACTGGCACGTAGATGGTGACTTCTTCCACCACTTCCTCGACAGTCCGCAGCAAGGGCTCCTACCTATTGTCCTTTTCAGTGACATCAAGACTGGTGGCGGTGCCACCTATATCTGCCCTCCTGCTATCCCGACCATGGCCCAGCACTTGGCAGACCATCCGGAGGGCGTCATGCCTGATATGACTTCCGCAATTCACCGGGATATACCTTACGAGACTTTTTCGTCGGACTTCTACCAGAAAGTGGTTGAGCCAATCTCAAAGGACGGCTTCGAGATGGCGACGGGCAAAGCTGGAGATATTTACTTGTTGCACCCGCTGATGGTCCACTCTGCTGCTCCCAACTACCTTAGAGGTATGCTCCGCCCACATTTGCAGAGAATCACCTTTGCTGACCTCATCTACCAGAACCTCGTATCATTACGAATCCACCGGTCGCGCTAAAGGAACCATTCAACTTCGACAGACAGGACGGAAGCGAGTACAGCTTGGTGGAACAGAAGACACTTCGTGCACTGGGAAAGCCCGAGGGGCTACGAGGCTGGAAGGCTACCGGGGAGCGGAAGATGATTGTGCCTGAACGGGTCAAGAGACAGGCTAAGATGAAGAAGATTGGCGAGCCCGTGGTTGTTCCCAGGGGCATTCCGCTCACCGCATAGAGAATCACTCGTGGGGACGGAAGTTGAGAACAGAATTTAGTTACCGATCACTGGCTGGTCCGCCTTGCATCTTACATACATAATTCATTGGTTTATGGGCAGTACTATATTGCTACATACTATACACATGGCATAGTGCGAATTTGCTCGGTTTCAGTGCTGGTTTACATAAAGACAAATGTCACTGCACCATCTTCGGTTGAGCGGGCCGGGCCATACATATGTACCAGCGGTGCTGTTCAATTCTATTTCCCAGCGTGCTTATCACCATCTGGATTAGTCGTGCCAATGCCACTACGCGCTTTGAGTAACAAGAGCACCGGCCTTGTCCGTCTTGATCTTGCTGTACATTGTCTTCACGCTGGTTGTCGTAGTGCTTGTGACCACTTTCGAGTACGTGGACACAACCTTCCCAGCCACTCGTAAAGCACTGCTAGACTTTTGCGAAGACGCTGCCTTCCCAGCAATGTTGATCGAGCTACTCTTGGACGATGTCTTGGCAACCCTCGCTGCTGATGAGACTTTTGCGGTGCTCGACTTGACTGCGCTAGCCTGTTTCGTGCTTGATGAGGCCTTGATTGTGCTTGACTTGGTCGAAGAGGACTTGGATAGGGTAGTCGTTGTTGATGGTGTCTTGGTCGACGTAGACGTTGGCAAGGTCTTCGCCGAGATTGTAGCAGTTGATGATTGTACTGAGTTGAGTCCAGCGGGAGTCGACACCTTTGAGATCGTCGAGCCGGAGGAAGATGACTTGGTTGACGAAGAAACGGGTGCGAGTGACGAAGTGCTAGTAGAGCTTGTGCTAGTAGATGTGGTCGATGTGGTCGATGTGGTAGACACCACGGTAGAGCTGGTACTTGTGGATGTAGTTGACGTAGAAGACACCACTGTCGAGCTTGGAAGTGGTGGTGCTTGTTGCCCATTGGCCAAGTTCACATAAGTACTCAATCGCCAGCCGCCACCGCAATATTCGAGCTTGTTTCCAGTACATGTCATGGCACAGTCCGTATCTGCAGCAACGGGGCCGCTGATCACATTACCAGTGAAACCTATTGAGTCACGCATTAGTGCTGTTTCTTTGATTGATAGCAGGACCATGTGGTACTCACATTGGCTGGCATACTCAATCGCAAAGTACTGCTGACCAAGTTGTTGTGCGAATGCTGCACAGCGTTCTAACGTCATCGCGGTGCCATCTGTGTATGAAGGACCACTGAGAGCACGAGGCGATCCTTGATCAAGGATACATGCAGCGTAGTGCCATGAACCATTCGTGGCACCACCTGCCTCGGCCACGATTGGCTTTATAGATGGCGGTGTCGGCATCGTGACCACAGTGCTATTGAACACAGAGAGCCTGTTGCCACCTCCGCAAGTCTCAGCCTTGTCGCCTCCACAAAGCATTGAGCATGACGTGTTAGATGACAGCATGCTCCCTCCATTGGCAAAGCTGTTTCCACAGTAGCACTGTTGTGAGTACTCAGCTAGATTGTGTCAGTTGGAGTCATACCTGGCGCTGGACAGACATACCTCCAGAGTAGAAGAAGCCCATCGAGTCGCAGTATGTTCGGCACATCTCAAGAGTCATATTTGTGGACGACATGGACGCACTACTGAGTACACGACCATTGCTGCCTTCTTGAGCGCATCCGAAGTAGGTACCCGCTGCGGCCGGGGTTGGTCCAGCCCCAGGAGCAGCAAGAGTGGCTGTGCTCTGCGTGTTATTGTAGATGGCCAGAAGGCCTCCACCACCGCAGGTCTCAGAGAAGTTACCCGCACAAGGTAGGAGATTGATGGAGTCAACTGTGTTAGCCCATAGTGGAATAGCCGAGGAGCACCAACTGCCTCACGTCAGTATATACACTTCATAGGCGGTTTGTTTAAGCATACCACTGATTGCTGTATTCCACACCCGCAAATCTTTCACCCAGCGATGAACAATAAGCCTGGCACAGCTCGATACTCATGCTCTTGTTTTGTAATGTACCGCCGTTGAGCACGCGTGTAGATATGGTATCGTTGTACAGACCGACGTACTGCCAGCCAGGATTACCCACCGATTGTCCAGGAGTAGGGGTCGTGTAGATGACTGGCGATTGCTCCGGCCCAAGATTGTTAAGAGGAGGAACTGGGTAACCAGGTGGGCATACGATCGTACTGACATTTGCTTCTGCTGGTCCATCCGTGATGATGATACAGCCAGGAAGGTGGTTGCCAACATCACCTAGCACAGTCTCATTGACGACGGGGATTCCGCTTGGTGCATACTGAGGACAGACCTCCGAATAGGTGTTGATGTCACTAGTCGTAAGGTATGGACAAGCACTGATCTGGCCAGCATCGTCGGTGTTTGCACAGTTCGCCAGAGCTGGTGTGAGTACACTCAGGTCCCATCCGTTCATGAAATCGCCGTGGAAACCTGGAGCATTCGTGAGCAGAATGAAAAATGAAAAATGACGTGTACTACGAACCATAGCCGGTAGGGTCGCCGTTTGCGAACACAAAGCGGCCACCGTCGCTTTGGTCAACGTTGTTGACTCCGTATAACACCCTGCGAGACGTAATTAGTGATTGGACATTCAAAGAAACATGAAAATGCATGCTGCCGCCTTTGCGGCTGCATGTCTATCTCGGAAGTGCATCATATCTCTACTTACTCGAAGAAGAGATGCACAAATTGGACTGGATGTGTAGGTGGGCAGGCACCGTTGTCAATCTGGCTCATGTAGGCTACGTGACTTTGGTCTGACTTGTAAAGATTGACTCCGTCCCTATGATGAAGGTGAACTCAATGAAGGCTGTGCAGAGGAAATGAGACTGACCAGCAGCTTTGAAACTGAATCTGCGCACGAAGACCATCCGAGCAGTTTGTCCGCCACATGTAGGGCAACTGTGGCAGTGGTCCTTCCTCGTCGAGACAATTGAAGCTTACCCGTTGAGCAAGCTTTTCAGGAGGATTGGTGGCGTTGCCCCAAGTCATCGTCACATTGTCGTAAGATCGAGCTAGCGCATCACCACTCATCATCTTGAACCCCGGCGCTAAACAAGTCAGCTCCTGTCGCTGACCAACAATTGAATCGATCCTAGGGTGGTAGGCCACATACGGAAAGGAACAATGTTGGCACGATTGACGCCTCGTCCCAGGTAGTATACTACCATACCATCATTTGGAACCTCTTCGAAGGATCCATCTGCGTGCTCATAATATAATTGGGGTGTCCAGTAGCCAGATTTGTCTGCTTGAATCTCGCATGACGTGCAGGAAGAGTTGCGCATAGAATCATAATCCGAGTCGATGTTGATATCTATTGGCATAACTGTGAGCATTTTCGTCCAGTATAATATTACTTTGCCTACTTACTCGACCCGCCCGCGATTTTGTGTACATGGGAGCTGACAGAACCAAAAGAGATTACGGGATCAAGACGTCCAGTCTGCACAATACCACAGTTCATGCCTGATGTGATTGTCAGCTCTAGCTCTGCAAAACAGGGTGATCCGAGCTCAACACATACGCCAGTATGCATCGACAGAGGCCGAAAATGCAAGTGCCAATTGGAAAACAGTACGTGAAGAAAACATGACGGGCATTACAATTGCTAAACACAGACAGGTCGAAAAGAATAGAAGCGAAGATTGTCACGAGGCACTGTCCAGCAATGCCTTGCGTTGGTGACGAGACAGCAAGCCAGCGGGCGCACACTGCATTCATGTACTCGAGAAGAAAGACACGAGAGAGCTCGTGCCAAGGGGATGACTCCATCGACGGGATTCGCAGTCTCAAATGCTGGTGGCCGAAGTAGGTCCAGCTCGTTTTCGACGCAATGGCAGGGATCGAAATGGCGATGGTATATCGTCTCACTGGATCAGACTGGCTCGAGACCCGATAGACTTTGCACTGGAGGACCATGGTCGTGGACGAACACCGGAATACGAGTTGACGTTGACAAAGTGACCGAAAGAGGACAGACTGCAAGCATGCTCTCGTATTCGACTCTGGTGGTAGTAGCAACGGCCGGAGGATTTGGTGAAGTAAAGGTGATCTCTTGGCGGGCTCACTCAGTACTGAAGTGGCAACAAGCCCGTCGAGGTCTTCTTTGGTTATCAAATGCGAAACATTGACGTCTTCTTGGCTGTTTCGTGCATCATTCAGATTGTTGATTCAGAACGATGTATTCTGGTATGCTCGAGCAGAATCATCACAGCCCTCGCCCCAAGAAACTTCCATCCTTTTGTCATATCACTGTTGATACCGTCCTTGGACCTTTGACTACTAATGATGCTTGTGATGACTGGATGGTGTCTTGTGTATATCGGCCTTTGTCTTGAAAGATCATGGTATCAAAATGATGATGTTGTTGGTAGTGACGCATCGGGATCTGCCGACATCCTCTTCTAGAGCAAATACACCAACAAGCATTCCTAGCGATTCTACTTCGCATTTTTGAGTTCGTCGTGCACGCTTGTGTCTTTGTGACTCCAACCTCTGTGGTGTTGCAGAATGACGCCACTGTTCTGTCGAGATTGGATGCTCCGGCACGACCGATGTCGATCGGTGCGGCCACAAGCTCCGTCGACTACTATCGCATGATACGCTCGTCGTACCCAATGTGTTGTTGGCGATATCCCGCTCCTGTATATGTCGGTATCATTGCTTAGACAAAGGATACACAGGCATCTTCATACTAGTATCAGGGCCATGTCTCCATCGAATGAAGTCGACTCTGCCATAATATCGCTACTATCCCTTGATCCTGCTAAGACTACTTTCTCCTCTCATGGCGGAGCGGGCATGTCCTCCGCATCCACGTCCAAGATCAGTACCACCACGCCAGACGGTATGCCTAAAGACTACTTCCTCAAAACAGGTACAGGTGACAAGGCAAGGACGATGTTTCTGGGCGAGCACGCCAGTCTCAATGCCATGCATAGTGTTGTGCCGAGTCTGTGTCCACGTAGCTATGGTCACGGACAATTCCAGGACGGCAGTGGCAAGAGCTTTTTAGTGACTGACTTCTTGGACCTATCTGGAGGTCGCCGTACTGGCGGTGATGTGGCGAGGCGAACGATGTCTTTGGCACAGAAGATGGCAAAACTGCATACCTCACCAGCACCGGTACCAGACGGCCATGACCAGCCCATGTTTGGCTTCGCGGTAGCAACTTGCTGCGGCGATACTCCGCAGGATAATACTTTCACTCGTTCATGGGCGGACTTTTACGCAACCAGACGGCTGAGATTCATACTGGGGAGATGCGAAGCAAGGAATGGCTCGCACAACGAATTGGCGGAATTAGTAGAGAAGACGGCGCACAACGTGGTTCCGAGACTACTGAGGGATGGCCATTTGGGTGGTGAGAAGGGCATTCAGGCGGTCGTTGTGCACGGGGATCTCTGGAGCGGCAACGCAGGCAGAGGTAAGATAATGGATGGGGGTGAGCAGGAAAAACAGGGCATACAAGACGTGGCGTATGATTCTAGTGCATTTTATGCACATAACGAGTACGAGTTGGGTATCATGAAGATGTTTGGTGGCTTCGGACAAAGCTTTCTCGAGGAGTATCATCAAACGTGCCCCAAAACTGAACCAGTAGAAGAGTACGATGACAGGGTGGCATTGTACGAGCTGTTAGTTCCTGCGGCTAGTGCAGTACAGCACTTACTCATTCTCTGCTAACAATCTTGACAGATACCATCACCTGAACCATCATGCGTTGTTCAGAGGAGGCTATGAAAGTGGTGCTATCAGCATTATGAAGAGACTAATCAGCAAGTATAGTCCCGAATAAACAGGATTGGGATGTCGGGGCCACTGTCATATTCTTGTCCAAGGAGATCTCGGGAACAGTGCCGTGGAAATTCTTCAAGATGAGCAGGTGAGCCGGATCCGTCGTCGTTGCAGCGTAATAGTATATATACATCTCTCGTTAGTACATTGCCTTGACCCTTTTTGTGAACGCCTGTTAAATCCCCATAGCCATGCCTCTTCATGCGTGAATGCCATCTGTTTTGTGCCTAGCTCTTTCTAATGCTGTTCCACATCAAGCATCGCAAGCCAATTGAGCATCATCATGGCCTTGATGAGGTTGCCTCGAAGGTCACAATGTCTGCAAGCATGGTCAGCTGACAATCTAGGCACTTCTTCCCAATAGACTTACCCTCCATCGTACATGTTGGCCTGCAAGCTCATGTTGTATGTTCCCAAGTGCTCAATGCCTCTCTTTCCGTCCTCGATCTTCACGCTCTCCTCGTACATACTGAGCGCCTTATTGCCCTGACTGACCAGCCACTCATCCGGCTTCTTGACACCCGCAGCATTCGGTGTGATGACTAAGCGCGGCCAGAATGCATCCTTGTTGCGTAGGTAGGGTAATTGTTCTTGCACGACCTGCTCCAGTGTGTCTACCCAGTTGAGATGGGCTTGTAGATCGAGATCATTCCATAGACCGTGCCCATAGACGAAAGCATATGGCTTGGGCGGCTTAGTAGTACCCAATGTCTCCCGGAAGCGTTGAATCTCATCTTCTGGCACCGGGTATCTGACAATGACTTCAACTGCAGGTTGTGTTAGCCATGCCACAGTGGCCAAGTTCCGCAGTCAAATAACACTAGAGACTTACTAGCGACATCGACAGCCTTTGGGTCACAAGCCAGACTGTCTGGATCATGTCTGATCACATCTGCTGTCTTGAAAATTCCCTGGATAGAGCAGGCCTTGACGTTGAACTGGTAATTGCAGAAGCAGTCCCTCCTCTCTTCTGGCGAAAAGTTCCAGTCTGTCACTGCCCCATAGCCCAAGTCTCTTCTGATGAGCACATTGATACTGCCTACAACGTGCCTCATCATGCTGTCGCCAATAATGATGACCTTTTGGAATCTTGACAGAATCTCGCAAATCTCCTCCGTTGTGAACCACCGAAAGTCACATCCTCGCGGCATATACGGCGCATCGTGTCCTATGCGTCCACCCCACGACATAGCGTTCAGCATATCCTGACGCGTTTGACATAGTGGAGAAAATGGTGCATGGAGATCGAGACTGCTGATGTTGCATGTTTGGCGGTATTTGTAATTCTGGAAAGTGTCGATGCTATCCGCTAGTCGGTAGTCGACCTGTTCTGGTGGTTGGAAGGCGATGTGAGGTACAACAGTCTGGTTGCCATAATAGTCTTGCGGAATGAGGAATGACGGTCGTTTGTGCTAGAATGTGGGTTTAGTTTTTGATTGTGTGGTACACATTCCTGCACCAGCATATGACCTACTTTAGGCTGACTGATGCCCCCAAAGGTCGACCACAGCAGAAGAGTTGTTATGATACCACCAACAATGAGTAGCGTCTTCCTGTTCTGCTTACTCGTCGCCTGTTCTACGACGTGTACAAATGGGTTCGCATTATTCCCACCTCTGCGCTTCTCATCGTAATACACTCCGCCGGCCATGCTTGGCCTTATCTTGCACAGCAGCTTGGATTCCTACCCAGTCCAGGAGTCAGATTGGCGATGCTGTGAAGTGTAGCGCAGCGGCGCTATGAAAGTGCAATGTCTGGGGACTCGAAAGTCGGGGCGCGTCACAAAACACCGAACGAGAACCAGGGGCGGGTCTTGGCATCACTTTCATACGAGATGGAGGATATCAATTCGCTCCAATGCAAACCCAGATTGCTTGCGCTACAGCCTCGACAAGATGACCTGCAGTCACGATCGGGACATGCTCGGGCGACGACGACACAAAAAATACTGCGCTTGACTGATGATTCTCTTTCTGCTAGAACATTGCTGACCTTGAAGACCGACAATAGCTACAGTATAGCTCAGTAACTTCGTAGCTCAACTGAAAGTGCTTGTTCACTCAGCTTCATCAGCTAGCCTGATGTTGATCTAATAGTCCTCCGAAAAGCCATGGACGGGAAAGCAAATTGGTATCATACATGCCCATCCCAGAACGCCGAAATCATGATCGCACCCTCATGAGGTCCACCTGTATATTTCTACCTACACATAAGGCTGGTCAAATACGTTACTTGACATCATCGACGTGTTCAGCTCGCCAGTACCGAGCCCGAGCCCCTGAACATAAGCATCCCATCCATCCTGAGTAGTTGCGTTAGCCAACGTCCTCTTGCATACCACACTATCGGACTTACCCAATCAAGATTTGCAGCTGAAAGTTCCATGATATTGGATCCGAAGAGGTTCGAATTGATCAGGCTTCCATCTGCCAACGATGTCGACGCCGCGGCCGGTAGGACTTGCTGGCCGAAGCCTGGTTGTGGAGTCACCGCGGTACGGTCTTGCACATACTTTGGATCGTACGCGGATGGCACAACCTCGGAGTGAAGCCTCCCACCACTACTGAGAAGCTCCAGCGTAAGAGCAGCCGAATGTTCTGAAGCCACAAGGCCATCGGGCGGCAGTCCGTCGTTTCGCGAGGTATACGCAAAGTTATTCTGCAACTGCTGGCGTAATGCTTGATGATCTTTGAGCTTGTCCAACATAACTTTCAGAATGGAGGACGCCTTGTAAGCCTCCAAGCTTTGATCTTTGAGACTTTCCCATGTCTGTACTGCACGACTGATTGCGTTAAACATGACCTCACGATGCTGAAGCGCCCACGCGTAGCCTTCGCCCGAAGTCTGACTTTGAGATTCAGCTTGCGCTGTATGATAGAGATCCAGACATACAATCATTGCTGAGAGTAAGTAGTCATGTGTGGTCAAAGACGTTGTGAATGACCACGCAAGTGAGCTAAGTCTCGCCCCCGGCTGACACTCGGCCTGGATGGTGGATTGGTGAGAAAGCATTTCTAGACACGCCTCGATACATGCCTTCCGACTGGGAAAATAGCGAGGGTCTTTGCGTGCAAGGGCCATGAACTTTCGATGCAATAGGCAACGGCTCTTCTGATACGTTAAGTCAAGCGCCAGTCGTTGCATGATGGTCAACGGTGGGTCAATACTGCTGTGCTCAGCTGATTCCATCCGCATGAGGCTGGGGAGTTGAGCACGAATTTCTTGGAGCTCCTCATCTAATCGCTGAGTCGCATCCCACGAAGGCGAGCTCAGCGACATGGCGAGCTCTTGGATACGTCCTAGTTGGTAAATCATTCGTGTATGAGCAATGACGAACGTCATGGGTGTGTTGTCCGTCATCGAGCGTGAGGGAGGCAGCGTAGCCGAGCTGTCATTGAATTCCTCGTCATGGATATTAGATGGCAAATTTGTGTCAGTATCTGTACTTCGAATCATATTAGGAAAACCACACTGGAATGACAGTAGGATATCTGCAGTCCTGATATAGCTCCACACTCTTCGCCTCATTTCTCCACGAAATGGAGAACATGAGGCATACGGCGCACTGTCCCGTTGAAGGCCCATGCGCATAGCCAGTCTGGTGATGATGCCAGCGAGCATCCACAGACCGGTCTCGGCGTCAACATTTCGTGCGTACTCAGCATGAAAGTAATAACAAAGAGCTTCAAGCATGAAATCAAGAGGTTGTGTAAAGTCTGCGGTTACGAGACACTGTGCAGAGTAATCGGAGTACTTGATCGCCAGAGATCGTGAAGTGCCGCGAAACTCTGGTGGCTCGTCGCCGGCACGATGATATGATTCCAAGGCCAGACTCATCATTGCAAAACACATCCCGAGCCACGGGATTGAGGTATGTTCTGGATGATCCCAGTGGATATCGTACTGACGGCGGAACGTGGGAGCATGCAGAATCTGCATGTGTGCTCCATCGGTGTTGAAATGTCGATGCATCAACTTGTCGGCCATGGGTTTCTGCGGGAAATTGGATAAAAGTGTTGCCTGATCCGTTGTGGGAGCTCCCCTGAATAACAAAGACACTGCTGCGGCCGGCTGTCCTCGCTTGTGTATCTTGACCTTTTCGACCTGCTCGTCGTATTGCTTCTGGTGCTCTAGGAAATATCGCTTGACTTCAGCAATGTCACTCAGTATCGTCCACCAGTGAGCTTCCGAGGCATAGAATTGACGATCATTATGCACTTTCAACACTCCTATTGAGCGTTCCACTTGCTGAAGGTCGGCATCCTCAGCACCAGTCTCTTTGTTGTCATGGCTTGGGGTCAACTGTGAAGGTTCATCTGTAGTCGTGCTTGGACTTGTGGCCCCAGCAACAAGTGCTGCTGCTGTCGCTGGATTCATGGCTGGCGAACCACTGCCCATGAGAGATAGCACAAGATTTTCCAGTCGATTGATACGATTTTGCATCTCACCCGGAGTGCTAAGATCATTTATACTAGCATTGGTCGCCAGGCGTCTCCGCGTGGCTGGGGACGCATACGTGCACCCATTGGTGTCGCCTCGCTTTGTGCAATTGTCGCAAGGTACGCCTCTGTTGCACTTGAGCCTGATAATAGGATGTTCATAATCAGCGTTGAGAACTTCATCCTCTATGCACTTAGCAGGGACTCGCTTACTTTCTTGATCTGCATGGCGCGCAGGATAGTGGAACGCGATTTCGTTTTCGCACGATGCGATTATGCGTATCTAGTGCAGGTCCAGTGTTCGAGGTAGGCGCGGCAGGAGATGCAGGCATCAGGTCACCCATTGGCGCAGTAGGGACGGCTACTTGTGGAGAGAAAGTGCTGCTCATGCTGGATGTCCCGTGGTGAGGATGCTCGAAGGATATATCGTTCTCTTGCAGATGTGTTCTCAATGAGTTCAGCTGTGTAAACATTTGCCGAACTTATGTGTTGGAGATTCCAGCCGGGTTCGTGCTGCGTGTCGAGGTGATTGAGTTGGAAAGCGGTAGGCAGTGCGTCGTATGTTGTGCGTCTCGCGTGTTGGCGGAAATGATAGATTAGGCCTCGATAGCTCAGTAAACGGCGCAAAGCAAACGAGGCGCGATTCCGGGACTGCTCGTCAATGAGGCACCAGTGTGTTGGTCGTAAGTGATGACTCGGGCTGTACAATGCGGCGCGTGCCCAGAGAGCACAAATTAGGTGCTAGCACTGTGTGCGCTTGCGATCGCGCTGCTTTTGGTGTCGCTTTCCACGTCCTCGTATGAAGATCTCAAGGCTGCAGAGACCAGACGTGAAACACACCTGAGACTGGGGACGGAGATAAAAAGGTGTCTCCAGGAGGATGTCCTTGTCGCCGTGTTATGTCCTTGATGTGGCGAGGAGATTACGGTAGGGTCTTGCCAGCCCAAGACTGCGCCGGGTAGCTCTCAGTGGAGTGGACATGAACGATGAACAACATGGTCTGTGAGCTTACATTCATGCAGGCAGAACATAAAGACGGAGCAGAACGCTGACGCACCAACTCCACATGCGCACCAATCGTGCGCTCCTCTTGACCTACTTACTGGCATTATGCACTCAACCTTAGACTCACTGAGAAGCAGCACAAGAGAGCTGTATGATCATGCCGGCACTCTCCATGACATTACCCCAGACTAGTGATTGCGGGTCCTCGTATGTCATCATCATCGATAATCACAAGTTTTGGAATCACGATTCGAAATGTACACAGTCCGCGCTCGACCTTGATCTAGCTTCTGGTTAGACGTGTAATGTCTGCTTTTCTTGGACATTGTAGCAGACGTTTCATTGCCCAAGATGCCATCAAAACTTGCGCTCGGTCATCCCTCCTCTCCTTGCCAACTGCACGCCGATCACTTCAGCCATTCCGAGTCCAGACGATAGTGTTACGCCCCAGACTATATTCGGATTCTCCTAGTCACTCGCAAAGCTTCTCACCCCTTGTTCCACCTAACCCTCTGAATCTTCCCAAGGCACAGCCAGCCAAACATTACAGGCGTACGCGGAAATGGCTACGACGACTGATCTTCCTCTCCGGTGTCCTCGTCGGCGCGCATCTCGTCGATCGCCAGCTCCTACACTCTTCCCTCACACGTAGCGCCCGCACATTTGCTCTGGCCATTGTGGTGGCGGTCGATTACAAGATCAGTATGTCGGCAACAGCGATTGCCTCCTTCTTTCCATGGCTAATTCGACCCAAGACTTTCGTGAACACCCACCTCTGGCCGATTCGATCGAGGCACTTCACGCACGCAATGCCGAGCGGCTGTTCAACCTGCTACATACGAATGGCGGTCTCTACCTCAAGATCGGTCAGGCGATCGCAATGCAAAGCGCAGTATTACCACCATCATTTCAGAAGATGTTCAGTCGCATGTTCGACGACGCGCCCATGAACTCGTGGGAGGACGTGCAAAAGGTGATACAGGAGGATTTTGGGATAGGGCCGGAGGAACTATTCGGGGTCAGCTTTGCGGGCGAGCCAGGGAAGGGTGCTATGGAGAAAGAAGCCAGAGCGAGCGCCAGTGTTGCACAGGTGCACTGGGCAAGACTTGCGGATGGAAGAGAGGTTGCGATCAAGATTCAGAAGCGCGAAATTGCACAACAAGTTGGTTGGGATCTGTGGAGTTTCAAGGTCGTGGCTTGGCTGTATACCAAATATTTCGACATTCCGATGTTCGTTCTTGTGATCACCTCCCAAACCAGGTTCGCTAACAAAGTCATAGGTACAGCTTAGTACCATATATCACTGAGCGGTTAATGCTCGAGACGGACTTCCAGAACGAGGCCGACAACTCGGAGCGCATGGCAGAACTAGTACGAAGGGAGCCGCGACTACGAGATCGTGTCTACATTCCTAAAGTATATCGGGAACTGTCGTCTAAGCGGGTAATGACAGCTGAATGGGTCGAAGGTGTCCGACTCTGGGACAAGGACCGGATCACAGCAAAATGGCAAGGTGGATGGCGAACAGGCTCACCAGGCTGCCGTGGCACTCCTCTTGACACAAAGAGTGTAAACTTGGTATCTGCCAGTAACGCAAAGGATGGAAAGCTGAAGCCTGAACGGCATCACTGGCAGGGCAAGAATGGTAAAGGAGGTCTTGGTCTATCATTGAGAGAGACGATGTCGACAATGGTGGATCTGTTCTCCGCCCAGATGTTCGTCTTCGGCGTGGTCCATTGCGATCCTCATCCGTAAGTCTTGATGACACAGTAGAGCACGATACCATGCTAATCTCAATACAGTGGAAACATTTTTATGCGCCGCACACCCTCTGGCAAAGCAGAGCTGGTTCTGATAGATCATGGTGAGCCCAGCATGTTCAGTATGATATTCGCAAAGAAGAGGGACTAATCAGCGCTCTAGGCCTGTACATTAACATGTCGCCTGAGTTCCGGCACAAGTATGCTTTACTCTGGAAGTCTTTGATGACCTTCGATAACGAGACCATTCGCGAGGTCGTCACATCATGGGGCGTTGGCAACCCTGATGTGTTTGCTTCCGCAACCCTACTTCGTCCCTACAGTGGAGGTGACAAGTCTGTTTCCGACTCGATACGACAAGGCCTGGAAGGGAAGACTGAGAGTGAGCGGGCGTATGAGATGCAGCAGAAAATGCGCAAGGGTATCAAGCAGATGCTTACCGACCAAGACAAGTTTCCCCGGGAGCTGCTTTTCATTGGCCGCAACCTTAGGATCGTGCAAGGTACAGATTGGACTCCCTGTAAACAGGACCAGACTAACGTGGTGCAAGGCAACAACCAGTACATGGGATCTCCCGTCAACAGAATCAAATTGACGGGTCTATGGGCATCAAGAGCGCTGGTAGACGACCCTCACCTGACGTTCACAGAAAGGGTGAAGTTCCTGGGAGGGCATGTGGTATTCAGGACAGTGCTACTTGGTAGTGATTTCTACTTCTGGTATAGCAAGGTCCGGCAATGGCTGGGGTTGGGGGGAGGTATGGAAGATGAGATTGAAAGCCAAATGAAGAAAATGGCCCACGGAATGGGCATCAAACTTAACCATTCGTAAGTCCGCCTTCATTTTGGGACTGGAATGTGCTGACCTTGGATAGCGTCTTTGAAGGATGAACAACATTACGCTATGAGAGGAGAAGAATCAAATATAGAGCTGGAAGCATTAATCTTACTGTAATCCTCGTGGGTGGAGATTATGTCTGTCATCCGATCAGTCAGCAAACACCAGCCGGCCCATAAGGTGCCTTCCGCTCCTCAGCTCACAATTCGATTCAGTTCGCTTGTCGCTGAAACAGGTCCAGGACGTTTCAGATTGGTCCACATTTGTTTCACATTCTCCTGCTGGACCCTAGATCTTGAACAAGCAGTGTCGCCTAATCGCATTTGTTTCTCTTCAGATTTCTACCTACTTCACTCTCTTCCTCCACCTTCTTCGTTGCCTTCTCCATCCACTTCTTACAACAATTCATCAGTCAACTCTGCGGTTTTCACATTCAGCTGCTAGTACTCATCACCTGCAAGTCATCTCTCTAATGCCTTCGCATTGCGCATTGCTTATAGACGCTTCGACTAACACCTGCGGAGCTTAGCAGTATTATTCGACCTCACTTCTTCCTGCGGCACTCCTCGGATCACGCTAAGCTCGTCGGCCAACTACCATCCACTCCACCCAATCTAAAGCTACTCCAGCGCCATGCCGAAGCCTGAGATCACAATCACAGACGAAGGCATCAAGGGTGTGGCTGCGATTCAGACGTACAGCGGTCTCGATAGAGAAGAATGGAAGGAGTTGTTACCAGTCATCAAGCACTTTATCAGCGAGAACGAGGATGCTACTGCCAAAACACCTCGGTCCTGGAAGAAACCAGAATGGCAAGACCTTGCGCGCAAGTTCCTGGACGAGTTTGAAGAAGGCGAAGACGAATCTCGAGGAGAAAGGGTATTCCATCCGGCACGCGGTATTAGCAAGCACAACGACTTCGTTTGGCCTGAGGACCGAGAGATGTGCGCGTCAATCCAATGAAAATATCGTCCGTGAATGTCGTACTAATTCGCATCAGGCTTACATACATCATCTTCTCCATCATCAAGTTCGAGGCGACGAAGTACCATACCAACAAACGCAAGGCCGATGGTGCAGTAAGTGGTGGAAGTTCAGCCAAAAAAGCCAAGGTATCCAAGAAGAGTAATGTGGAAGCAAAAACCGGAGACGACGAGCAACAGCAGGACCCGGACCATGATCTGGATCTGGACCAAGAAGACCTGGACCAGGAACTTTTAGACCAAGCATCTAGTGAATCAGGCAGCCGAACAAAGCCCAAGTCTAAAGCCAGTACAGCGAAGAAAGCTCCTGCGGCACTTTCCAAGGCCAAGCCTAAGGCGACAGCTTCCAAGAAGACTCCCGCGAAGTCTGCAGCTAAAAGCAGCACTGCCAACAAGGCCTTCAAGCCACCAGCACTCAAACCGAAAGTCACGAAACCCACCACACCCCCTCCCCAGGAGGAAGAGGAGGCGAATGAACAAGACGAGTTTGAGGGTCCGAGCGATGAAGACCTCGAAGATGTTCAGGATAAACCTGTCAAGGACTCTGGCGGCGACATCGACACCGAGAATATCTCCAAAGTCCTCGATGACATCAAGGCGTCTGCTTCCAACACTGCTCCCAAAGGTTTCGAGTTTGTAGGTGTCCAGGCTGTCTCAGGACTCCGAAAAGAAGCTAGACCGACGAGTGCGCAACATTCCTCGGACCTCGGCAAAGCAGGCCTCAAAGCTTATACTGCTCCCTCCGCCTCCGTGACGCCGAGAAAGGAGGTACCCTCCACAACCAATACCAGCTCGCCAGCTGTTGCTGCAGCGGAGGTCATCCAGGTCGAAGATGACGCTGACCAGGTCCTCGAGGAGATTGCAAATTCGATCGAGATAGACCACGACACCTCCAGTGTGGTCGAAGAACGTCCTCGCATACGCAGACTCACAGACTCGGCTGATGCCACCAAAGTCCATCGAAGCATCTTCGATACGCGCACGGACACTCCTACTGAAGTCCAGCACCAGCCACTGGCGCAGCCCATATTCACTCCTACACCCAAGTTCACCAACCACATCAACAACTCAAATACCATTTCCATCAGCGTCACTTTGCTCAGCGGACAAGTCGAAGGTACCTCAAAGGGAACATCCTACATCATGGCACTCCCCAGCAGTGTCTCTTTTGCCGAAGTCCTTGGAAAGTACATGCTCCAGCTGCCGCAGGGCCATGCTGATTACTGGGCACTCGCCGATGCTGACAAATGTGTGCTGAGGACTGCCGATGGCAACCAACAGAACTTCAGCATCAGAGAGGCCTATGTTGAGAAGATGTGGAAGGCCGCCGTAGGAAGAGCATTGCGGGAACCGGAGGCTGAGTCAGGCATGGATGTGCTTGAGGTGGAGATCTCCTAATGAGGCGAGTTGATTAAAGATGATGGTACATGCAAGCAGCGTTTCACGGAAGCTGCACGGACACGACATAAGGGTGGCTACTTTGCACGCAGATGATACCTGGGATACTACTTTGCACTAGGAGTTCACAATCGATCCAAGCTGTAACAGGATTGATTGTATTGCTTACTTTGCAACAGTTTGCTACTTCGTGGAGATCTGTCGATATTGGGAATAGAATTAGCACTACGTGTCGACAGAATCTCGGAGGTTGGCGTCTTGAGGTCTGGACATTGCTGATATGGCCTTGCTGATCTTGACACGAGCTCTTCGTTGATCGAGCGGTCAAGGGATCCGAAGATGCATCTTGATAGCTAGGTAGCTAACGGTTGATGGCTTTGCTTATGCCTTCTGGCTACATTGTGACGCCGGTGCGAAGGCCCCCTCGGTCAACTACAATGTAGAACTGTTGAATGCGAAAGTCGGAAAGATCCAAGCGAGAGTGCCGAGTGCCGTCGAGGTTCTGCTCAGACCGCCCAAAACATTGGAATACTCTACTGACACGTCGATCATCATATTCATGTTCATCATGCCTCGTTCCTTCCTTGTCGTCCCATCACCTTACCACCCACCACCCTCACACCTCCCCACCAACCGCCTAACACCCTCC
>Ga0268250_10000130_pt1 | contig 35302 bp, 39 predicted proteins | sample AgamicAsSfe_FD_200448 | JGI IMG/M metagenome (GOLD analysis project Ga0268250, IMG submission 200448) | Agave microbial communities from Guanajuato, Mexico - As.Sf.e (v2) (version 2) | ecosystem: Host-associated > Plants > Phyllosphere > Phylloplane/Leaf | place: Guanajuato, Mexico | collected...
GGGGTTGATGGTGCTGGCGGGGCTGAGGATGAGGAGAAGGGCGGAGGGTTGGGGGATCGTGAAGAAGGAGCATGAGGTGTTGATGAGGAAGTTGAAGGAGAGGAGTGGGGCGAAAGGGAAGGTTTGAAAGGGCCGATATTGGGAGAGGTAGGACTGCAAAGGACGTGATTTGGAACTGGGGAGCGCGTGTTGGGTAAGAGATACAACTTGAGAAAGGCTGGACACGACGACACGCATGGGCTCGGCGTAGCATATTGGTATCGGGTTGTGAGCTCTTCTGACACGGAAGACTGGCAGGTTGGGAGGCAGGATCAACGTTTTGGAGACATTTTAGCGCGGTGTTGTAACGACTTTCATTCCTCATCATTCGAGTAGTGTAGTGTAGCAGATTGAATTGAATCGCATAGAATACCCAAGTATGTATTCACTATCCGGACCTTCTTCTCTCCCTCGCTCCCTAATTCTCTCACATACAAGAACGAAGGTCTACTGGAAACTGCCCGTCTGACGCGACTGGTCGCGTTGTGTGAACACATCTTGACCACTCAAGCGCAAAACCACTGCATGCTCAGCATATGCATCAGCGTATCGACCTCGTCCTCCGTCAGCTCCATCGAGCAGGCTCGAACTGTCAGGTGTGCGGCGGCTAGCCATCCGTTTCTGCCAACAGACTGCGCTCCATCAGCCTCATCTCCGGTACTTTGTCCCTGCGGTTGTGACTGTGGCTGTGTTTGTGACTGTGACAGCGTCTGCGTTCCTTGCGACTGCGACAACATTCCCGGCGGTCCTGACGCCATCCATGCCGGATAAACCGTCTCCAGCTGAGTCAGCAGCGGCGGCTGTCTTGAATGATACAGGTGCGCGAGGAAGTCGAGCATCAAGGTTTCGAAGTCGGAGTATGTGTGATGTGATGAGAGAAGTCTGAGGTGGTTTTCTATGTGTGCATGACTCTTGGGGGAAGTTCGGCCGTCATCGTCAAGAGAGTGGTTGGACGGGAACGGCTGGGAGGGCTCGAGGAGAGAGAGCGCTTGCAGTCGAAGGTGACGCCACGTAGCGCCTGCGGACTCGGGAGAGTCTTCCGCTTGCGTGACGAAAAGACTCGGGTGGGACGAGGGCGTGTTGTCGGGTGAACTGGCAGGCGTGTTGCCTAGGGCAGTGATGTCGCCTTCGTCCGAATCCGGAATCGTCGTGCCGCGCGTGGCTACCATAGCAGCGGTGTCTTTCGCAAGGTCGGTCGTGAATGGCTCATTCTGAACGGTGGGAAACTTGCCCCAAGCGAAAGCGTCGAGAATGGGGCTTGCTGATCCAAATTGCTGGAGGTCGAGATATTGTTCCATGACGGCTTGAAGCATGAACTTTGCGGCGAGGTCGAGCCATTGGGGCTCGCTTGCCCACACCATGTCGGAGGTTGTGGAGGTCTTATCTTGATCGTCTGGGGCTGAGGTGGGTGAAGATGGGGGTGGTGTTGGATGGTCGTGGAGGTTGGAGGACATTATTGTGGCGGTGAGATCCATGAATAGTGGGAGGAGGTCGAGGAGTGTGACAAAACCCGACCCAGTATCTGCTGCAGCTTCGTGATCCGCCCTCGATCCTTGCGCTAGCTTCGTCTTTGCGTGAAATGTTCCCTGGTCTCTACACTCGGCAATGTCCTCAATTTCCGCGTGCCCATTGCTATTCCCACCGTCATTCACGTTGTGATCCCTGAAGCTGATCCTGTAGCTGTTCTCATTTCTGTTGCCATTGCTAGTATTCTCGTTGTATGCTTCTTGTCCTGCTGTCTCTCCCACGATCTGGGGAGCCACCGCACTATAGATATCGAGCAACCGCAACGGCCAAGCATGACTCCCAGCAGCTTCTCGCCAACGCTCTGCTCGCGTATGATTCGCTTGTCGACGATTTGTGATAGAACCAGGGACCGCACAGATCGCGCTGCGCTCATATCGCAAGGTAAGAAGAGCGCTGAACTGTAAAAGCTGGATCAGGAAGCTCGTCTGCGGTGACAAGGAGAAGGTCGGATCAGATGTGCGACATAGACTGAGATACGCTGGAATGCTGGATTAGCGTCGGCAATGCTCAGTGCGTGATCAAACCTTCCGTACAATCTACCATACGTAGCTTATCTACCACCTCATGTACCGTCACATCCCTCGCATCCTTTGCATCAAAGTCTCCAGACTGTTTCTTGCGCGTAGACCGAGACTGTGCGCATCCAATCACACAATCGAGCGCGTCCCAGACAAGATACTCAAGGATGAGTACGTCGCAGTCGTGCTTGATATCTGCTTCGACTACACGACTGTCTGCTACTGACGCGTCTGTGTCCATCAGACAAGCTCATGAGGGCGAGTCGAGGGCTGTATGCTATGGGCATGATGGTGGGCAGGCTTGCCGCACGTGTTGTGGTGATGAAACGAAGTTGAGACAGTAGGATTGAGACGATCGGCACGGGCAGGGTACGGGCACATTGGAATGCAAGGAAACCCCAGAGTAACGCTCCCGGAAGAGATCAGCTTGGTACGATGTTGTATATTGCTTACTCGCGAACCCAGGCCCTTGCTATGCTTTTAGATTCTTTTGCGTGGCATGTCACATATCGACGAATGTCGACGACATCGGTCCGTCCTGCTTCTCATGTCGTAACAACGGTCCTTCTTAATCACATCCCTTTTGTTCCAGCACTGCCTTCAGCACCGCAGACACTTTTGCACCCTCCATCCCTTCTCTGATCATCCATCTACCTCTCCTCTCCTCACGCATCAATCCCCGACACTGGCAACGGGAACGTGCTCGCCCACGCCGCAATCTCCTTCTTCAGACTCTTTAACTCCTCCACCTCACCGCCGGCCACCTTCGCCTTAAAGTCCTTCAACTTATTATCGGTCTTCGGCAACTCCGCCTGTATCTTCTTCGTGGCCTTGATACACGTGTCAATGTACTGCGCAATGCGCTTGAAGTCCTCCTCGACCAATCCACGACTCGTCATAGCCGGCGCACCAATCCGAATGCCCATGGGTGTGAGCGCAGACTTGTCGCCGGGGGTGGTGTTCTTGTTACATGCAATGTTGACGGCCTCGAGGACGGCTTCGACGCGGGCACCGTCGAGGGCTTGCGGCTTGAGGTCCAGAAGGACCATGTGGTTATCTGTGCCGTCGGTGACGAGCTTGTAGCCGAGGGATTTGAATTCGTGCTCGAGTGTCTTGGCATTCGCCTTGACCTGTGTCTGGTATTCCTTGAACTCAGGTGACTGAGCCTGCTTGAGCGCGACGGCGAGCGCGGTGATGGTATGGTTGTGCGGGCCACCTTGATGACCGGGGAAGACGGAGAAGTTGATGGGACCTTCGAGGTCGTATTTGGTTTCTACGCCTTTCGCATCTGTGCTGCGCACGCCGCGACGGAAGAAGATCATAGCGCCACGGGGACCGCGAAGAGATTTGTGTGTCGTAGTAGTGACAATGTCGGCGTGGTCGAAGGGCGAGTCCATGACGCCTGCGGCGACGAGACCGGAGATGTGCGCCATATCGACTACGAGATATGCGCCGCAGAGGTCGGCGATGGAGCGCATGCGAGCGTAGTCGATTTCTCGACAGTAAGCGGAGGTGCCGGCGACGAGGACTTTGGGACGATACATGAGGGCGTTCTCTTCCAAGCGGTCGTAGTCGATGATGCCGGTTTCGAGGTTAACGCGGTAGGGAAAGGTTTCGAAGTACGTCGAGACTGCAGAGATTCTATAAAGAGCTGTTAGGAGGTGCCTGTATTTACACGATATGTCTTCCGTACTTCTTTGTTGGTGTCTGGTAGCCGTGGCTCAAGTGGCCGCCGTGCGGGAGGTCCAACCCCATCAGGCGTTCGTGCGCTGCGAGACGTTAGCTGTATGATATGTTCTTGCACTGCTCTCATGACATACGCCTCATGATAGCCTGGTAGACCTGGAGATTGGCAGGACTGCCACTCAATGTCTGTACATTGACACCCCACTTCGCAGAATCTAGACGGAATGTTGCGAGAGCTCTGTTCTGACATGTTGACTCAATCTTGTCAATGTGCTCATTGCCTCCGTAGTAACGAGCACCAGGATATCCTTCCGAGTACTTGTTTGACATAGGCGAGCCGAGAGCATCGAAGACAGCTCGGGATGTGACATTCTCGGAAGCGATGAGGAGGATTGATTCGCGCTGGCGCTGGATCTCGAGGCGCTGACAAGGAAGTTAGTGTCTTGCGCGCTGTGAGAGGTTTGAATCGAATGGCATACCATGATCTCTGCGATCTCGGGGTCGAGGTCGCGCAGAGGCGTCTCCATGAGGTGAGTGTTGTAGGGCATCTTGGTGGATGTGTGTGTGGGTGTTCTGCGAAGTGCAATTTGTCAAAATATATCAAATACATTTTGACAGTTTTGGTTCCAGATGTTGGAGATAGACGTTGGCCCGGGAATGCGACGGGAATGCGGGGAGAAGCTTGGCGGGGAACAGCTAGCTATCAACATCTTGTAAAATAAGCGTGTAATGTGTGCTGTGTGTGAGTACGGAGAATTTTGAGTGGACACGAGAGACCAATCGACATGCGGATATGGTCATGAGGGGAGTCTTGTTGTGAGTTTTCGAGAGGTAGATCTAGGTTGCATGTAAGGTAGGATCTGCTCTCATTTCTCGTCACGTGTATTCATTGCAAAGTTCAGGGCATCATCCATAACCTATCATCTATCATAATCTATCATACAGTCAACTCAATCATGCTTATCGTCTCAGTTTCGTTTCATGTCCTTCGACACAGTTCTGTTTGTGTCGACTGCATCATCGTCTGTATCATCTAAGTCGTCTCTCGTGAATACACCTCGAAGTCTTGCGAGTTCGCAAACAACTTTCTCGCCGTTCATTACCGTGCTCGGCAACGTGTATACATACGTGCGGCTACGTCCGACCTCGCCGCGCGGCTGTGCAGCACTGGACAGCTGCTCCCGCTGAGTTGTTTGCGGTGGTCAAGTCGAGTAGTCTTTTCAATCCTCAGGGAGAGAGTACTGAGATCTCGGCTGATGAGGAGCAGGGCTGTATCTGTTGACCTTCCTGGTGCCATGCTTGACTCTGCCAAATCCGCAGTACTGCAGTCTTGCGCCGAGGATGATTAACACAATGTTGGTCGTGTTGTTTGCATCTGCATGTTATGTCGAAAACATCATGTTGATAGTATGGCTACTATTGGGAGAAATTGTGTTAGCCAATGTTCTTGAGTATGTGATGTTCAATGGCCCGGGAAGTATACTTTGCAATACAAGTTGCATACTGGCGAGCACAAAGAAAGCAAGACCACAGCGAAAGGATCAAGGGAGGCATACTCAGGGTGTTCGTCGATAAATGCATTCCAGTTGTCATCGATCCCCTGGCCCGGCTGCATGTTGTTGTACATGTATTCCATGTTCATGTTGGTGTTCACCTCCATGTTCGCGTTCATGGTCATGTTGTAGGTTGGCATGAAAGAAGGCGCTGTATTGATTTCGTTGTTATCCCAGGTCTGGTTCCAAGGCATGTACCTGACTTCCTGACTTTGGTTGTTCAGGCTGTCGGCTGCACTGTCCATGCGGGATGGTTTGACAGGTGTAAGATTCGGCCGAGGAGGAATAGGACAATGCATTGGCTTTTGATGGCCGACCATCTTGGGTGGAGGTGAGGGCATCTCTGTCTTGAGCATTGGGAACCCGCCAGCAAGGGGTGAGATAGGGGAGGTATGGGTGGATTGTATCGAAGCAGCTTCAGACTGAGCACGGCTTGTCACTGTCGAAGCAGATGCGTGATTGACAAGAGACGGTACTCGTGCGATATCGTGCTCACGAGAGCTCGTCGATGGGAAAGCACTCTTCAAGTCGTACTCGGAAAAGTCTGTGTTGGACAAGGCTGGGGAAGAACCAGGAAGAGATTCGTTGAAGTGGAAGTCTTCTGGGATAGGCTGATGACCTTGTGTGTCTGAAAGAACTCCAAGTGATCTGACGATTGCATGGATAGACGGTTTTTGTCCTGTAAGCTCCTTTGTCTCGGATGGTGCGTATCTGTCCCAGGTTTCGCGGAGGGCTTTGATGAGGATCTTCTGCTGCGTTTCAATCTGGTCGACATAGCTGCGGTATGTGAGTCAACTGGTTCTGAGACAGCCAGGCATGCACGACATACCCAGCTGAAACGGGCCTCTCGATACTCTTTCGTCGAGATCCAAAATGACAAACCGCATCCTCCATTCTGCATCTTGGGCATGGCATGTTGCCATCACACTGTGGGCTAGAATCAGACCTGGTCATGACGACTTGTAGTATCAACATACCTTGACCTTCTTCAGTCGACAGCGATCGCAGGCTTTGGGCACACGCTTTCGAGCTTCGGGCTCGGTTCCAACCCGGTTGATGGAAGACGCCGCCATTGATGTGTTGGAATATGTGGAGCCCAGCAGTGACGAGTGACAGTGGTATGAGGTCGTCCAAGAGTGGCAGAAGAATTAGACTCGTGTCGAGGAGTGAAGAATGAGTGGTCTATGAAGAGGTGAATGAAGGGGTTACATGCTTCTCGAGGTACGAAGCTACTACTATAAGTATAGTGCAGAGGTACAGCTGATACCGGAGCTCCACCCGTCGAGACTTTTAGCAGTCTGTCTCTACAGTAGTCCCTGAAAGGCAAAGTCGGCTAATCCATTGGAACGGACAATCAATCATGAAGATGCGAGCATGAGGGGTATGGAGCTTGATGACAGCAGGTATTTTACAGTTTGACGAAGCTTGTAGCTTATAGAAGGGGATGGGAGACGGACGCCGTGCCGCATACGCGGGCTATTCACACTATCCAGTCTTCCCTACACCTTCAACAGACCACCTCCACCTTCAACAGACGTGAAAGGCACGAGTTACAGGCAGTATAGCAGCCATGGATGTATAGACATGGGCATTATTGTTATTGTTATGCGCTTCTGGGAAAACTAGCTTTCTGCGATCCGGTGTCCAAAGCCTACTGGACCGGATCGAAACCCCTTGATGATCAAGTCGGGTGACGCGTATGGCATTTGATTTGATGATCCCATGTCCACGACCCAGTTTTCGTGATCGCCTCCGCCATAGAACCACAACGTGGGCAGGCTGCCAGCTGGCAGCGGAGACTAGGTCCTGCCCGTTTTGCCACACCATCCCCCGCAGTGTGTAAAGCCGTCACGATTGCCGGTATTCGGATAACGAGGTTGTGCGTTCCTGTAGTGCGAGTGAGTGCGCGTGGGCCTGTCGACTTGACGGCTTACGTTCCGTTCATGCATACAGTATCAGCGAGGCTACTGCTGCTACATCAGTCCGAGTCGCTTCGAGTCTAGCACTAGAGTATCAGGAGTATTGCGGGAATATTTGTGTACACACTGCACATACCGCAGTACTAACAGTCTCACCTTGCCACGCTAGTAGTGTAATAAGCTTGTAGTAGCTCAGTACCAAAAAACATACAAATTCAAAAAACGAACCACAAGCTCAACTCCTATGACCACAAACCTTCTTTCTTTGCTCTCCAGTCCATCTCAGTCATCCTGCATACACAATGACGACATCATACGCCACGTTCCACACTCCACGCGCAGCAATTTCCTATCTGACGCATCTGTGCGATTCATCTGCGTTTCAGCCCGAGGTGTATCAGAGACTCGTGACTCGTAACTCCGCCGGCAGGCGTTACGTCCTATTGGCTCGTTGGCTGCGGCAGTTCTGCGATTTGCTTTACCACTGCAGTGTCGCGTTGTCGGTCTTCACTCTTTTTCAGCACGCAGTCTTCTAGACTCGAGATACTCAGGCAACGTGTGTACGCACTGTTGGTTTTGCCACCAACGGAAGAGCCAGGAAGTCAGTCATGTGTTCGTCACACAAGCGCGTGCTCACACGCCACTCTCGAGGCACGATGCCGAGAGGTGTGACCATTTGCTCCAGATTCCCAACCACTTTCTCCTCTTTTTGGCTGCTTTGGCGTACCAAGGTGCTCACCTACCAAGGGTGTATTAGTGGAAGAGCAAAACTCTAAAAGAACCTTTGGACGAGTGCCGCAGGATCTTTGCTCTGACGAATGCTCTAGTACAACAGAAAGTTAATCTCGACAAACAGTATCCCGACTGATAGGCGGTATCGCAAGCTAGTAGCATCATGCTATCACAATACACGCATTGATAGGACATAACATCGGTACTTAGACTCAGGAAAGGTTGATGATCCTTCTGCCCTATACCCAAACTAATAGTCTCGTTCATTTCGAAGGATCCAAATCTCGAGCCAAACTTCTGAAGCCATGTTCACACAGCACACCCTCCAGACATATCCTCTTCACCTTGCAGCAAGACCGTGCTTCCTACTGATAAGAGTGCCCATAGTCCGTCTGCCCCAAGGCAGCCCGTCTCGACGTACTGTTAGGGTCGAAATAAGGCTGCTCTCCTACTCCAACAGCTCTATTCCCAAATCTCGGACCCTCCCCCGAATAGTCAAAAGTGGCCGTATGGAACACGCTGCGATTGTCCCAAATAGCTTGCAAATGTTAGACGGACGAACAACTCATCGTGTATTCCTACTGGTAACTTACCAATGTCGTTCTCATTCTGCCACTTGAACCTGACTTGAGTGTCGTGGTTCTCGTAGACCAGCTTCAGGAACCAGCTCAGCAAGTGCTTGCTCTCCGCATCAGTCACACCATTGATGTGTTTGACGTGAGCGCCCACAGGGTAAATGGATCGCCAGCCAGTGACAGGATTTGTCCTCACAACTGGATGGATTGCCTTGAGCTCGGAGCCGACATTGAGGGGACTCCCACGAGGCTTTTCGTACAGCTGGAAGCCTCCTCTTGCTGCGGCGTCGTTGAAACCCGGTTGTGCGAATGTGGCAGTCAAGGTCTCGAGGAACTTCTGGTAGGGCTCGGAGATGCGGTCGTAGATCTCGTAGCCAGATGCCCAAAGGGTATCTAAAGTAGATCATGTTAGTCTGATCGAGAGAGCAATCGAGGTGTCCAGACTCACCACCTCCCGTCCTCGGCAACTGCGTCAACCTCAAACTCGTATAGTCCGCTGGCGCTGGTTCAAACGCAATATCACTATGCCACTGCGCCGTACTCTGGTTCTTCGCACTCTGCCTGCTCTCATCGACGAGCTTCTTCTTGTAAAGCTTGTCGAACTGCACAGAGCTTATCGTGGAGATCTCGGGATCCGAGCCTCCGAGCTCGCGGTCGGAGTTCAGCACGGGATGGATGTGAAGACCAGAGTCTACGGGCTTGCCGGCGAGCTCGCCCAAGCGCTGGATCAGGGCTTTTTGGATGTCGTTGGTTAGGTTAGATTGGGCGCGGAAGAAAACGACGCCGCGTTGAGAAACTGGGAGAGGTGAGTGAGTGCGTTGAGAGCAGGTAGAGATGGAGACAGGCGTACTTTTGATGGCGAGGTCACGAAGAAGCTCGTCGGCATTGGGAGCGTTGATGAGCTCGACCAAGTTGACTTGGGTATACTCTGTACCAATCACGGGCGTGATGTCGATGGATGTGTACTTGTCGAGAGAACCGGTGGACTTGAGGGGCTCTTTGAAAGAAGAAGCCTTGAGCTTGAGGTTTGCGAGGTCGGTGACGCTGGCCTGCTGCTCGATTTCAACTGCAGACGGTGCCATGATTGCAAAGAAACAAGGAATTGAAGTGAGGGAAGTGTACGAAGGGTATCAATCTGTGCAGTAATAACAGGACAAGAGGCTTATTATACCATCTGACTAACAATCACAGACAGGACAGCGGCACTATGGCAACATAGCTATATGTCACCATCCATGCACGATGTGAGCAATACAGCAATACAGCACACTCAGCGAGCCGAATCCTCGACCACGGACTCACTTGCAGCTACTGCGAGCTGTAATGGCTTCATCTAGGAAGGTCCTCGGCAGTAGTACGAAAGATAAGCAGTCACGTAAGCAGGAGTTGTGGTCGACACCATCGACCCCCTGTCGGTGACGCCATATCGTGCGGCATTGCAACACCATGAGGGTAACATCCCGACCGAACTTCATGCGAAAGCAGTAGTGAACACAGTACTTCTGCAACGATGATCTTGTTGCTACCATGATAGCGCCATCGCGAGGCACGCGTTCCTCGGACCTTGGAGACCCATCCTCACACTCCTACGCAATATCCAGATTGTATAGACAGGCAGCCACTCCTCATATAGTCTCTTCCCAAATCGACATTGCAGACATTTTCCATTGCCTCTGATGCATCCCACGCAGACTTCAACTCCTCGCTTTTCCTCACATCCTAGTCTCACGATCTTCATGCTCCACTCCATACGTCTCCAAGCGCGCAAGCCCATTCGATTCAACACCACTCACTCAATAGCCTGCCTTGAAGCCAACCCTCCTAGTCCTTCCCGCATCTACTCCGTTCCCGAATAAACTGCCATTCCCATTGCTCTGTCTGCTGAAGCTTCCATTCCCAAACAAACCGCCACCACCACCACCACCACCACCATTTCCCTGTCTGCTAAAGCTCCCAGATCCAATTCCATTCATATCACTCAGCATCCTATCCAACCCGCCGAGATCCAGCTGTCCCTTCGACAACATGTCTTGATCCATCCTCATCACGTCCTCCTCATCAAGGTCCATTAGATTGCTTGCATCGCCAGCGTCCTCCGGACCGGTCGACGCCGCGCCAAAGAGCCGTCGGACGGCACTCTTCTGAGTCTGCGGACTTGCACGTTCGGGGCAGAGCATGAGAAGTCTGTGATCTGTCGAGATGACTATGTCGTGCTGGATGCGTGCTGTGGTGCTTTGCACGTTCGCGAGCCCCGCCGGTAGAGGTGCTTGCGAGACGTTCGTGATCTCCTCATTATATGTCGAGAAATCTTTGACTCGCTCGAGACTGCTGATCTTGCCCGTCCCATTTGCGACGCGCTGCCAATAATTCCGCAAGCTCGGTATTGTGTAAAGTGCGTGTTCATACCACAATATAACGGAGTCGTCGGCTTTCGAGCCCTCCTTGGTCGAGGGAAGTGGTGATATGGAGATGCCGCCACGAGGAAGACCGGGGAAACTTGTAGTACTTCTGGGACCACTGAATAATGCTTGTTGCTTGACTTTGCGAGTGTTGGGCGTCATTGGAGTGAGCTTCTTTGCTTCCTTTGTAGTATGTTGGTTGCCGCTGAGATCGAGCTTTGCAGCATTTGCCACGGCGTTGTCTCCAATGTAGCCACGCAGGGCAAAGCGGGTGATCCCGCCTCCGGAAACACCACTGCCGCTGCCTAACGTGGTGCCTCGCCTTGCACTATCTGACGCAATTGGGGCGGTACCTTCGATATCCCACACTCCCCACTGGCCATCTCCGAGCAGGGCCATGATGCATTGCCCGTCAAGTGTCCACTGTGCATCCAGGATACGACTGCGTTTTCCGATTGTCGTTTGATTCAACGGAAACTCGAATGGGACATGTAGAGAGACGAGCCAGGATCCCTGCTGCGATTGGCTTTGGTGATGAAGGAGTCTAATTTTGGGACACGGCTCGTATATTCGTACGGCTCCCGCTGTTGCCACTAGGATCTGCGTGTGACGACGTGAAGGATAATGTGATGTGTTGAAGGAGATTGCATCGACTGAATGCTGTAAATATTCTTCTTGTATCTGCGTGCCAGCTCCAGATTGTGCGAACCTTGCACCGCGCTCGTTAAGATTGACCTGATACACTGAGAGCACACCTCCGGCCAAGAGAGTATAGTTTGCAAGGAGGAATGACCATTCAGGCGGACGTTCTTCCTCTCCATGTGCTGTCCCTAGATGTTGTTTTCCAGTCCATGTCAAAGACAGCCCTTGTGAGATTGCCGATGGATTTGATTGAGCATCAATCACTACCACCTCATTCACGTCAACTCCTTGTCTTGACGGCGTAATGCCAACTCTGAACACAGCGATTCGTCCATCCGCACAAGCAGCAGAAAACACAATATGCTGTCTCAGTATTGGCGGCACTGAGTACTCCGTGGCTACTGTGCTGCTCAATGGTAAGTCGGGCGTCGCTATCCGTAGAACTCCACTCTCAAGATCGATCTCCTCCGTGTGTACAATCTGCTCGAACGGCTCGTCTGGGTCGTGCTCGGGCTCTTCCTCTTCAAACTCAGGCGCTGTGCTTCGAGGTGTATCCTCATCGTCACTGTCAATGGAGATAATCTCATTCTGCCGTGCTTGTGGACGGGATGTAGTCTTGAATTGTCTTCCTCCACGCCAAACGATCGTAATGCCGTGAGACGTTCCGTAGATTATGATCGTAGAGCCGTTTGGTGACAGTCGTGGGTAGACGCATGCATGATGTATCCTATGAGGCAGCTCGTAACTGAGGTGGATGCTCTTTTGACGTTGCGACCATGTTGGGGTCCACGTTTGTGGTGTTGCGTCCCTGCGCCCGCTCACGCGGTTCCCTCGTGCCATGTTTCTCTCGCCTTCCCGAGATCTGGTGCGAACCTACGGTCGACTATGCGCGTGAAGAGCAGGCCGGGAGGATACAGGTGAGTTCCGAGAAATGAAAGTGATGCGACATTTGTTTGTTGTCACGGCGGGGAAGATCAAGGCGCGTCATCCGTCGAACAAAGCTTCAGACGACCGAGCTCTCCTTCCTCAAGGTATGTCACACATAATGTCTAGTGAGAAAGAAGGCAGGCACTAATCAATGACTTCGAAAAGTAGTGAGAACCTTGAATCTCTGCTCTACACAATGCGCGACGGCACGCAATGGCTTCAGTTCGATCTCTTGGACCGCGCAGACCTGCGGCCTTGGATTACCTCATCAGCGAGGGTGTCCTAACATCGAATGCTACACAGAGTGACTACACCTGGGTCATTTTTGGGAATGGGGATGAAGAAGTGCTTACGACAGCTACATGCGCTGTCTGGTCGGAAGGAAACGTGATTCGCAGAGTCTTCAGACTCGGGAATGATGACCAGACAATCACCACTGCTCTCCTTACCTGGTTCCAGCCTCTGACTGCACAGCGTCGACCTTCAGTATCTACGGGCAATAAAGCAGGTGGAGCCAGCAGAGTCGTCCGAGTCAATGCCACGTCCGTACGCGATATCACAGCTCCAAAGGCCCGAGAGACTGCCTCGAAAGATGCTACAGCACACGGTCAAGCGAAGCGCGAGAGAGCGCTAGTGATCGTCGTCAAGCAGCATGCCCATATCTACTTCAGCACTGGACCGAATCATATCGTCAACCTGTTATTCGAAGTTCAGCGAGTTCTGCCAACTCCGCAAGGTCTGATATTGGAGCGCAAGATATATGAAGACAAGACGCATAATGATGCTATTACCAACGATGACAGTAATCTCTTCTCGTCTCCTAATCTACCCAGGACCGTCGGCGGTAGTGCTCGACACCGCCAATCTACGACCACAGGAAATTCGACAATATCACTTTCCAGCTTTGTCATCAAACCACGATCTACAGGTCCCAGTGCTGTGCCTCGGCTGTTCACTCTCACTGGACCGTATGCTCGACCAGGTCTAGTGCTAGCGGAACCGCTGCAAAGCAGGAACGCGTCCAGATATGGTTCAGCAGGGGTACAGCGATTAGGCAGTGATGAAGAGCTTTTGTACATATCACCCTCTGACGAAACGAGCATTGACAGTACCCCCGCGACACGGCCTCTCATAGTGGCTGTTACTATGAATCGGACACAGAACACTTACAGTATCTGGTGGGCGTCGTACTCCGCGGCCGGCACAGATCCTGCTGCAGACGTCCAGCTCCCTCTTGATGCCAGTTTCGGGCGGTCGTCATTGAGACGTGACTCTTTCGTCACAAGAGCAGGGCTCAGTAAACTGACCGCCTCTGCTCGGAGAAGTAATCGGCAATCGGATCGTGGCTTACGTGGTGAGCCTAGCCACGAGCAGCCAGTCGAGACACAATTATCTAGTCTTGCCGCTCTGGAGGCGACTTTGACTTCCCCTGGGAAAAGCAAAAGACGCGATCGACGAACGAGCTCATTCGTCGCCAGAGCAGAACTATCAGCACACGATCAGAGTCCTTATACACAGGTGGGTCGGACGCCTGGGGGTTTGAACGGCAGTCTTCGAGGTATCCGAGGACCGAACCTGTCCAGCTTCAATGCAGACGCAGCAATGATGCGAACGGCTGGTCCGGTCACGAGAAGTGCTGCAAAGGCCAGAGCATCACTCGTGAACAGTATCCGTCAAACCTTTACAGAAGACCTAGATATGGACGATGACCTCGCTAGCATGAAACCTGCGCCCGATGTCTCCGACAGTGTGCAGGATCCTTTCGGGGAGGAGTTCGATGATCTCACTTTAACGAGGCTGTTCGAGCGGCCACTGTCTGAGATCGTATCAAGTAGTAACTCTACCGATGAGCTGGGCGCGGCAGGTGTCAAAGTCTTTACAGTGCTTGAGCCTGACCGGCCGAGACTAGGATTAGATGATGTACGGCTGCTGAGTCTCTACATGCTTCACAAATCGTCACAACACCTAACAGAGGTGTGCTTCCCACTTCTGCGGGTACAAGAAACACAGTCTGATCCCAATTCGGGCATATTCTTCGTTCCTGGCAACGACCTGATGGTTCGATTATATCCAGACGTTACTGACGCGGCGAAAGTGACCGATGGGAAGTTCATACGTGTCATACATCTGGCTCGCAAAGAAGATGGCACTTCCGTATTGAGTCTCCCTCCTGCTTGGGTAACAGTGACAGACGAAGGTTCATTACATGCTCCGAATGGTATCAAGTACAATCCTTCCGACAGTATAATCATTGATCTGCCTGCATACATGGAGATATACAATCAGAAAACCTTCGATGGCGGTGCAAGTAGTGTGGCAGACATGCAAGTAGACCCGCGTCGACCAGCTCGGGTCACCAGCTTGGCCAACAGTGGTACCTATGGATGCATTGACTTGACCTATGAGGCAGGGAACGCCTACACCCTGCAGATTGCTCTTGCTGCGAGACATTCTTACGTGGCTAGAGTGTTGGATTGTATTCTCTGCGCTTTGCCTGGCTTGGCTGGACAAGCACTGCTATACAACTGGTGGAGAGTATGTAGTGCACGCAGCAAGCTGGATATGGCAGGTGAATGGGAGTCTATGATCGTCACACTCTGCGTGCTAGCGCTGGGCTACTCTGATGGTAAGTCTGTTGGCCAAGGTCTGAGATAGTACTGACTCTGCCATAGTCGATTGCCGAAGAGCCCTCAGACCACACAACCAAGCTGCCTCCTCAAAGGACAAGATAGACTGGTTTCTCTCCCTGGCTGAAGTAGCCCAATCCTTCTTACAGTCCGAGACCGGTGTGAGGGAGCGAAACAAGCAAGACTGGTTACCATTCGTAGCATGGCGTAGTCGCAGGACACAACCCTCTGGTCTAGAGGCCTCAGCTTTACCTGATGTTCTGAACATTCTCCATGTCCTTCGCGAAGAGATGAAGTTGAACACACTTTCGTCGGAGTCAATCGACAACCAAGGCCGGGATCTGTTGCCGGTCCTGCTCCAGTTCTCGTTGTGGCTCGGATATGATTCTTGGGCAGCAGCTTACAGACTTGAAGACGAGGCTATGGAGTTGACGCAATTCGATTATGGTAGGGTTCTGATCAGAAGCTGCGTGTGGTAGTCTAACAGTATTTCAGTCAAAATTTCTGGGCTTTTCATTCCGCTTCCTCATACTCGTCATTGCCAATTTATTTACGACTGGCTGGAACAACGCGTACGTGGTACAACCAATGATCAGTTGTTGACTATCTCAGCAATACGGACGGGACAAGCAGGCTCGCCCAAGCTTATTGATCAATGCATCACCCCACGGCTAGTAGCTCTCACTAGTCATGTGAGCAAATCTAAAGAGCTCCTTGCGACCGATGATATTGCTTTAGCATCTTTGCTAGACAATGGCTTGACTTCGACCATACTGGAAACGTATCCTGAAGCCATAGCAGTCTTACTCCGTGGCACATTACTACGGTCCATGCAGAAACCACGGACGACATGGCAGACACCGCTACTCAAGCTGGTCAACCGAGAAGATCTACAGGCTTTGGATGGTCATTACACAATGACTAAAGCACCGACCATGACTAGTTCCTCAGAGTCAGGCTTGGGTGCAAGGAGTATAGCAGACTCTGCAGATCATCCTGACGTTGCCTTTGAAACGAGAACACATGGAGGCATGGAGGAAGCTATAAGTCTCGAGAAAATGTTGCAGCGAAAAGATACTCGGCATGATGAGGCAAGGCAGCTTCTTATCCCATGGGCGCAGTCCAGTGGAGAGTACCGTCCTCGTCCTGGCACGACTGACAAACAGTTTCTGGATGAGCAGCAGATCTATGTGCGGATGGTCTACCTGCGAACATTGGCCAAAGCAACAGGTTGGGGCATGAAGCTTTTCTCCTCGCGATTCCCATTTGCGACGGAAGTGATGACGATGCCCACTCCAAATTCATCCTGTAAAGTCATGCCATCTGGCTCAGTGTTCAGTGTCGAAGCAATGCCTGAGAACCGGGTTGGTTGGGCGTACTTCCACAGTGGTGTTAGTGCCGGCCTAGCAGTCTCACGAAGTGCTCGAGGTCTTGATGCTTCTTGGATCGTGCTGAACAAGCCTGATGAAGTTGGTGTTCGACATGCTGGATTGATCCTAGGCCTAGGCCTGAATGGTCATCTTCGATCTATCCCTAGATGGCTGATATTCAAATACTTGACTCCCAAGCACGACATGACGACCATCGGTCTTTTACTTGGCACATCTGCCTCCCGACTTGGCAGTATGGACGTCATGGTGACCAAGTTGCTCTCTGTTCATATTCCCAGACTTCTCCCACTTGGCGCAGCCGAGTTGAATTTGTCCCCACTTACTCAAGCCGCAGGTCTGATGAGTGTTGGGTTCCTCTACTATAGCACACAACATCGACGTATGAGCGAGATTATGCTCTCTGAACTCGAGGACGTCGATGTGGAGGATCCCATCAACACAAGCGCTGAGATCCTTTCTGCCAAGAACGAAGGCTACAGGCTGGCTGCAGGATGCGCACTTGGGCTGATCAACCTGGGCAAGGGCTCTGATCAAGGTGCGCTGAATGGTATAAAGGTCACTGCTCGATTGATGAGTGTTGCCACAGCGGTGAGAAATACGTCTGAGGTACATGTGCTCGATCAAGCCACGGCTGGAGCGACGATTGCCATTGCGTTCATCAGCATGAAGTCTGGTGATGAGCTCCTGGCACGAAAGATTGCCGCACCTGACACTCGCAAGACGATTGATGAAGTCAGGCCCGACATCCTGCTGCTCCGGACTATGGCCGCTCAAGTCATCTTATGGCAAAACATCAGACCGACCAAAGACTGGATTTGGGCTAGCTTACCCAGATGTCTGGGAAAAGACACCGAACCAAACACGATTTTCAAAGTAAAACGACATCTGGGATCTGAAAATCTGGCCCTTTATAATGTAGTAACTGGTCTTTGTTGGAGCATTGCACTGAGATTCGCAGGTACCGGGAGTCTAACAGCGCGTGACACTATTCTTGAAGTTTTTGGGCATGTCGAGGCCTATGCGGCGGAAGACGCACGAACGTACGACGAGAAGCTTGTGCGAGACACTCTCCTTAGGTGCCAGCATCACCTTCTTCTATCAGCAGCTACCGTTATGGCAGGTTCTGGAGACCTAGATGTCTTCCGCCGACTCCGGGTCGTCTATGGCAGAGTCAAGGAGGACTCGACATTCGGCTTGCATCAAGCGACTATGATGGGTATTGGCATCCTCTTCCTTGGATTTGGCCGATACACCTTCAGCACATCAAACCTTGCAGTAGCAGCTCTGATCATAGCTTGCTATCCTCTATTTCCCAGAGACGCTGCTGACAATCGAGCCCACTTACAAGCCTTCCGGCATTTCTGGACATTTGCAGCAGAGCCACGATGTATCGTCGCGCGAGACTTTGACACCAAGTTACCAGTTGTAGTTGATCTGGAGATCCTCCTACGTAACGGCCAGCTCTACAGACCTTTCGCACACACAACAACAGCACCAATGCTCTTACCCGAGCTGGACACCATATCGCGTGTCAGTACGACGACTCCGGACTACTGGCAGGTAGTGCTCGATTTTGAACACAATCCGAAACATCTTGCAGTCTTCAAGGAGAATCAAACCATTTACGTTCGACGCAAACCTCTCTGGGCTCAGTACCAGACTACCTTTAGTTTGAGTCTAGCCACGCTCGAGACAAATAACGTGAAATTAGGGATGTTCGAGCGGCACGTTCTGTCGGCAGCGTTGCGGGATGTTTGGAGTCTCTCACCAGAGCAGGTCGCTGACATATTCCCACGACCTACCAGTCATGCAGCTCTCAACAAGCAGGGCGTGTCTCTCGAGCCTAGGACTGAGGTGGGACAACTGGAAGGACAAGAGCTGGCTGAGCACGCACTTATACCGGGTCTTTTGGACGCGAGAACAACATCATTGGACGATACGTTGGTCCTGAGACAGAGTAGCACGAGTACGAGAAGGCATGTGCTGGAGGCACTGCGACTTTTGTTCGCATGGGTGGAACGAGAGAGGATGCATGGGAGGAGGTTGGGCTGGATCAGTGAGGATACCGTGAAGTTTCTGAGAGGGGGGATTGTGGCGAGGGCGAAAGGGCCCGCACAATCGCGAAGGAGTTCGCCGTTGCTGGACGAGCGTGTCAGAGCGGAGTGGTTGTGAGACTGTGTGTTGCATGCTATGATGTAGATTTTTGCTCGGACGAGTTCATGAAACGAATTTAACGAAGAATCAAGAAATTGCTCTCTCCTGTACATACAGCTGGGTCAAGTTGTGTGGAAATGCAGCCGCCTGCGTCGCGAGTCTTTCCCTGCTTTATTCCGCCTAGCGCTCCGCTCACCTGTCTCTCCGCCTGTTCCTACATCCTTCGATCCCTCCCCTTCTCCGCCATCCTCACGTCATCCTCCCCATTGCCCCCTTCGCGCCTTTCCATCCTCATCCTCCTAGCTCACTCAAAGCGCTTCATCAACTTATTATTCGCCGTGTCCCTCGGAAACGCCTCCCCCAGCGCCGTGGTATGACACCACGGCTTCACCGCCACTTCTTCTCGTATCTTGGACGAAAAACAGCCAGACCAGCCGAGGCGCGGGTAGTGCTTTACTACGTCGGTGATGGTGTCGGGGTGAACGAAACCCGGGTGGTAGCCCATGTTGTCTGAAGGGACGATTAGTCTTGCGTTGAGTATACAGATGTCGCATAGCCACAGCTAGATTGGACGAGGAAGGAGAGGGGCCGGTGGAGGTCGCAGCGGAGGTCACAGGCATCGTCTCATCGCCGCCCTTCCCGTCCCAGCCTCTCCTCCGCTGCCTCATGCTTCCTGAACGCCCATATCCCCGGACTCCGAATCACAACCGCGGTTGATAGAAGACTCACCAAACTGCGTCGCCAACTGAATCAACAACCCGACCGTCGTGATCCTCCCCGTCTCTACCGGATCCTGGTGCCTGATAATCGCCTCAGCCACGCTCTCCGCCTGTCCTATCGGTGCCCCCATCCCCTCCAGTTCCTTGAGTGCCAAAAACCCGCCAAAGAACTCAAACGACATGAGCGTGCCATGCGTGTGCTTGTCGATCGTCCCAACATCGTGGAAGAGGCAGGTTAGGAGCCAGGTTTCGGCGCTGAAGTGCCAGGAGGGAAATTGCTGGGACGCGATTGCCATGCCGTAGTGGAAGACGCGGAGGGAGTGGTTGTAGGTCGGCGTGGGGAGTTCGGAGTGCATGAGATCGAGAGCGCGGCGAGCGAGCGGGGTGTCTGGGAGGGGCTCGTCGGCGCATAGTTGGGGCTTGGGGGCGTGGATGTACTCCTTATCGCCGCCCCAGGCGGAGGGGTCGCAGGGTTGTGACGTCCAGCCGTATTCGAGGATTTGGGCGTCACGGGAGGAGGGGGTTGAGGTTGATGGGGTGGACATGGTGAAGGTGTTTTGTGTGACTTGTTGAAATGGAAGGAATGAGAAGGAGATAACAAAGTGCTGCTGAAGAAGGGAGAAGTGCAAGGTACGCGTGGGATCACAGTGAGCTGAGTACGAGCAAGAGCTAGTAGTGTGTCGGGTTATATACTATGAGAGATGAAACAAAGTGGCAATTTTTATCGGATGAGGTCGGATCTTGCTTGCAGCTGACTAAGGGTATCGAGTCACGTAACAATCGTCATGAGGGGCTGGGTGACTCGCAACGCGGATTCAAGAGAAGTGAGGATGGTGTTAGATGCCGTACATTTCCTACCTACATCCAATAATATATGGAACAAAATATATACAACACAAGGCCTACACAGAGCTGTTCAAGCGCGCTCTGTCCTAGATCCTCAAGGTAATCAAAACACTAGTACCTCACCTCCCTTGGCCGCACACCATATACTCCTCCCACCATGCATCATGAACACATGACCGCCAACACTCTCTTCTCTACCACTTTACCGCTTAAAGATCCTCTTCTCAATCGTCCTAAACACCAAATAACTCGTCGCCGCAAACGCCGCAGCCAGCTCAAAGCCCACATCACCACCATACGGTGCCGGCCCAGCCTTCAGCGCAACGGGTCCCACCCAAAATGCTTGCGACATACCTATAACCATGCCAGCAACACCAACACAGAAAGCCGAGACAGCCGCAATCCCCGGCGGCAGCGCCTTTGGATTATCGTAGTCTGCGGGATTGTACCCCTTGAAGCCTTTCTTGAAGACAAAGTGCTCCACAAATGCAATGCTCTGGTAGATGGCGAGCCAGTAGCCGATGAAGTTGAGGAAGTCTTCGAGGTATTCTTCGAAGTGCGAGTAGCCAGGGATAGCGATGGCGATGTAGCAGCCCGTGGCGACGATGGTCCAGATGAAGCGCGGTACACGTTGCGCCCAACGGCCAATCATCTGCATGGTGAGTGAGACAGAGTAGATGTTGGGGCAGTTGTTGGCGATGATACTGAGGGCGAGGACGACGACACAGAACTTGCCGAAGCCGCGCTTAGCAGTGGAAAAGGTGTCGGGGAAGACTACTGCGCCGATAAGACCGCCGATCTGGCCGTCGTTGTACGCTATTTGATAGCTGTTGGGGTCGGTCTCGGACTGGTTCGCAGCAGTGGCGACGGCAAGACCGAGCATTTCTGTGAACAGTAGTGGGATGATCAGACCGAGCCAGGTCCAGGCGAAGACCTTCTTTTTGCTCGTGTGCGCGGGTTGGTAGACGGTGTAGTCGGCAGCGTATGACGTCCAGCCAGTAGCAAAACCGAAAATGGTCGCGCCAAAAGAGAGGACGGCACCGAGCTCGGAGTAACCAACACCCATGGGAATGTTGTAGAAGGCATCGGATTGGACAAATTCGCCGAGAATTACGAAGAAAATGGCTGTGGTCGGTAGCCAGGACCAGAACTCGTAGGCGTGGACAATCTTGTAGCCGAAAGTGCAGATGAAGGCTGTGATGAGCGCAATGATAATGATACCTGCCCATCCCGGCACATCGCCATTGACCGCGTGAATGAGTTGTGCGCCGACGATGGTGTTTGCGGAGGACCAGCCTATACACGCGAGAACGTTGAAGAATGCAATCAGTTTGACACCATACCAACCATACCTAGAGATATGTCAGCTACAACTGCTCGCGCACGCAACAGCGAATGCGACAACATACCAAAATCTCGAGAGCACCATTTGACGCAGACCAAAAGCCGGACCGAAAGCCGAGAAAAAGCAGACAGAGAAGATACCGAGCAGGTTGAAGAACAGAATGACGAGGATACCATCCACGAATCCAACGTAGAACAGTTGCGGGCCCAGCACGCCGATTGCGAAAGAAGAGACGACCATGTTCGCCGACAGCCACATTGTCGCGACATTCAGCATAGAGGTATCCGTCCGTTCATCTTCCGGCACGCGCTCAATACCACGTTGTTCGATGTTGCACTTTGCGGCGAAGCGGTGGGCCTTCGCATAGAATCCGTCGCCTGATAAGTGGGCGCATTGTTAGGAGGGGACTCCACGACTCGGAAAAGGGAGAAATGGCCAAAGCATACCATACATGAAGGTCTCGCCGGGCACTGACCCATCATCGTGGACATAGCTCGGTCGATACTCCTTCTCAATGTTGCCCACACCTGCGACGGCGGGGTTGGGCCCTTTTTCTGTATCTGGCAGTGGACTGCCCCCCAGCTCGTAGCTGTTCCCTGAGCTTGCGCTCATCGTGGTGGTGTTGGTTGGTGGTGCGGTTTGGACAGACACGCCCTGTGCTGGAAGCTCTGGTGGTCGAGGGCTCGGGTGGAGGTCGAGTAAGGGTTCAAGATTTTGCAAATGCGGTCGGCTATGGTCGTATAGTGTTTTCGCTGCTGCCGTCGAATCAGGCTGTTACTAGTCACCGATACAGTATGCGAAATCCGCAATCACAGTTCAATGCTACGGCAAGAGCCTGGCACAGCGCACACTCTAAAATAAAGATGGGACGACATGGGGTGTTTCTCTTTTCTTGTATTATCTGCAAAATCCAGATCCAAGGCTGAGGCTTACCTGGATAGCGAAACGGATGCCAAGCAAAAGATAAGGGAATCATCGGCTACCGTATCGAGACATTGACCTGTCGCTCACAGCCGCGGTTGAGCCAGTCACCGCTCGCGTATCATCACTCACGGTGAAGGCCGCGCTCACTTTGATAAAGCAAATGATTGCAGACGACTCGATGCTGATATTGATATTGAAGCTGAAGCTGATGATGGATCACATGTACAGCTGTTGATGGCCTAAAATGAGCCAGCTGCCCATTTCCCTTTTTCCTGGCCGGCGCCGCCAGAGCTGCGGCCGGTTCCTTCGAGACCTTGCCGTCTTCTGCAATCGGTATGAAAGCCTCTTCATCCCTAGTACCAATTGGCCCAACGACGACTTCTATCCATGCCATGCCATAACGATTCGCCCCTCTACTAGTACACTTTTGACCTGTTCCATGCTGCCCTTCCCTGATCATACATCGAACCGCACCATATCAATCCTCGGTGCAGAATCCGGCATTATCCCACCTTGAAATGCCCCGTTTTGTCGTAGAAACTCATATGCTTGCATCATTTCATTCGTAAAGTTTTCTGTGGAAGGTTCCCACGATTGTGCTGTTGGTGGTCCATCAGGGAACCAGATCCTCTCCATCGAGCCATCAGGTGTTTGATAGCAAGGTTGATTGTCGATATAATTGACGCGTGCTCCTTTCCACGTGAGGAGGCGTCCACTGTTGTCTCGTGTTGTATAAGATGCGACATCCGGGTGACTGATACTATCTGCCGCGTTCGTTCCGGACTTGTTGTTGGATTGCTGCTGGGTATTTTGCGAAGTCTGTGAAGGTCCTCCGTTTGGAACTTGGCTGCCGAACCCGTTCGTGGGCTGTTGTGCTTGATTCTGATTACCAAAAGCAGAAAGCCCTCCAATCATCTGTGGTGGGAATGCTTCGGGCCCTTGTTGTTGCTGTTGCTGATGAAGTTGACTACCAAATCCATTGTTGTTCATGGCCGGATTTGGCTGGCCGAATCCTCCTTGCTGCACCTGCTGACTTTGCGCAAAGCCCTGTGTCGACTGTTGCATCGGCTGTGCCGCAACTGCCATACCGAATGATGCTTGTTGTGGCTGGCCGAAAGCGTCACTTTGTTGCTGCGGCGGCTGCTGTAGTCCTCCGAACGGGCTCGTTGTGTTGTTCTGTGGCTGCCCGAATGGTGCCGAATTCTGCTGTGGCTGGCCGAAAGCATTCGGCATCTGATTTGGTTGAACGAAGCCATCCTGCAAAGGCTGTCCAAAAGAGTTTGGAATCTGGGGCTGTGTGGCACCAAACCCAGAAGAGTTGTGGTTCTGTGAGAACCCTGCTGGCTGACTATTCTGTAGTGCAGGAGCTTGTGTGCCGAACGAAGAGCTTTGGTGGCGTGCGAATACTCCTTGCGAGCTTGTCTGAAAGCTAGATGACTGCGAAGGCGGTTGATAGCGCGGTTTGTTTGGACGATCTCTAGAGAATGGACCGTATCCTCCTCGGCGGATACTAGGAGGATTGATTGTTTCATCAATCCGGTTGGGATGATTTTTGGCTCCGTCAACGATATAGTCCATGGCAGCATCCAGGTTGCTCAAAGCATTCTGAACCTGTGAGTTCGCCTGAGCAGCTAGTTCTGCTTCTAATTGAGCCTGATCATGATTAAAATCTTGCTTGCCACCAAGTAGATCACATCGCCCATTGATTCACTCACAGCTTGCTCAACTCCGGTTCCCCTTGCCATAGCTAAGTAGTGCTGTACCCGCACTTCTTCCATACTCTGCTCCAGTGGGTAACCTCCAAACAGCTGGATCGGTGCGTCCAAGCCAGGGCCGAATGATGACATGATCCACGTCGGCCGTTCGGACAAAAGCTCTTCTTCCATGTGCTTAGCACTGAGTGCATATCTGTGAAGAGAGCCTGCATGAGACATTGTCTCTACAATGGTTCGAGTGTCATACTTACGGTCGGTTTCGTGGAGCTCGGTTGTCCCTTGTTGATGAAGGTCCAGGTGGCACTTCTGTTTCGCATGTTAGCGGACTGTACGGAATATATACTCAGGATTAACTTGCTTCCAGATGAGTAGCGCTGGTTCGAGTTGTAGTTGTGGTTTTGGTTATACGAGCCATTGCCTGAATTCACTTGGTGGTTTCCAAGTGCGCCATAACGATTCGAGTCATTCTGTGGTTGACGCTGATTTCTGTTCGAGTTGAAGTTGGAGTTCTGATTTTGATTCGAACGAGTATTCTGGTTGTAGCTCTGATTGCCCTGAGAGCTGCTGCCAGGATGTTCGAATCTGCAATCATCTGTAGTCATTAATAACTTGATGGTACACAGTTGTAATCACACTTACTGCCGAATCTGCATTGACCCTTCGCGAAGAACTTGCACACAGCCATCGCGGCACCCCGGACCTCACACGGAGCCAAGGCTCAGGCTATCTGATGCTTTGTGAATCCAAAGCCTTATACTGACACTCTTCGATGGTCTTTTCTGGAAACGATTGTGGACGTGATTGAAAGAATGAGAAAATCAAGAAGCAATGAGCAGAAACGAGCGACTTGCAGGTTTCCTGCGAAATAGATCAACGATAGACTACGTCAGAAATGTGATTGTAGGATGTGGAAAGTATGAAAGCTCGAAGCCATCCTAGAAGTCATTCCCAAAGCTTGGCGCAGCCGCGGAGTTGGGTGCGACGAGTTTCTAACATCTCATTGGCGCGCGTTAAAACAGGGCAGGAACAGAACATCGCCTTGTAAACAGCTTGGCGACTTTCACTGCACCTCGTCTGAGCTATCGAGACCAGAAGGATAGTGCTACTGTGTGAGCAGACTACCAAGACGAGCTTTCGGCTCCCACTTCATGCACCAGATTCCTCTGCTGACTCTGAGTATCTTCGTTGCTGGCTACATCACTGCTCGATGGGACGTTGCTACACGACTATATGAGCTTGCTGTGTTTGCTTGGGACAAAGGTGTCGTTGTATGTTGTCGCAAAGGTTCGCGCTTTGACCTTTCGCTGACCAAAAATCAACAGGCAAGGACCGCAAAGGGTTTCGCGCTGCTATCTATTTTCTTCTTCTTGTTCATCCTACCAGTCGTTCGCGTCGCTGTAACAGAAGCGCAACAAGTCTGTATTCATGGTCATATACTCTCACAACCAGCTCTGACTCCCGCAGCACCCTCGATCACACGGCGCCGGTATATCCGCAAGAGAACAATTACGGAGAAGAGGCTCGTTCTAAGCCCATCCAGCATGTTGATATGGTCACACAGGATGGATTGGTCCGTATATTCTGGCCGTCCGAGGCAATCAAGCCCGGAGCAGCAGGTGTACTCGTCGGTTGGCGCAACTCGGATAGCGATATCACAGTTGCCGCCATACTCCTAGACGTAGAGGTATGCCATTTTGCATGCGTAATAGCGATCGACACAAGCTGACTATAGCTGCGCTACAGGCAAGAGTCATCGACAATGGCATTCGAGTCGGACACCTCTTTCGCAATGGTCCTCATTCCTTCAAGAAGCTCCTGAGTAGTTGTGGCAATGCTTCACTAGAAGTCGTTGGTCTACTCAACTCTACCACAGAATCTATGGAGCCTGAGAAACCATTATTCCGTGCATTTTTGGAAGACGGCTCGTCTTTGCCAAGAATCGAGTTTCAGATGCAGTATGATGTCACCGTACAGCTCATCACTTTCTCAAGGCCGGATCCGAACTCAATGCAGTATACGTCGTTGCAATCTATATCTCTGGCTCTCATCGACAAGAGCAACAGGGAGAGCCCTGCGGTAAACGAGCCATTGTTGGACGATGTTGATGCTGCAGACATCGCGGAAGCAGAGCGTGTTGCCGTGCTTGTCGAGAAGATGAAGCTTCACTCAGTAATCAAGCATACACCAACAGCAAAGGAGCTTGCTCTGCCCATGATAATAAAACAGATCAACTGTTGCTTTGAGATCAACGCTTTGATGCAGCGTAACCTGAAGCTCATCAGGAGTCGAAGAAGAAGAACTCTGAGTGTTAGCGAGCGTGTGGTCGAATCAGCCATGACACTATCGGACTACGTCGGTCAAGTCATGCTGTCAATCTATACAGAGATTGTTTATCCCATGGCTGCACAGCTGTTCATCGTTGGGCTGATGGTCCAGAGAATCGTCGGCGAGCTGCTAATTGTACTTGGAGATTGGCGAATACGACCACAAGATGCGGCTATCAAGGACGTTTCAGCAACAGCACAACAGGTAGACCTGAGGCTACAACAGTTCTGCTATTGGCCTATCCAGTATATCACATTACGAGAACGACGCAACGATTGGGCCAGTCTTGCCACGAATCAGGCGGAATACATACGATTTTATAACAGCTTATGGCTTGTGGCGAACGATGTTATTATGGGCATAGCGATCGGATCTTTCATTGTCGACAACGCAGATGCCGTTGCTGATCATATCACGATGTTGCTAACCAGCTGGTCACTTGAAGGACTTCGACGTATGATCTCGTGGTTGATGGTCTATCCTGCTGGGCTTAAGCTCAACACTGAACTGGCAAGGTTCCTGGGTGATCTTTTCCTCTGGGTCATTGATTACTGGGCCGGTAAGGATATCTTCTCCGTTCACTGATGCTGTTGTACTAACGGAAGCAGGCTGCGTTGCGACGATACAGCCCACGTTCCCACATGTTGTCAGATTTATCGGGTTCGCCAGCTTTGCTGGAGCTACGATGCCTTTGTCCTTATGTTCCGACATACTCTCTGTTCTAACACTCCATATTCACTGCTTCTACATAGCATCTGCCAGGATGTACAGCTGGCAATTGACCATACTCATTTCACTTTTCCACCTTTTCAGAGGAAAGAAACGGAACGTCCTTCGCAACCGCATAGACTCATGTGATTATGAGTTGGACCAGCTACTTCTAGGCACGATCCTCTTCACCTTGTTATCATTCCTGTTGCCTACAGTTATTGTCTTCTACCTAACATTTGCGTTGGCACGAATGGCAATTATCGTGTTCAAGGCTGTCCTCGACACGCTCCTGGCGGCTCTTAACCACTTTCCTCTTTTTGCACTGATGCTTCGCATCAAGGATTCTCGGCGTTTACCTGGTAAGTAGTCTCTACTCTGCTTTTGACCAAGCCGTGCTGATACTTCCCATCAGGTGGTGTTCGATTTGAACTTAAAGATACCCCCTTCGACCTTATAGGACGTCCTTCCGATTATATGGTGCCGACGTCGTACATTGTGTTGGAGGTATGTGGCGATCATGTTGCCACGGCATTGCTTAGACTCACTCTTTCCAGTCAATACCGCTTTCAGTCCGTGCGATCTTCCAGGAGTATTCGCAATTCGGAAGTCGTCTTCGCAAACATTACCTGTCGCCGAGTGTCGCACTTTGTCTTGCAACCGGAGGATTCGTTCCACGTATGCATAGACGTAATCTCTACGGCCTGCAATACTCGGCACTGCCGGCACGAAGAGTGGGAGTGGCGGACCTCTGGCGTCGCCTTCGCGATCACTGGCCGCCGTTCTTTCCCTCGAGCAAAGCTGCCGAGACGATCCGTCCGCGACCCGGCAGCCACAAGTCGTAGTTAACCCAGATAGCAGTTCATGGCATAGCCTTTGGCATTGGCCGCATCACCTGCCTGACCCCCAAAACCTGGAGCACATTGTCCGTGCCACCGAAAATCGCATCAAACTTCTACGTGCAATGAAACTGTGCCATTGCGACACAGTGTTTCCCATCTGTGGTCTCCTTCGGCAGTCGTCCAGGTGCCGGCCACGTCGCTGCCGGCAAAGGCGTCAGGATGGCGAGGCAGACCTTCTTGCGGCCGCTGAGGACTTCCTTGGTGACGGTACGCTTGAGAGCGGTGTCAGACAGCCATTGTTGCACGGCGGTTAGGGAGATGAACATGCCTGCCCTGTTGCTAGCGATAGTGAGCAAACAGTGAATCATCGGTTCGAGTCTTGACTGACCCATCTTGAAAGCCGCGGACTTTCGCGCGGACGCCGAAGGGTGTCGTTATGGTGACCGTCAGATTCACCGCCAACCTATCAATCAACTGCTAACTAATATCCGTCCCGTTCGCCTCCTTCTCCCGCGCCTCGGGCCTAACCTCCTTCTCCACACTACTCACTTAGCTCCTTCCTTATCTCCCTATGACTCTACGTATAATACAGACTCTCATACTCCGACCTCAGCCACAGCGATTCTGCACACGGCACCGGATTCAGACCGCCGAGCACTGGCTCTAGTATCTGCGGCGTTTCATCCTCGACTAGGCTGATGCATAGGGAGAGGCGATATTCTATTGGGACTCCGTGGCGGTGGGGGTTGTAGAACGCGGTGGTGGCGTCGGTGCCGGCGATTTGGGTCAGCACGACGAAGCCGCTGGGGTAGGCGTCGAGGAAGTCGCAGAGGTGGTAGATGTAGGAGTCGATTATGCACCAGAGGTCATCGGGGGTGTTGTGAGCGGAGAAAGAGGCGTGGAAGTGTCGGTGGAGGGATGAGACGCCGAAGGGGCCGTTTGGGCGTCTTTTGGGTTGTTGTCAGAGTGTTGCTGGTTTCATATACCAGATGAATTACGAAACAGCCTCGGCATAATGCTCTGCCGATCGTATGCAGGGCTGAACGCTTAATCGCCACGCGGCTGATCTGCGGTTCGTGCCCATGCGCGTCAGCCGATGATTGACAAAGTATTGTTGTCGCTGTTGCTGTTGTGTTGTTGTTGTCCCCAAATGTCCAGCGCAAACATGGACCTTCATCAACTACAAGACACCGCGCAAAGAACACTTGAGAGTGCATGGCTCTACTTTCAAAAAGTCCCAGGATCCTCCATTTTCCTCCGCTACATCAAATCAAGCCATCAGAATGATCCCGTCCGCTCAGCTATCGAGCTCTTCCTCTTCCTCTTTGCAGTCCGGTATATGTTGGCTCCGTCATACTCTGTGCAGAAGTCGAAGGGTTACGTAGCGTTTTCGGAGGATGTCAGTCACAATGACGCGATTGAGGATCAATGCTCATGACTGACAATACCTACAGGAAATTGATGACCTTGTCAATGATTGGACACCGGAGCCGCTAGTTGCTGCGCAGACACCTTTCGAGGAAGCGGAACTGGAAAAGAGGCCTGTTGTGGTAGGGTAAGAGAAGTGCAGATGCACAATCGAAATCACATCAACCACGTACTCACCGCCGACTAGTCCCACTGGTCCTCGAACACGCTTGTCAAATGGACGCACCGTCACCAATCTCGCATCACTGAACTACTATAACTTCGTCGCAAATGAACAACTCAAGGAAAAGGCTGTACAGACTCTCAGGTACTACGGCGTCGGGCCTTGCGGTCCACCAGGATTCTACGGTACACAAGATGTCCACATGAAGACGGAAGCAGATGTCGCAGCACACATTGGTACTGCTGCCTGCATCATCTACGCACAGTCCTTTTCCACCATTTCCAGCGTCATTCCATCGTTTTCAAAACGGGGCGATGTCATTGTCGCGGACAAGTCAATCAGTTTTGCTGTGAGAAAGGGTATTCAAATCTCGAGAAGCAAGATCTATTGGTATGAGCATAATGATATGGAGGATCTGGAGAAAATCTTGAAGAAGGTCATCAAGGATCAGTCAGGCAAGCCTCTGACGCGGAGGTTCATTGTTACGGAAGGCATGTTTGAACATGTTGGTGATGTGCCTGACCTTCCGAAACTGGTACGCACTATCTTGAACTCTTCCAAAGCATGATATTAACTCGAAACCATCAGGTTGAGCTCAAACTCCGATATAAATTCCGCTTGATCCTCGATGAGACCTGGTCATATGGCGTCCTGGGCCGTACTGGTGCGGGGTTGACGGAGCATCAAAACGTCGACCCAACCCTCGTCGATATGATTATTGGATCTCTTGCTGGACCGCTCTGTGCTGGTGGTGGATTCTGCGCAGGCAACAACGACATCGTGGAACATCAGCGCATCAACTCCGCAGCATACACATACTCTGCAGCATTACCGGCGATTCTGTCGACGACAGCCAGCGAGACGATAGCACTACTACAGGAGAACCCCGAGGTATATATCACGCCATTAAGGGAGAATGCAAAAGCAATGAGGGCTCAACTAGATCCACGAAGCGACTGGGTCAAGTGTACGAGTGCGGTGGAGAATCCTAACCTGCTACTTGTGATTAAGAAGGAGGTTGTCGACGCAAGGACGCTGAGCGTGCAGGATCAGGAGATGCTGATGCAGGATATCGTGGACGAGGTGAGCATATTTTGTGCTTGAACGTGCGAGGCTATGGTGCTGACATGGTTGTTTTCTAGGCGATTGCGAATGGTGTCATGATCACGCGCATGAAGGCCATGCCTGCTGCACTGGGTGTAGCGACCAAGGATATTGGATGGCAGCCACAGCCAGCGCTCAAGGTGTGCGTGACTGTTGGGTTGTCGAAGAAGGAGACGGAGAAGGCAGGAGTGCTGATTAGACATGCCATCACAAAGATGATGACGAGGAAGAAGTAATTGTGTTGTCAGAAGAGAAGGTTGTGACACATCATGGCATGGGCACGGTTTGGGACCTTTGTACATTATCACTGGGACGGGACGAGACAGGTGCAGGGAAGAAGAACATTACAAGGCGTAGTAGCGCACTCCCGACAGCAGAGCCTCCTTGTAGTCATCAAGCATAAAATGATCACGGTACGACGATATGAATAAGCGCGGGAAGACGATATTATACTAGGGCGCACCAAAGATACGATCGTGACTAGCGCGTATAGGTGAACCGCTGCTTCTTGGAGGATGTTTCAGGGGCTTTACGCGTCGCGCGTTATCGACCAAGACTAAATCGACTAGACGGCCAATGCTCGGCGCATTTCAGAATTAAAGAGACTCGACTCGGCTCTTTGTCAGGTCGTGCTGCACGTCTCTCTCTGTTTGTTTTGTTTAGACCACCTTCACTGTTTTTGCTGTTTTTGAAACGCTGTAGTAGCTTCTATCTATACACGATCACGCTTCGGAGATCGACCATACTTGCCGAGCCTCCAGCGACAGCACATTCCTTTGGCCTTCTAGAGCCAGCACGATCGTTACTTGGATATGAGCGCATTGGCTTCTTCGACCATGTCCAATGGAGGTCCGCCTCAGACGCTCGCTATCCGTCCAGGAGCAATGCCTCCTTCACCACCAAACTCAATACCTAGCACAACACATAGCAGCATGAACAACAGCACGAATCGAATTCCAGGGCCATATGCTGGCCCTCCCCCACCTCACCCGGCGAATGGCGAACACATACCGATCCCTCGAAAGTACTCGTCGCCTCCATCGCAAATGGACGAGCAACTATACATGCACTTTCGCGTCCTGAGAAGTTTCCTTGCAGACTCCGCTCAGGATGACCCCAGCATGCAGGTCCACAGTCGAGCTCGCGACAAGCTTCTCCGTCTCTCTCCGACACAATTCCAAGAACTAAGCACAGACGTGTACGACGAGCTGCTCAGACGACAAGACGAGCGCAGACATCCACCCCCGGCAGGCAACGTCCCGGCTTTCCTCCTTCCTCGGTCGAACTTCCATACCAAGCGCAACCAAGCGAGACAGAAGCTGTCGACGTTGGCGATCAAGAAGTTTAGAGAACTCGCCACGGACGTGTTATATGAGCTCGAGCGACGGCATTCTGAGTTTGTGACTGGCGCAGGCATGGGACGCATGAGGAGTGGCTCGAACAGGTCCAACTCAAACGCGCCGCCGGGACGAAGACGAGGAAGTTCGGTTTCGAGACAGTATAATGGTGGACCGCCACCGCAGCAAGGAGGAAATGGAGCACAACTGCCGGCCCACGTACAGAGTTTGCGGCGGCCGAGTATCACATCGCCCAACACGCCGTATAGTCCAACATTTACAAACACAAGCGGAGTCTCGAGCGGGAATGAATATGGAAAACCGCTTCCAAAGAACTTTCAGAGTAATACGATGGTGCCGAATAAGAGTGCAGTTGTGGAAGATGACGGAGATCAAAGTCGGTATGATGGTAGTGAGTATAATTTCGAGGGAGGAGGACGTGTTTCGAGCAGAAGAACGACAGCTCAGAGCTCGCCTTATGGTGTAAGTGTTGGACATTTGAATCCTTCAATGTGCAGGCATTGACCAAGTGTTATAGGACCACTTTCCTCCAGCAGACTATCAGAACCAGGTAGCTCAGCTTGAGCTTAGAGTACTCGAACTGGAGAATCAGGTCCGACAGAAAGACTCGGATATCTCTAAACATCAGACGGCACATAAAGAAGTTCAGCAGGTATGTCATCACCATATGTGTTCGCGGTACTAGTCTGACTATCCTCACAGACACTCGAAGCAGAACAAACAAAATCCGTCAACCTGAAATCGGACCTCGAGAAGCAACTTGAATCTGCCAATTCACTGAATACATCGCTTCAGGCTGAGCTCGAGACCATACGAGCAGCCAATGCGGCTTTACAAGAGTCTGTGCGCAATGAACCAGCAGGTCCTGCTTCCGAAGAGTGGCGAAATCGCTATGAAAGCCTTGAGAGATCATACAGCACCCAACAACAGCTCACCGATCGAGTGCGCGCCGAAGCCGCTCAAGCCCTGCAAGAAATGCGCCTACTTGCATCCCGTAGCAACGACGCTGCAGATCGCGAAGAAACACTGCATCAACAGATTACAGATCTGCAATCTGCCGTCGAAGCATCAAAGTCACGCTATGCAAAGACGAAAGCTCAATTACAGCATATGCGCGCGATCTCCACCGGCATCCTATATGCTAGCCAGCCAAGCGCCGGACACTACGCCAAAGATGCCGCGCTCAAAGATCCTGCCGGCCTAGTCACAGACGTGGCAGTAACCAAATATCAAATCGCCGTCGACGACCTGCTCAGAATTTCCCGAGAAGATTCACCCCGAGCGGTGCACGACTACATGCGCACCATCGTGGCCAGCGTGCGTGGCGTAACCTCTGAAATTGACACATCTCTGGCATCGACGTCCAGTACAGCCCGCTCGCTCCCCGACGCCGAGCGCCGCCGCATTCAGAAACTGAAACTCCGCGTATCCAGCGCGGCAAGCAACCTCATCACCGCAGCACGAAATTACTCCACTGGCAACGGCCTGAGCCCCGTCAGTCTTGTCGACGTAGCCGTAAGCAACCTTACCGCTACGATTGTCGAGCTGGTCAAGCTCGCGAAGGTGCGGCCGAGCGGTGTCAGCAACGACATGGACGCTGAGTTCAATGCGGCGGAGGACTCTGGCGTCGAAGAGGGCGGGATGGATGGGAGGGATGTGGGGCTGGGAATGAGCATGAGTATGCATTCGAGCATCGGCGTTGGTATGGGCATGGACGGTGAAATCAGCCCGTTGGCGAGCAGCACGACGTCGAGGAATCACCATATCAACCAGTCCATCGCCAGCACGAGCCAGCAGAGCAATCGCTGCGGCAGCGGGCACAGCCTTGGAAATCAGCATGCGGATCAACGCTACGTCCTCGGGCAGAGCCAGAACCAGAACCAGAGCCAGAGCCGTCAGGATGTCGCGTCGCCGGGAGACGAGGCGAGTGGAGTCGGTATGCTGCTGAGCAGTAAGGCGTATTCGCCGGACGAACAGCTGCCGAGGAGTCAGTTTGGAAGTGTCGTGCAAGGTCCTTACCAGCATCAGCAGGCGCAGCAGGGAGAGGCACTGGGGCATATGGGAGGTATTGGGATGGCGTACGGACATTCGCAGGGACATCACGCGCCGCAGGGAGTGTCGGGAAGCGGAATGGGACTGGGCCAGGGGATGGGAGGGTTCGGAATGGCGAATGGTGGTACTCTTGGATTCGACCCGGGACATTCGCCAGGACCGGAGTTTGGACCTAATTACGAGGCGTTTGGGAGCCCGGGGACGGATGGATCGCCTTTTGCCTAGGGTAGAGTTGGAGAAGGTGTTTCTAACTGGTAAAGAGTAGAAGGATTGGAATAGATTAGGATCGGACTGTATCAAATTCTTGGTGTCATCGGTATACATCGAAGCCTTATCTCGTGGAGTGTGAGTTTTGTCGTCGAGAAGTAGCATTGGGGAGTGGTATGATAATGGTGAGTGAATGGAGCTAAGTCTATATCTGCATGAGATACCTGAGCGCTCGTAGCGAAGGAAAGTCACGAGTTTCATCGGCGGGTTCATCGTAAAATAGAAGAAGCTTCGGTCCTCCGCTGATGGCACGAAAAGGGGCTGCTGACACACCCCTCAGTTCAACCTCCAGCCTCATCAGCGACCCCGTGTCTCCTCCCGTCAGTATCGTCAGACAGCAAGTGGTTTTGCCGTTGCTTGCTTACTACACACTATTCTCCGCCCCAGGGCCCTTATATCAAGGCCAGTGACAAGCGACCAAAAGACAACCTCAATCTCACCTACACACCATTTACCCCTCTTTCACTTCCTTCTTTCCTTCCTACCTTCCTTCCTTGCTCTTTCAATTTCAGAATTGCACCTTCTACTTTCACCCTCGTGTTCACACTCATTCCACATCCCCAGAATGACCGACCTCCCCCCCGACGCCTTCCTCCGCGCCTCCCAATTCACTCGAGTTGTGCACCGTGACATCTACCCCGCCATCGATCCAACCCTCCCTCCTCTCGCCAACTCCCAAGCCGGCCGCACAATCGTCATCACCGGCGCGTCCGCAGGTCTAGGGCACCTCGCCTATGCCCGCTCCTTCGCCACCGCCGGGGCGAAGACTTTGGTGCTCGGTGCAAGGAGTGTAGGCAAGCTTGAGCAAGTGAAGAAG
>Ga0268250_10000132_pt1 | contig 35191 bp, 30 predicted proteins | sample AgamicAsSfe_FD_200448 | JGI IMG/M metagenome (GOLD analysis project Ga0268250, IMG submission 200448) | Agave microbial communities from Guanajuato, Mexico - As.Sf.e (v2) (version 2) | ecosystem: Host-associated > Plants > Phyllosphere > Phylloplane/Leaf | place: Guanajuato, Mexico | collected...
CCCCCTCTGTGTCCACCTCCGCCTCTCCCCCCACCTCGATTGGACCGCTGTTGTTCCGGCCTCGGACCATTTTGCGCTAGTTGTGCCCGCTCTTCATCTGACGCATGAAATATATTCGGGATCTGCAGTAAATTGCAGAATGACTGTGTGTGCGGATTACTGTACTCTTGCGGGGACTCTTGGACATGAATGCCTAAAGCAGGCTCGTATACCGGCGCAGTCCGTGTGAAATCCTCTGGGATGGTCATCTTGTTGGTAGCAATGATATTCTCCTCAACCCAACTCATCTCCTTCTCCACAAGAGGTCGGTAAAAAGCATCACCTTTGTCTGCAGGGACTTGCGCGTGTGGATCCCCCACCTGGAGGTGATCGGCAAAGACGCGAGTAATGGCAAGCCATTCTTTGTCGTACTGTAGCTGCAAAGGTCTTTGCAATTCAGCAGGTGAATGTGGCTCTATTTCCAACAACTGGAGAAAGCTTCGCTTGGGCAAGCACTTGTCAAGTGCGAGAAAGTTGGTTGTCTTATTCGTAATGTCTTCAGGGAAGGGCAAAGTCTGTTTTGGCTCAAAGGTTGAGCGTGAGAAAGATTCTGGTAGAAGACTCCGAATATCATCAGGGATTTGGGATTCGCTCTCCGTCATGTTAGATTTGGGGAGCTCCTTTGGCTCTGCGACTGGTACAGGCGGCGCCTCATCGTCACCCAAATCCATATCGAGATCAATCTCCGCATCATTCTTGGGCGCTGGGATGGGCTCCTCGTCTACGTCCTCCAGATCGATCTCGCCGTCATTCACGACCGTCGGAACAGGGTTGTCGGTATCGGGCGCCATATTCGGAGCTTCTGCGTGGTTCCATACAGCTGGAAACTTAGCATGCATATGGGCGCTGAACCAGTGGGGTGGTCGCAAGTGCTCGAGGACGTCCTTCGCGGCAACGCTACCGAGAGTGCCGTCCTTGGCTTCTTGTTCAAAGTCTGGCTTCCAGCTAAAGAGTTGTCGGTAATTGCCTTTCCACTCCATACCACGCGGCCAGTCATGGCTTAGACCGATATCCACCTGTGTGCGTATCTGAAGCAGTTTCCGCACGTCAATTTCCCGAACGTGGTAAATGCTCCTAACGTCATCACTATTGTAGGGCAAGCGCTCGTAGTGCGGCTTCTTGTAGTTGTAGCCTTTCCAAATACCAGACAACCCAGCAATGCGCAATGGCCCTAGCCGTATTACGTTGGCGGCACCCATGTAATATATCTTCGGGGCGGCCCAGCCGCCGTAGTATAGCTCCCACATGTAGTTGCTCGCTTCGTGGTTGCCTCCAATAAATATAGTGAGGTACGGGGCTGTGCGCAAGCCTGAATAGTATTCGTGAAAGTCGTGCATCGCATAGTACTTGGAAGGCATCGATACTGCCTTGAGATCGGACGCATTTCGAACAGCCTACGAAGTCAGTCGCTGGGTGGACATTGTAATCGGTTTGCATACCTGAAAGTCGCCGCCGATGATCAAGAGATCAACATCTGGCCAACCTTTCAATTCACACGCTTTTGCCACAGATGCATAGATTTCGTGTAGCACTCCGTGACCGCAACCTTCTACTGCTATACGCAGGTTCTGCTGTTCTATTAACTCTGGGGCGGCCATACTCAATGAGGTTCGTAACCTGGTAGTTAGTAAGAACGAGCGTTATCAGCAACGCGACTACAGAGATGCTGGTGAAATCTTTGTTGCGCAGTGCATAGGCGCAGAAGTCACAATATACTCGCAGAGTATTTGCTGCAGTGGAGGCTGTTGTCGAAGAAAGTACGATCGAGGGACCTGCAGCACTAGCGTCGGAGGTCGGAGTTGCGATAAACTAGCGAGCACGTGGAGATACTGGACCTGCAGGAAGCTTTCCAAGACCTGCACAGAGATCATTTAGGTCCTCTCAACACATGGCTTCAGCAGACCAAACTCAACTGAGGGCGAAGTTCCTCCAAGAAGCTGCTTATATCCTCGCAGTTCCATCGCCAACGACGGCAGCGTTTCTGGGCAATGCACGCAACAAGCTGATTGAAGATGCTGAAGTCGACATATCGAGCAAAGAATCGGATGCCTATCGTCGAAGTGTTTGCGGCGCATGTGGGAATGTAATGATTCCAGGATGGTCATGCAAGGTCTCGAACAAAGGAAACCAGAGAAGTATTGGCAACAAGTCATCGGAGCTTGAAAAGAGTATCTGCTATACCTGCTTGCGGTGTCAGCGAGAGACACATCAATCGCTTCCACGAGAGCGAAGACGTCGCAAATTGACCGAGAGATTACAGCCGCCAGTGGACACGGATCCAATCTCGGAGGCAACGACTACTACCAACAAAGAGGAAAATGTCGCTGCAAAGACTATAAACGCGAGCAGCAAGCAAAGACAAAAGGCACGAAGGGGCGGCTTGCAAGCTATGCTTGACAAGAAGAAGACGCAGGACTCGGGCGCGGGCGGGCTCGATTTCATGGACTTTGCGCTATAAGCTCCGTAGGGCTGACTGAAAGCGCACCTGCATGGAAGGGTCTAGCGACACCCCGCTATGCAAGCGCGGGGCTCAAAAATTTCCAGACGTTATGTCATCACAACTTGCGAAAGTTAATCCAGTTACACGCACGATTCCTCTATTCAACACCACCTACAACGTCAATAATCGATTGCAAATATGGCACAGCAACAGAGTCTCGCGAAGGACCTCTTCGAGGATATGGGCCGCAAGGTCGCAGAGGCGAGCGCCCAACAAGGAGACGACGACACAAAGGTCGTCGATGAGATTGAGAGCATGTGTATGAACTGTCATGAAGATGTAGGCGCGTTTGCAAGACAATGGTCGACTCGGCTGACACTCTCAAGGGTACTACGCGCCTTCTCCTCACTAGAATTCCATTTTTCCGCGAGATCGTTCTCATGTCTTTCTCATGCCCGCATTGCCACTTCAAGAACTCCGAGGTTCAGCCTGCTGGCGAGATCCAGCAACGGGGCATCAAGTTCACCCTCAAAGTCGAATCAGCCGACGATCTGAGCCGTCAGATCATCAAGAGCGACACGGCGATATTCCGCGTTGAAGACATCGACCTAGAGATACCACCTGGCCGAGGACAACTGACGAATGTAGAAGGCATTCTCGCGATGGTAGCGCAAGATCTGGAGCAGAAGCAGGAAGAGAGGAAGCAGGTGGTACCAGAGGTCTATGAGCAGTTGCAGGGAGTCATCAACACAATCAAGCAGATGGCAAGCGGAGAGAAACTACCATTCAAGGTCACCATCGACGACCCCGCCGGCAACTCCTCGATCGAGCCTCCAAGCGTACTTGGTGCAGGTAAATACTCTCGCAACGAATACCCACGAACTGCTGCACAGAACGAAGCGCTCGGTCTCGGCGATACCAGCGGCGAGGCCCCTGCCACGGAGATTCGAGAAGAGTACAAGGCTTCACAGATGTACCCGGAGATGCCTTCCGCCCATGCTCCCATGGTGAACAATGTAGATGAGGACGATATCGTGGAGAACCAGGTCTATTCGTTCCCTGCCAGCTGCCCGGGATGCACCAAGTCGTGTACTACGAATATGAAGATGGTCAACATTCCCCATTTCAAGCAGGTAGTCCTGATGAGCACAGTGTGCGACCACTGCGGATGTAAGTTGAACTGATCAAACAATTAGGGTTCATCAGCTAACGTAATGCAGACCGAAGCAACGAAGTCAAGACCGGAGGCGAAGTTCCCGAACTGGGCCGCCGGATCACAGTCACTGTAGACAGCAAGGAGGATCTGTCGCGAGACATTCTCAAAGCCGAGTCGTGCGCTATGTCGTGCCTCGAGCTCAACCTCAGTGTCGAACCCGGTACTCTTGGTGGTAGGTTCACCACGATCGAAGGTCTCCTGACCCAAGTACGTGATGACTTGAGATCCTCAATCTTCGACGCTGGCGATGGAGGAGACTCGATGGACTCAGAATCCAAGCAGAAGTGGAACACCTTCTTCCACAACCTCTCTGCCGCCATCAACGGCGAAGACAAGTTCACTCTTGTTCTTGAAGACCCTCTTGCCAGCAGCTATGTCCAGAGCTTTACTGCGCCGGAGCCCGATCCTAAGATCAAGGTTGAGGACTACAAGCGGACAGAGGCTGAGGAGGAGGAATTAGGATTGCTGGATATGAAGACGGAGGGTTACGAGGAGGAGCATGCGGCGAGTTTGTCGAACGGAACAACGACCAACGGCGCGTAGGGTGGACAACTTGGACCTCTCTTAGATTTTCTTGACTCCTCTTGCATTAGGTCGGCGCTTCGTAGATACCACGGCCTCGCCAGCCATGATCAGTATGATATGATCTCACAGCCCACTCTTTCCTTCTACCGATGCTTTGTGATGGCTACAGCGACCTGATATCTGTTGGTCCGACATTGGCACTGTGATGGTACCCGTTGCTCAGACATTGATTTGCGGTTTCTTTTTCTTAAAATGCCGCGACATCCTTCAGGCTCCAATCACACGTTACGCTCTCAGCTTAGATGATGTCGCGTTGCAGCCACTGTCTGCCTAATCACACCTTGTTCATCCTGCAAGCGGGTTTGCATGGATTGTGACGCTCTTGATCTCCATCTTCTCGAGCGGTCTTGACTTCTTGTCTACCTGAACGCTCTCCATGTCATCCAGCACCTCCCACCCTTCTAGCACTTTTCCAAAGACGGTGTTCTTCCCGTCTAAATGCGGTGCTGGCGCGAAGGTGATGAAGAACTGTGAGCCGTTTGAATTTGCGCCCTTGTTCGCCATGCTCACGATTCCCCTCGCATTGTGTCTCAGCGCAGGCCGAATCTCGTCCTCGAACAGCTGGTTTGGCGTATCATAGATGGAGGTGGAGGTCTTGGACTTTGGGTCGGAGGCGGGGGCACCGGTCTGAACCATGAAGGACGGGATCAGGCGGTGGAAAGGCGAGGAGTTGTAGAAGGCGGATGCGCAGAGGGCGAGGAAGTTCTCAGCCGTCTTGGGGACGGCTTCGCAGAAGACTTCGAGTTTGATGTCGCCCTTGGTGGTATGTAGCTGTGTGCAATTAGCAGCGCGTCCGAGATGGCACAGAGTTGGGACGCACCGTGACGGACATGGTCGCGGGTGCCGATCGGTCGTGTTTGTGGTTTGGGAGGAGCAATGATGGCGCACGAATCGGACCCTCGAAGTCGAGAAGCTCCTCTACCTCCACCCTCGCCGCGCCTAGAACATCGCGCGGCTATCCGACTGCGTTTACTGCATGCAATCACCCTGCATTCGCTGTCATCATCATTGCTATAGCCAGCATCGCGCTCCGCCCCCTGGGCTCTCCACGCTGGTAGACGTTGGACATCATAAGCGCCAGCCGCATAAGCTCCACTCGGGCAGCCCTACGACTCTCGGGACGTAATCCACCACAGTATCCCCGCCGCGCATTCACTCCAAACACGACCGTATCCATATCGCATCCCTAACCCACGGGCCCGCCGCGCATCCACCGGCGTCGCTGCCACCCAGAGCCCCGCTGGTTCAAGATACGAGGCGCCTACATCATTCCACCCCCACAATTCGCTGCCCGGAAGGCTACCTAGCTCCAAGCACGGCGTAGTTGGCCGGCGCACCAGCACATTAAAGCCTCAGACGCGCGACTTGGACGGGCCAAGCACATCCTGAAAGGCCATACCCACGCCCATGCAGCGCTCGCTGCCCTCCCAGGCCTGCGCTGCGAGAAACGAACATGTCGGCCTTTGTTCGCGTCTCAGGACCGCCAAACAGTAACTTTCTGGTTGGCTATCCAGGCATATCAGCAACACTCGTACGTGTCTCTACTCTCCTTCTGTTCTCATTGGACCTCTTGCGCTCCAAGTAGCTCGCCTGGAGTCGCTGTATGACCAACTTTCCTTCAGCAAGGGTACTGGCCTGATGCTGACACACACCACAGCCTCGCATAGAAGGCAAGGTCGAGATCCGGCCACTCATTGGAGTCTCAGCGCCCGTCAATGTCTCCCTCGTCACCATCGCACTACACCGGCGCGAAACAATACACCCGTCTGCCGACTCGGTCACGAAGAAGCACCTGGCAGCCCCGCGCAAGGAGATTACCGACATTGTTGGCAAGGAAATGCTCCTATATCGATGTTCACCTGGAAGAGAACACGAGAGCATACTATGCATGGACCTCCCGTTCGTCATCTTCATACCCTATGGGCGTGGTGGAGAGGAAGTAGCGAGGAGGGTACCGCCCGCGAGTCTACAACTACCTAGTCGGACAGCTGAGACATTCTACGAACTCGTCGTGACAGTGCAACAAGGGCCTCAAGAACAGAAAAAGTATCCTTTCGCAGTACCCATACAACGATACGACACCCTCTCAACATTTGGCATGTACAACCGACCAGAGAGCGCCGAACGAGTAACGGACCACCTGGTCACTCTTGGGATCAGCCTGCCGAGATGGAGCTACGGGCCAATGGATCCAGTCTCTGTATACATCAAACTGAGCCCTAATCCCGACTGGCTGAGCAAGGCAAAGAAGGTTACGATACAAAAGATTACTGTTGGGATTGACGAGGAGATCATCTTCAATCACGAGGGAGACGAACCGACTCGCAAGGTCAAAACGTTGGCAAAAACACAGCAGCAGGTCGGAGTGAAGATGCCTGAAGCTGGATACTTCACCAACCTCGGACTGGTCTTTCCCGCAAAAGATTTACGAGACAACGCAGGTATCATACCTAGAGGGCAGAAAGAATTCCCCATGTATGCTGTTACTGGATTCACGACAACTGGTACTCTATACAAAATAGAGTATTACCTCACAGTCAAGGTAGGCTGCACTTGAAACCAGATGTTGTGAATTTTGCTGACTGGGAGTAGGCACAAATGTCGTCAGCGAGGGATATTCTTCTCCGTCAGCCCATCGTCGTTTGTCCGTTTGACCACGCTGGCTGCAAAGAGGAGATGGAGGCCATTGAGCAGGCAGCCAAGGACGCCGCACACGTCACACCCGACAACCCCATGTTACCCGCCAGTACTATTATTCGATCCAATGACCCAGAAGGCTTGCGCGCACTCGGAATTGCAATCGTGGGAGGCGTACGGAAACCGCTCATTGAGTGAAGTCTCAGTCACGCAGAAGAGTTGAAAATTTCGACTGATGCGATTTTGCCATGTGGAGAACAGTTGTGTTGGACGATCTACATGTTCTATCTCGGCTGAAGGAAGAATAAGACGGACTTGAGCAACAGAATACAATTGGACTGAGGCTGCCAATGATCAGCTAGACGACAAGGACTGCGTATTCGCGATACTTTCCACACAAAACCCTGGATCGCACAACAATGCGGAACTATGCACAACACAGGCGCAAAATCGATCATGCAACCAGCGGAGCCCGGAGTCATATCGAGGCTGCCATCTGCAACACGCATTGAATCTGTTTGAACACAAAAGGCGCAAGGTCATTATACCCAGTGAGCTTGTGCATTGTATAAGGGGAGCATTTTCTTGGCTTTTACTGGCGTTACACGGAGGGGACGATGGGACGGCCGCTTGTTGTTCAGTTCATGATACCTTCGAGTCGTTCATTCCCATTATAATCATAGTTTGAAGGAAGGTAAAGGGAGAACGCCTCGGCGGGTACCGAGAAGATTTGTCTTTTTGCGAACGGCTGTATGCATGGGAGAAGGAAAGCGAAGAGAGTGAGGAGAGTCAAGAGCCACAGCCGTAGTAGGCGGATTGCAACAGCTACAACAGGGACTTTGGAAATACCACTACCATATCACTTCAACTTGATTATCTCTTCCAGAAACACTTTCGTGACAACCATCCTCATTCCTCACCATCAGGCCACTGGTCCACCAAACCCTCCGTGTCACCTTCTCCCCCTACCCTCCCAACCAAAGCCGCAAGATTCATCCTAACGCTATACCTCAAATATTTTGTCTCGTACCTTTTCGCATAACCTCCACCCAACCCTCCAATATCACTCTCCCCATTGTTTGGATGATGATGCGCAAATATCGGTGGCTGAACCGTTACACACACCCTCTCGTCTCCACTCACACCTATGCCCCCACCCTCCACAGTAGTATGAGAGTTCTGGCCCTGCCGGCCCATGTCAGGATCATTGCCAGCACACCACCGGCCTAGTTCGCTGTCGAAAATGCCGTTCCACCCACTTACGCCAAATTGATGGAGGAGGCGTCGGGCGCCGCGTTGGGAGACGGCGTAGCTGACTGTACATAGAGTCCCGCCCGTTGCTTGGTGATAGATTCGTGTGTGGGGTGGGAATGTGGTACCTAGGGCGTCGGGGTCACCTTGGAAGGGGTGAGCTTTCAGGTGTTGTGCAGAGGGGACCGTGAAATCGTTGGGTTGGGTTAAGATGGTCGTAGTAGTGCTGTGGCGATGGTTGATGGGGATGTGTGGACTGAGTGCTGGACGTGGCATGCCGGTACCGCAGTGGCCGAGCCAGAGTATGTCCCATTGTGTTGGGTCGCCGTAGGGTGAGATGTGGGGATTGCTACTGTAGGAGGGTATGGAAGATAAAGGGAGGGAGGTTAGTGTCTTTGGGAGGTTTGAAGTGTCGATGATCTTGAAGGCTGTGTCTTCTGTCTCTGTGTTTGTATGCGTTTCGAGTTTGTCCTTCACTGTAGAGATACCATGGTTCCCTGATAAAAAGCGTGATGCGAGTGCGAAACGTTGTAGATTTTGACGAATCCGAATGTCCCAGTCTACGTCGTCTTCGAAAATCAGTGCGGTGGTAAGATTATGGTCGACTATTCTTCAGGTTGTTAGCCTACTATCATCTCGTAATAAAGTTCAGAGACCATGTACCTTTGTAGAGCATTCATATGTGTTCTCCAACTTCCTCGAATGCCTGCAGAATGCTTCCTGTTCTCTTCTGGTGGAGGGTATGCTTTTTCATTGATGCTCCCACCCGTGACGCCTTCCACGAACTCGAGCTTGATGTTTGAGGCGGCTGCTGAAAGGCTCATCGCATCGCGACGGTCGGTACGGAATGGAAGGTTGAGGACCAAGATGCCTTCGAACTTAGACTGTGTTAGCGAACGGTAGTGTTGGTTGGGGCTCTCCCATACCCCTAACGTAGTGTTTAAAATGTCCCTCAGGCTCTCATCTTGTACGTAGGCAAATGAATCTGCCGGTATCAAGACTCCAGGCGTCCTCATGTTGAACCATAACCACAAGGCACCGAAGAAAACACATGTCGTCAGCAATCTAGGCGCCGAGCTCCAAGCAGTCCTTCTCTTTGCAACCTCGAATCTCGCGCTGCTCTTCGAAGACATTGGTCTCAAGGTATCGATGAAAATGCGTCGCATACATAGGGGTAGCGTAGCAGGAGCGGTACTGCGAAGATATGAAAGAAAGCATGATCAGCTAGTAAGATGCAGCGACATAGTATGGTCAGAGGTAGATCGAAATACTATATTCATGTTGCTCACTTTCCAGGTTTGAGGCCTTCCCTACGACCATTCGATGCGCGGCTTGCCTGGCTAAATCAATCTGCCGAGCAGACGCACCCCGCGTACTATATGTTCCTATGCTGGGTGAGCAACCGTATCGCGTCAGCTGATGTAGCCAGGCGTGAACATGTGTTTCTGTTGCATTCGAGAATGGCATGCGCGAGCACGTGAGCAGCAACAGAGGTTCGCATGCAGAGGAAGTGGATACCTAGTGTGGCAACTCGCCGCGGAGGTTTGTCATCGGAATCTTTTAGAAATGCGAGCCTATCGATAGGCCGGCGCGTTGCGTGACTGCTTTCTCCGCGACATCGGGGCGAGGGATACGGACTTTCCAAGTAGTACTGCGCTCTTCTTTCTTTCTTCATTGAATCATTAATTCTGCCTGCATAGTAAGGTGTTTATTGTCTTCGCGTACATTCTTCAAGTCGCATCGCGATAGCGCCTGTCGCCCCTCCCCCACTAGAACACGGCGCAACATGAGCGCCATTCTTTCGGCAGACGACCTCAACGATTTTATTTCGCCGGGTGTCGCGTGTATAAAGCCTATAGAGACGCTTCCAGTGCAACAAGCAGATAACTCGGTGTGTTTGACTCGCGCGTTGCGTCATAGGCCGGCGCATTCTGACAAAGGTCATAGGATCCATACGAAGTCACGACCGAAGAGAAAGCCGCTGCAGCAGAACCGCCACCACCCGCTTCAATATCGCTTACGGACTGTCTCGCGTGCTCAGGCTGTGTAACGAGTGCAGAGGCAGTACTAGTTTCGCTACAATCGCATACCGAGGTCCTCACAACGCTCGATACCTACCCGTCGTTACGCACACCGTGGCTGGCACATAATGGCACAAATGGGGCAACAAATGGACATACCAGTAACGGTGTGACGAACGGTGTAAATGGACACAATGCCCAAGGAAAGCTGTTCGTCGCCAGCATCTCACCGCAGACTCGCGCAAGTCTGGCGGCCGTCTTTAACGTTTCTGAGGTAGAAGCCGGAAATATGATTGCGCAGCTCCTCAGTGGACCCTCAGGCTTGAAGTCTGGTGGCCACCAGGGAAGTGACTTCACATGGGTCATCGACACCAATGCCATGCGCGAAGCCTGCCTCGTAGCGGCGGCGGACGAGGTTACAAATGCTCTATCTCCCGAAGCACTCAAGGCATCTCCAAAGCCTGGCTCTGAGGGCGCAATAGATACCACACCGAAAGCACCCATTCTTACGTCGGCCTGCCCTGGCTGGATATGCTACGCCGAGAAGACACACCCATATGTCCTTCCACATCTCTCGCGGCTCAAGTCGCCGCAAGCACTTACCGGCACATTAATCAAGTCAGTACTCAGCGAACGTTACAACGTGCCACCGTCTCAGATATGGCATCTCGCAATCATGCCATGTTTCGACAAGAAACTCGAGGCTAGCCGTGGCGAGCTCACCTCCGCTGCCTGGTTACCTAGCTATGATCAATCTCAGGACAAGATAAGAGACACCGATTGTGTGATTACAGCCCGTGAGCTACTACACCTTGCAGCTGCTCGTGGTATCAACTTTGCTTCTCTTCCACGAACACCGCTCTCCTCTGCCGATCGAACACCCTTCCCAGACTCAAAGATCGACGCTTTCCTATTCCCTCCTTCGCGCCGGAAGAATCAGAGCGTAGCTGCTGGGCCCTCCGGTGGATATCTACATCACATACTACAAACATACCAAGCTCAGAATCCGGGATCCTCGATATCAGTCGCAAGAGGGCGGAATGCCGATGTGGTGGAGTACTCGGTCGTCCGTGGCTCAGAAACAATAATCAAAGCAGCACGGTTCTACGGTTTCAGGAATATCCAGAACTTGGTACGGCGACTTAAACCAGCCAAAGCCAGTAGGTTACCAGGCGGCAAAACAGGTGTAAGCAGAAGGCCAGGTGGTGCCACAGCCGCAGGAGAGGGCGTCAAAGATTATGCTTACGTCGAGGTCATGGCTTGTCCAGGCGGATGTACAAACGGTGGTGGACAAGTCAAGGTTCAGGAAGTAGAAGAAGTACGCGTCTACGAAGGGGTTCAAGAAGCGAATGAAGATGCGCCCGCACCGAAGCCAGGACCGAAGGAGCAGAAAGAGTGGCTCGCAAGGGTAGACGAGGCCTACTTCTCGGGCAGCGATTCGGAAGACGAGGCAAATGCGCGAACGAACGGTCACAGTCCCGAGCATGATGTCGTTGATGGTATATCGAGATCACGTATGAAGGATCTCATGGCACATTGGGCCGGCATTACGGGCGTCGATCAACAGAAGCTGATATACACATCGTATATCAAAGTAGAAAGCGATGTTGGCAAAAAGAAGCAAAGCGATATGGAACGTGTTGCTGGATTGGCCGTGACCGCTGGCGGCGGATGGTAAAGCTTTGTTTACGAAAGAACGAACATATTAGACACGGGCATGAGCATTGGGTGGCGTTCTTTCTACACGTATAGAACCGGAGCTGGCCGTGCAATAATGCATTCGCATCGGTTATGGGTTTCTTTGAAAATCAAATATATCTCATCATTGATCAGGATTATCGGATTTGGCATGCTGCAAGACACTTGAAGCCGCTTTTTCTATATTGCATGTCAAGGTACGACTTGCATTCTCACTGTAACCTCAGCGCATCCTTTTGCTTTCTTTTTTTTCAGCCGGTAATATCCCCCTTTCATGCTACCAACCTCTGCGCTCGAAGAAGTAGAAGAAGCAACACTATTGCCTATTCACAGCCAGAACCGACGTCATTCCATGTCTTTTCCGCTGTGGCTGCACATGCAAGTGTGTATACGCAACGGGCCGGCCCTGATCCCCTGACGCCCTAACCCCCTACTGTACCACGCGCACTTCCTTCTCTCCACGACCACCACTCACAGGCTAGACGAGAGAGCGCAAGATACACAATACCAATGTCACTACACACGGACTTGGTCTGCACTTGAGCTGACGATCATGCCGTGGAGTTCGGCTGCCCGACGCTGACGAGGATATCGCTGTATACTCAGATATCGTCTTTTCATCTACATGTCCAGGAAGATGCTGTCCAAGCCAAGTGAAGATAACGTAAGGAAGGCCGGTACGGTATATTGACGATCTTGAGTAGGACCGATGGTGATCTCGGAGAATCAGGGTCTGTGGTACATAGGGGATATGCTTGAAGCCCAAAGCCCAAGCGAAGACGTGGCTAGTGTTGAGTCATCGTGAACGCAAGAAGGGTTCATGGCTGTGGCGATAACGCGGGTGATGCGTTGTCTGGTCAAGGTGACGCAAGATTATTGCGTGTCCTGTGGCGAAAGCACGTACTTGTTGCCGTCAAAGCGGATAGATATACAGGGTCTGGCATGGATGCTGAGGATAGAACAGTGTATAGTTATTGCAGTCTGATGCCGCAATAGGCGCAGGCAGGCGAGCAGCGTTCATTGATGATGATGGAGTAGCTAACTAATGTTACATATGAGATACGCGTTCGGTCCAGCCAGAACCGAGGCTTTGCAGTATGAAAACAGAATCCAGGTGGTATCAAACTCCTTCCCATGAGCCATACGCGAAAGACGCGAGGCAAGAAACATACAATGACTAGCCATCCTGGGCTATATGTCTTATTACATATTACAACGGTTGGTATGTGGGGGCTGAGAAAAAATCAAGATAGAGTACGCAAGGAGAGTGCAGGTAATAATGGTACGCAAGGAGAGTTGAAACAGGGCCAGTTGATCGCTCAAAAACTATTCTACCCACCTCCCGTGTACCAAGTTTTATCCCAAGAAAACAAGGTTACCTCCCTCGATCACCCCTTCCCTTTTAACCAACAAGGATATATGTAAATAATACTGGTGATGGTATGATGTAGTCGCCAAATGCTCAAACTGGGGGTATCCGCCGACGAGATGAAGCACATAAAGGAAACTCGGTCTAGTATAGTACGGGATAGCGCCAGCAAGACGCGCCAAAAAAAAAACTGAAACAGAAGCAAGGTGTACACAGGGTGTCCCCAAACACGGACAATCCCTGTAGTAGACCCGAGTAACTTGCTGACAAGGTATCGACAATTTCCCGCGAAATGAACAGACGATGATCTCGTGTCGATCCGCCACAAGTATGATGTAAGATGCCACCCGAGATGTTGACTCAGTAAAAGGAAATATGTGGTGGTGGTACAGAGCGAATGTGGAGCTGATATTGAGAGAGAGAAAAAGGACAACGTTGACGTTGTGAAATGGTAAAACGATGGTGGTTGCGCAAAAGGACGATGAGGTGTGTTATAACGCCAGTAACACCATCCCAGAGAGTGCGCTTTGCTTTTGAGGGCTTTGCAGCGCATAGCGTCTGTGTCTATCTTTCTGTAATCGTGCACCGTTCCAGACGGGAGAGCTCAATGTCGTACGGTCGTATAGGAAGCGACAATGAGCGGGTGCGGTGACCCAAATTACAATTATATGGATGGAAGAGCATGCAGCGAAGGCAAGGCGAAAAGAAGTATGGGTCCCGCGATGTTGGATATCATCGGTGTCGGGTTTGAGCTGCCATAAGGCTGGCGGCCACACTTGAAGCCCAGTCTGAACCGTCATCGGGCGGTGTTGGCCACTTGGAAACAGATTGCTCGTTCTTGCTCTGATGTTGGGAAATGTCCATAGGCTTGCTGGGTGTCATATAGTCAGATTGTCCGAACCCCACACTGTTGCGGTTCTGTGATGGAGACGGAGTCGGGTATGACACCGCGGGGCGTGGACCTTGAGGTTTCGGCTGGTCCAGTTTCTTTGCAGCCTTTGTTGCGGATGCAAGAACTTCGCTGAGCAACTCTTCTTCTTCGTTGGGAACCTCGTACTGATTTGACGGGTTAGACTTGTTCTGGAGCGCTCGTCGTGTCCTAGAGGAGATTGGTGCATTAGGTCCGTTCTCTGAGTTTCGGGGCTCAGGACCGTGAGGTACTGAGTGGTGGCGCTTGAGCATTGGGTTCGTTGCAACACGCGAGCTCCTAGTTGAGGCAGTCTGTTGGGAATGTGCCTCCACGCTGTCTCTGACATGCTGCAGTGCTTTGTCTAGCTCAGAGAAATCGGAAGTGGAGGCTGATTGGGCGCCTTGTGATTGATCCATGATCAAGGATTGCCTGGCGCTAGTGGCCGCCCATGGAGCGCATCCGGCATTGGCCTCGATGTCGTCTGAGTTTGGCGACATGGGAGTCTGATAACGGCCTGAGAGGCGTCGAGCGCGCTTGCGTAGGTGCGAGAAGAACCCCTCTTTCTGGCCGTTAACAGGAGATGTCACATCCGACTGTCCATTCAGGGCTCTCTCTGCCTCTTGTCGGTGCACATCCGCGTAGTGATTGCCGTGTGAATTGACGGAGAGCTGTCGTCCGACCTTGCTTGCTGCAGTGGCTTGTGCAGTAACTTCGGCCGAAAGTGGTGAGATCGGCTTGATGGAAGGTAAGATTGGGATAGGCGCGCCATTGTTGGAAGCCCCATTTGTCCACGTAGCTCGCTTAGTGGCAGCCGGGCGCTGCTTGGTCGACCCACTCACATCAGAATTCGCGTGAGCTGGAGATGGCCGAGGCGACAAAGGTTGCTGTGTGGTGTGTTGTGGGACTGCTGGGGCACTCTCACGAGCGACGAGTGATCGACGAAGCCATGACGAGGTCTTGGATGTGAGTTTGGGCGAGGCATCTGGTGAGTCCTTGCCAGAGATTTCGGATCCTTTGCGACCCAACAATCGAGACGACGAAGACTTAAGGCGTAGAGGATCAACAGCGTCTTGGAAGTACTCGTGGTCAAGAGCTTGTCGAGAAGTAGGCCTGGCGCGGGGGTCCCATAGCAGACACCATGTGACGAATTGTGCCAAGCTAGCAGGCCATTGTGGTGATGGCAGAATGGTGTCTATTGAGTGTGGGGCCATCTATGTGATTGTTAGCTGGAATCGTGTCTCAAGAACCTCGAGTGACATACCTTGGGGAATGAGAAGCCCAGCTTCTGCGCTAACCTGACGCCCTCTTTCCACTCACCGCCACCGACACGTTGGCCGTGCTTGTTGACCCAACCGCCAGGGCTGCCCATGATCTCGCACACTCTCCAGACTTGGTCAACCTCGTTTCCACCAGGGAAGAGGGGCTTCAGGGTTGCGATCTCGACAGCCATAGCACCCACTGCCCAGATATCGACGGGTGCTGAGTATTGGCCAGCACGTAGGAGCACTTCAGGCGCACGGTACCACCTGGTGGAAACGTAGGTTGTGTATGGAAGCTTGGAGTGTGTCTCCCTTGCTAGGCCAAAGTCGGCAATCTTGATCGTATAGGCTGGGGGTGTTGAAGGAGGAGTCATCATTGCTGAGTAACGTCGGAAGGGGTGGGATGTGTCGTTTTGTTGCGATGTTGAGACGAGGATGTTCTCTGGCTTGATGTCACGGTGGAAGAACTCGCGGTCGTGAATGTGCTCCAGTCCGGACATTATCTGGAACAAAATGCTCTTTACACTGTGCGCGTCCATTGGCTTGTGATCCCGTGCCTTCATGAGCTGGTACAGATTACCGTCCATGAATTCCATGGCAATGTGAAGCCTTCGGCTGTAAGGGTCCAGGAAGATGTCCAGGGCTGGAACCAGATGAGGATGTGGTGGTAGTGATCGTAGGAAGATAACTTCCCGAAGCTCGAGACAGCTCGAGAACGAGTCGAAAGTCTTCTTCATGGTCTTGATCGCGACCTGTGACGCGTCAGTTGACTCGATACCTCAGTTCCTGTGTAACGTTGTACATACCAGAGTACCACGACGAGCGATGTGAGATCCCGCAGTTCGTACGCGTGCAAGCGCGACGCTGCCGAAGCTGCCGTCACCAATCTCCTTCATCACCTCATACCTCTCCTCAAGGGAGGCCCAGCCATGTGGCTGTGCTTGTGATTCTGGATGCATATTGATGTGAATGTACCCTTTTGTGTTGAAGATCTGTTATAGCAGATACTTCCAATGGGAAGGACTGTACACGTTAGGAGATGCGTCATGACGAGCGATGGACTGGACGTACCTATTGTGGAGTCCTTGGACGATGATGCTCGATGCTCGAGGGGGCTTTAGTTCATCTCATGTGACGGTTGTAGTTGCAGAAGGTGATGTTGGTTCTTAGACGTCTTGGGGATGTGTCGTAGAGTTGAGGGGGAGGGGGAGTTCAGTGCGTATCGAGGGTTTGAGATGCGATAGGAGCGTGTTGTAAGGGTCCAGGTTGATGCAGGTGCGGGAATGTCGAGAAAATGAGAGACGACGGTTGGGAGGGCGTGTGGAGACAAGCCCAGGACCACGGTAGACGGGTAGTATTCCGCAGGTTAGGATGTTCTAGTGAGGTTGAAAGAGGAATGACTTTGTGACCATAGCGCAGGTAGCTTAATGATCGGGCTGGGAGATTTGAGAGTGCCTGTGCGCTCGGGGGAGTAGGGATGTGGACTTCCGAATCGCAAGTGAAGGAGGTGAAAGTTGGCAAGGTCCAGTGATTCGGCTTGGGGCAACAGAAGACGGAGCGATCTAGCGGGAGCGAGATGTGATGGAGGTCAGAGCCACACGAACGAAAAGACGCCGGCTTTGAGAGGCTGCTGTGATTGATGGACGGCGCGTGTAATGAGAGACAGCAAGGGGTGCGGTACTGGGTCTTTGCACGAGTCGCCAGGCCAGACCAAGAGATTAGAGTGGAAGCGGCGCTCGGGGAGCGTTGTGAGTCGTAATAATGAAGATCGGGCGGCCTAGACGGGACAAGTGCGGTCAAAGGGCCAGCAGTCGGCCTGTTGCTATGGTGAGAGCGGTCGCTGCTGCGTGCGTTGGCACAGGCGGCAGATGGGCGGAGAGAGACGCGACGGGTTAGTAGTCAACGAGCGAAACACAATTCATGCGCAGCGAGACTGGTGGGGGAAGCGTGTGGATTTGTGAAGCGGTCAGCGCAGGAAGCATGGCGACGCGATTGTTTTTGGGGGAGATGCGAGTGTGGCGCTGGGGGGTGGAGTGAATAGGCGCGAAATGAAGACGGGGGCTGACAGACCAGGCTCGGGGCGAGTGTGGTGAAGGACGGCGCGAAGGTGGTTCCAAGCTTAGCAGGAAGGAGCGTTCGGCTGACCGAAGCAGCCTAGCGCCCAACATTGGGCAGCCCATGGCACAAATTGTTGCAAGATGTTTTTTTATCGTCTCCTTTCATTGGGCCCCCTGCTCTCACTTTTGCGGCCATTTGCACTTTATGATCCCCCACGTGATGCGACGTGCATCGCCGTGCCAATTTTGTCGTGCGCGCATACATGTGCATTAGCCATGCACGCGTCTTATGTACGGCCACGACTAATTCACCGCGCGAGAGACATAGCCTCACCTATGTACAGCGCACACGCTCCCCTCACCGCAAAGCCACGCTGAGAATATACACTTCTCAAGTAGCTGCCGTCTGCCTGCCCTTCGCGCCCCCTGGGTGCCTGCATCTATATTGCACATGCTGCACCCATCCTTCGATCGCAAGGGAACGTCAGGAACGTCACAGGCACAAGCAAGCATCAAGCTGTCATTTCGCTGCGGCCCACGTTTCCACCCCTTTCATCCTCGCTCCGGCGCCGGTTCCTGATTTGTGGCAGGTTCCTGGATGGCCGTCATGCAGCCTTATTCCATTGGCCGTCAGGGGCTTAGCGGCTGCGCTCATTGGCAGAATCCGTCATGGGCACCCGTCAACGTGGTTTCGTTGTCGAGGCGTGCCTCTAGTCTTCCCGCGGCAGTCCGGAACCACGACGGCGAGATAGACCGTCAAGCCATCCCCTGCTCGAGTCAGTAGCGTAGTGAAAGGACCGTCCTTGATGCGCCGATGATGTGCTCCTCCAACACCGTGGGAATGAGGATGTGCGTCGCATGTGCGGAGACGACCTCCAAAGCAGTGAAACAGAACAGGATTTCTCCCCGCTGCTTCACATGTCATCATCGATAAACTATGATCTCAAGCGTCTTCGAGAAGCTGCAGGGCACGGCGCGTTGTGGAGAGTCCGACGCGTCGTGTAACCTCCTGTGATCGACGAAACGGCAGCGAGCGCAAGTCCCAACTCTATTCTCTGCGGGAACCTTTGCGGAGTTGCGGCAAAGTTGCTTTTGCCCATCAATAGACCGAACCTCTTTCGAGAGAGTTTGCATGATTAATTCACACTTTGGACGGACACTTTGAGCTGGCCGCTCCCTCCCGACGCGCGCAATTCCGTCGTTCCTCCTGTCAGTCCCTGCGCCATCAGCGACGGACCCTGAGTGACAATAGAACTGCTGTCCATGCGCACTCGACGATGGTTTCGTCTTGCTCAGGGCGAGCTGTTGGGGCCAGGGACCAGCAAGATTTACTCCGGGGCCCTCATTCTTCCAGAATTATTCTCCCGTGTTGAGGGCATGTCACAGGCTGTCCGAGTAGATTGCCGGCCCACCCTGAATGCTGCCTGATGGGTATAGAATCTCCGACACGAGCTTGAGCTTTCCGAATTTTCACCACGATCGGCCAGCGGCTGTCACCAGAGAGACGTACGACCAACACTGACTAGCATGCTTTATTGATGACCATCTTTTTCTCTATTCATTCCAACGATAATTGTGCGTGCCAATATCACTAGGTCAACAATGAACAGCGATGTCATCTGGCAAACTCCGTGTTATGAGTGCGCATTCAGGCAGTTTGTGAAATCTCAATACCCAGCCAATCGTTCGTCTATTCTAGTAGCCCGACCAGCTTACACCAGAGACGAGTACAGTGCAATGCAAGTCATCTTCCGTACCGGATATGGTGCGCACCACCGAGCTACCCTCTGTCTGAAAACCACATTCGTTTTTTCCTCCGCATCGGTAGGGTCTGCCAACGCTTATCGTTCTTCAGCCCTCCCGAGCACCATTACATGCAACAACAGCCGGAGCGTCAAAGAACCACGCGACACGGCACGAGCATAGGAGAAAACCCACCGCGCGGCAGCCCGTGTCTGCTTGCGTCACTCTTGACGAACGTTGTGTCTTTGTGCTTCTTCAGGAAAACCGGTTCAGGCTGCGCACCCAGTCTAAACGACCTAGTTCCTAAGGCCGTCCTGCGACACCGAGTTGGCCAAAACGACGGGCGCTGACGCAGGAGAGACTTAGGAGAGATCTGTTGCCATCGCTCGATCGCGGCAAACTTGCTTTGTTTCCGGTACCATGTCCCTCTTGACAAAAGCACATCTGATCACAGAAGAAGTAAGAAGCCAAACGTTGGAGAAGCAACGCGTTAGCGGGATGGTAGCTCAGCCTCGAGCCACCAGTTCTTCCGATTACGACAGAGCAATCTGTCGCAGCTTCAGCTTCATATTGTGGCGCCGTCGCTGCTGCACGACGACGTAGGTGGTACTAGGCCTTGAAGTCAAGTTACGCAGTTGCATTTGTCTTTATTGACACTGGACGTTGAAACAGCCACTCGTGTTTCGCACCATCTCAGCTACTATACCATGGTACATCCGCTCCTCAGCTGACAATAACAGCTCTCGGCGAATATCAAATCTAGCCAGCCATAGAGCCTGTCGTTGCCCATATATCGCCGATTTCATCATTCATGCCATCTCAGGGTCCCGAGGTCTTTGCAGAGTACGGACCATTGTATACTCCCCGCTCTCCGAACATCTTATCGGTATCTCCCATCCAACGTCAGCTGAACGGCTCCGCAAGGCTTCGGCCCGAAGCATGTGTGTTAATCATCTGCATCTGCCCGTGGACTACTGTTATAGCGATAACAAATTTTCCCTTTGGTACGTGGACCTAGTGTTTACGTGAGCTGAGCAATACACGGTCTGTGTACAGTGGAACTACCAATGTGTCCCCCGCAAACGTCTGCATGTCACCTGCATTGCATCGTGTCAGTCTGTTGATCCAGCCTCGCCTGCTTCATCTGATAGTTCACACCGCAGAGGCCATAGTTCATACGGCCGTGATAGACTGCTCATTGTGCATACTGCCTCGGTCTCGTGTCATGCCATGTCATCCTTCCCCCACCCGGTCAATACAGCTGCAGCACCACGACACCAATGAACACTCTTACTCAGCATCTTACCCCAACATCTCAATTATCCAGCTCGATCAGTACATGCAGGTCTTAGTCGTGTCTTTACACGCGAGGCGCCACAGATCATAAAACCCCACATGATATGCACCACGTCATCCCACACCAATACTCTTGAGCGTCAAACTATACTCGTTTCTTGATAAGACTACACAGTACAGCTCATCATAACACGAGACAACGCAACATACACTTTCATTGATTCCGAACCAAGCTTTGCTCAAGGAGTCATCTGATCAGATGATAGACAGTCTTTGCAGACAAAATCGAGTGGTGATGAGCAAGCTGACCGTGCGTACCATCAACACGAATACACTCCACAGAACTATTGTGACTCTGCCTGAGCCTTCCCCACTCACGATGCAAACTGAAGAGAAATCTTGGTTGCTCGGGAGATATACAGATACTACTGCAAGCAAGATGGGCGAAAGCAAAATGGGTACCTGCAGCTAAGTCTCTCTTGCATCTGACAACAGCGGGCATCCTGTCCTTGACCGCCATTTCATGCAGGTGCGCGCATGCGCGTCTAGACGCGAGCCAGACCGAATGTGGTTTGCATAGACGCACGCAAGACCCAAGATGCTGGAATCTGCCGGTACAGGGAGTCTTGTCTCGGGGATCTGGCGGGTGTGGGTTCATGAACATGTTGATACACCGGATGGCTTTGCGGTGAGAAGAGCGGTCACGGTGGGCGATAGGATCTATGCACTCATCCAAGGATGATCGGTTCAACAGCATACTGGTTCAAGCATTGCGCAATCACGGTCCAGGTTCAGGGAATTAGATGTGGCAAATATATGATTGCATTACTATATACACTATTGCCATCGCGAATCTGCTCAGAAACAGCGATCAAGACCAAATCACTGTACATGGTTAGCAAACCAGTTCAACCAAAATGTGCTGTCAGATGACGACTTTAAGGTATAGGGATCAGTTCTCCAAGGTGATTGTATCTTCAATGTAATTAAGAAAGAACACAGCGAAATCATGTTGTTCATCATACGAGGGGTGGCGTGTAGAGCGGGATGTGATTCAACTTACCAAAAAGTGCAGGATAGTAGACCTGAAAACACCGGAGTGGGAACTGCATTCGAGATGTTAGCATACGTCCAAAGAGACATACGACATCCGTGGTGGATGGAAAGTACGAGTCCATCAAGAATCAGCCTGGTACACACACGTTAGTTAACGTTCTTGGAGAGTCTTCGATTCTGACATACCTCATTAAATCAGATTTTGTGGTAGTGATCAGTACGACGGACGCTCGTTACAACGCCGCCGCTCACACAGTGTGAATATCAAAAGAATCATCATTGAAATGATGGACCGTCTGTTGGAAGAAAGAGCTTGTCATACCTGCGAGGCCTGTTAGTTGAACAGTTCGCAAGAACGCATCGCAAAATGTGGTATGTGACGGCAATCAGAGATGCTGTTATCAACAAGTAAAGCCTCTTCCGAACACCCACAGGTTTGTACGCCTGCTTTTGATGGATGCCGGTCAAGGCATACGTTATGTCCGCCCGACGCATCGAGGTATCATCAGGAAGCCAGGAGTGTTCGCAGAGGGGAAGGTTCGTGTTTATGGGAGTATGTACCTGCAAGTACCAGAGTTAGCAAGTTGATCGCGAATAACGTCTTGCAAAATTGCGGTAGGGTTTAGCAGTGTCAGACAAGGCTGAAACTAAAAGCAAGGGTGTCGACATTGTATATTCAGGTCGAGGAATGCCTTTCCGTGTCGTGTTTTCATCACTCTGCGGGTGGTGGGATGAAGAGGTTGAGATGTCTTACCTTTAGAGAAATTGCGAAGAGATGAGGAAACTGCTGGCGCTGGTGACTGCGATACTAGAACGTTGTCAGCAACTGTCCAAGTACACAGATTGGTAATGCTGATGCGCTTGATTGCATCATTGTAATTCTAGAGTTGTGTAGTCCTTCACGGTGCTGTAGGATTTGGATTGTTCGTATGTGATAATCTTCTGCAGGAGTCGCGGGGACGGAAAAAGCTTACCTGAAATGTAAAGCATGCGCGCTCTTTGAGTTAGTATTGATCAAGATGAGTACTTAGAGGCGCGCATAATGAAGCGCGTTGCGATGTAGGTGATGAGAATGATGTTGGATTGGTTTTGAGCTCCAGAAATTTTAGCTTGCTCCGGCGCCGAGCCTCCGTAGCGCCGCTTATGTAACCAACCCAGCCAACCAGTTCCCCACCTGCCCTCAGCGTGATGCATGTTTGGGACAATTGTTGTCGACGCACCTAGCATGTGTTCTAGTTTGCCTAGGCCTTCGATGAATATGCATCTACAGCAATGTCGGTAACCTCTCCCAGGACTGTTTCATGGCAGTTGAGAGCCTCTGCTGCGGTACCCAGGTATTCAACCCCTACCTAGGTACCTCCTAGATCATCTATTTTCCTCCAACATTGCTTTAGCGCACCTCCACAGAAACATCTACAGCATGGAGACAATGATTCATGATTTTAAAATCAGCCTGCTATCCAGAAGATCGGCTTCTTCTACTTAGTCATCTTTCCATTCTACTGATCTAGTGAGACTTATACGATTAAACGATCGCACCGGCCAGCAATCCGTACTGTATGGTGTATCATCTATGATCGTCACAGGAGTTCGTTGACTGCATTCATTACCCCGCACCGGCTACCATTAGCAGCTTACAAGAAGCCACGCAGTGCCTTATATGCGTTATCTTCGATTCTCAACAGGCCGCAAGGTAGCGCCATGAATTCATCGCCGAGCATTTGGCGCGGCGATGACGAAGATTCGTTGCCTTATACCCGAACTTACAGAAGGAGCAAATCAAGATGCCGGTATCAATAGATATCTATGCGGGCTGACACTTCAGCCTTCTGAAGAGACCGGATGCGGCAAAATCACCCAACAGTTGCAGCAGCAAGTGGCACTCGCTTCCAGTAGATGTTCGGGCAACCCTCCTTCTGATTCTGCCAGGTCTCAGCCTTGTGGCTTGTTCTGGTAACATACAAACTCAAGTCTTGCATCGAATTGAGGGAGAGAACTTAGCGATTGTTTCCGACATCATCAGAGTCGTCAGTAACCAGTAAACGATACCACTTTGGACTTTCGTCTATTGAAGTTATGGTGACTAACTTCTGGCCAACCTTGCATCCTCCCATCAACACGAGTAGTACTGAGAACCTCGTCAGAAGACCGGAATTGGCTCGGCGTCACGGATTTTGGAGTTTTCTTGCCCGCAGTCCTCTCGTTCCATTCGCCCTGTTTGCTGGAATTAGCTGTATATTTACAGTTGTGTTTTTCGCTTCGTGGTTGAGCAAACAAATCCTTCACTGCCCGGCATGGGCGAGTAATTGCACAGTGCCTCGCCGCACCCAAGAAATTACGGACAACATCGGGACCGTGCAAGGAATCAGCACAGTAGTTTACTCCATCGGATTGGCAGCAATAGCCTATGCTGCCCACGCTTTCTCTGAATCAGCTTTGTGGCCGCTACTGTATCGACAAAACTTCACACTGAATCAGATGGACATATACCTTAAGGCGAGCGGTGGCTCTATTGCTTCTTCCCCGGCTGCTGTGTTTACGATACGCAATCTCAACTCTGGTCTGATTCTGTTTGCGACCATTAACATCACATTGCTTCCACTTGCCGGCGCTCCATTAATGGGACGTGTATTTAATCAGCAAAATCAATCCAGCGTCTTTGAGAGTCTGTACGAACGCCCGGGTGGCATGATCGGTCCAATATTCATACAAAGAAACCCTCCTGGTGTCATGCTGGAACGAGCTGCAGCTTGGTACACTTCATGGGCGTGGAATATGTCTACCGAGCCAATGGGAGACCAACGCAGTTGGATTCTCGACCGGAAGACCTTGTCAGAACGCGGCAACTTCTCTGCAAACGCTGTAAGATTGCAACAGGAGATCAGCTGCACAGGGTGGAAAGCGAGACCCAAGAAGTGGAAAAACGGGATTCTAACATTCAATACAAGGATGAACAATCCCGAAAATGGGCGATCTGAGGGAGATCAACATTCTACTGCTGTCAAAGTTCGAAACAAGGACAAACTTGCTGTCCGGGCAGACGACTACGTATTTGAATCACCAACAAAAACCCGGGCGACGGTTGTTTTCGCTGCGATCAACGGTTCAATCGTCGGAGGTGACACCACAACTACGGAGGGGTTCGGCAAACAAATCACCAGTATAGCGTGTCAAATAACTATCGAGTTTGTGGATGACATCCTCACTGTCGGAGTGGCTCCCGATACAGCGAGAGCACAATTAGGAAGCGTTGCACAGCTGAGAAACTCTAAAAGCTTGAACGAATTGGCGCTCTGGTTTGCTATATCACCCGTTGGGAACGGGGCTAGCGTCTTCGGGACAATGCCGATGTATGATGCTCCTTGGGGCGAGATTCCACTCCGATTTACTTCTACCAACGAAGGCTTGAACAAAGGTTGGGAAATGGAGAAAATTCGACATTTCATCAGTGTTTCAATCGGGGCCACTGCACTTCGCGCAAGTACTTCGCCCGATGCCAATCCCGTCACAATGCGTTCGAGCGCCCACACACTCAAACTGGATCCAAATCGGCCACTACTCTTGCTTGTGCTGCCTGTTTTGATACTCATCAACGCAGCATTCCTAGTCTTATGGAACGCACGACTATATCGGCAAACCAAGATTCCGTGTTATCAGCAAGCGAAGCTGAGCGAGATCTTGACGTTCTCTCAGTCCAATGACCTCAGAGAAGCGGCGGAATCAGCGTGGCGTAGTGAAGGGGAAAAGAACGAACTCGATTCTCTGGGGGTACGCTACTGGTATGATGAGGGTGCTTGGGCTTTGCATACCGTGAACGCTAGGTCTAAAGGTCAGAAGAAGTCGCGCAGACAATCACTCGCTGGTTACGAGCTTGTTGATCGGAATGTATGAGACTTCGCGAACTACATTTCTTCGCTCGCAGTGATAAAACACAAGCATGTCCCTCAAGCAGAATTAGCGCTCGTATACCAACTATGTCGTCAGCGTAAACATTCTGCCATTTTTTATCTTTCATATAATTATCCACCTTTCACATAATTCTCTCGGACCTGCGCACAAGTTCAGATATCATATCAATGTAATCTCAAGCCGTCTCTTCTATTTTCTCAACATTCTAGAACAATGAAACCAACAACGACCGGACATTCAAAGCCGTGCCCTGATCCATATGCTGCAACCTCCTTCCTAATCTATACAACGCAACGCAAAGAGATTCGGAGCAAGTACCCGACATATCACTTTCTCATCTAAATCCTTCACACAACATCGCACCACAATCTTGTACTGACGCTTCGTCGCATCCCTCGCGTATGTGTGCCGCACCACGACTGTGCCGTACACAACGGCACGGATATATTGCAAGTAAAGAAGGGCGGAGGCACAGTTAGGAACAGAAGGAAGCGGCACAGAAGAATCCATTGATGAGGCACGGTTGACCTAGCGTAAGTCGTCTAAATCTGCTTACCTAGGTAGGCAAATTATCGCGATCTCGTCGCATAGTGCGTTTGAAACCTGCAAAGCGAGATTACGCGTTATCGACGTAGTGTGACGATTAAGTTCCGTGATTCGTGGTGTGATGGTGTGATGAAGGTGCAGATGATGAAGGGTCATGTGATGCAGTATGTCAAGGGCTTGCCTGCTATAGCTTTCCGTTGGTTCCAGTAATTACGTCGACGATGACTAAGGTGTAGTGCAATGAGCGTATCGGACTCGTGTTTCATCACGGGAAGGTCGAGACAATGGCGTGTCGTAGGTAGAAAGAGGGCATGATATTTTTTGTCACAGTGGATCATCCATCAAAAACCCTCTCATAGATCCTATTGATCTGCTTTCGCAAATGTCCCAGAAGAAGAACCCAAATTAAAAACAAGAAAGGCAAAAAAGTTGATCGTTTCGCTCTCTTCGCTATGCACACGCAAGCTCTCATCCGACGATGAGCATGAAGACAATCCAAGGCCCTGGTTCCATCTCAAACTGAATGCCCTTTCGAGCCATCAACTGCCGTGAAAATATACATTAGGAAAGTAGTTGGAATGAAGTGAAGTGAAGTGAAGTGAAGTAAAGTAAGGTGAAGTAAGGGGGGTATGGGGCATGCAAACATAAAAGGCAAGAAAGAAGAGAGGTATCGGACAAGGACCTCTCTATGTCCAACCGACCATAGCGCGTCCAACGGTAGATGTGTGCCAGAGATGCGAGCGTTGCAAATCGTTGAAAGCATAAAGACATGTCGAAGAAAAGACGCTACTGCGAGCCTCGGAGGGCAAACTAGGTAGAGCAGGTGTATCGGGGGTATGTCGCGCGTGGTATGTAAAGATCCCTTCCAGTACGCCGGTATAAGCAGGTAGCAAAGAAGCAAATACATGAAGGTTAAAGTTGTGGGTGAGTGGATAAGCGGAGAAGCTTAGAAGCAGTTTAAGGTGCCCTTCTTCTTGCCTTTTTTCTGCGCATTGTTGAGAGCTGCCATGCGAGCTTCGAGGTGGGCACGCTCGGCCTCAACGCGAAGACGGGCGTTGCGTTCCTCTTCAACGGCTTGGAGAGAGTGGCGTGCTGCGCTGCGCTCTTTGCGCATCACGTTCAACTCCTCTTCCAGAGTAGCACACTTCTTTCTAAACTGATCCAGATCAGTCTTGGTCTTGGTGCTTGAAGCTTCCAGGTCAGTCAGAGCATCCTCAAGGGTAGCTGTGAGCTGCTTTTCAGCAAACAAGTGCTTCTCGATGGTACGGATGCGAGCTTCTTGGTCTTCGACCAACTGAGCATGCGCAATATCTTTGCTCTGATGGCGCGAGGTAGGGGGAGAAGGCGCACTGGCCTGTGGTGGTGGGCTGCCAGGAGGGAGAGGAGGGAGAGGGATGGCAGGTGGTGGTGACGGCAAAGAGGTGTGCGCGGTGCTCTTGCGCGCAGTAGAGTTGTTCGAGTTGGATCGTTGAAGGTCTTCACGAGGATCCATAGAGACACGAGTAGAGTTTCGCTTCGCATCAACCAGTTGCGACTAAATCATGTTAGCTCATTGTTCGAAGTTGAGACTAAGACAAACTTACCTCCAAGAGTGCGATCTTGATGCGCGACTCCTGTACCTCCTTCTCAAGTTCTTCACCATGGTTCATGGCATCTTGAAGCTCGCGAGTGCGCTCAGTTTGTAGAGCCGACAATCGGTTGTTGGCAGCCTCATGCTGGTCCCAGTTCTGGTTGAGCTGATCTTCAAGTTCTTGTACGAGACGGGCGCTCTTATGCTCCTTCTCGCTGACTTTCTCGAGCTCCTTCAATGTCTCGGCGTTGATGATTTCGAACTCCTTCATCTTGCCCTTGAGTGTATTGACTTCGTTGGCGGCTTCCGCGAGGTCTTTCCTAGCCACCTCGCGGTCGGCTAAAGCCTCCTCCAGCTTGGTAGTGATGGACTTGCGTTCCTGAACCAGTGCTTCGATATGAGACTGCACATTGCTGATGTCTGTCTCCTCGCCTAGTGCAGTCGAAACACTCTCAAGCAGCGTCGCCATCTCGGACTTGGCCTGGGAAAGATCCGCTTCGAGCGAGGCAGATGTTTCTCGATGAGTTGTCAGCTCTAGCGTAAGCTTTTCAAGCTCGACTGCGTGTGTCTTCTGGATAGAATCCATGCCTTGTTGATGGTAGTCGATCGCTGCCTTGTGCTCTTCGATCTGCCTCTCCAAGTTGGAAACAAGCGACCGGTGAGTGTCCAGTTCCTTCTCGGTGAGCGCCCGGGCTTCAGAGTCTTCCTCAATCTGTTGGATAATGCTTGCATGAGATTCTTCAAGCTCAGCAAGGCGAGCAGCGTTGTTGACAGCCGTTGATTTGTGCTGGTCAACTTCGGCTTGTAAGGTAGCAATAAGCTCAGAGTGCTTGGCTCTCTCCTGTTCTAGAGCTGCCTCAGACTCAGCGCCTCGGGTTTGCTCGATCTCAGACACGCGTAGAGCGTGGTCAACTTCGAGTCGCTGTTTCGCAGACTCTAGTTCGCGAACTGTCTCAAGATGTCGTTTCTCGGAGGCCTTGGTAGCTTCAATGGCCTCGAGGTGCTTGGACTGCCAGTGAGCAGCTTCATCACTGAGCGTAGTAAGCTGAGTGTGGCGACTAGCCTCATCTTGAGGTTCTTCGTGACCGTTCACCATCGGCGTCGCCTCAGGCGTCCGGCGCGGCGATGCTAGATCATCAGATGAATCAATGCCCTTCGCAGAAGCCTTGAGGGTCTCAATTTGTTCTCTGAGTTCTTGTTCGCGCTGTGTGTGGGAATCCTTCAACTCCTTGATGTGCTCTTCATTCTGCTTCATCTGATCCTGCATCGAAGCAACGATGGAGATGTCGAGAGGAGACCCAGCCTTCAAGCTAGAACGTTCTTTTGTCAGGCCACTGATCAAAGTCATCTTGCCTTCCATCTCCTTGCGTACAGATTGCAACTCCATCTCCAGATCCTGCACTCGCTCAGACCGGACATGAAGCTCTGACATGATAGTGTTGAGGTTGACCTCAAAGTTTTGGATGGCATCAGGGTCTTCTTCTAGAGTATCCAAGGCCAAGTTACGAAGCGAGGCGAATGCGCGGTTAGAACGGTCGTTCGCGAGAACTGCTTGACTGGACTTTCTGCGAATCATGTGGACAGACGGGGAAGATGGTCGATTCGCTTGCATCTGGGCTTTCTGAACCTCCGACTTGAGCTCTTCGACGTAGTCGAGTGTGTCTTGATGCTCTTCTTGAAGGTCGGAGTAAGTTTGTTGAAGCTTCTCTATGCGTTCCTCCTTCTCGTTGTGCAGTAGCTTCAGTGCCTTCAGCTCTTGGATCAGCACGGTGTCAGGAATGTGCTGCTCTTGGTTCGTGGAGGCGACTGATGTCCGTCGAGCCTTGGTCTCATCGTGACCGACCTCCGTCTCCTCTTCTGAAATATTGTTGTTGCCAGACTCCGCTAAGGACAATTCCGCAGACAATGTACGCGAGGACGATAGTGGGCCATCCTCTGGTGTGACACCATTCGTTCCCGCCTCTGCTAAGAAGGAGCTTGGTCGAGAAGAAGCCACTGACGTTACTCCATTACGGCGCGCCTCATCTACAGAGTCTTGAAGGGCGGCCAAAGTCCGCAAAGCCTCTTGGTATTTGCTGGCAAGTTTCTCGTAGTCTTGAAGCGTTCCTTCATGTTCAACGCGTAGGTCAAGCAGCTCTTGAGTGACGGTGTCGAGTTTGTCATTGACAAAGCGAGTTTGCGCCGGGCTGGAAGGCTCGTCGCCTGCGGCTGAAGCAGCCTTGACAGCAAAACGATCCTTTTGCTCGTCTGCACCGTCATGTTGGGCAGATGTGCTGGCTGTGAGTGGACGCTCACTCTCTTCAGGAATGGCATCCACGGGCGTGCCGAACTGGTGCATGCTCTCGCTAGTAACCCGCTTCTCCAGCTTAGGGCGCTTTTCGATGAAGGGATCACTAGGTGTCTTGGAGTGGCCGTTGACGTAGGAGTCATCAGCGGGATCCTTATGGTCGAGCTCGTGGAGGAGATTGTCCAATTTGGCCACGCTGCGTTGCCTTTCGACGACATGCTTCAGTCGCTCGATCTCACGGGTCATGATCTCAGTCTCCTGCTCATTCTCGGCCAGACGCTCTTCTAATGTTGATATGTATTCCTCGCTGCTTGTTTCGTTCTCGCGAGCCCTTTGCAGCTTCTCGCGCAGCTCAGTAATGATAGTGTCGTTCTTTTCGATGCCATTCGCTGAGTTGTCGATTTGGCGCTCGAGCGATTGGACATACTCTTCGTTGTTCGCGTCCCGTTCCATTGCCTTCTGAATGCGCGATTGCAGGTGATGGTTTTGGCTTTCGAGAATTGCAATGCGTGTCTCCTTCTCCAGAAGGTCGCTCTCGTTATTCGACAGAGATGATCGTGTGTTGGAAAGGGAGGCTTCCAGCGATTGGATCGTCTTCTCGTATTCCAACACTACGGATTCGACTGCCTCGGCAAAAGAATTGGATCGTTTCAGCCTCTCAAGTGCAGAGTCACCAATAGCATCCTTGAGCATAGGCGTTTCAGTTTCTTCGTTGTCGCGGGCTTTGGTAATCTCGGAGATTAACTTAGCGTGACGGGCGCTGAGCGCATTGTAGTTTTCTTGAACGTCAAGCAACTGGTTCTGAAGCTCAGCTTCGCGCTCGTCCTGGCGCTCGTGACGCTCTTGAGGGTTTGCTTTCTTTCTATCTGTGCGCTCAGATAGTCGAATCTGGTCTCGGAGAAATTGGACTTCGGCCCGCAAGCGGTCGATGGCCGCCTGTTTATCACTGTCGTCATGGATTTGTTGGATTTGGGGCTTGACTTGGATAGCGCGGGCGCGCTGGGCGTACTGGACGGTGTTCAAGGTTTCGCTTAAGTGGAACTCGGCTGGGTTAACACAAGCAATCATGTAGGTGATGGCGTTTCCGCCAAGCGAGTCCTGCAGCAGGCGCGTGAGCCTAGAGTCGCGGTACGAGACGTAGCCCCCATGGGAACGTGCCGACAGCTGCGAGATGACTTTGCCCAAGCTCGCAAGCCCTGCATTGATGGATATACCCTCCCGAGCCCGCTCACCCTGCGCTCCTGTGTTCTTCAACCTCTCACTTCCTGCCAGATCTACAAAATGCAACTTGCTGTCGACTGTCACCCAGCTCTCGCTCGAGGAGCCCGACATCATCTCGATTGGGACGGATCGGCGCTTCTCACGAGTCGAGGTAGGTGCGGCAGGTGACGACTTCTTCTGGACTAGGTTTAGACTGAAGACTGCGTGTGAACGGGAAGATTTGGCGTTGACCGCCGTCGCATCGGTTTGCCGGATTGCGGAGCCGAAGTTGAGCGCGCCGAGCATATCATCGACTGAGTTGATAGGAATCTGGGTCAGGCCAGTTAGGAGAATGCGACCGTCGCGGTCCTCGCGAATGTTCACTTGGGGCCTGTCATTGGGAGCCACATGCTCGGGGATCAGCAAGTCGCGAAGTTGCTCATTGTAGATCTGCATTCGTCAGTTGCTTGGTTTTTCCACTTGATCAGGGCTTATCTTACCTCGACGTAGGTCGCCTTGAGCTGCCAGTTGCGATTCGCTGATGACGATGACGACGACTTGGTGGAAATGTTGTGTATGCCCGACAGACGGCTGCTTGGTGCGCGGATGCCTGATGAGCCTCGATTGCTGTTACCCTCAAGCTTCTCGAATAGCAGCGCCGCTGCGCGAGGAATGATGCCTAGTGTGAATTAGCACGACTGTCTTGCTTTTGGCAAGGCAATGTCCGACATACCCATGACATCGTTGTCCGCCTGGTCTCGCGGACCTGTAGTACCCATGGTATACGACTTTCCAGCGCCGGACTGGCCGTATGCGAGGATGGAGACATTGTAGCCCTCAACAAAGGACTTGACGCTGTCTGAGACGTATTCAAAGACACCCTCCTGCTCAATGTCCTCGCCAAAGACGCGGTCAAACACGAAGACCTTCTTGCCACCAGGAGCATCTATCGTGAGACTTGAGGGTGATGTGACGTGGCAGAGGGCGCCGCGAAAGCGCTGTGGAATGAGTTCGTAGCCCGGTTCGCCGTTTTGCAGTGGCGGTCGCACTCGTACAGCTGCATTAGACTGTGGTTAGAATGGGTGATGTTCAGCGGACCCTGAGAATGCACCTACCAACTTTGACTGCAGTCCTGCTGTCTTCATCTGAAGCCCTACTGCCACCGGGTTTACTGCTCACGCTCATGCGACTGGAGCTGCGGTTCGGTCGGATCATTGCGCTCATGGGCCGCGGAACGCCGTTTGCGGGCGAACCTGGTGGTGAGGTGGCCATGGGTGCGGCTTACGGCTGCGCCGTTGTGTGCGAGTGGTGTATGTGCGCCGACCGTTGGATGTGGTGTTGTGTATGCTTTTGCGGTGGAAGGAACGTGGATCCAGCAAAGAGTGACTTGGGCGTTGTCGGAGCGGCCTTCATCCGCGGAAGCAATGCTGGCCGTGGTGGTGAAGGTGGTTGGTGCGAGCGCAGATTAGCCGCCTAGAAGTCGGGGCAGCAGGCTGTGGGTTGCGTTCGCAGCGATTAGGATAAGGGCACAAAAAAGAAGAGCCCCAGGATAAAAAATGAAGACGCGGATTATTTTGCTTGTGAAGGCCCTTTGAGAGCAAGCAAGCAGGGCTTACTGCGGGTTACCAACGCGCCAGATGCCCCTTAGCGTCTCCAGGGGCCGCCTTTGGATACCCCAGCCAATTGCTGCAGGTTGGCCCAAGTAGTGTGCCGTACCTGTGCTGTATCGGCGTCTGTGTGCCTGGCTAAGACCGTACCTAGATAACCTCGGCGTCAAGTCCACTGCCTGACTCTCGAGTCAACTGCTCGCCGGTCCCACTCCTGTCCGGGCGACGGATGCACGCTGTGAGCGTCTTCCCCTGCGTCGACAGCGACCCCTTCAACGTTATACTATGGTAGACCGTCCTGCAATTGGACCGCTACCCAAGGAATAATGACTTGTAAACTTTGTTTTCGTGTCGTTCGCCCCTGCCTTGGACCCCACTAGCCTTCACCATCTAGTCTTGCCTCACTAGCGATCGACGGCCCTTCCTTCCCATCCTCCTGGCCTATCTCTAACCTGAACCAGGCGACGCAGCTTTGTCATGCCACAAAGGAGCCCGAGCATAGCACGCGCAATGCCATTCATGCACCGGCAGTCCGCTCCCGGCCTTGTCCTCCATACGCAGCCATTGCGGCTGTAGATCCCCTCAGCCTCATCTCATTGCTGAGGAAACATTTCAGCTCATCATGCCGCCTCGCGTCGCGTCGCCGTCGCCAGCCTCTCGAGCACGACTGATAGCGCGTTTCAGCTCCGTCAATCGTAAGCGAACTACCCGTCCCTGCTCTTGGCACAGGTGACGAAGCTGCAGAAACGCTGTGGAAACCGCATGCAAAGAGGGGCATCTACTGCAAGGCCGCCTCCACCACATACGCAAAAGTGCCGAGCCCCTTGCCCTTGCTCCTATTCTACAACTGCATCAAGCCACAGCAGTTGTTCGAGAGAACGTGATTGTTTCTAGCGCCCTCTACCAACGCCATGTGGCTTTGCCTCCTCGCCCTATAGCAGCCCCTTTCTGCGAAAACGACAAAAGTCCGCGAGTACTGTCCGTTAGTTTAGCGTAGTCCCTCCGGCCCTCGCCCTGATTGTTGCAATTCTACGCGCGGTGGAACTTGCCATCTGGCCACCATCAACGCCCTGTGCCTAAGTGATTCATGTCCATCGGCGCAGGCGCACTACTCCCCAGATAGGAAGTCACATCGACCAGACTCCATCGCCACTTTTTATCTGTCTCTTTACACACATGGCATCACTGTACCTCAAGCATGTGTGCAGGTTAGCCAGGAATCAAACTTGAATTGAAAGCAAAGTTGGTGCAGAAGACGTTGTGACCCCCCACGTGATAGGCAGCCAACAGCCAACCACATAGGCAACCACCTCGAGACGAAGCTTACCAATATCACGCACGTTATGAGTTGAGCACCTCGCGCGTGCTTTCCTCAGCCAGTAGATGACCCCGCCCTAAGCAATGTGGTTGTGACAACTGCGCATCCTCGAACCTTGAAAATCCTGAGACATGTTCGCATCCTCTCCCACGTCACTTCCTCCTTGAGCGCGGAGCCTTGTCTTCTTCAATCTCGACGCACCATCTGCTTCCGCATGGTCCGCTTCATTCCTCTCGCCAAAAAAGATTGTAACAGGGTAGGACCGGAGATGAGCGGACATGTCAATCTGTATGGTCCAGCGGCATATCTTCGAGCAGAAGCCATAGCAACAACTCAGGCATGCCCGCAGGCTCTGCCGGCACTTCGTTCCCACAGCAGTAACTGAGCATGGTGTAGGCCACCAGCAAGTTTGGGATGATGCCCAACCACTCGCGTACTAGGTACGTTACCCACAGTGTAATAACAGCCGGCTATTATAGGTGCTAAACACGCGACTACGGGACCATATGCACGACATGCCTTGTTTCCTCGCCGATCTTGCATGTCATTGCAGGTTTTCATCGTTGACGACCAGAGAAGAGGGTAGAGGCAATCGTCACCAGTATCATTGCAACGATACTTCGAGCAATATTTGGTCGATGATGCAGGTCTCTGTCGAGCACACAAAGAGCTACTGAATTCATCGCCTGTCGTTCTTCCGCACTAAAATCAGGACCCACCATCGTTACAAGTCCCCTAGCTTATATACGCGAGCCACGAGTTCTCCAAGATGCGAAGCCTAGCCGCATACCAACCCTGGTCCCCAGTTCGTCTCAGATTCTGCAGACCGGGAATGTCGAAGATCTCAACGCAATTGCATCATAATGTATCAGAGATCAAGGTATGGTAACTATACAATCTACTCGCTCGATCTCAATGTTGCGACAAAATGCGGGGTAAGAACGATAAAACTGTTATCAAGTACTATGTACCTTTCGACATTCTCTCTTACACGTGCGCTACACGCGAGATGTTGACTACTGCATGGTGTAGCCCCACGCTGAACTTTATTTCGACTGCAGCTTGCGACCGAGTCAAGATTCATCGCTCGCCACTTCGCTTCCCCGTTGCTTTGCCGTCTTCATTCGATAGGCGGTCAACACATTACGGTCCTTCTCAATGCCGTCCCAGGCCTCGC
>Ga0268250_10000133_pt1 | contig 35156 bp, 33 predicted proteins | sample AgamicAsSfe_FD_200448 | JGI IMG/M metagenome (GOLD analysis project Ga0268250, IMG submission 200448) | Agave microbial communities from Guanajuato, Mexico - As.Sf.e (v2) (version 2) | ecosystem: Host-associated > Plants > Phyllosphere > Phylloplane/Leaf | place: Guanajuato, Mexico | collected...
CTCAGCAATCTCGGCTAGAATAGTCGTACAGCGTAGGCTGCTATAGGTTTTGATCTCTAAGCAGCAGGTCGTGCAGCGTAGCAGGCTAAGGTTACTCTCGGTGCAGCAGGTCGTGCAGCGTAGGCTACTACAGGTTTTAACCTCCAAGCATCAGGTTTTGCAGCGCGGGCCGCTGGAGGTTTTGCTGGTGCAAAGAGGTGGTGAGGCTACTAAGGCTAAACTCACGGAGATACTACAAGACCCGAACCACCAAGAGGCACAGCGCTAGGCAAGCGACATTAATACGAAGTACCAGATAATTGGAAGAACAACTAGTCTCTACGACGCAAAGGAGATTGGGCTGCTGGCACGCAATGCAGTCTACAGCGAGAAGTGTATAACCGCGGATAAGCTAGGGAACATACAGCAGTTAGGGAAGGGGAGAGGGAAACAAGATATCGACAGTCTCTCAAACAGACTTTCAGAGCGTAAGGGTGCGTGGAGTAAGGTGAATCTGGAAACATCGTTTTAGGGTGCAGGCTCACACGACGATAGAGAGGATAGTGGAAGAGCGTATATAGGAACTACCGCCGGCTCTAATCGCACTCGAGATGTATCAAGACAGTAGTTATGTAGAGGGGCTTGATCAGAAAAGGCTTGAAGTGGTTGTCATGTCATTGGAGGCCGAGGAAAAGATTGTTAAGAGAACGCCGGCCCCATGACGCCACGCCAGCACACTCAAGATCGGAAAGTCAACGCCAGACGACCAACACAGCCGCTGCCGCCACCAGACAAGCCGCCGCAAGCGCGACGCCATTCTTTCCACCGACCTTCCTCTTCGCCCCTACAGCAGCAGCCTGAACCTCCTCAATGACCGTCGCAGGCTCCTTGGTAACAGAGTCGGCAGAAACCACGAGGTCGTCCCTTTCCTGCACATCCACCTTTTCCTGCAACAGTAGTGCTGGCATATTATCCCCGTTGTCCTCAAACACACCACTGTCTTCGTCCGATGATAGTTGGTGAATGGAGTCTTCATCTCCATCTTCAAACTCCCTAAGCAAACCCACAAATTGTCAGAAAAAAGCATCCTCGCAAATCTCTTTCGGATGAAAAAGGAAAAGCGCGAGTTTAGGTATCTTAGAAGTGAAGGAAATGTAAAAGAAAACGTTCTCCTTATATATCGCCAAAACAATCAAATCAAATGTACCCCGCCAACAACATATGCCTGAATTGTGTTTTTGGTGATATTGAAGCACCTACTTGTGCCCACTCATCCTGTCTTTCATCTTGCCAAAGAAGCTCCTTCGCTTCGTCTTCGTGTCAGATGATCCAGAACCAGGGATGTCCAGACGAGGTCCACTAGCAGGGGGTGCTTTTGAGGGGCTTGCACTGCTTGATAGAGTAGTAGACTTGGCTGGCGTAGTCTGCGAAGTCTGCGTCTGCGGCTGGCTCTTGCTAGGGATGGTCTGGCTCGAAACTCCAGATGTGACTGTAGGCTGCGACACACTGCCGCGGTTCATGGGAGAGACGTCACGCGATACTTGCTGGTTCTCCTGGAGGGCAGACGCCAAAGCGCCACCAGTGGGCTGCGCAATCTTCGTGGCAGGAGTTTGAGCAGCGTTTGCAGAAGATGCGTTGAGGCCGCGGTCAGACCTGGCAGACTCTGCAGCCAGTATACCAGCGCTACCAGTAGTGGCCGCAGCCGTGGCTGCAAGCAAAGCGGGGTTGGACGCAGCAGACCTCGAAGACTGTCTCACTGGATAGTCCGTTGCCGTGCTTTGAGGTAATGGCACGCTAGTGGTGGCAGCAGATTGAGTGGCAGACCTTGCTAGCGCAGGTGAGATCGGGTCGTTTGCAAAAGCAGAGGCAACACCACGCGGGTCTGCCTGTGAGGCTACAGAGGGTGCAGAACCGGACTGTGCGCCGACGGGGTCATTCTGGAATGCGAGGGAGCTGCCTCCGTATGTTTCGTTCTGAACATGAGTGTAGCTGGACAGCGGCTTTGAGGATAAAGGTGTCTCAGCAATTGGCTCTGGTGCTTGGTATTGCTCAGCCCCCTGGGGTTGCTCAACCTCACGAGTCATTTCTCCAGCAGCAATACCTCCAGCAGCACCGAGCGAAACACCTGTAGCAATAGGGGCTGCTGAGCTTGTGTAGCTAGGGGCGTCGCCACTGTCGATAGAGGCGCCAAAGACACGGTCAATGACGCTCTGCTGATGACTTGAGTAACCCGAACCCCGAGTTGTCTCAGGGGCGTAGGAGGAAGTGGCGCCACTGTACTGAGTGGGGGGTGCACTGTGCTGAGTTGAAGGCGCACTGTACAGAGTAGCGGGCTGACTGTACTGAGTGGAAGGCGCACTGTACTGAGAGGGTGGCTGTGTATAGCTGCTGGTCTGCGATTCGTAGGCACTGTTGGTGTTGCTAGGGCGCTCCGAGAAGTGAAGATCACGGTTCATCGCGAGCAGAGCCGGTGCTGTGTCATTGTCGTAGATTTGCGGTGAGGCAAGACCCTCACCCAGGCCGGTGCGGCTGGACTCACGAGGTGCGGCAAAGCCACTTGATGATGAGCTCATTCCAGGGCCGCTAGCGGACAATGCGGCGGTCTGGGATGGTGCGGGCTCACCAGATTCATTGGTGGGCCGGACGGACGACAGCAGCTCATTCTCTACAGCGGCCTTGTCCAGCACAGCAGTCTCATTCAAGGCAGCCTCGGGCCCGCGAACAGAATCCTCCGCAATGGAGTGCTGAACGGGCTCAGGAACAGCAGAAGAGAGACCTCTGCTAGAGTTCGAGGCGTTTGAGTGTGATTGAGCACCCATTGCTGCTGCGACACCACCAAGGCCAAGAGCACTTGCGCCAACCGCAGCATATTCGCCGACTTTGTTACTGGCATCGGTAGCACTGTTTGGCATGTACTCCCCAATCTTGTTACTGGCATCAGTAGCAGTGTTATTTGCGTACTCGGAAGCGTTGTTGACAGTGCTTCTTGCGTACTCCGAGGCGTTATTAGCAGTGCTTGTTGCGTATTCCGAAGCGTTGTTAGCGGTGCTTTTTGCGTACTCCGTGGCACTCTTAGCAGCATCAGTGGCAGAGCTGGTGATGGTGCTGCTCTGTGGCGCAGACTCGCCGGACTCTTGCGTGGTGGGGACGGATTGAAGTAGCTCCTGCTCAACAGCAGATTTCTCAGAAACTGCTTGCGGATTCGCGGCAGCCTCCGCACCGCGAGAGCTCTCTGCAAACGAATGCTGCACGGGTTCTGGCACGGAGGTACCTAGCCCGCTTTGTGAAGAAGTTGGCGGCGGGGCACTGTAGTGTGGCGCCGGCTCGCCAGATTCCTGGGCAGGACGAATTGATCGGAGCAGCTCCTGCTCCACAGCAGCCTTCTCAGATACGGATTTTGGGTAAGCAGCAGCCTCTGGGCCACGGCTGATCTGTTGCTCAACAGAGTGCTGAACAGGCAGAGGAACATTGTCGGCGGTAGCATTAGCTCCCGTTAGATGACCCACAGCGTTAGAGGCCTTATCGACAACACTCAGAACAGAGGCAGGCAAGAAGGACGCCGCTTCCTGGAATGAATGCGGCACTGTAGCCGTAGCCTGGCTCAGCGCACTTTGGGCCTTGGCGGTGGTGTCGCGAGCAGTGTTTTGTGCTTGCGCTGCGGTCTGGTTGAGAGTAGATTGCGCTGAGGTGGCATAGTCGCTGGCAGTGTTTTGGGCTTGAGTGGTATAGGAACTAGCAGTATTCTGTGCTGAAGTCGCATACTCGCTCGCAGTGTTCTGTGCTGAAGTCGCGTACTCGCTGGCAGTGTTCTGTGCCTGGTAAGCAGTATCACGAGTAGTGTTCTGGGCCTGATTTGTGCCATTTGACAGCGACGATTGCGTGCTGTACGCAGCATTCTGGACAGATTGTGGCACTGCTGATCCAGTTAAGGACGACTCGTGTGATTGGCCGCTCAGAGCAGCGGCAACACCAGTGAGACCGACGGCCGCAGCACCTGCAGCGGCGTACTCGCCAACTTTGCCGCTAGCATCTGCAGCTGTGCCTGAGAACGTAGAGGAAGAGCCGATGGCATCCTCACGCGGCACACGTTGCAGGAGCTCACTCTCCAAGGCCTGCTTATCGCGAACGGCTTGTGAATTGGCTGCTGCCTCAGGACTCTGCTGAGCAAGCTGCTGAGATTCGGTGACAGTCTGTGGAACGCTACCACCAGCCGAAGTAGCATCCTCTTTGGGAACTCGTTGCAAAAGTTCGCTCTCGAGCGCTTGCTTATCACTCACGGCGGCTGGATTACCGGCGGCTTCAGGATCCTGTTGAGCAAGCTGCTGGCTCTTCTGCACAGTTTGAGGGACGTATCCACCGGACGTAAAGTCCTGAGCACTGGTTGAAACTCCGTCTTGTGGTGGCACTTTGCTCAATAGCTCTTGCTCCAGCTGCTGCTTGTCGGACACGGCCTCTGGGGAGGAGGCAGCCTCGGGTGATTGATGTGCTGTGCTCAGACTCTCTTGGACGACCTCTGGGACTCCACGCGGCTCTCGTGAAACCTGACCAGCAAGCTCGGCGGTGGAATTTCCAGCACCTGCAGATTGGAAAGTTGTGCCAGCATCGGATCCGTAGTCTCTTAGACCAGCGCCCATGGGCAAGCTGGACTCCGGAATCATGTGGCTGGTGACTGGTGGAACACCGAAAATGCCAGTCTCTGGGATACTGGACAAGTTGCCAGCAGATGTATTAGCCGCGGCGCGCTCGTAGGAGTCTTGGTCAAGTGTGACATTGCTGCCGATTGTGCTGGATGTGAAATTGTCGTGGTGAGGGACTGACTGGCCAGGCGCAAGGTCAACAGGATTGCGAGAGCCAGGGAATGCTGGTAAAGGTGAAACCCCAAAGGCAGAGTTAGAGCCGAAGCCAGGCGTAGCCACTGCGGAAAAGCATCGTCAGCACGGTCCGATGCGCATAAATCAAGAATTCTTAGCACTCACTTTCCACGGCAGGTGTTTCAGGGAATTCACCAGGCATGTGGCTGTTATTGCTGCTGCTTGTGTAGGTCAAGTCTCTGCTCGTCAGCACGTTGTTAACGTTACCAGATCCATCATCTTCGTGGTATTTGTTGTAATCGGGTGTCCAGTGACCATCGACCACAAACTTATAGAGGATTCTGTCGTGCGATCCAGGCAACTCAACCGTCTTTTCGAAGCGAGATCCGTTGTGCTGAAGGTGTACAGTCTTCTGCCAGTTGTCGAATGTACCGGTGACGAAGACTTCGCGCGCTGGGTGGTCCCTGAAGGAGATCGAAATTAGCTCATATTCATGGTTTCGTCTAGAGGTGAGAAATGCTTTTGCGCGCGGGTGCGCAGAAGCTATCACCGTGGTAGTAAGAGGGAGCAGGCTTACCACTGAAAAGTATAGGAACCCATTGTGTCGTCGATTGCCAGTGCGCTATAATCCAAGAAGGATCAAGAGAACTGCAAGATCAGATGTCGAGGACGGGGAAGCTTGGTAAAGTTGGTAGACTTGTGAGACCACTATGTGATCCGAAAAAAGGGGAAGTGATTGGAGCGCAGGGCTGATAGTGAGTCGTGACTGGCGACAGCGATGCGACAGTTCCCGTCAACGATATCTGGATCAGGAGCTGTGCAGTATGTACTTTTCTCTTCCGAGATCACACGTAAGATGTGTCGGCGAGAATTGTGAGGTGGTAACAGTGATAGGGGTAGCGCTCGTTTTGTAGCAGAGTGCCTGATACGCTTAGATATGGCAGAGCTACAGTGGATCTTGATGTATGTGCGGGAGGATGCGACATGAACGTTGTTGGACCTCAACTGAATAGAACACAAATGCATGGGCATCAGACCCTGAGCCTGACGGGTAGGGGGCTTGAGTTTCAGACGGCTAGGGCTCTAGCTCTAGCTACTTCGAAAGAAAATGGCTGGTAGCGCTGACGCAACTCATGATTGTCTTACAGTATAGCATCTTCCTAACTAATACTAAACCTGTATGGAAGGTTAAAGTTGTCGTACTACGGCACTCTCAACAAGTAGTGTCTTCCTTCCTACCTGGCTAAAAAGATGTGGGTGCGGGAAAACGTGTGCTTCCGGAGGTATACACCTCACGGACATATAACGAAGCAGTCAGTACATATGGGCGCGGGCGGACAGTATGGCGAAAGACAATCAGACAAGCACAGACAATCGTGGAGTGGTGTATGAAGGTATCGATATCTTAACTATCGCGTAGTCCTGCTTGCGGCGACACTGGTGATGATGCGAATGGTCAAGTATACATCTCACAGTATCAAGCGATGTGTGATACTTCTTCGCCAGACGAAACAATGTGGCAAGTCCAGCCGCAGGCTCCAAGATGGCTTTGCGAGAAGCATCAATCACCTCTTCCTCAATTTCCTTTTCTTCCTATTTTTAAATTGTCGTCTAACCCAAGGGATCAACATCGTCTCCAAACGGGTTGGACCTGCTGGGATCATTCCTTCGCATGATAACCTCGACAGATCCAAGTAATCTCTGGAAACCCTCCTTGCTCAACGTAGCCACCTTCACATCCGTAAGCGCCACAATGGTGGCAGCTCGAGGTGCATCATTCAGTAGTGCAAGCTCTCCAAAGTAGCCGCCCTTGGTGTACTTGTGCAAAGGATGCTGGTTGCCGTGCTTGTAGACTTCCGCCTGACCTTGCTCGAGCAGGAAGAAGTCTTCACCAGCATCACCTTCCTGAATGATCTTGTGTCCAGCAGAGAACTTCTTCGTGTTGAGTGCGTCAGCAATCTTTGAGCGTTCGTACTCCGTCAAAGTCTCGAGTAGTGGCACCTCGGCCAAGAATCTCTCGTACATCTGGCGACGTTGGAACGCGCTGTCCATGAGAATGCGACGGAAGGTGACACGGTCCAGAGCCCAAACTGTGCTAGGCTCGGTGGACAGGACGGTCGCGGCACGCGGAGCATTGTACATGAGAGCCAGTTCACCGAAGGACATGCCAGGTGATACAGTGGCAACGAGTTTGCCCATGCCATCAGGACCTGCCTCGACTTTGTTCGTGGGGTTGACGTAAATCTCGAATGAACCTTTCTCTATCACGTAGAAGAAGTCGCCGGCGTCGCCTTGTGTAATGACCTTGATGCCCTTGACTGGGATGGTCTTCTCTACCAGTGCACCGATGACCTGGTTGGTTTGCTCGTCGTCCAAGTGTGAGAAGATGAAGTTGGCTCCGATAGCTTTCCGCAGGCGTGTCAGCTGCTCAGGTGTCTTGTGGTGGAATGGAGGAGACCAGTTATCAGAAGCATTGTCTGTCGGGTTCATAGACTCGGCAGATACAGATGTGCGACGATTGAAGTTGTAGTTTGTAGGAAGAGTGTTGCCAGAAATGGGCGCCATGCGTTGGCCTGTGAATGTGCCAGAAGCACCAAAGCTGGATGCGCCGAAAGGTGAAGTCTGGAAATTACCAAATCCACTCGATGCTGCTGCCGGAGGTGCTGATGAGTTGTTTGCAGATGACATCGAACTGCTGTTGTTGTTGTTGTTGTTGTTGTTGTTGTTGTTGTTGTTGTTGTTGTTACTGGAGCCGAACACGCTGGTGTTGAACGCAGGTGTACTAGACGGGGATTCAGACATCTGATGTTCGTGCTCGTCTTCCTCGTCCAGACGAGTGATACCACGGGATGTTTCCGACGTTGACGACGCTCCAAACGGATTACTTCCCGGGAAACTGCTTTCGTTCATGTTGCTCTTGCCCGAGGAATGTTGCGAAAGGTGGTGCTCTGCACGTTGCGATTCGAGACGACGGAAGAAGTGGTTTGCGCAGAACTGAAGAGCGTCTGATGGCTGATGCTTTTCGAACTCTCGACTCAATGCGTTGAGCTCATTCTGGAAATCGGAGCTGTGAGACATTGCTGGCGAGGAAGCTAGGGCTAGGAGAGGTTGCTTAGTGTTGATGAGCCAGCCCCTGCGTCGAGCCTCGGGTTTAAGCTGATGATAAGGGGATAGCTTGAAACGTGGTGACTATCTGTATCAGTGCTCCAGGCACGAATCACTTGCTTTTGAGTATATTGATAGTAATATGGATGAAGCCGACGGCAGATGAGTTAGGAATTCTATCGTGAAGAAGGGTCAAGGTTGACAAGACGGAGGCCTGAGAGAGGAGCTGTCGACGCAACTAAGCACTCAGCACACATCATCGTAACATTGTGGGGTAGCTCCACCGAAGCATTCGTATTAATCGCGCAACCAACCCCTCACGCCCCTCTCCTTCTCACTGTGGATCTCGTCAGACCTAGAACTTCTCGTCTCAATAATTGCTTTCCAAACTGGTCGTCAACCTACGAACTCAGTCCAGCCACAGACGGCAGACCACGAGGATCATATACATGCAGAACGTGGAGAAAGGCATTGATTGTCCTCCCGACGAACCACACAAATCATCCAGGTCACTTGATAGCATATACCTAGTAGTACTGTATCTCTTGATGTCATTATGAACTGTTAAGACTACATTATATTCTGATCAATTTTCGAAGCACGAAGACTGCCAGAAAGATCACTTAGACCTCCTTGTCCAACTCTATTATGCCTCCCACGTAGCCCAACCATTATTGAACACCTTGGATGTCCTGCCTAATCCCATGCTACAATCATTATCGACTGTTCCACCACGTTCCTCTTGGTTTGATCCTCATTCGCTACGTTCAACGCATAGCATCCAGTCCTCCTTGTAGCTCTTGCTCCAGATTCATCATGTTCCCCTGTGACAGAGTCTGATCTGGACGAGGGTCGGCGTATGCTCTTGGATCGTAGTTCTGGGGGATAGGCACACCGTTCTGGCCCATGACCATGCCTTGCTGCTGGTGTTGCTGGTGGGACATCTGCTGGCCGGGGTCGGTGGTATACTGCTGATGATGGCTGTATTGCTGCTGCTGTTGCTGCTGTTGCTGCATACCATGCTGTTGTTGTTGTTGTTGTTGTTGTTGTTGTTGTTGTTGTTGTTGTTGTTGTTGCTGTTGTTGTTGTTGCTGCTGCTGCTGGTGGTTGCTGAAGTTTTGTTGCTGAGGTGCACGAACTTCCTGTCGAAATCTGCGGACTTCGTCAAGGATCATCTGGCGCATGTCCGGGATCTCCTCAACGACCTCAAAGGCGAAATCGAACTTCGTCGGACATACGGGCTCGTCGCTAGCATCGTGCCAGATCTGTAGGTATTTGTGTTCGAGTGCCTCCTCCACGCCAATACGTTGAGTGGGGTCGAAAGCAAGCATACGGTCCAAAAGATCGAGCGCATCAGGATTGGCTGAAGGGAAAAGCTTTTGAAATGGGATTTTCGGCATATGTGGCAGGTTTCGAACGTACTCTTGTGCACGGGGCGAGCCGATGCGGGAGAGGGTGTACTCGTCTGGCGTCCCAAGGAAATGGAGGATCTGATTGAGCTGGTCGACGTAATCCCGACCTTTAAAGAATGGCTTGCCACCAAGAAGCTCTGCGAGGATGCAACCTACGGACCAGACATCGACTGTGGGGAGAGTCGTAAGCATAAGACGCGCTTCAATGGAGACATGATAAGGACTTACTAGCTTTGGTGTAGCTCTGGAAACTGAGCATAATCTCTGGCGCACGGTACCATCTTGTTGCAACGTACTCAGTCATGTAGCCATTGTTCTCATCTGGGTCCACCGAGAAGCCTCTTGCAAGGCCAAAGTCCGCGATCTTGAGCTCGCAGTCCGCATTGACTAGCAAGTTACCAGGCTTAAGATCACGATGTAGAACATTGGCTGAGTGGATGTACTTTAGACCGCAGAGGATCTGATAGATGAAAGATTGAAAGTGAGCGTCTGTAAGCGGCTGGCCTGAGCGAATGATGGCAGCCAAATCGGCCTCCATGAGCTCTTCGTACAGATATGCCTCATTGAAAGATTCTGGGCGAGGAATGTCCATGTCGTAAAGGCAGGTGATGTTTCTGTGGCCCCTGAAGTGCTGTAACAACTTGATCTCGCGCAAAGCTCTCTTTGCGAGGATCTTCTTGCTGAATACATTTGTGATCTTCTTGATAGCTACACCGTCGTTTGACGTGGTATTCTGCGCCGCGCAAACAATGCCATAGGCGCCTTGACCGAGCTCTTTCGTGACGTGATATCTTTCGTCGACCACGAATTCTTGGTTGAAGACTTTGAAAGCCTTGCGGCCGCGGATGTCTGACATTGTACTTATGTGTAGACGCTCTGAGCAGTGAATCGCGTAGCAAGCTCGTTGGTAGGACGGTACGTCTAGAGCCAATTAGACTCCTGAATGACAGTGGTCAAATGTGTGGGGATCTTGAGTATGTTCGTGTAAGCTGAATGCGAGGAATCGAGTGAGTCAGTAATTCGTTAACAAGCCTGAAGGTAAGCGAGCGACAGGACGACAACTCGTCCGAGACAGAATATGGCAAGCACAATAATAGTCAGGGGGCAGAAGTCAAGTATTTATGTTTGAGTCCAGCGTGATTGAGGAAGGCTGAGGGCTGACACGACTCATACGGTACGAGCCGTACCCCGCCAATCGTCAATGCCCAATGCCTCCACTGAAAGCCACCTCGAATGCCATAGCATAGCAGGATCGTATATGGTTCAGCTTACTATGTGACTATACAGACTGCGTGCACATATGGGACTCGTGTGGCACAGCACACACGTTCTGGATAGGCTAGGAAACATGGACGAGGCTAAGATTTTGCCGCTACGGTACGGGAAACTCAAGTTGAAGTCTAATATACATGATCTCATTCCAGACTCATCAAGCTTTTGCTGCAGGGCCAGCCCGAGAGCCGTCCTTCCCAATCATCAATTCCTCAACGCCTAGACCATGCCCTGATGATTACTGCTTGAGATATCATTACCTCTTCCTGGCACTACGCGCCTTAGGCTTCGGAGCTGCATTAGCTGAGCCATTCGAAGCGACGCTGCTTGCACGCGATGAGCCCTTCACGGTTTCGAGCTGCTTGTTCTGCAAAAGAGAGTCAGTGATGACCGCAAACAACCTCGACGAAGCACGCGTACCTTGGGAGCTGGCCCTTTGGCTTTCTTCTTGCCTGGCAACTCTTCCTCGTCCTCGTCATCCTCTTCTTCTATCACTCTCTTTCCCTTGCCATTACTCATGCGTCCGTCAACTTCGAACTCCCTCGCCACAGTCGTCAGGAGCGTTGTGCATCGTCGACTGATCTCTTGTGCCGTTCTGCTCAACACGAACCAGTCGAACCTGAAGAGTGGACTCTCCCTGATCTCATCTCGAATCCTTTCATAGAGACCTTCGCTGTCAATGCCATGCTTGTGTAATTGCACTAGCAGGAACCGATCTTCCTCTTCTGTGTATACCTTCTTGTTCGTTGTGCTGACCGAATAGTTGAGCTTCAACTGCTGCATGGGCACCTTGTACATGTTCATCTTCTTGCGCAGCAGCTTCTTTTGCAGCTCCACTTTCATCATCTTTTCTTCACCTTCCTCGATATTGTTGATGTATTTCTCGTGGTTCTGAATCTCCCGGTGACGCTTCCAGAACACTTGCGCGTACTCCTTGACCTGTTCAGCATCTTTGGCATCGACCTCGATCGCGATGCCCTCATAATTGCCACGACCATACTTGGCGCAACCATTAATGAACTGCTGGAAATCACGACGATTCCAATCTCCGAAACCTTCTTCGGAGAGCGTGACCTTCTCCTCCTGTTCCTGTTCTGTCAATGGTTCGCCATTGTCGATTTCTTGTTGTTCCAATTCCTGCTCGGCCTCACGCTCTTTCAAGTCATCTGCAGTGCCTTCAGAGAGAGGAGCTTTGATGTTGTTCAGTTTGCGGAAATGAGCCGTCTCCTTATCCTGGAGCTCTGTCAGACGAGGTGAGAAGAATTGATAATCATGGACGGTAATTTGCTTCGGTGCTCGTGGAACCTTTGGCTTGGTGTCGACCGGTCGGCCACCTGTGGTAGATAGAGCATCGCGATAGTACTTGTCGACCGAGTAGATCTGTTCCTTACGTTCTCTCTTTGCGGGCTGCATCATTGACATAATATTGATCGCTTTGCGATTCTCGAAGTTCTCTCCATTCCACTCATAAGCAGAGTCTGATGTGAACTTTTGCAAATCATCGATACCCAGTGTTTCGTACTTCGCATTCAGCTTGGCTGTTCGTTCTTCTCCAGCTGCAAGAACAGCTTCAAAGTCATCTTCTCCAGCCATTCCCAAATTACCTGCGGGATTCTGGAACAGTGTCTCGGCACCGTGCTGAATCATGTTCAACAGTTCATCCTTGGAAGCTGCAGCCTTGGCTGCCTGTTGAGAGCGACCTTGCTGGATGACAAGCTGATCAAGTCGCAACTTTTGCGCAGCGCGCTCGAGGACCTTCTCCTCGACAGCATTCTCGGTGACAAAACGGAAGACGTAGACCTGCTTTTTCTGGCCGATACGGTGAGCTCTGTCCATTGCCTGGAGATCTGCCTGCGGGTTCCAGTCACTGTCGAATAAGACGACAACATCAGCACTTGTCAAGTTAATACCGAGACCACCGGCTCTTGTTGTCAGCAGGAATAGGAATTTCTCGGATCCTTCTTTATTGTATTCATCGATTCCTGCGATACGATCTTCGTGTGCTGTAGACCCGTCGATGCGGCAGTATTGGTATCCTCTCATTACGGAGTAATCTTCCAAGATGTCAAGTACCCTGCTCATTTGCGAAAAGATCAGTACTCGACTACCCTTTGCGTGCATTCTCTTCAAGAGCTTGTCTAGCATGACCATCTTTGCGGCATTGTCAACGAGATGCTCATCCGTAGTGTACGGCGGCCCTGGCTCAGCACCATCGAAGAGATATGGATGGTTGCAGCACTTTCTCAATTGCATGACAATGTTGAGAAGTCTGGTCTTCGATTCCCGCTTGCCACCAGCACCTTGGACAGCGTCAATATCCTTTGTGAGAATCTTCTGGTACCATTTGACCTGCATCTCAGACATGCCGACATAGAGATTGATTTCTTTCTTCGGGAGAAGGCTCTTCTCAACATCGGCCTTGACTCTTCGGAGCAGGAAAGGGCGAAGTAGTCTGTGTAATTGCTGCACGACCGTGTCTTGGTCTTCTGATTGGGTTGAGAACCAATTGTCGAACGCTTCCGAATCACCGAATACATCTGGGAGGATAAAGTTGAGCAAGGACCACAACTCATGGAGGTTGTTTTGAAGCGGTGTGCCTGTGATGAGGAGTCGGTTGCGTGACGAAAATGTCCGGATGACCTGCGCCAACGATGACTCTTCGTTCTTGATTCGGTGAGCTTCATCAATTATGATATACTGCCAAGCAAACTTGCGAAGGTGTGTCTTTTCGATGAGTACCATCTCGTAACTCGTGATGAGCACATCAAAGTTCTCGTCGGCAACACGATCTTTGATGAGCTGATTCCGCTCCTCTTTGCTGCCTTGCAAGACGAGGGCGTCAATCCCTGGAATCCATCTGCCAAATTCTCGCTTCCAGTTGTCGAGTGTTGACTTGGGTACTAAAACAAGATGAGGACCTTTTGTGCCTTTGACATGTCGTAAGTAGCCAATGAAAGAGATGGTTTGCAACGTCTTGCCCAAGCCCATCTCATCGGCCAGAATGCCAGAGATACCATTTTCGTGTAGAGAGATCAACCAATTCAGTCCTGCAACCTGATAGTCACGCATCTGACCCTGGACATACTGTGGAGATTCTCTGAACAGCGTATGCCCTGCACCCTCGTGCTTGCCTTCTTTCAATAGCTCAGCGTCTTCCTCTTGCTCTGTTCGTCTCCGTCGTTCTCCTGCTGCACCTCCCTTGCGCTTGTGATCTTTCTTGTTCCTAGTGTCCGCTGCACTATCTTGTCTGTCGATTTCGGCTAGAACTTCATGCACTTGTGGGTTCGAACTCGCGCCGATGAAATGACGGAAGAGGTCGGTAAGTCCTAACAGGTGACGGAATCTTTTGATGGTATCATTCTCCTGGTCAACGTTAGTACTTGGTCTGCTGATATAGAGCTGGCTTAGCTAGCCTTTGACTCGTCCAAGGTCTCATGTTTCTTGCCGAACATCTTCTTGCGAAGTTGACTCGCATCTGCACGTCGCTTTTGACCCTCCCCATGTGCATCTCCAATGACACTGCTAGATCTTGTGTTGTCTTCTGAGTCCGTGTAGCCCGGAGTGTCGAGCATGGATAAATCACGATCCGGTGATGAGCTGAGACCCTCCATGATGTGCGCGTGTGAGCTGTCGGCCAGTACTGGCTCTCAATGTGCAATTTCAACCGAAGAGCGTAGTAGTGTAAGGTCCGGACCCTTCAAACGACCGCGCTGTGATGCAAGGTGACAGGCTCTCCCAGGCTCGTCACATGGGACGAAGTGTGCTGTCTTGGTTGGGTTCTCGGAAGTGATGTCGCTACTCTTGCCCAAGTCTTACGCTCGTCAACGGTGCTGAGTGTTCCTCAATTCCATACACGCATTCGCGCTCGACGCGAGACAATCCGGCGGATCTTCGGATGTGAAGTTGAGCTTGTGCTCGTGCCATCATCCATCGTCTGTGCTTTCCTTTTCGTCTAGATTCTTCTCCTTCAGCTACGAACATACCTCTCCCTGCGACGACTGCAACACCTCCGGCATCAATTGTTCTGGAGTCTTTAATCACCTGGAGATGTCTTCCGAGGCGGCAAAGGGCATTAACGAAGCTGCAAACCGTGCTGGCGCAGCAGTTTCAAGTGCAAGCTCTAACATTACACAATCTACAGCAGGAACTTGGGACAGGTTTTCTCAATGGGTCTCTGACAATAAGGCCGTTGCCTACACCATTGCCGGTGTTACGTTAGTGGCTACTGGCGGAGCTGTATACTTTTACACTGCTGGCGGTGGTGCTGCTCCCAAGCCAAAAGATTCTGGGGTGGAAAGAATAAGCAAGAAAGAAAGGCGGAAGATCAAGAAAGATTTGGAGGACGAAGCGGCAGCGGCCCAGCAGCAAGCTGCTGCACAAGGTAAGCGGGAAAGGATACCCAGCGATGGGTTACTAGTTACTCATTATATACGTTACAGAGACGAAACCTCCTGCAGCCACTGTGCAGAGTGAAGAAGAGGTACCGAGTGTCTCAGAGTCGACTGTCGGGGCCTTGTCAGACGAAGTAAGCGCCCGCCTGCTTGCCAACGCTGCATGAGTGCTAATAAGCCGACAGGAACGAAGAGACTATGCGGCGAAACTGAAGGCTGCCGGCAACAAGGCGTATGGTGCAAAGGAGTATGAGCGCGCAATCGATCTGTACAGCAGGGCAATCCTCTGCAAGCCCGATCCAGTATTCTACTCGAATCGTGCCGCGTGTTACGGCTCACAATCCAAGTGGGAGCAGGTCATCGCTGACACGACTGCTGCCTTGGCGCAGGACCCGGAATACGTTAAGGCCCTGAACAGACGCGCAAACGCGTACGAGCAATCAGAGAAGTACAGCGAAGCTCTGCTGGACTATACCGCCAGTTGTATCATCGACTCGTTCCGGAACGACCAAAGTGCTCAGAGTGTGGAACGGCTCTTGAAAAAAGTTGCAGAGGAGAAGGCGAAGACGATTCTTGCTAACAAGGAGAAGAAACTGCCTAGCTCGATGTTCGTTACAAACTACCTTCAAAGTTTCCGCATTAAGGCAAGACCTGCTGGACTAGAGGACTCTGCAGATCTTAGCAACGAGAGTGGTAGTGGTCAGATGCGCAAGGGCTTGTTGGCAATGGAGAAGAAGAGCGGAGAGGGCTATGAAGAGGCGTCCGAAGCTTTCAACCAAGCTCTTGAGCTCGACAACTTAGGCGACAATGAAGCATTTGCATACAACCTTCGTGGCACGTTCCGCTACCTCAAGGGCGAGAACGAGGCAGCTCTGGAAGACCTGTCGAAGAGTGTTGTATTAAACCCGGCATTGACACAAAGCTACATCAAGAGGGCCAGTATGCATCTCGAGCAAGGCAACAAGGACGGTGCTGCCAGTGACTTTGAGAAGGCAATCGAGCAGAACAAGGATGACCCAGACATCTACTATCATCGTGCTCAACTTCACTTCATTCTTGGCGAGTTCGCAGATGCTGCAAAGGACTACCAGAAATCAATTGACCTAGACAAAGACTTCATCTTCTCCCACATCCAACTAGGAGTCACGCAGTACAAGATGGGCTCGATCGCATCCTCAATGGCTACATTCAGACGGTGCAGGAAGAACTTCCAAGAAGTGCCAGACGTCTTCAACTACTACGGCGAACTACTTCTTGACCAGCAGAAATACCAGGAGGCAATTGAGCAGTTTGATCAAGCTATCACGATTGAGAAGAAGACGAAGCCGCACAGTATCAACGTGCTGCCATTGATCAACAAAGCACTCGCCGTGTTCCAATGGAAGCAAGACTTCACTGATGCAGAGAACCTGTGTCATGAAGCGCTCAAGAGTATGGTTTCAATTCCTTGGTGATAGCAACCACTAACGAGACCACAGTTGACCCCGAGTGCGACATTGCTGTGGCCACGATGGCACAGCTGTTGTTGCAACAAGGCAAGGTTACCGACGCACTCAAGTATTTTGAACAGGCTGCAGAGTTGTCGAGAACCGAGGGTGAGGTGGTCAACGCTTTGTCGTATGCTGAGGCTACAAGAACACAGCTTGAGGTTAGTTTATTGCCGGACTGTTTCACTTTTGGCGCACGACTAATGCGTAATAGGTGCAAGAGAAGTACCCTCAACTTGCGAGCAGATTACAAGGCGCAGGAGGTGGCGGATTCGGAGGTCCGGGTGGCATGAGATGAAGACAGCATAGCCAAGTAGAGTATCATACTGGAGTTTTGACGAGAACAAGAAATGGTCATCGGTGGTGTTAGCAAAACCCTAATGTATAGTACAGATCTCCGCTTCGTGGTCAAGAAGGAAGCGTTTCAAAGAGAAGTTTGATTCTGTAATTCATTGTCTACTAAGTGGCCTCTATTGCTTGCTGCTCAAGATGTTTGATGACTGTTCTTCCACCGCTGCCGAGTCATGCTCGAAAGCTCGATCGCCAGTATCTGTGGAGCTTCAGGTAGCAAACTTGAGGGACGATCTCTCGCCGGAGTAACCAGTAATGAAACCAGCAGAGGTATGCTATGCAAGCACCCAAGTGTGCAGCCCGACAGATTAGAACCTGGACTGTGAGTCTCAGACGCATCGTCACAATCAGCAGAGGAACAGAGGCGTTCAGCAATTGCCAGCTCTCACGGTCAAGTCTCACAAACGATAAGCTACCCCGCCGGAACCTCCTCCGCGCTCTTTGAGTCCAGCCATCGACCGCTCCTGTTCAACTTACTTCTACACACATCCTTCTGTTCATACTTACCATCACACGTATCTGCAAAGTGAAGTGAAGGACTACGACTGCTGAGGCTGCTGACACAGAAGCTCTCATCTTCAGCTTCCATCACCTCTGTACCGCAAATCTCCTGTAGGTTCTTCGACATTACCAATGTGAGTCAAGAGCTGACCTCTTCTGGTAGATCTAACCTTCAAGTCACGGAGTACTTTTCTCTGGGACCGGACTGTACTACAATGGCATCAAACAGTAAGTAGTAATGTACTTGAGATCATAAGATGCTGACGAAGCTAGAATCTATGCTCAGGGTGTCTCTGGCACTTGTACCTTCAACTACTCCTCCTGGCTCTCATACAAGACAAGATGACCTCGTTCCAAGGATGCTAGAGTTCACCTCTCCCGAGCAGAGATTCGCTGTGGGGAGATCCTCGAGCAGAAAGAGTCCTACTCCATCTCTTTCCAACGCCTTGTTTCATTCGCGCTCGGTATCACGACAGCATGCCGAACTGTCAGTCGACCCTAGAACCAATGTCAGTCCTCTACAAATACAATATCTATGTGATACTGACATTAGACAGCTTCTCATGGTTGAAGATCTGCGCTCGGTGCACGGTACCTATTTAAACGGAACGAAACTGGCGTCAGGCATTTCACGCTATGTCCGCTCTGGAGATATTCTTCAATTTGGCTTGGACATTCAGCATGAAGAAAGTAAGTCGCTCTGGTACCTGCATGCTGAAGTACATGATCTGACATTCACTAGGAGGTCACTTTGCTCCTCGAACTCTCAAGGTTAGCTATGGATCAGCGCCTCCTGCACTGGTACACACTGTGCCTATCCAAGCTCGCCGTCCTGGCTCGTTCCAGGTTCCAGAAAGCACAACAGATGAAGAAGAAGAAGAAGAAGAAGAAGAAGAAGAAGAGGATAGCGAGGTGGAGGTGCTTGGAAGCACGGGCACATCCTTTGACAACAGCCCATCTAAAGCTTTTGGCGTACACCACGTGGAAGTTGTGTCCAACTCAGAGGATGAGATCCAAGTTCTCAGCATCACCAAGAGGAACCCACCCGGCGTTGCTCTCAAAGATCTGTTCACTGATGACGACGAGGAATGCTCGTCACCGCTTCAGTTTTGCGCACCAGCGACGTCCATTTCTCAGCCTACTATTGAGCATCCGCGCACAAGCACGATGGAGGCACTACCAAGTCAAGATCGCATGAGGATCAGCAACATTCTCTCGGTACCAGCTGAGAATGCTGAGGTCGTCTTCCAAAGTATAACGCAAGGTCCTACTGAGGCAGCAGACATAGTCGATATGGAACCAGGTTCTCCCGCATCTGAGCCTGAGCGTGGGCTGTCTCCAGAATCCGGAGGCGTTTTGCACGAGGAGATTGGTACCACGGCCTCAGAGGTTCACCATACGTCGTCTTCCGTGGAGCTCGAGGACAAAGAGGAATCACTATCGGCCAGGCTTCATACAGAGACTGTCTTCGACCGATTCACCCACTCTGATGTCGAGGAAGTGCAAAAGCCTCACGAAGAAGGTGATACCGCAGATCTCCAAGTGGCTGACTTCGTGCCCCCACGGATCGATGCTATGCTTGAAGATGCTCTGACTGCTCGTCGGACAAGAATCGATGCTATTCTTGGTGATGCTCGGAAGGCCCAGGATTCCGAACACGAGCCTCTCGAACCTGTGTTCGGAAACCCTCCCGACGTGAAAGCATATCTCGCTGAGGTTGAGGACAGCGGCAATGCATTGGCTGCTGAGTCAACCAGTATCAGAAAGAGACAGCGAGACGATACCGTCATTGTCTCCTCCACCGACATCCAGCCACAAGCGGAGCATGTGCATAAGCGCATACGACACAATGCTCCTGTGGCTCGCAAGCATGACAGGAGAGCCGCTGAACCTGCTTCCTGGCAGGCTACAATCAAGCCATTCATGCTCGGCGCACTGGTCGGGGGTATGGGTGTCTTCGGAGGTCTTCTCAGCATGGCGGACATGCAGTAAATGCTGAATGCAATTCGACGATTCCAATGAAGCAACGAGATTGACAGGGATCATAGGGGCATGGGAAGCTGGGCAGGGCGTACGGAGTCAATGAACTGTTATAATACTGGCGAGTAGCTGGTGCGAGGCGTTTGAGTATCAAATGTTGTGTTCTTCTTCCAGATGGAATCAGATAGTGTTCAGGAGCGGACGGCCGGCGTGCCTGAGGTTGTGAGGTATCCACTCAAGTCAGCAGCAGCAGTAGACTCTCTATCGATGGTAGTAATGGCAGACTGACGTTACACAAGACCTACTCATTGCATCCCAAACATTACTAGTGCAGCTGAGTACCAGCCACCCTTGTTTAGCCTGGCAACCTTCAGGTTACACAAGGTTCATCTCTTGGTCCAGCTCTTAATCTTGTTTTGACCCCCGTTAGTCTTTGCTTTCGGGCTCTTCAATAGTGTCTTAACGTGTCTGGTAGGGTCTTTAAGACAATCTCCCTGGGATTTCAAGGCATTGTCATGGTACCAGTCAATGATGTCTTCTCGCAGGAGATGCTCCTTTGCTACATTTTCCAGTATCTCGAACCTGGTGACATTCTTCGTTGTCGTGGGGTGTGCTACTACTTCAATCAAGTCATAAAGACTAGCCGCATCGTCAAGCGAGCCTACTATTTTGTGCCCGTGGCGCCGCTCCAAGATTTTTCAGGTCTGACCAGTGAATTGGAAAATATGAACAACTTTGGTCGCTAAAGCATGAATCCGCTACTCAGAAGAAGATTCCCACAGTTCTTCAAAGTTGCCGAAGACAACATGGACCTCTGGACAAGGTGGGAGAATTCGAAGAGTATCAAGTGGAGACTGGCTCGAGAAGCAGCTGTGCTGGCCGAGGCTTCGTGGCGACGCATGCTAGTCTCACAACCAACGATCATGCGTCTCACTGTTCTCTACATCACCCCAAGTCCTCATCAGCGTGGACTTTACGATTACAAGCACCGAACGCTCGGCTTTACACGCGGTCTAAGAATGGGTCAGCTGTACGGCATTGTGATGGACCATCTCAAGAACCCAGGTACAGACTTTGCACTATTGGTCTAGTGCTTTGGCGGGCGCCAACAAGACTTACGATATATCTATGCTCGCTCAACCCAATGAGAGTGGATCAAATATAGGCCGATTCCACAGCCGCCGCCAATGTATCCACCATTGCAGGAGATTGCGGACTTGACAACTTTGGATCCGGTCAGCATGACTTTGCTGCTTCGTGGTCCTGAGAACCCCAGAACTCCAAAGCGTGCGGTTAAAGCTTAGCTCAAAAAATGGTCACTCAGGTCGACACCGCAGCGAAGCAAGGGATGAAGTGACCTGACGTGCCTGAGAACTGCCGTGGGTTACAGTACTCGTTGGCTGGGGATCGAGGTGACGTCGGCTTCTCCATTCAGTACTCGAAAGCTGAGAAAGGTCGCCTTAGCAGCATGTTCGACGGGCTGATTCTTCTCAAGCTAGCCAGATCGTGTACGTCGGACAGCGCTTACAGTCATAGGAGAGAGATTTGGAAACATTCCGGACATAGTACTCGAGAATCCTGCTCGCTCAGACCTGTGTGCTAGTACGATAGCAGATAGCACGTTTTGGTTCTACGTAACGTTCTTGTTTCGAATATTTCTCTACCACCTCGGTCCGAGTAGCTGTGCCTCGGCTGTTTCATGTGAGGCATCATCGTCCGTCATTCCATCTAAAAGTGCCTTCAATTTCCTCACGACACTACTCACAATGGATGTCGCACACCTCTTCGATGTTACCGGCAAGGTCGTGCTCGTCACCGGCGGCGCAAAAGGGTGAGCATGGTCACTACCGCTTCCGCATCCGCCCCTCCTACTCATCACCGCCGGCTCATCATCCCAGCTTCTGCTAACCTCAAAACTTTGCCTCCCAGTATTGGGCGCATGATCTCCGAAGGCTACGTCCGCGCCGGCGCGAAAGTATACATCTCCTCCCGCGATGCAAAGAGCTGCGAAGAGGCATGCGAGCAGCTCAACAAGATGGGACCAGGCACGGCGGCCGCTATACCAGCGGATTTCTACAAGGAGGACGACTGTAAGAAGCTGGTGGAGGAGCTGGGGCGGAGAGAGAAGAGTACGTAGAATCGAGGAAGACCAGCCCCTCAATAAACATCCACGCACCACACGGCAAGCACAAGAGTGTAAGCACGACTAATACCAGTACCACTCCTACTCCACAGAACTCCACATCCTCGTCAACAACTCCGGCAGCAATTGGGGCGCGCCGTACGACACCTACCCCGACACCGCCTGGACCCGCGTCCTCACCCTCAATCTCACCCGCGTTTTCACCCTAAGCCAACTCCTCACCCCCCTGCTCACGGCTGGCTCCTCCCCATCCGACCCGTCCCGCATCATCAACATTGGCTCCGTCGACGGCCTGCGCGTGCCCGCCCTTGAAACCTTCGCCTACAGCGCCAGCAAAGCAGGCTTGCACCATCTCAGCCGGGTGCTGGGGCTGCATTTGGGACGTAGGAACATCACGAGTAATGTGATTGCGTGCGGGCCGTTTGAGAGCAAGATGATGAAGGCGACGTTAGAGAAGTTTAGAGAGAATATTGAGGGGAGTATTCCGTTGGGTAGAATAGGGTCGCCGGAAGATGTTGCGGGCACTTGTTTGTGGTTGAGTGGCAGGGCGGGCGCGTTTGTTAAGTAAGTGATGTGCCGTGACTCGATCTGAACAGCATACGAGGAAGAAGTTATTCGTGTTGTAGCAGTGCTAATATCTATTGTAGTGGTGCGACGATAGCGCTGGATGGTGGTTCCTTACTGACTTCGAAGTGGTGATCGTTCTGCACGAAGTCGGTATCTTCGAGACATGGTCGGCGTAAGTTGCAAATGTCACCTAGGACAGCCTGTAGTGGCCATGAAACAAGCAAACATAATGCGATACTGCCTCACAATGAAAGCAATCGGAAATGTATTATAATTAGTTCGTATACCACAAACGCCTCGACCGTGGTCGTATCAGTGCTCTGCCCATGCTGTACCGTTTCAGTCCCATATGAACATGCTGTTGCCATGCTGAATCATGCTGAATGTTCCCTGCCTTTCCACGACAGCAATGTGAACTTGATATCCTTTGACCCCGACCCCGGAAACGGTCATATAGGTATGGCTTGATTGACAGCATTGCCATAGTCCACCGGTGCCGCTAACATCCTACACAGACAGATTAGTGTGCGCCCGTCATTGCAGAAGAAACTGCGACCAGCTTCTCCATGACATACTTCTTGCCAGTCTCAGACGCACAGCATCCGCAAAAGATCGAACCAGGCCAGCAGATGACCTAACATTAGTGTTAGTGACATGGACCCACAGCATTTCGTTCGACTGGAGCTCAGGGCGCGACATACAGCTGCGACGACAGTGACAACAAATCCGAGCGTAGGACCAACAATCTTCAGATGGCCTAAAATTAATCATTAATAAGGTGAAAACCATGGTAAACAGCAGAAACGAACATGGGTTTTGATCTGTGCCACACTGGATACAAAGAGGTAGAGGAAGGCCGGCCATTGTATATGCTGCTGATGATGTTGACGATGGGATGCGAGTGTTGGCGTTTGGGTGAGGCTGGAGAAGAGAAGAGACGGAGTTGGGATGCGGCTTCCAATTTACGATGTCGATCATCTTGCCTTGGCACTGATCAAAATAAAGTTGAGGTGAGTGACGCACTAGCGTAACGGGTTTTCTGCAAGGCAAGATACAGACATGTGAATGTGTTTCAGTTGTGCAGCAAGATATTTAAAGTATATGATTATCGAAGGCAACGTCGGGTCATGAAGTCTCGTAAAAGCCTCTGCTCAAGAATCTAAAAGATTGAGTTCACAATATTTCCACCTACATGGATTGTTAGTATTGTGATATTCGAGGTGAAGAACAGTCCACTAACCGATTGAAGCGCCAGCACCGAATATAGCTGCATTACCCAGCTTTGAGCCGAACTTCTTGCCCTGAGATGATCAGTCAGTATAGCTGCACAATGTCACCTGCACTACAGAAGACATACCATTTCCTGTACTTTTTGGTTTCCCATTGATGACTGTCCTTGCTGGTTCTGTGCAACAGCCATCGGCATGTTGCCATACGACATGGGTGTCTGGCTTTGCTGGCCACCGCCGCCGTACATATATGGCTGCTGCTGTTGCTGCTGAGGTGCAGGCATAGTGTCTCTCTTTGGTGCACCCTCGTTGACTTGCACGTAGGATCGAGGGAAGATACCAATCTCGCCTGTACGCTCACTTTTGCCTTTCCACCACTCTTCATTCATGTACTCAATGATCGAAATCCGGTCGCCAGCCTCGACGGTGAGATCGCCGTGGGCCGTACCGTTGTATGCATAGAGAGAGGTTGCTTGCGCGATGTATGCTGTATCATCTCGTGGTGGCGCCGCTGATCCATATGCAGGAGGATTCGGAGTCGATGGCTGGGGAGATGGGGCGTAGAAGCCTGTATGCTCTTGCTTCTCGTTGAGGCTCAGGTTCGACATGCCATTTGTTGCGGAGACGGGAATGACTATCGAAGGTGTGGATTCTGTTGGTAGTGCGGAGAGGAACGTGGTGAGTTGATTTGGTGACACTAAACCCATGTCGACGAGGTAGTGTAGCTCCTGTGAAGGTATGTTAGTGCGCCATGAGACAGTGCGTTCACGCTCCGCGATGCTCACTGCTTTGATTGTTCGCACGGCTCTGTCAGCCATGGCAGCCTGGAAGGAGTTCAGGTTTTGTGCCATCTTGTGTATCTTGTGGTCGATAATATATGTATCGCGTTACTGAACAGAGGTGATTTATGATGTAGACTATGGCGATGTGGTCCTGGATTGGTTTTATGAAGTACGAAAGTATGAAAGTGAAAGCGTCGTCACACCTTGATGGTCGGGCAGTGCTGTGTGATTGCCATGTGCTGCCAAGGTCTGAAACGGGTATACCGTCTTGAGTTATTACATTCAGTCTCAAAGTCTTCTATGCTATGTAAAAGGGTATCTCTAAATGCAGACCAAGTAACAGGAAGTCGTTCATCATCCCCTTGCGCGCTTGTTACCAAGGCTCCAAGGCTCCATATCGCAAAAGAAAATACCAAGCAATGCAATGCTATGCTGGTCGTGAGTCATACCATCATATCAGACATCAGACGTCGCTAACCCCGTCTGTCCGTCTGCTCTGTACATCGCGCTCACAAATCTGCCCTAGGTCCATTACATAAACTTCTCGGTCTCCCCCACACCATCCATTACTCTAATCAAGAGATGGTCTTGGCCGCTTAGACGTACTTCCACCACCAAAGCCTTCCTTTCCAAAATCTAGGAAGTCCAAATCTGCAAATGGTGTCCTTCTTTTATGACCTGCACCATTGCCTAAGCCTCCGAGGGACATAGTTGCACCCCTCTGGTTTGGTAATGTGGTCCGCCGATGTGTTTTCGGCGTAGAAGTATGTGCAGGTGAAGAGTGGTCAGTTTCCATGTCTTCTATTGGTGATCGGAATTGATAGAAATCTCGTCGCGGTGTGATAGCAGGTATCGTTTCTGAGATCGAAGTCTGTGACTCTGAATGTTGCGATGCCACAAGATCTGACCGTATCGAGACAGGCTCCGATGAAATTATCGGCGAGATATCCTCCATGCTTCCTGGCTGTTTCGTGCCCTGGTCTCGTGATTGTGCTTTGTGATTTGGCACTTCCGCAATATGGTCCTCTGCATCACTCCCGTAAATAGTTGGCGATAGCTTTTCGGTAGCCCACTGTCTGACCCGCCAGCCCTCGCCATCCCCTAAACCTAAGTTCTGCTGATCTAGGAAGGACAAGAGGTCTTCTAAGGCGTCTTGATACCCGTTGGATCGTGCTGAATTCTCATCTGCAGCGGCGGTCTTGTAAAGCTGTGCTACAGATAGTGCTGCAGCCTTGAAAGCTTGGTGCAAGTCGGGGTTTGGCTGTCGTGCTGGGAAGGATCGAGGTAGTGAGGTGTTCAGCGAGCTGAGTGAGTCCATGTTGTTGTCTCGCGGAGACTCTCTATGATGCAGCCCCTAAGTGATAATTGATAGGAATGTATTAGATGAGTGAGAGTGAACAGAAGATCTCTGCTGTCCGGTCAGATGCTCAATGCTTTGCCGCTGAATCAGTGATGTTGGAGGTGGTTAGCAGTCAAGTGATGATATGTGTTGACACCAGATGTCTTGGAGGGCATTCTAGATTTGCAGGGTTTCGCGGTGTTGTCTCCGACGCGCATGAGCACAAGTTACTCAGACATCCCACGAACAAAGAGAGAATGGACAATACAGACATGAACGTCTCGGCTAGTGAGATATTCACAACAATAAGACACGATTATGCTCTTCGTGGTTCATCGCAAAACACTCTGCTATCTAGTCAGTCAGGAACTCAGCCTACTGCATGGTATATGTTCCAATTCCATCTGGACAGGTTACGGGCGTCGGCAGGTCAATTCCAGTGTGTGCAGCCTTCACAAAGTATCGATCATTTAGCACTTCTCGACAAAGAGCTTCAGAATCAAATCTCAGCCCAGCGTCACCTCGTAGAGAGTGACCTGGTTAAGCCAGCTTGGCGAGTACGCCTGATTCTTGATTCCGAGGGTGGTATAAAGATCGACCAACTCAAGCCTGTAGCAAGCCTGTCGCGCGATGTCTTGTATCCTGACACACTTGACCCTCCATCCCAGCTCCGGTATCCTCTTTACGAACTCTTCCTTTGCCCACATCCTACAAAACCAACCTCGTTCACACGACATAAGACAGCTAAGCGCGAAGCCTACACCACAGCCCGGCTTGCTTGTGATTTGCCCGCTGAGCCGACAGCCGATCCAGTAGAAGTTCTTTTGTGGAATCCGGCAGGCGAGCTCATGGAGGGCAGTCTGACGAGTGTGTACTGCAGAGAAAATGAACATTGGTTCACACCAGCTGTGACATGCGGAGGCAATGAGGGAACCACTCGGAGATGGGCAATCGAAAACGGTCTCTGTACCGAAGGGGTTATCATGGCTGAGAATTTGATCGAAGGCCAAATAGTGTGCATAAGTAATGGCATTAGAGGTTTCATTCACGGCGTCGTAAAGCGAAAGTTCTTCAATGCTGCGAGGAGAAGTGCTGCTAGCTAAGGGTCTTTGATGTCGTCGGCGGTCAATTGTACCCATTCTTCGACTGGGAGCCTTGCGCAAGACAATATAGCAGCACGAAAAGCCCCAGGGCTGGCAAGGCTCAGATATATCCTCTGTTCGTCCTTCGAGAGCCGGCAAGTAAGGCATTAGGGCAACCCAGCTGCATAAATGCGGATTCACAAATTTACGCGTCGCCTAGGCCAGACGTAATTTCGAAGCTGCATGCAGTCTGCAAGAACTGAAAAAGCGAACAGGGGTCCAGGAATCCTGCTAAGCGACCAAAGGGCACCATGCCAGGAAGGACATAATCGGAAGAAGGACATTCAAGCGTTAACCGGCTCGAAGCGAGTCATTGTTAAAACCGGAAAATGCCGGTATACCGAGTTGTCAGACTGACAAGCAGCTCTGTTAGCATAAACAAGGCCTGTCTCGGGGCCGTCCGCTCTGGTTGAATAAGCCCTAGTGTCAGTCCAAAGCTAGATAATTCATTCCTTGCGATCGCATCTTTGTCACAGATTTGAGAATGGCAAACAAGTTTCGAAATCTCATGTCCAAGCACTGCTTTCAATGTATTCCATCCATGCAATTATGCACATCTCAATAATACACATGTCTTCGTCTTTTCGATTCCAGCCCCGCACTGCACTCTCGCTTGCTCGGCACGATCCAGCGCCAGCCTCCATTGGCACATTGCTGAGGCCGGCCACCCACACCCGATTCGCATCTGTACTTTATCGAGTACAAGTGGTTTACTGGATCTCAGGGTCTGCGCCGATGCCCCTCATGCGCTCATCTTCGAGCCTTGCGTAGAAACGATCTCTGTGGCGAACAGCTGGAACGTGGTAGCCTGTGAGTTAAGTACTGTTAGTGATGCTCTTTCTTTACGTTCTGTCTTTGTGATCGCGGATTCAGTAAGCCAGATTGGACAGCTTTGTGTGCTCATAACGCGTCTCTCCACAAGCTGATCCCCAGACAATGTGGTGCGGAGGGCAAGTCGTAGTCCTTGAGACTATTTAGCTTTACGTACCATACCAGTAGAGGTAGCCAGCGGCAACACCGAGACCTGTTTGTTTCTGTCAGTCATTGTTCCTCGGGTGGATGATCTCGGCTTCGATGCTTCTCGGCAGGGTTCGCGAAGCTGTGGTGTGCAGAATGACGAACCAATGGCGGAAGATAGATCAACAACGATTCCTCGCTTGAGCATCTACAACAAAGATGTGTCAGTCTACCGCTCCTTGCTCTCTGTGATGCGCAATTCGGCCAGCGCCTAGATAGGAAAGGGGAGGCAGAGACTTACGCCCTGAATGGGCTTGATGTTCGTTGCAACAGGCATTGTGATGTGTGAGGGATTGTCGCAATACTGATCAAAGAAGATGTCGCTGCCGCAGCATTGAGATGAGGTCGGTCTCGGCAAAGTCCGTGCTCATGACTCGCAAGCTTATATCCGATAGCTCCATCGGCAGGAAGGCCAACACTCTCCATGCTCTTGCAAAGGACAACGAGCTTCTCACGACAATCAGATTGGATCTAGTGATATCCCGAACATATCTAGCACGGTCGCATAACTCACATCATGCCGAAATATAAGTCGCGCCTGTCTTATCATTTCGGGCCTCACTGACACAAACTACTCTTCTGTAGGTCTCTCCAAACTACTATGAACGCAATGCGCTTCCTCGCCATCGTCCGTCCGAATATTCGCCTCGTAATCGCGCTGAAATACGCTGAACCAGGATGTCGAGGATCTTTGCTGATGTTGTTGTCCTTTTGCTAGGCGATTACTGCGATGTCTACCTTACACACGACTCTATGAGCGTGCGGAAAGCTCACAACACTGGAAAGAATCACTTGCGAAATGTTGTAGATTACTATCAACGTCGGTCCTCGTTACCAAAGCCTAGCACTGGCCTACACTGAAGCTCATCACAGAAATCGGTCATGATACTGCACAAGGGGTTATCGACAAGATCACATCATCATATGCTGCAGAAGGACTTCAGAATCCGATGACCATGCCGCAACCTGGTGGACCTGGGATGATGCCACCGAACTTCGGTGGACCCGGACCACCGTTCGGCTTTCCTGGTGGTACGCTAAGATTGATTGTATGTTGATGACATTGGATAGCTGACACCTCTATCTAGGACGACCACCAATCCCTCCTCCATTCATGATGGGAGGACCTGGCGGACCTGGTCCCGCAGGTCGAGGAATGCCATTCCCATTTCCACCACCAGGAGGCTTCCCAGGCGCTGGTAGTCCAGCAAACGGCATGCCCTTCCCTCCTTTCCCACCACAAGGCTTTCCTGGTCCTGGCGGTCCTGGTGGTCCTGGTGGTCCACCCTTTCCATTCCCTCCGCCACATATCGGTAATGCCATGAGTCCGCAAGGTGGGCAGGGCTTCCCGCCACCACCTCATCTTGGTGGACCGCCCGGCCGTTGATGAGTTGTTTGACTCTGGAGCGCATTATGCTGTGGGACGGATCTTCGTGTCAATGGTGTTTCGGATTGGAAAGAGCTTGTCAAGGGATTAGCGAGCTGCATGGATCGGCGTTAGTCAATACGAAGACATTACAATTCGCAATGTGCGATATGCAGGAGGCAATAAGTCAAAAAGAAGGCTCGATGTCACACTGCTGCGTCATAAGAGCACAGACTGGCACTTACCGAGATAGACGGGATTCCAAGTGCGCTTGAGTAGCTAAGATGCCAAGATCGAAGCACGTTTATACTCATGCCAGAGGCATGCATTACCACAAGAGAGTGGACGAGCAGACATTGCTCTTGAATTCAATGAATTAACCTCTCTTCTGTGCTTTGCCAGGACTCCAGGCAGTCGGCTGCCAGCCCTCGCCTGCACCACCACGCTGCGCCGACTTGAATGGATCTGTTGTTCTTGTAGGCTCAGCCTCTTTCGTCTCGCCCTTGAACCTGCCTTTATCCACATCCTCGCCCTGCAAAATTGCGATATGCTCATCCTCCGTCTTAGCTGCGTTCATCACACCCTGATTCTTTTCGCCCTCTGACTGTCCACTATAGCCTGCACTGTCACGAGGTTGAAGCAGCGGTTGAGCTTGAGCTGTATCTGCTGGATTGTCGAGGAACGATGGTATCGACTTCCACCGTTCATCCGCTTTTGCTGCCAGTTGCTTGAGACTCGTTTGTCGTGTCAACTCGTAACGCTGCTCATCTAGTGATGGGGGCGTCGGTCGTGTATGCCGTAGCCATTGCATCCACATTGGAGTGTGATTGACATCGGCATATTCGGTCGTCCGTGGGTATTTGGCAATACGTCGTGGTCGGTTCGACAAGTCAGAGCGCATCTCCCAATAGGTTATGCCTGCTAAATCACGGCCTAAGACAGGAACAAAGTCAGCATGGGTGGATAAACGACTTCAAGGGTTCTCGGACCAACTAGCCACTTTCTTCGCCAGGGCAGCCTCAAGCTGGCCCATCTGTAGTAAAGACCTTGAATCAATCCTGGTTGCGACATCTGAGGATTCTTGACGTATATATGTATAGGTGGTCGTTGTCGCCGCAAGAAATGTACATTTCGAGCGATGACGCCAATGCCAATGACGCGGTTACCAGCGGCGAGTCGCGCTCCTTCTGTTTCATGATCTCAAAACAACAACAACCATTGATCTGGGACCTAACAATATATATCGCGATGGCATCTGTATCGTCCCTCGACCAGGACATGCGCAAGCTACGCCTGGATCGATACACTCCGCAGGCCGCGAATGAGATCAGGACATGGATCGAGCAGACTCTCGGCGAGAAACTACAAGCAGGTGATCTACTCGAAAGCCTGAAAGATGGTGTCGCATTGTGCAAGTATGGTTGCACGAGGGACTCATGCGATCCAACTCAGCTCATCATCGCACAGACTAGCGAACCTAGCGCTTCCACCGCCGGGTATCAAGTATAAGGCGTCATCGATGCCCTTTGTCCAGCGCGAGAACATATCACACTTCCTACGCGCATGCGAATTGCCACCTCTCGGCTTACCAGCACACGATCGGTTCCTCACAGTAGATTTGTACGACAATAAAGACCCGGCGCAAGTCATACAATGCATCAGCGCATTCAGCAGAGCGGCCAATGCAGCCAATCCATCGCAATTTGCCAATGTCATCGGCCCAAAGAAGCCGGCTCCGGCCCGTGGTCATGTATATGGCAATAGTGTGGACAGCGCAGGCCATGGACGTCCGAGAGGCTTTAGCGGAGCAAGTCAAGCAAGCGAGAGTCCAGCCGCACGCGCCCTTAGTCCTGCTCAGACAGGAGGCTCAACGACGTCGAGAACGACAGATGCAAGTTCGAGGCAGGCAGCTGTCAGCAGTTGGAGTAAACGAGGAGATGAAGGAATGACCGCTCCAGCTTGGAACATACATCAATATGGATACATGGGAGGTGCTAGTCAAGGCAACCAGGGAATCAGCTTCGGCGCAAGACGGCAGATCACGTCACCCAGCGTGCAGGTACCCAGTCTTGCGGAGAAGGAGAGGCGGCGAAGAGAGCAGGACGAAGAAGTGGAGCGGACGAGGAAGGAGCAGGATGACGCTAGGCGACAACAGCAAGAACGGGATCAGCTAGACCAAGAGCAACTATGGGAGGCGGAGAGTCGGAAAACGCGGCAAAAGCAAAAGGAGGAGTTGGATAGGCAGCGAAGACAGTGGGAGGAGGAAGAGCGTGCTTGGAAAGAAGAGGAAGAGCGGCGTAAACGAGAAGAGGACCTTGCGACTCAAGCATTACCCACCACGCCTGTTGCAGGGAATCTAAAGTGGTTGGACAATAAGTCGTCACCGAAAACGCCAGACACGCCAGAAAATACAAGGATAAAAGACCTTGAGCGGCAGCTGGAAGAGGCACGGGAGCGGGAAAGGCAGTATCAAGCAGAACGCAAACAGAGACCAGTCCCTGTCCCGCCACCGAAGCCCACAATACGGAAGAGCAGTCAGCAAGTATTGCCTCCGAATGCCACAACTCCAGCACCAGCAACTGCTCCAGTGCCAATGCCAGGTCGAGCTCCAGCTCCAGCTCCAGCTCTTGCGCAACAAATAGCTCACGTTCCACCGCCGCCGCCTCAAGAGGACGAAAGGGACCTCCTCAAGCAGGAATGGAACAAGCAGCAAGCGACTCCTGATCTATTAGCAGCAGCAAGAGCAGAGCTCTACTACCCAACGCCCGAAAATCAGCCATCCACGCCTCTCCAGCAGACACCATCGAATACTACAGTACCCAGGTCATTACGCCCAGGCTCGCCAATGCGAGCTCCCAAACAACCAATTCCAGAGCCGGAGATCGAGCATGAACCAGAACTTGAGCCTGACCTGGAGCAGGAACCAGAAGCCGAACTAGAGCACGAACCGGAACCAGAATTCGAGCATGAGCCAGAACCAGAACCGCAGTTCCCTCCTACCTCGAACGGCCATGGCACCACAGCAGACGAGCCCGACTCGCCAATAGCAGCCGAACAGTCCGTGCCACCATCAAGTGCTCAACCCTACCGCCCCTACTCGCCCGCGCCACCTTCAGTGGCGTCCACTTCAACCGCGACATCCACTCCCACCACATTTCCAACAGGCCCACGCAACCCGACTGCCTTCTCAACAGGCCCACGCGCTCCTTCGCCCTTCAAGCGTCCAGCCCCAGTTTCCGTACCCTTCTCCTTCACACCTTCCTTTGCGCCCGAAGTCAGCATGTCCAGCACGGCCGAACAAGCGGGCGAGGATACACGTCGTGCGGAAAGTCAGCGCGCGACAAAGGCGGGTGGTGTGGCTAGTCGGAGTTTGATGGAGAGGGAGATGGAGATGGAGAGGGAGAGGCAGAGGGAGTGGGAGAGTGTGCAGGTGGAGAGGAGGGCGGGAGGGCCGAGGGGCCCGAGGGCTATGAGGTAGTGTTGGTAATGAGGGGATTGAGAGAGGGAAGGACAGGGAGGGAGAAAGGAAAAGTGGAACGGGGACGAGAAGGTGAAGAAGAGTGCTGGGATCGACGGCCTCGGCCAGTAATGACTTGGTTATGCAGCTGTTAGTGTTACAAGCTGCAATGATATAGAGTATATTCAAGCACGACCAGTGCAAGCTCCTGAAATTTGGGGCAACATGGAGCTGACGCTGTGTCTTCCTCTCCCGATTATCATTGAGTTTCCTCTACTTCTGGACACCCATTGCGGGGTTTCCTGGTCCAGCAGTCTCGCGACTGCCCATTCATCGCGATGCATTTCACAATATTCTGCTCGCGATGGACCATGTCCATCATGCTGCCATCGTCCCAGCCAAATTGATAGCTGACGAGCTCCGGCTAGCGCATCCTCCTGCCCCTCACCTTACTGTCCTCGCATCTGGCCTCTATGACTATTTTCCGATCCGCCTGCGCCACACTTCTCTACTCTCTCCTGATCACGATTGTATTGGCTTCCTCATGGTCGAATTCTCGATATTGTAATCAAAACAACACCTCGCCCGCATGCTCTCCCTCGAAGCCCAGCGCCTGCAGCTTCTCCAACGCTCTTGCATTCTTAGTCTTATTCGCAGCCTCCTCCTCATCTTCAGCCGCCTTCACTTCGGCCCAATCGCCTTGTTGCCAGCCGGCGGGGTTGTCGTCTTCACGGTCGAGATCCTAAGGGGAGGGACGTTGTGTTAATTCAGAGGATAGGTGGAAAGACGGTCAGAGTGACGAGCGGTTGGGTGGAGGATCTTACAATCTCTCCCATGATCAAGATGTTCTCCCCGCGTATCAGTTGCAGACCCATTGGTTCGTCGCCGAAGAGGCTGCGGGTCGTGCTGAAATGGCGGCGGACTGTGTTTTGCAGCACTAGATTGCCTGTAGTGCTCGAGTTGTTCTTGTCAGCCTTTCCGTTTCCGTTTCCGTACGCACGAAGAAGATAAGAGGATAGGTCAAGCTCCTCTGTGCTCGTTCCCATGCTCATGGACAGGCTTCATGCTCACCGAACTGGTCCCAGCTGCGTAGCACGCCAATCAGTTTCCGTCCGTCGCGGAGTTGCACCATGAGTTTCTCTATCGAGCACAGCCGCACGTCAGTCTTCCTTCTTCTCCATCACGGTCTCTCGCCGCATGTCCCCCAATGCGCCGAGATGTATGATCATCAAGTAGTCTTACTATCAGTGAGGTCGAGCAGGCTCGCGGCCGTCGTGAACATCTGCGGCGGCAACTGTGGGACCATTGGCGGACCCTGCGCTTGTCCTGGTCCCTGCCCTTGCCCTAGCATCTGAGGTTGTGGGCTGGGCATCCGGGCGTTTGCTTGGGACTGATCGTGGATGGAGAGGCGCTCCATTGTGGATGATGTGAAGTGTTGGTGTGGTCGCACGCGAGGGCGTTCAGGTTAAGAGATTCGGTGGAGGATGGGATTTACTGTCGCTGGGTGCGTAGATCATCGCATGCCAGCTGTGGTAGTTGTACTGGTGAATGGAGGAGGTGCTGGTCGGGGTGCAGGGGTGGTAGAAATGTACTGGAAATCATGAAACGGTCGTCATACGTCTCAGATCGACATCCAGAGTTTCGAATAGCTGGAATACCTTCTCCATGCACCACAACATTTGAGCTGCTCTACTACCAGCAAGTACAACTCTTAGGGGTTTAAAGACCATACCAACTGTTGACTTTGTCAAAGTGAGAGCACCCGACGAGTCATCAGAATCAGAGCAGGATTGAAGCCGTGGTGATTTATAAGCTGTCAAGCGAAACGACTACATCTCACGGTGGCCTTGTGAGAAAAAGTCAGACAAGGCAGCATCTACTTGATTCTGTACTCTGATTGGTTCACATCACATCACAAATCTACCTACAATGTCCACATTCTACAAGCTCCTCCGCTCCTCAAGATGGTACCCACCCTCAGACCCAACCACCTCTTTCGCCGGTAAGACTGTGATAGTCACCGGCGCTAATACTGGCCTGGGCTACGAGGCAGCTTACAAGTTCGCCTCTCTGGGTGCCTCCCACCTAATCATTGCCGTACGAGATGTGCAAAAGGGCGAAGTAGCGAAGGGCCGGCTCGAAGAGAGACTAGGAGCTTTGAGCAAAACGTGCTTGCTCGAAGTCTGGCAGCTCGATCTTTCCGACTACGACAGCGTCAAATCGTTTGCGAAGCGGGTAGAGACCGAGCTGGAGCAGCTTGACGTCGCGGTCTTGAATGCCGGTGTCTTCAACCTTCGCTTTGGGCAGAGCCACTATGAGTGGGAAAACGATTTGCAAGTGAACACTTTGTCCACGACACTGCTAGCACTTCTGCTTCTTCCTAAGCTCAAAGACACAGCTCGAACGACTGGGCGTACGCCGACGCTAGAGCTTGTGTCGAGTGGGACTCACTACATGTCGAAACTGACCCCGGAGCAAATGTCGGGTGATGTAGACCTGTTGGCCGAGTTTAATAAGCCCAGCAAATTTAGTGCTAACAAGCAATACGGTCTTTCGAAGCTCTTCCTAATGTATGCCTTGGAAGCACTGTCCGAACTTACAACTGGATCTGCAGCCGACAGCACACCAGTCGTCTTTGTCACATCTACATGCCCTGGAATGTGTACAACTGAAATTGCTCGAGGATTTGACAGCATTCTTTACAGAATAGGCAAGGTTATTATAGGGCTCCTGTTGTTCAGAACAGCTGAACAGGGAGCTCGAACTCTCGTCAGCGGTGCTCTTCTCGAATCCAGAGGTCATGGCGTGTTCTGGCAGAATGACAT
>Ga0268250_10000134_pt1 | contig 35153 bp, 32 predicted proteins | sample AgamicAsSfe_FD_200448 | JGI IMG/M metagenome (GOLD analysis project Ga0268250, IMG submission 200448) | Agave microbial communities from Guanajuato, Mexico - As.Sf.e (v2) (version 2) | ecosystem: Host-associated > Plants > Phyllosphere > Phylloplane/Leaf | place: Guanajuato, Mexico | collected...
GATGTGTATAAGAGACAGGTACGAGCTGGAAACCTTCCAGTTGGGCTTAGAAATATCATCCGTCTCTAGTGGGATATATCCACGTCCAGTGTACTCGTCGACAAAAAGATAGTACTTCTCGCCATGGACGTCACCTGGGTTGGCTTTGAATACTGTCGGCCCTTCGACATTGCTTGTACCAGCGTTACGACCGATGCATGCGGCAACCTGAGACCATGATTCAACAGGAGCAAGAAGGGAGTCCGAGCGCTCTTGAATGATGTCGGTGCAGTTGGTGCCTGTACCACCTTCGTCTTTGGTAAATCGATAAAACGTGGCGCCCTCCTGGATGACTGTAGTGTCAATTCGTGACATCTTAGCATCCTGCCAAATCTCGGGTTCGCTAAATGTGACGAAGTCTCGCGTGGTCACATAAAGCATGCGGTGGTAGGTTGCTCCCGTGCGATTCGTATCGCTCTCTTCGTATAGAGATGATGCCCAAAACACTACGTACGATCCGATGTCGGTATCGTAGTATGCCTCAGGTGCCCATGTGTTTCCAGCAGTGGAGGGAGAAACCTTGACGTGTCGTTGTTGTGACCATGTCTTGAGGTCGCTTGATTCCCAAATCTCCAGATACAAGCTCCCAATACGGACAGCATCTCCCCAGGAAGTGCCGGATCCAATCGATAAGTCAGTGGCGAGCAGATAGAATCTGTCACCTTCCGGCGAGCGGATTACGAAGGGATCACGCAGTCCCTTCGTGCCTTCGGAAGAGGCGAGAATGGGCTGTCCGTTGTTGAGCTCTCTCCAGTCCAATGCATTGTTGCCCTCGCTGGCTGCTAGGTAGATTTTCTCGCCCGCTAACGTGTTGTTCGTGAAGTACGCAAACGCATAGCCCTCGAACGGTTCAAGTTCGACAGCTTGTCGTACGTTGGCACTGAACGTGCGATTCGAAGTTGTTCCTTCTTGGTCGATGATCGCTGTAAGATTGACAACGGTGTCGGCGCCTTGTCTTTGCACAATGCCGTCCGCAGATATCACCGAGGGGTTGTTACTCATCCAGGTAACATTATAGTTCTCGGATGCGCTCGGTAGGTGAAGATTACCGCGAACATCGTCGACGTTTGTAATCGTGAGGCTTTCCAGTGCTGCTTGGACCTGGGCTCCTGACGATTCCGTTTGAGCAGAAACTGTCGACCATAGACTCCATACACACAGAGGAAGGCGGTACGACCGCATGATGAAAGAGATGTGAGAACGAGGGAGATACGGGTGTCTATTCAGAAGCACAGGATTACACACCTTGATGATATAGTACTATCACGAGCCGGGAGCTATACTCACCTGGCACTTTCGAGCCATAGTTACTTACCGGGAGCGATACTCAATTGACTTCCTTCCTTTGCCTAAGCGTAAAATCTCCACGAATACGCGGTGTCCACCAGGACCTAATTCATCAGCTCCTAGGGACCCTGGTCTCGTAACAAGTCTTGAACCTTGACCTTCCCCGGAGTACCCTCCACATTCGCTTGAGTCGTGGACCATATATAGTGCGGCACTCCACAAAGGCAGGCGAAAAGCAGAAACCGATGACGCCACTCCCGAGGTTTAAGCTGGATGACTTGCGGGGTTTGACGCTAAACCACGCACTAACCACGAACGCCATTCAACTTTCGTAGCATCTCGGGATAATTCCTCTCCGACTACAAACATCTGCAAGAAACTCCAGAGTTGTGTTATACAGATAGCTTGTCTCAACTGCGTAGTCTCGGTAGTCTCTCGATTGCTCCCCCCCTCGTTACATACCGCGGAGCACACAACATTGCCTAAGTGATAGGTTTCGTTTGCGACATTCCCTAGGCCTATTGCCCGAGCACGCGCTTCCTCGGCGTCTTTCGCACGGATACGGCTGCAAGCGCGGAGATATACGACCTTTTGCGTCGGTCGTACCATGGTCATCTGGTCGTGTAAAAGATTAAAAAACCGGTTGACTTGCAAAGAGCAGACAGCTTCATCGTTCAGAAGGAAGCACCACAGTCATCGATCACAAGGCGCTACATATGCATCAACAGGACGATGCATAACAACAGATTCGAAGAGAACAAGATTATTCCGTTCGACCCGAAATGAGATACCCTTCGCCCACAACCACCAACACGTGGGTAACGAAAGGTACACTTTTGATGTTCGCCGAGCGCCGTCCCGTTCTCCAAGTCTCCAAGAATCTTGGCAAGAGAGCGTTCCATAGTCGAGAAGACATACCAAGGCTGGGCTTGCAGACGAGAGTGTATGCGTAGGCCGAACGTGATTGCGGCGATTGCTATAAGTGGTCGAGTCAAAATTTGTCCTGTGACATCAAATGAGCGGAAATCGAACAATGCCATTCAATGCGACACTCGCAAAGTATACACTGAGGACATCGCGATTGCTACGAGGCCCGTTGAGATATGATACGAGCTTGAGGAAGAGAAGTCAGCGTCTCTGAGCGGCTTTCTTACACGAGACGTTATCACAACAATTGCTATTTTTCGCTGAGTACCTATCCGGATTCAAACTATGGAGCAGTCCCAAGATTTGGCGAACCGGCATGTGCAGGATGTTTAGGCCTAATTTGAGTACCCATAGGATCGTAGGATGTAGTATCCTGGATTCTTAGGGTATATAAACTGCATCGGCGTTGATTGTGCACTATAGGTCAAGTTGTATATTCATCTCCACCATTGTCTTTCGTTACACTACTTGAATAGGGCCTGTCTCCTGTTGTCGAATATGCGTACCTCAACAATCCTCACGGCCATCTCTTTGGCACAAGCTACGCTTGCAGCAATCGAGCCGAAAAGCTTTATCTTCATCATTCCCGATGGCATGGGACCCGTTTCCCAGACATTGGTCCGGACATATTTGTCTATGATTAACGGGAACTCAACCACTCGTGCTCCCCGAATGGGTGCTTTGCCTATCGATGTTACCGTCATCGGTAACACCAGAACTCATTCTGCCAACAACTTAGTGACCGATTCTGGTGCTGCGGGAACTGCTCTTGCTACCGGCTACAAGACTGAAAACGGAGCTATCGGTGTTACGCCCGATGGGAAGCCGGTCGGATCTGTGATGGAAGCTGCGAAGTTGGCAGGCTATCTCACTGGCCTCGTTGTGACTTCACCTATCAGTCACGCGACTCCCGCCGGTACAAATGACTCCCATCGTTCGTCAGATCACCGCTAAATATACCTAGCTTACTTCTCCCACTCTGTGAGCAGGAACGCTCTTGACAAGATTTCCGAACAGCAGATTGGTTATAGCCACCCTCTGGGCATCAGCGTTGATCTCATGCTTGGTGGTGGCCGCTGCTACTTTCAGCCTCGGAATGAATCCGACTCATGTCGCACAGATGACATCGATCTGTTCACGTATGCTGAATCGAAAGGCTACTATACTGCCCGCGATCGTGCCGGGTTTGACGCTCTCGAGCTTGGTTTAGGCAATATCCAGCTTCCATACGTGGGCCTGTTTAAGGATGGCGACCTCAGCTACGAAGTCGATCGCCAACAACAAGCCGCCGACGTCCGCGAACCATCACTGTCTGAGATGACGCAAGCTGCCCTCAACTCGCTCTCGCGAGCCAGCGCGTCCGACGACAAGGGTTACATCATGATGATTGAAGCTTCCCGCATCGATCACTCGTCACACGCACACGACTCTGTCGCTCATTTGCACGAAGTCCTCGAGTTTAACAACGTTGTAAACATGGTCATGAAGTGGATCGACGCGCATCCTGATACCGCATTCCTCGCTGTGGCGGATCATGAAACTGGTGGCATAACCATACCCTCTCAATACGATCCATCGCTACTCCAGCCTGGCAAGCATTCAGCCGAACATTTGAGCGAACTTTGGAGCGGCTACAACGGTACCGACAAGGCTGCATACCTCAACAATGAGATAATCCCTGCGTATGGCCTGACCAACGTCTCCGATGCGGAGATCGAGATCCTTCTCGCCGCTGGCGATGAATTTGCACAGGAACTTACCGACCTTCTGAATGACCGCGCGGGGCTCGAGTGGTCAACTGGTGGCCATACTGGCGTTGACACCACCTTGTATGGCTATGCTGCTGGTGGCATGGGCGACAAGCTCGTCTTGGACATGGCGGGTGGTTGGGACAACACTGACCTGCCCAAGTACGTTGCTGCCGCTCTGGGTGTGAATATGGATGAGGTCACGGAGCTGTTGAATGTCAACGGAACGGAGTGGGTGCCTAGGGATGATGAAGAAGAGCCAGAACGAAGGCGCTGAAGAGGGCTCTTCGCAGACCGCGCGAACTAGACTCGGCGAAACCTCGAATAGAACTCATATTTCTTTAAAGCTTACCATGTATGATGGGCGGTATAGTTGAGCTGACCTCGGACGGGATGGTGATGGCTGCAGTCCGGCTGACCTTGAACTTCAACGACTGGCGAGGTCATCTCGACACCGTAGAATTCTATCGTTTCATTACAGTTGCCGATCTTGGCACCTTCCCAAGATCAGATAAGTTTGCTGGCGACGTCGGTTACCGGAGTAGTCGCGTAGTTGAGCTGACCTTAGACTCGACTGAGTTGACCCCCGTCCAAGGTCAGCCGAACTATAAGCGAGGGTCAGCTCAACTATACCCCTGACGCACGGATCGTTCTTCTCAAGGTTCATGCATTACCGAGATCGTACCTTCCTAATCTGGTAGGTTCGCTGCACGCATCGATTGCAGCACGATTGCGCGCAGTTGAGCTGCTCGCGAATCCCAGCCACACCCAGCCTACTATTGTATCTGGTGCACTGACCTCTTTCTTTGAGCTTGTGTAGATAGCGTTAGTGTGTTAGGTAAGCGCGGCGCGAAGCTTCCCGTGATCGGAACATATTACTGAATCATCACACTGTACAAAGATCTTGAGGTTAGCGTCTGCAGTGGTCTTCCATCGGCTGGAGAAGGACGCATATTGCTGTATGGTTTGCAAGAGAGATTTGAGGGACTGGACAGTGATTGCAGGAGTGCGCACTGTGTGAAGTGGTTGTTAGTGGATATCCCAAAAGACAGAGGTTAAGAGACACATTATCTTCCCGAGTTACCCGACGAGGACTAGGAAAATCAAAGTTGGGATTCGAAAGCGAGGTTTCTCAAAAGAGATAGGCGAGAACTGGAACTAAAATGCGTCATCCCGCCGCGCCTACAGTCATTGCCGTACTTCTTGGGTTCCTCTTTTTCATGGTGCTCTGGAGTCGGGCACGCGACGATGGCCACCACGAGGGAAATCCCCATCCGGACGACCTACCACGAAAAAAGGAAAAGAAAAGACAACTCTCACTAAGCGAGGACGAATCCGATACAGCCGAACCTCGTCAGCAATATTGAGTCTCTGCCATCACGTTGTATCCCGAGAGTGGGTGTCGTTATAGCCCTGTCGAATTTTGGGCGCGAGTACCTCCCATGATACCTCTTTGGTACCACTTGAACCACCACCTGGATTATCATTGATCGAGACGGAAGACTAGGAAGCGGAGGATATAATGGAGGAACCGTACAGACAATGGCGACCTCTAACAGATGAGCACTGCAATATGCTCAGAGAAAAAATGCAAGATCGCGGTTTTGGTATTCAGCTTGCAGCTACAGTGCTATGGGGCAGGATACTAGACTATGGCTTGGGACTGTGTGAAAAAGCGTCCAGTCGATCAGCTAGTTGCTCCCACGAAGGCTCTCCCACCCTCGCCACACTTCGCAAACCCGCTGCCACGAAAGGGAAGAGCCTTGCAGACTCTCGATCTACCTGGTCAAGGTTCCTGCCCTCATTTTGGGACAGTAATACACCAAGATCTAGTAATTCGATGATTGCTTTATGGATTGGTTTCACGTCCTTCGAAAGCAGTGCTCGTTTTTGCAATTTCTCCATACAATGGACATGGATCTGAGACATCTCGTCGATGTCGTCGGCCTTCTCTATAGCCAAGTTCATGTCTCGTGTTGTCGAATACACAGCGGTCTCGGTTACGTAGGAACGCAGCACGTCCGCGAACCAATTCAAACGCTGAAGAACTCTGAAGAATACTACTGGCCAAGTCTTTCTGGATGCGCGAATGCGGGCGCGTTGTAGTTGATATTTGGTTCGGTAGATTTGCATCAAGAAGGTGAAAACCTCCTGGTAGATGGGTATAGACGAGCGCTGGACAATGTTTTGAATCGACCAAGAGACCTGGAAATAGTGTTAGCTGAAACGCAAAAGAGTGTTCTCTCAAAACATACTGCATAGTCCACAGAAATGGCAGCAAGACCCTTGACAGAGCTTCCATGCGACTTTGCTTTCATAGAACGAACGACAAGTTTCTCCACATCGGGCGTAGACAGGATCGTGCTGAATATTCCTCGTGCAAGCTCCGTGAGTACGTATCGATCGTTCCATCCTCGTCTGCCAGCATCCATGCGCTCAAAGACTGTAGTCGCAAAATCTTCAAAAACAGCGCCGTTCCTACCCAGGTACAAATACTCGAATACGTGCAGCACCCGCATTAGGCCATTTGCCTCGAAAATATGTTGACGAAGTACGGTTGAAGCGACTGAATACTTGCTACGGATCCATGTCTCGAACGCCGTTTGGAATAGTTCTGGAAAAGGCGAGAGGGGAACATCATCCGATGTACGGCAAACTGTTTCGCGGTCGAGGCGCGGCTCAACCACTGAGGAATGTAAATTCGTGTCGTGAATACCTAGTTCCTTTAAGAAAATGACACTTTTGCCGGTATTGAATATCTTTTTGACCGCCGGCTGTAAAAATGAAGGCAGCTTTAGGCCTTCTTCAGGATCACGGCGGAGCATAAAGCGATCGTGCCACAAAGAGGCAGTATCACTCTTTGCGTCGTTCGAGATGACGAAGAAGTTTTCTTCATCGGGACCGAGCTCGCCAATTTCCATCCATCGTCGTATCGGCTTTAGATACGTTTGTAAACACTCGAAGAATACTTCAGCCATGTATGTGAAGATTTCGTCTTCCAGCGTCATCTGCGCAAGAGTGGTCTGCTCGTACAGCGCCTCGAGGTGATAGAAAGGGTTTCCTGGTACTGATGGATCTAGATTCATCATCAATTGATTCAGACCGCTGACAATAGGTGCTAGGCGTAAAATGGAATAACACAATGCTTGTACGTCGCCGTGTAGCGACAATAAACTGACGGGGAGTGGGGCGTCAGGTATCAGATGTCGTTGCTGCATCGTAGACAAGGACTGGTCGAAGTAGAGTAATCGTTTTCGTACGGCGGCCTCGAAGGTTTGAATAAGAGGTGATGCTGGTGGCTGCTTAGTTCGCTGCTGCAGCGTCCAACGTCGCATTGCTTCTATGTGTGTGCCAATGTTGGCCAACTGGGAAAGAAGATGTGCAACCGCGGCTGATTGATTGTTGTCAACCAGGTAGGTCGAATTGGGGCAAATGTTGTTCATGTTGTCGGTTCGGTACAGGCTCGTCTTCAGCCCACCAAGCATAAACAGTGTCTCTCGTACGGTCTGCAGTTCCGTTATACACATGTCGCTGCTTCCTCCATTCACGCTTGATGTCCAAAATTGCGTTTCCTCCAGTCTCGCAACGAGATCTTTGTCTGTCGACGTCACACAGGCCTCCGGATCGAATGTATCATCTTCATCGAAGCTGGTCGGCGGTGTGCTAGGAGCCTTCCTGCGCTTCTTGGGTATCTTTTCGTCGCCCGAAGAGTCCGCGCCATAATCGATGTCCTTCCAGATATCTTCATCGCTGTACGGATCATCTTCTAGTATCTCCGCCCATGTCAATGGTGGAGGGGGGCTAGGCGGCCTAAGCAATTCAAGCGCTTCGACCTGGGTGTTCTCCAAGGGTCGATCGGCTAGCTGAAGTAGTAGAGATAGGAACTCTGGCTTGTACTTGTTCGTGTATCCTTCCAACTTTTGGAGACGCGTTTGTAGCGCATCGGCGAGATCATCGCGGTTCTTAATACGAAACTTCTCGTCAAGTCCTTTAAAGGTAGCCGTGACGTCGAATTGATTCGTTCTTGCGTACTGATGCCCTCGAAGATTGCGTGACGCGATCTCTTTGGCATGTCTGTAGGCCTGTTTATTTGCAGCTGGGTCGTGTCTCAGTATGGACTGTATCAACTCATCCGTGAGGCCCGAGATTTTCGCGTTTTGGGCCATGATAACGCGTCCTTCATCTGCCGTCCCGCGACGACGCCGACGGAGATAGTGTCTCGGTAGTAGCGATATCGTGGTGTTGATTTGTGGCGGTTGCTTCGGGTTCCACATGACAGATACATCATGCCTGATGCAGACTAGCGGCCCTCACGCACCGCGTCACCGCTGTGAAACTCAAGTGTTGAACGCTCCTGCGACTTTTTTGAGGCGGGACATTGTCCCAACCCCTCAGCCACCGCACCTGCTCTTCACCATGGCGCTTCCCAAGGGCATGCGCTACTTGGCTGGCGCCACTTTCTGCATCTTCATCTACCTGTTCGTGCAGATCCTCAAGGCGCCAGGTTCCGAGACACCCGTCGAGATTCCGAGCAAGCTTCCGACCAACAAAGTCGGCGATTGGGACCACGACCCTCAGTTAGATCGTAAGATACCATACCATGTGGTGCGGACCCACCAGACATACTGACTGAATGATCAGCCTCCGGCGAACCTCCTGAGCCGCTGCGACGAGTTGACGGCAACAACTACGCCCCGAACAATCCCACAAGCGCGCGCATCAACGCCACAATCCTTAGCCTGGTGCGCAATGAAGAACTCCAAGACATGCTACAGAGCATGCGCGATCTCGAGCGCACATGGAACCACAAGTTCAATTACCCCTGGACCTTCTTCAACGATAAGCCCTTTACTGAAGAGTTCAAAAAGGCCACGCGAGCAGCCACCAATGCTGAAGTGCGATACGAGCTAGTCCCTGCCGAACACTGGGACGTACCCTCGTGGATCAACATGGACTTGTATGAGGAGTCTGTTTCTCTGCTCAAGTCGCTGGACGTGCAATACATGGACAAAAAGTCGTACCACCAAATGTGTCGGTGGAACAGCGGAATGTTCAGCGAGCATCCTGCGCTGAAGGACATCCAATACTACTGGCGCGTGGAGCCTAACGTTCACTTCTTCTGCGATGTCGACTACGATGTCTTTGCATGGATGCAGGACCACAACAAAACATACGGATTCAATATCAACATTTACGACAGCCCCGATAGCGTCGCGACATTATGGCCCGAGACAAAGAAATTCATCGAGGATAATCCAGGATACGTTCATCCGAACAATGCGCGAGAGTGGTTGGAAGACGACAAGCGACGGCCTGAGAACAACCAGAAAGCACACGGGTACTCAACCTGCCACTTCTGGTCCAACTTCGAAATCGGCGACCTGAGCTTTTGGAGAAGCAAAAAGTACCGTGACTACTTCGACCATCTTGATCGTGCTGGAGGCTTCTTTTACGAACGCTGGGGCGATGCGCCGGTACACAGTGTCGCATTAGGATTGTTCGAAGATAAGAGCAAGATACATTGGTTCCGAGACATCGGATATCAGCACATACCCTTCTTCAACTGCCCGAACAGTCCAAAGTGTTCTGGCTGTGTTACTGGTCGGTTCACAGACGGTGAGAAGTGGTTGAACCGGGAAGACTGTCGACCGCTGTGGTTCAAATATGTTGGCATGGACTGAGCTCTTCTTCTTAGACAGCATTGCCCTCTATCTTGTACGATCGTCTGTAGCTAAGCCACCTACTGTGTGTAGCAGCAGTGACCGTGGTTGGTGCCAATATATGCACTCATGCGGTGGGAACCCCTGGAGACCTCGGAGTTATTTGGTATCCAATTATGAACAGCTTTCATCTTGATACGACGCATTTACATTCAATAGCACGTATACCACTAGACGCAATGAGAATTTATGAAGATACTCTGAAACTGAGCATTGCATTAGACGTTGCGGAAAGACTACAATAAGATACCCATTATTACTGAATTTTCACTTTGAATCCACTAGGCGAGATACACTTTCCGGGCAAAAAACCCGTCCCCACCCGCTCGTATACCCTGCTTCCAGCCCGCCCTCTCTGTGCTGCAATCATCAATATGTAGTGTCTCTGTGTCTCAGGTGAGGGGCTGCCTTTCGCCTTGCCAAGCACAACGCACAATGTATCTGGTTTCGCTGACCCGTTCGGCGTATCGAAGATCAGTTCGCCCTCGCCCTGTACCGCAGCACCGAGATCGTACTCCCGCGCTATAGCTTCGAGCGCTATATTGGCCAGGTTGTAGTCAGTGCTGGATACGTTGGTAGGGGTTTTCGGTGACCACGGTGATTGCAGGTCCTCCCACTCATAGCATCCGAAGTCAGGCTGTAAGTAGTCGATTCCGCCAGTGTATGCCATCCATGACCACGATGGTACAGTAGACACAACGCTCTGTGGGGGGAAGTGAATGCGACTCAAACTTGGGGTGTCAATACCGCGACGCCAGAGAAGACTCCTTCTGAGGAGGCCACGCGTTACTCCTTCATCGAAGACACCAAAGCCACCGCTTACTCGCATTGTGCGGAGGAGGCGTTGTTGAAGCCCATCAATAGCGGTTGGTCGATCATATGGCTCCGAAAGACCCAGGCGGGAGTATTCGCGGTAAAGTTCTTGGTATCGCAAAATCTTCTCGCCTTGACTCGCGTTGTAGAGGATGTGTGGAAAGTCCGGATCTCCTAGAAAGGCAGCAAGCTTACTGTGGTCTTCAATTAGCCCATCAAACATCAAGCGATGGCGTGTGGCATATTTACTTACTTGCTCAATTTTGTAGAGGTTTCGCAACGTACGCCATCCCTACATTCGAAGTATGTCTGGTGTTCGGTGAAAAAGAGGGTTCGACGAGCCAAAGCATGCTCCTGATAAACCCAGCCGCGACGGTTCAGATCCCCATCGAGTACATGGTCCTTGAAATTGTCGATGGTTTGGCAGACATAGAAAGGTGTTTGGCCTTTGCCTTCGGGACTTAACCCGACATAATTTCGGCCCTTGCGCTGCTTGAGAAATCCTGAAAAATGGTTAATTGCGCAGCTCGCAGCAATCACACAGTATGCGCCACTGTAGACGTCTTCCATTCGTTTCGCTTCGGTCTTGAAGTCGCCATCCGGACCTTGGATGACACAAAGGGAATCAATCCATAGGTAGCGACGCCCCAAAGCACGAGTCACTGTCACGGCGTCTTTGAAAGTGGACGGAAGGCTATTCAGATCGATGCCGTTGAGATGTGACTGCAGGGTTTTGGTCGTAGTCGAGAGATGCTGAGATCCCCATCGATGCGATAACGCGATCCACTCGCCAGAATCTTTCGGAGTCGTGGCCCATAGTCGAACAGTATTGTCTCCAGATTGTCCAACGTCGATCAACCTTGTTGGCAACCTAACCTTATCTCCATCGGCAGCGAGTCCAAGCGGCTTACATGTGTGTTGTCTATCGCAGTCGTTGAGCCAGTACTTGATGACCTCCATATGTGTAGATTGCCCAGCCTCTGGAAGTCTAACAAATCCAGTCTGAAACTCGCTCGTTGGGGGCAGCATTTGCTCAGGATCTCGAACGATGGACAATATACGAGGGCCAGTGCTCTCCAGTCTCAAGAAAGGTCCTGTCCGTTCGAACTTGACAGCCTGCGAATCTACTCGGCCGTTTTGAATAACAACTTGCCATAGGAGGCTGCACAGGTCACATTTCCTCTCGCTGGCGCTTGCTCTAAGGGAGTGTGTTTCGTATGAGATCGCAAACCCTGGACTGGAGACTTCGTTGCGGAATTGTAAGCATTGGTCACAGAGGCGGTTTGATACAGTGCGATCAGACGACTCGAGTGTATCCGAGTGCTGTAGAGATTCGAACATAGCAGACGCAAATTCGTTGCCGGATTGGTACTTCCAGTCGTTTTCATCGAGCTCTGGAGTTCCATAATCATTCTTCGGAGAGCCATGTTAGTTAGACTGAGCAGATATGCTTCGGGGTTAAGAACTTACTCCATTCTGTATTGATACTTCACGATCTTGTGCTTGGTAACCTTCTCCTGAGTCGCAATCTGATAACAAGGGTGGCAAAGCGGAAAGGGAGAATGATCCTTTGAGGTCTCCCGGCCTGTGCTGGTCGAGAGGTTGTGCGTACCAATAGCTTTCATCTTCGTCTTCTCCATTAATCGTCTCAATGCGAGTGCGGAAATCAGTTGCGAGACAGCGAGCAGGCCCTCGGGATTCAGGTTCTGGCTGTACAGGGATTTTGTCGGGTTCGGGTTCCGCAGGAGTGAAGCTGAAAGAAGGAATGTCTATTGCAGGCTGTACAGTGGAGTCGATGGCACTTTCTTCAGAGACAATATCTTGCGGCGTTACCCTGGTTGCGTTCATGCCAGAATCTACAAATGAATCTGTGCGCGATCTTTCAGGGATGTCAGAAAGGGTCGTGCCAAGCCTTCGTGGAAGCTTCACAACTAGCAAAGCTGTTCGTACCAGCTCCAAAAGATCACCGATCGCTGTACTGCCCACCTGACACCTGGAATCTTCTGCCATTTGGTCCATCCAGCGTACAGCAGCATCATGTACTTGGGCTACCTTTCTCCCGTTCACGACACTGGTCTGGTAGAAGCTACCGAAGCCCAACTCACGGTCGAAACGGCCGAGACCTTCGGCTCCGTAGAGAAGCCATATAGTGAGTTCCAACGTGATGCAGCCCATTGCCCAGATATCGTACAGTCGTGAACGTCGCTTTGTTGACTGGCCCAACCACTTGGGAGTAACACCAGTTTCCACCTCTGGTGCCTCATAACGACGAGTTCCGTATTTTGCTGTAGTCTTACTAGGACGCATCTCAGTGGCTTGGCCATGTTCTCTAGCTTCGCCCCAGTCACCGATCTTGAGAGTGCCAATCAATCCACCTTTGTTGAAAACGAGGATATTCTCGGGTTTGAGATCGCCATGTCGGTACGAAGCACCAGTCGCGTTCAGGTTGTGAGCGGCGTCAAGTGCTTTAGCAAGTCCTAGAACTTGTTTTATGACGTCTTTGACTAACGGCGCGGTCAAAGTGGGTGAAGGCATATTCTTCCAGAGATTGCGAAGGTTACCGCCGTCTGCCCATTCGAACATTAGGTAATGTTCGTCTCCTCCATGTTGTCTACGACGCCGAAACGCTGTGATGAAACGGACTATATGCTCTTGGTCCAATCTGTTCATCGTTCTCAGGGCTTTGACTTCCTTTTCCCAATGTTCAGCTACTTCTTGAGCATCTTCCGTAGCCTGGATCTCTTTTACAGCGAAATACGAGTCGTCTTGAAGTGCCTGTCTACGTCAGCAGATTTCGTGCGAAGACATGTGTAGTATCAAGGGCCGTACTGGTTCCATATGATTTCGATGGACTAAATATTTCGAAACCACACCAAATGAGCCTCGTCCATCATCGCCACCTTTTGATGTGAAAGGAAGTATACAGGACTCTTCAAGGTCGAGATTGTATTTGGCGGTTGAGAAAATAGCCGCGTAAAATCTCCATTGGTGCTCAATGAGATCGTTGTACCATGACCTTTTGGACCAAATACTGTTAGGATCGGTGATTGGCAGGTCGTTGTCATCCAAATTCTTCGATTTGAAATAGGCCATCATTCTCTTAGGGTTTTCCACTTTAGCCCATAGGGCTATCGCGAAAACCTTCGATGCTCGTGTCTTGACGAAGTCGATCAACTCATCTTCTGCTGGGGTTGGATTCGCGATGTGCAACACGTCCTTGATTGTTTGCACTGTAACCAATCCGCTCAAGACTCCTTCAGGAATAAAATAACAACAGGTTCTCTCGAATGTGCTTTTCTTTTGTGCAAAGGACAGCGATTTCCTGAAACATTGCTCCTTTGTTTCTTCTTCGTCTGAAGAATCGCTATCGGCCATGATCGGGAAACGGATATAATGACGAGTTGGCGTAGGAAAAATTGAATCCTGTAATATCTGTTGATAAGGGTGAAGTGGGCGGAAGTTGATACGGGTTCAGGGTTTCCAGCTGATGATCTGAGTCTGCGGCTGAACTAAGGCCTGGTAGACAGAGACGAGACACGCGAAAGCTGCTCGGTCGGCTTCCAATACATAGCCGAGGAGGAGGTCTGTATTTGATGTGACAACATGCAAATGGGTCCTTCGACGACGTCCAAGTAGGCAACGAGGCAAACTCCCTTCATTCAACTGAACGATTCAACAGGAAACACAGCCGATGCATCGTGAAGCGGCGCAGCAAAGCGCATAATGTTTCAACATCATCTTAGGGGTACGCCGATATTGCGAACAACCTGCAGTCGCTTCCAATACTTCCAATCGAGCCTGCAGCGTTGCAGCAGATAGCAACGCTGGGGCGCGAAACGTGGGGGGTGGCGTTTTTGGCCCCAGTCTGGTAGAAAGTAATATGTCATAAGATCGCGTGACATTTCGCAATCGTGCTTGATGTTGCGCTAGAGCAGGGCTAACAGATACAGCAGTATACACAGCCGTGTATCCTAGGTACCATCAACACAAGATCATTGTCAAGTGAAGACGTTCGGGTGAGATAGCCTCGCACCTCGCAGCCCAGGCACTGCCCCACTTCGCCTCCGTACTTAGCGCTGCCCCCTGACATCTCCAGGGCTGCGACCCGCTGCTCCTCCTTCCCACCTTCCCAAGATCATCACAGCACACCCGGATACGATTCGATCACACGAGAAATTGAACGACTGCAACATTCGCCATGCTTTGTACATCTGTACAGTATCCGCGAGCTCTAAGTATTTATAGTTGGTTTCTGTTATCGGCACTCCTCGATATCGTCCTATGCAACGTTAGACACGGCGGCTGTGGGCATGAACTAAGATCATCGAACTTACCGCTGTAAGCAGCCCAGGCGCTTTGATACAGTACACATTATGCATCATCTGGTGTCTAGGATTAGTAAACTCCAACTTCGCCGTTCTGTAGGAATCTACCCACATGAATCTCGAACTCCGATCCAAACTTCAGTCTTAGCTTGTCCATCAACTTTCCTGGGTCTATGTCCATGACGTCAATTGGTTGAACGCTGCTTCCGCTGGGATGCGCCGGTTGCTCTGGGTCCGAAAATGTTCGTTTTTTCGTTGGGGAATTAGCGGAAGGCAAGAGCTTCTTAAGAGCAGTCATCGTTTGAACGGAAGCTTAAAGATGAAGATACATGTCGTCGGATTGCAAGAGTTGCCCTGAACGCGCTGTTATACTCGGCGCTCTGTTGCCCGGTAGGCTGAGCTCTTTGTTGACATGGCGTTGTTACTCCAATCCGGCGTACGTCAAGCACCAATCACACTTGTACCCAGTACACCAACTCCGTTAGCGGCTGAGGCATGTTGAAGGCGTAGATGTCACCCGTCTGCCTCTTTCAGCTTCACCAGTCTTGTGAACCGGGCAACCCGAGGTATGGACATTTTACCTAACATAGCCCCAAGTGTGGCGGCAGCTGACAGGTTGAAGCGGATGGCTTATATCTCGTACTCTGGCCTCAGATGTTCTCAGTCACTACGAGTGAGGCAGTCGGATTCTAAGACCGCGCGCTATGACCTTGCCAGTAGAGGGATCAGACCGGTATATCGGGGCATAGGTAAAACTGGGGGTTAGTTCGCTCAGTGTATGGATTAGCGGCATGGTGAAGAATGGTCATATTGTGGTCATGCAAATTTGAGCCTGTGCCACCTGCAGGGGTATCGCAATCCCGCAATCTTGGACCCCACACCCAATCGCTTCTTCGAGGAGTGCTATGCCTGAGGAAGCTTTAAGGTTAGGAGATCAACTCGATTTGTTGACATGTTTGTTGCTCCAGTGTTTTCCTTGCCTTAGGATTCGTTGGTCGTCATGCTCGGCCACAAATTCTGAACACCGCTCTAATGTACCCGTTAGGCCAGAAACTCCAGGAAAAATTGCTGAATCCAGTGCCACGCAGCAGACGTGCGTCAGCAAGCGCGTCCACAAGCAATAAAGAGCGAGCTCACCGGGTAGACAACCCCACCGGAACCGCTACTCGAGGTGCGTTGTTAGTGCAACAAGTTTCAGGCTCAATGGCTGACGCAGTCATATAGACCCACAGCCAAAGGCCCGCCCATTAAGTGTGCCTTTGTTTAGTCAAGGTTCGGATACATACGCATATGCTAAGTTCAGCCCTCTAACGAGACCATTAGGAGACTTGGTACATCGTCCATCTGGTGCCGCTAGCTTACGCTGGAGTTCAAGCAGTCTAAAGACTGCTCAGTCTGTCGCTGATGGCTACACCAAGGAAGTCAGAGATTTCAACATTGCCAGGGGAACAGCAGAGAAGATAGAGCAAACAAAAGACTCATTCGTCAAGCAACGGCATGCGCAGCCCGATTCTGGCACCTTTACAGCAGTCGTGTTGGCTCAAAGATGGTTGGGAAGATTACGACTCCAAGATCCTCACCCAATGACCAGGAAGCTTCAGCAAGCTTCACAAACCTCTTATCGCCAACAGAAGTTTATACCAGAGTCGCAAATCCGAGATATCGTGCGAGATGAAGTTATCCAAGCTGAACTCTCCAAGTCAAACAAGTCCGTTGGCAAGCCGTCCAGAATGTTGAAAGCTCCGGTCGTTTCCAAGAATTACGAGTCATACAGGAAGATACTTGCAATACTATATCTCATGAAACGACCTTCTAAGATCCGACTGTTTGTCAAGGCCGGGCTTTGCGATGACCAACTTCCCTTCAAAAAGGCTCAGCACCTGGGTAGGTTTGATCGGTCAGCTACATTAACTAGTCGAAACACACCTGGTTCTGCCAACATAAAGTTTACAAGACCAGAAGATGCCGATGAGTTTCTGGACCGACAGTGGTCAGTACTTGCGCCTGTTTTTTCCGGATCCGATGGAATTGTCCCACATGACGACTTCGAGTGTGAATCGATCTTACCATTCCTCCCGGAAACAACTATCGCGAAAGAGGGGGGCTCTAGCAAGGTATTTAAAGCCAAGATTCATCCTGACCATCATAACTTATGTCAACCGAAAGTAAGTTTTGACTACACCTGACTATGATGCAAAATAACTAACAGACCTCGCAAACTAGGGTGGCCTCAACATTTATGCAGTCAAGACATTGAAGTCAAAAGATGACAGAGCCTTTCGCCAAGAGGTTACTGTTCTGAGAAGACTCAGTACCAGCAAGCATGCTCATGCTCACCTCATCACTTTACTAGCCACCTATAAACAAGGCGCAGCATACCATCTTATTTTCCCATGGGCCGATGCCGATCTTTTCGATTATTGGAAGCGACGTCAAGAGGCGCCCCCAGAACATGACCAGACAGGTGCATGGGTAATAGAGCAATGTCGAGGGCTTGCAGATGGACTCAACAGCGTCCATCGTTATGCGACATTCTCCGGGACGTCTATCCTTGACGCTTTCAAACTTTCCAGCAGGACTGAGACAGATAGACACCATGCCACCTACACTGGTAGTGCAAATGCCGATCGTTCGACCAGAAATCTGTTTGGCCGTCATGGTGATCTGAAACCACAGAATATCCTCTGGTATCCAGATTCCCAGACTACGGGTGGTCATGGCGTCCTGAAAATTACCGACTTTGGAGTGACTCGGTTCAATACAGAGAACATGTGGGATACCCAGAAGACTGGTAAATTGCCGAACTCGCCTACCTATCGGTCACCAGAGAGTGATCTTGACGGCAAGCTTACTACTGCTTGCGATGTTTGGGCCCTCGGATGCGTATACCTGGAATTTGTCGCTTGGTATTTTGGTGGTTACAGACTAGTCCAAAGGTTCGGCGAGCAGCGGTTGGCACCTGATCCTCGTATGGCGAACATGCGAACAGACACTTTCTTCACGATAGTCGAGAGAGAAGGTGAGAAAACAGCCGACGTGAAGCCAGCGGTCCTCAAGGTAAGCCTGAGATCTCCATATTCACGTGTTATTACTATTTATGCCCGAATCACTCTTTGGACATATTGCGGAGCGGCCTTGAATTTAGCTGTTCACACCTCACCACCACTAACCTATCACAGGTGATTGAAGAGCTGCGAGAACATCATCGCTGCACAGGAGACTATAGCAACTTTCTTGACATGATCAAGGATGATATGCTAGTCACTCACTCACCAGAAGCGCCGGGCAGTGTAGATGGGAGCTTGATACTTCAGAAATCAGTTTCAGAACCAGTTGGTACCCCACGCTTGGGATATATCCGACGAAAGAGTTGTGGGGATGTGTTTCGTAGATTGGGCGACATCAACCCTCGTTCTGACCAGGAAGAACCAACTTCCCCTATAACCCAGTCACATCGCACATGGCCACAATGGCAGCCATGAGTCGAGGAAGTGCTGTTGCCAAACAGGCGGTTGGGTAGGTGACGTACTACCAATTATTAGCCTGACAACGAGTAGCTATAGCAACAAGAGTGCGTCTGAGTAAGATATAAGATACAAAACTCGCGACAAGTTGTGCTAACAAAGACTTAGGTATCTGCGCATCTTGATGTTGGACCTCACTCGTACGGTGTGATGCCGAACTGTCCATTTGCTGCCCACTGTCCAAGGTACCTGAGTATGGTGGGGCCAGTGGGCCGACAATACCCGCAGGCAGGTATCTCCGCGTATAGCGGGGAAATCGATACCAGGCAACAGGGAAGCACACCGACATCGGGTTAACAACGGAAGACAACTAGGAGTCAGATCTCTATCACTAAAAGAGTCCAAAGGTTATCAAGTGCAAAGGAAGTGACCAACCGGACGATATCAAACCAACCGTCTCGCTAGATTCGGCCCTTCCGTCAAGCACCATGACTTTCACTATCCTCTCCGACGCTGACGTTCAGACCCTCCTTCATAACATCTCTCAATCTGACGTCCAAGAATTGGCGTCTGCTCTCAACCAAGCTCTCATCCAATATTCTTGCAACGATGAACTTCCCTACCAACCACACCGCGCCAATGTCACTCGACCAAATGGTCAAGTCAGCCTCTTCATGCCCGCAACGACACCATCATCTATCGGCGTAAAGATGGTCGGTGTCGCACCATCTCAAACGCCTCCGCCTGGAGAGAAGCCCAAGCCTGCATTGCGGAGTGTCCTTACCATTTGCGATGAGTTGGGTCAGGCTGTAGGCGTGTTAAATGCAGCTGAGTTGACGGCATTTAGGACGTCGCTGGGTAGTATGTTGTTGTATCGGTACCGGAAGAAGACAGAAAACATCATTGTATTTGGAGCGGGGAAGCAGGCGGAGTGGCACATACGCCTTGCTATTCTTCTCAAAGGGGACGACATCCGAAAGATCACGATTGTAAACCGATCCAGTGCAAGAGCAAAGGACCTAGTAGACTCACTCACACAGTCGAAAGTGGGGTCCCATATCAAGATGGAAGTTTTTGAAGAGAAGGAGAATGGTTTGGAAGACTTGATCACCGAAGCAGATGTCATGTTTTGCACGACACCCAGCACATCTCCCTTGTTCCCTGCCTCATACCTTTTGTCCGACTCTGGTCTTAGTAAATCCCGGTTCATCTCTGCGATTGGCTCCTATCGTCTGGACATGCAGGAGATTGACCCCGAACTGCTTAAGCATATCACCAACCCTTCCGGCCCTTTTGCGTCTCAAGTGCACCAAGGGTATATTACAGTCGATAGTATCAAGGGATGCATGGATGAGGCTGGCGAGTTGGTGGCCGCTGGATTGAAACCAGAACAGATGCTCGAGGCGGGGAAGATAGACGGGTTGAGAGAGGATGAAGGTGTACAGAAGTGGCTTGAGGAAGGATTTGTGGTATATAAGAGCGTTGGAGTAGGTATCATGGATATCGCAATTGGGAAGTCATTGATGGATTTAGCTGCGGAGAAGGGTGTGGGTGTACATTTGGATAGCTTTTGAGGCGGCCTGGGATGGATGGGGTTGTCGACTAGTACGGTAATGATAAAGTCAATATGCTTGAAAATATATTGTGGTGCTATCCGTTCGACGTGTTAAAGGCTTTATCTATGGTTGCTATGTATCCCGCTCACAACTTCGCCTTAACGCTTTCCTCGACAAGGTCTTTCACCCTTTCCGCTACCCCAAAAGCATATAGATACCCCAATCCACCAACGCCATACGCATGCACTACGTGACCCTCTCTCTCCAACCTCAGGCCGCCTTCTCTCGCAGGTCGGAACCCCACGATATCCTCACCATGTTTGTTTAGATCAACCCAGTCGAACTTCCCGTTAGTCATCGTGTTGACGCGTTCAAGAATGTCCGGTCGCAAACTCCTGTCTGGCTGAGTCTGAGTGTTGGACGGTTGACTGACGCCACCCAAGATTATGCCGCCATCTGACGAGCGAGGAATGCAATACGTGTAATGAGAGCCTTGATGTAGGATGGCTTGGTCTAGCAGAGAAGATCTTCCAGAGGTTGCGCAGTCGACAAACATTGTTTGACCGCGGATACCGTAGACGGTGGGGTCGATTGCAAGACCTCGTGCGCCTATACCGCTGGCGTTTACCACTATATCTGCTGCGGTTAGGTCTTGTAAATCCTGCATAGAGGATACAGCTTTTTGGATGAACTTGACTCCTCGATTCCGGAGTTGAATTGTTAGCCAGGGGAGGATGTCGTTCGGGTTGACGACGAGTCCATTGTAAGAGTAGCCTAGTGTAACGCCAGGGGGAAGTTGAGATTCTTGGAGCATCTGGAAGTTTTGCATATAAGGTCTGTACCACACAGGTGCTGTTCGGGGTCTATCATCGTAGTATTCGGTTATGCGAATCCTCTTACTCTAGATTCAGTAAATGTTTAACCGGGTTTAGAAGTAGCTAACCTTTACTCCACTTTCCGGGACCGTATCTAGAAGATGGCTGTAGAAGTTGATTGATGCCAGTTGGAGATCATTGAAACCAGTGTTAGGATGTGGTGCTAGGAGGGCACCTGCCCTGCAAATGTCGACCAGGTTAGTGACATGTCATGGTAGAGTCGAAGCCATAGCTGACTGACCATGGACTAGCCCATTCAGTAGACTTGTCGCCATATAAGTTTCGCGCTACAATGGTGACTTTGTTGCCAGCTTCCAAGAGCAGGTAGGCACACGCGAGGCCTGTAATACCAGCACCGGCGATGGCGATGTGCTTAGGCATTGTATACGATGCAGTTTAGCTATGAGACAATAAGATGTATAAGAAGTGAAGGAACAAGAAACGCTGCTGTCTTGTCTACCTCACGATTGTAGTTAGCGCTTGGTGTTTGGGTAGTTGATATACCGACACCGACACGCTTATCATGTCCCATAATTGTATGCGCGTATGGACGCTGGTCAAACGGGTGCCGATTATAGCCGACAACATCGAATCAGCACAACGACTAATGTATTTCGGAATTGTATACAGCATTTCCCGTCGGGCTTCCGTCAAGGTATGGTCTTCTTAACCGGGTTGCATATCATTGCGATGTCGGGCCAGGAGAGAGATATGTACGTTCGCGCCCAATCGTGGTAGATTTCGGCGGCGCCTTCTAAGAGCGCAGAAGAAAAGATGGAATACTAGAAACTCGCAGCATAGCCGGAGACGTGCAGGAGATTTGCGCAATCGCGCTGTGTCTAATGGACACTAAAGCGAGAAGTTGCCCTCTATGGAGTGTACATCGGAGGAGGACAAGGATGCGGCGGCAGTGACGCGCGCCGATTTTTTTTTGTGAAAGTTTCCCCTCCCCCGCCATCCATGTGAAGACGGCCGTGATCGCTCTTGTCTTCGGACACCCGCGATATCGACTCGAACAAACCGATTAGGCGTCACACAAGATGGCGTCAAACGAGGACCCATATCTCATCCTCCCGGGCTCGTCGGCCTACTCCGACTTCCGTCTCCAGCGCCTAGCCCAGGCCATTGGCGCAAAGGAAGTGCGCTCGCTCTGGGTGCACTTTGTCAACCCCCTCAAGCAACTCAGCGACGACGAGTTGAAGACACTGCAGCAACTCCTCCACTATGGCGAGTACCCCAGCAGCGACGACCGCCTTTCCCAGGCCCTCCTCGACGCCGTCCACCGCGGCGGCGAACCTCGCGACGCCAACACGGTCCTCTTCTACGTCTGCCCACGGGCTGGCACCATATCGCCATGGAGCTCCCTCGCCTCCATGATTGCGCGCACATGCACCCTTGAGAATGCAGTCAAGCGCGTCGAGCGCGGCATGGTCATCGCCGCCACCTTCGACCGCACCCTCGAGGCCGACGAGATCCCCAACCGCGACCACCTCTACGACCGCATGACGCAGACGATAAGCCGCACCGCCCCGAATCTCGATGCCATCTTTGGTGAGAGCGAGCCGGCCCAGGCGACGACCATCAAGTTCGACGAGTACAACAGCGCCCACGCCGCCCTGGACCACGCCAACAGGGAGCTGGGCCTGGCTATGGACAAGTCCGAGATTGACTATCTCGTCGAGGCCTACACACAGGAGCTGAAGAGAGGCCCGGTCGACGTCGAATTGTTCATGTTTGCCCAGGTCAACTCGGAGCACTGCCGACACAAGCAGTTCAATGCCGAGTTCACCGTCGACGGCATGCGCAAGTCCATGTCGCTGTTTGGCATGATCCGCAACACCCACCAGAAGCACCCCAACCACGTCGTAAGCGCATACAGCGACAACGCTGCCGTCTTGAACGGCGAGGAGGCCAGCTTCTGGGCGCCCAACGATCTCACAGGCGAGTGGCACGGCACCAAAGAGACGGTACACATCCTCTGCAAGGTCGAGACACACAATCACCCGACCGCCGTTTCACCGTTCCCGGGAGCGGCTACGGGCTCTGGAGGTGAGATTCGAGATGAGGGAGCTGTCGGAAGGGGTTCCAAGCCCAAGGCCGGACTGGCAGGCTTCACTGTGTCTGACCTGAACATCGAGGGCTTTGAGCGCCCATGGGAGCTGAAAGATGTCGGAAAGCCTTCGCACATCGCCAGTGCCCAGGACATCATGCTCGAGGCACCCATCGGCAGCGCCCAGTTCAACAACGAGTTCGGTCGCCCATGCACCACGGGCTACTTCCGCACCATGCTTATGCGCGTCTTCACAAACGAGAAGGAGTCAGAGTTACGAGGATACCACAAGCCTATTATGCTAGCAGGTGGTGTCGGAACGGTCAGGCCACAGCACGCGCTCAAGGACCCGGACGTTGTACCAGCTGGCTCGCATCTCCTCGTCATCGGTGGACCCGCCATGCTTATCGGTCTCGGTGGCGGTGCGGCATCCAGTATCCAATCCGGCGAGGGCAAGGTCGATCTCGACTTTGCCAGTGTGCAGCGAGGCAACCCCGAGGTGCAGAGACGTGCGCAAGAAGTCATCGACGCATGCCGCTCAATGGGCGACAAGAACCCCATCCTCTTCATTCACGATGTCGGAGCGGGTGGTCTGTCAAACGCACTTCCCGAGCTCGTTCACGACTCTGGTCTTGGTGCCATCTTTGAGCTACGCGAGATAGACAACGTTGACAAGAGCATGAGCCCACTGCAGATCTGGTGCTGTGAGGCTCAAGAGCGGTATGTACTTGCAGTCAGTCCTGATCAGCTCGACCTGTTCAAGCGCATCTGCCACCGAGAGCGATGCGGTTACTCCGTTGTTGGCAAAGCGACCAAAGAGCAGCGTCTGGTGCTGAATGACAGGGACTCCAAGGAGAACCCTACACCCATCGACCTTCCAATGGCTACACTGTTTGGAAAGCCACCAAAGATGTCGCGCATTGTTGAGAGCCGCAAGCTGAGGCTTCCTGCTTTTGACAGCAGCTTGTCAATGTACATCCCTGACACGCCTAAGGATGGCTTGGTCGCTGAGGCCGTAGACCGAGTTCTCACTCTCCCAGCTGTAGGATCCAAGTCTTTCCTTATCACTATTGGAGACCGAACTGTGGGCGGCCTTACCGCTCGCGATCAGATGGTTGGCAAGTGGCAAACCCCGGTGGCTGATGTATCGGTAACAGCTACATCGCTGCTGGCTGGTGTCAAGACTGGCGAGGCTATGACTATGGGTGAGAAGCCTACACTGGCGCTCATCTCCCCAGCAGCATCCGCCAGGATGGCTGTGGCGGAATCTCTGATGAACATCGCTGCAGCGAGTCTCTTCGATAGGCTTGCCAGAGTCCGACTCTCGGCCAACTGGATGTCCGCAAGCAGTCATCCCGGAGAGGGTGCAGCTCTGTACGAGGCTGTTGAGGCCATCGGCATGGATCTTTGCCCTAAACTTGGTATATCTATCCCCGTCGGCAAGGACTCAATGAGCATGAAGATGAAGTGGTCGGACAACGGGGAGGCCAAGGAAGTTACTGCACCCATGTCGCTCGTCATTACGGCGTTTGCACCTGTCAACCGCATTGACCGAACCTGGACGCCCGCCCTGGAGAGAGTCGAAGACGTTGGTGAGACGATTCTTATGTTTGTCGACCTAGCAGCGGGCAAGAAGCACATGGGCGGCTCTGCTTTGGCGCAGACATTCGGGCAGGTTGGCGACGAAGCGCCTGATGTCTACGATGCCGATATCATCAAGGACTACTTTGACGCTATCGAACAACTCCATGACTCTGGAATCGTCCTCGCCTACCACGACAGGTCTGACGGTGGTCTCTTCACAACCCTCGCTGAAATGGCCTTTGCCGGACGATGCGGTGTTGAGATCATGCTCGATGGCGTCGCCTCGTCGAGCGAGCCCAAGGACGTACTGGAAACACTGTTCAACGAAGAGCTCGGAGCTGTCTTCCAGGTCAGAAAGAAGGATGAAGTTGCCTTTAACCGCTGCTTTGCAACTTGCGGACCACCTCCAGGTATGATCAAGAAGATCGGTCGTGTCGCAGAAGCGCCCAAACAAGACGTTTCCTTTTATGTCGGCACTCAATGCGTTTACCGCAACAGCCGCCAGAAGCTTCAGCAACGCTGGGCGGAGACCTCGTACCGGATGCAGAAGCTTCGTGACAACCCTGCTTGCGCCGACACCGAATTCAAGAGCATCCTCGACGACAAGGACCCTGGTCTCTCGTACAACCTCACCTTCAAACCCGCTGAAAATATCCTACCCTTCATGTCTAACCTCAAATCACCTTTCACTGCCAAGCCGCGTGTGGCCATTCTTCGCGAAGAAGGTGTGAATGGTCAAGCAGAGATGGCATTCGCTTTCCATCAAGCTGGATTCACTGCCATTGATGTACACATGACTGACATCATCTCTTCACGAGTCTCACTCGCTGGATTTGTGGGTCTTGCAGCCTGCGGTGGTTTCTCCTACGGTGATGTACTCGGCGCAGGTCAAGGTTGGGCAAAGTCCGTCCTCTTGCATCCCAACACACGCAAAGAGTTCCAAACCTTCTTCAACCGCCCAGACACCTTTGCTCTTGGTGTCTGCAACGGCTGCCAGTTCATGAGCAAGCTTAAGGAACTCATTCCTGGTGCGGAGTTATGGCCAAGCTTCGAGCGCAACGCATCCGAGCAATACGAGGCGCGTGTCTGTATGGTTGAAGTTCTCGATCCCAAAGGACCCAACACACCACCATCCGTCTTCTTGCACGGCATGGCCGGTTCCAAACTTCCCATTGTCACCGCACACGGCGAGGGACGCGCTCACTTCTCTAACTCGGCTTCTTCTGTCTCCAGCCCACAAACCCTGTACAACGAGAACCTCGTCTCCCTCCGCTATGTCGACAACTACGGAAAGCAGACCGAGACATATCCATATAACCCCAACGGCAGTCCAATGGGTATCACCGGTGTGAGGAGTACCGATGGAAGGGTGTTGGCGCTCATGCCGCACCCCGAGCGAACCATCTTGAAGGAGGTGGGTAGCTACATCCCACGGGATACCGAAGGATGGGGTGAGCTCGGCCCGTGGTCGCGCATGTTCAAGAGTGCCAGGCGATGGGTCGGTTAAAGTGGATACTCGATGAAAGATAGGATTTCATATGCATTGGAGTTGGCGTTACAGGCGGATTCACCTTCGGTTTTCACGATACACGAAAAATGATAGATCCTCAGTTCCCAAAACGTCCGCCAATATACAAAAAGTGAAGCAGTTGCCCGCCTCATCTTCTATTACGCCAGTGCTCGCCTTGTGTAGCAAACCGCCACGATCCAGCACACTCTCTCCGTCCTTTCCTTGCGAGGAACAAAAAGGCGCAAAAACATACAACAGCGGGGATTCGCTAGTGGTCACCCACCTAACTACTAATCCGCCGGTACACTGCTTGTATATGGCTGAGCGGACGGGAAGCCTAATTTTCAGTGTCCTATGGTCGTATGTGACAGGAAAACCAGATAAGCTTATTATTTACCGATGAAAACTTGGCTGATGTCTTCCGTCCTGGAAGTTGAATCCGGTCCGTTGTCAGATACCCATCTTGAAGCTATGCAGGACCCCCAATTAGCAAAGGCTTCAACGGCGATGTGCGCTACTGTTCACACACCCTGTAGCCTACCGGGCGGACCTACTGTGTACCATTTAACAATCGGCTAATATCTTCGGTTGTTCTGGAAATCCAAGTCGTGGAATTGAACCTTGAGGTAGTTGTGAAAATAGTGGGCCTGTAGGTATTGTAGCTAAGCCTAATCACGATAAGCACATCGTATAGCGTTACGTGTTGCTCTAGGATCTTTCTCCAGTTCTCTAAGACAAGCAGGTTTCCCAATCATTTTCGGAACTTCACAAATCATCTACATCAAAATGGGGGCAGTGCTTTCGCTTTTGCAGAACACATGGAGAGTCTTAATTTCAACAATTTCCGTTCTGAAAGCTTTGTCTACCGAGTTCAATCAGGCTTTGAAGCGTGCATCGCAGCCTCCAGGTCTCCCAAGCCCCAAACCATCCCAGCCGTACTGGCTCAACGATCCTCCATATCCTGAACTTGTTAATGTAAGTTCGCCCAAATTGCCGCAGACCGCAGATGTGGCTATCATTGGTTCCGGAATCGCCGGCGCTGCTGTCGCGCGGTCATTGTTACACGAGCGACGCCGTCGTAACATTTGTACGAATGAAAAGGTGATCGTTTTCGACGCGAGACAGCTATGCAGCGGTGCCACCGCTCGAAATGGCGGCCACATCAAACCTTCGATATATGAGTCCTTTTCTCGATTCAGCAAGCTCTTCCCAAAAGATCGCGCTGCTGCACTGGCGCGTTTTCAATCTCTACATATCAATTGTTTGATCGAATTATGTCAAAGCCAAGGCATCAATGCTGCCGAAGCTCGGAGGGTCGAGACTGTTGACTTTTTCCTGGATGAGCAAAGTTTCTCCAAGGCCGTCGCCGATATTGACGAATTGAAGAGGTGGTTGCCAGAAATTGAGATTGCAGTATGGAATAGCAATCAAGCACATGAGGTTTGAGACATCCCTCAACTAATCGAGACGACCCAGGAACTAATAAAGACAGAGGTTTGGCGTCAATAATAGCGTCGTCGGTGCTTTATCCTACCAAGCAGGGGCTATTTGGGCGTACCGGTTTGTTGCATCTATCTGGCGTGGCATTCTGGACGAATTCTCACATAGTCTCTCTGTTGAGACGAATACCCCTGTAGAGTCGATAAGTGTTCCAAAAGATGCCCCGGAAGGCTTCCCGTACGCTTTGCAGACTACTCGAGGAACTGTATTTGTCCGACACGTAGTTCACGCTACCAACGCCTTCGCTAGTCAGCTCGTCCCAGGACTACGCAGCAAGATCGTGGGTGCACAAGCCCATATGTCTGCTCAAAAACCAGGACAAAATTTCGCATATGCTGATGGCATGCACTCCTGGAGTGTTGTTTACGGTGAGGGGTTTGACTACGTCACACAAAGGCCACCAGCCGCAGGTGATTCCAAAGGAGATCTGATGATCGGAGGCGGTTTCCTGCGATCGCTAAAGCAAGGTATCGATCAAGTCGGTCGATATGACGATGGCTCTCCGCTCGACCCTTTGACCACTACACACATTGCAGGCATTTTTCCAGCGATATTTCATCCAAATTGGGGTGTTGGTGCCGAATTGAAGCAAACCTGGTCAGGTATCATCGGCCTGACAGGAGATTCTCTTCCACTAGTCGGTCGCTTGGATACAAAGTTAACAGGGCGGGATACGAGACAACAAAAGCGGACGTCGAGCGACAAGTACCATTGTGGAGAGTGGATTGCAGCAGGTTTCTCCGGAGAGGGCATGGTGTGGGCCTGGCTTTCAGGAGCAGCTCTTGGTATCATGATTGCCGGAAGTGAAGACGATGAATTACCAAAGGTTCCAGGAAGGCCAGGTGGGAAATTGGCGGAGTGGTTTCCAAAAGAACTAATGGTGTCTCATGAGAGGATACGCAGTGCTGACGTTAGTAATCTGGCTAGTCAATCATGAAGAACAGGGTTTTGTCTAGACGCGTCATTGGCACTGTCAAAAGAAATCATACATTTTAGTCACGGAAGAAACCGAAATTCTTCAACTTTCTCCTTTGCCATCCTGTTGTTTACTCTGTCTGCTATACCGAAGCTCATCGAAAGTCATGTCTTCTTTTTTGAAATGTATCTTAGAAATCTACAAGGCCCTTAATATTTGTGGGCTTCCATATTCTAAGCCAACGTGGACTGTGGGAAAGCGCTTGCAGTGTCCGCATTTGTTCGATCCTCGTCTTGCATAGTATGATGCAGCGTTTGGTGACGCGAACGTCGTCCTGACAACTATAGGGACGAAAGAATTGAACAATCAGTGTCAAGCATGTATTGTGTATTCATGCCATTGGTGACCTCAACAGTGTGGAAGGGCTGAGTCAAACGAGGCTGTTAATATGCTATTCGAACTACTTTCATTTTCTTGCCTTGTTGCATATACATTTCCAACACAAACTAAATGCCCCGATTGGTGTCAATTACCCTGACCCAAATAACGGCAGCCTTCTCAGCGCTCACTTTTCGCATCAATACCTGCTTCCACGTCCTGCGACACCGCTTTCTCTGGATTCGGAGCATCTTTCTTGATGCTTACCCACTTAACCATCAGCGACCCGATCATTACGCAAGCGCTGAGGGCTGCTGATAAGATGAACACTCGTGTCAATGAATAGCTATAAGCTGAAACCACCGTGTCAATCTCATTCGCCGGCACCACTTTGCGAAGCTCTGTGGCGCCAGTGTTGATGATGGCTTTGGTGTCGAGACCGGCAATGCCGGATAACCGCTCCACAAGTTGAGTCGAGAACAGATTCTGCCCAACAGCAAGAAAGATGGCGCCACCCTGTTGATTCATGAAGAACATCTGCAGAGGTGAAGATGCGAAGTCAGTGTATGTTTATATGCATTTCGTATAGGCACCACTTACCATCGCCATGCCAAGAGAGACGTCTGAACGGGGCAACACAGTCTGCGCTACCAGATTTGCCGTTTGTGCTCCAACGCCAAGTCCACACCCGTAGAATACTTGATAGCCGATCCATTTGCTTGCGTGGGAGTGTGGGGTAAGTGTAGAAAGGAGGCCACTAGCGATCGATGCGAGGATGGGCGAAAGGAGCATAGCAGGAACATAATATCCGATCTTTTGGGTGGCCACCGCTGTGATGATACCGAAGAGAACGAGTGACAAGACCATCGGTATCGTACGTACACCAGCCTGCATGGCAGACTGGCCCTGGGCTGCCTGGAACCAGATCGCGAGGTAGTACACAGCGTTCATCATGCCGCCAGCGAGAAGAAAGATGAAAAGCATGGCACCACCCATAGAACGGTTCAAAATGACTCGAGGCGGAGCCATAGCCGTGTCTGGCATTGTAAACTCCACAATTAGGAACGCGACGAACGTGACTACGAAAGTCACGAGCAGGCCAATGATTCTCGGTGCCGACCAGGGATCGGTCGTACCTCCCCACTGCAGAGCCATGATGAGGCATACCATCGAAGGCACGAAAAAAGTGAGGCCTATTGGATCGAGGCGCTTGAGCTGCGCGAAAATGGACAGCTTCTCTTTCGGCGTATAGGGGAGATGTAAGAAGAAGAAGACGGTAGCAAAAGCCAAAGCGCCCACAGGAAGGTTGATGTAGAAACAAAATCTCCATGTCAGGGTCCTAATATATGGTCAGCACTGATTCAAGGAGCAGATCGAATAGCTTACGCGCTGTCCGTGAAGGTGCCTCCAACGAAGGGTCCCAATACAGATGACACTCCGAATGCGAGGCCGAAAAAAGAAGTAAAAACGGGTCGCTTGCGTAGTGGGACGAGGGGAACAATGATCATGACCGCACCGCATTGAATGCCTGCCGCTCCTATGCCAGCGATTGCGCGACCAACGATGACTATGATGAAGGTCAGGATGCTGAAGACCTTATGGCTTTGCGTATTACTTACGAACATCGGAAGTAGGTGCAGCCCCGCACAAAGCACTTCCCACCTCAAAGATGAAAATCGACATTAGGAATGTCCATTTCGTACTGTACAGCTGGTATATCTTTCCAAATAGTGGATTGAAGATTGCGCACGTAAGCATATAGCCGCTGCCGTACCAGCCAATATCTGCAATGGAGCCATATGTGTTCGTGATCGCCGGTATAGCAGTAGCTGAGACTCGTTAGTACTGAATCTAGCATATATGAAATTCGCGTACCAATGATCATGCGATCCAGAGCGACGAGGAAGAAGGCGAGATAGATCGAGATGACGATAAGCCAGAACTTGAGCGACTTAGGATCGTAGTTCTTCTCCGCATCGGCATATTCGTTTGTTTTCGGGGGCGGAGTCAAGTCGTCTTTCTCGGTATCCTGGGTGAAGGTGGACGGTCGTGCCTCCGGAAGAGGGTCAGTCGGAGTTGATGTAGTCATTATGTAAACGTTGGTAGGATCGAGCCAAGAATGGAAGAGAAGCTTGATTTTTGATGTGTTACGAACATGGAAACGAAGCCTTGGCTATTATATGTACATTCGGTATGTGCAAGAATCCGAGAAGTGTGTCTTGCTACACGAATGCATTCGGGGAATAGAAATGTCCGACATGGTGCGCGAGCTGCCTTGGTGAACAAGGGGAGCTTACAGCTTTTGCAGATCCCCGAAACAAGCGAGAGAATTAACATAGCTAGAATATCTTTGGAGTCTATACTGGCGCTATGGTATGTCGTTGTATTCCGTCGTCCTAGGAGTCAGGACTTATGTCGAAGAGCACGTGATGGTGTCGGGTGTTAGATCTGGCCGAGCGGCTTACAGTCAAATCGAGTCTACATCGTAGACACTATCTCATGCCCAACACCTGCCAGGTAATCTGGAGTCAATTATCCATCTTCGCAATATCTTCTCTAGAAGGAGGTCAGGGGTGACATGTGCGCGTAAGCTCAAGCTATACTGTTTCGTGCAGAGAGGGGTTTCTTCTGTAAACAACGAGCGTCGCCATATCTGCGCGTGTAAAGTACGCGTATCCATGTATAGATGAAGTGGACATGCATTAAAACGCTTTTGATGGACTATGCGAGGCCACTACAAGCCAGCCTTAAGCAGAGCGTGAACGGCTGGAGGAACGCGACTGAAACCAACGCGAGCGCGCGTTACGTAAGCCCCATACGTTCTCTAGACACTCGCACCCCGTTGACATCATGACAGAACGCCTTTCACGTCGCCAGGGCCGTATTAGCCGCATCAATCGACAATGCTCCCATTCAATGTGTTCAGCTCGATAATGTGTTGCCCGGAAATAAGCAGGGTCCTGCTTAGCGGCTTGCGCGTGGTTGCCTGATATTTGTCGCCTCCCCACCCACAGCTATTGAGGGTGTCTCTTACATTCTCAGCTGCTATACGTGATCGCCAATTCGGTCTCAGCGGGCAGAGTAACGTCTTGAATATGTCTTCGGACATACCTACGCCTGAGCTCAGTGCTGATGCTCTATCTCCACTAGCTGCTGCAAGCAAGCCGCAGCGCGTACTTTCGTGCGTGCTGTGCGCGCAAAGAAAGGTCAAGTGCGATCGAAAATATCCTTGTTCCAACTGTACCAAGGCTGGTACACAATGTATATCCGCTGCGACAATACCCCGGCAGAGACGCCGTAGATTTCCTGAGCGAGAGTTGCTCGATCGCCTGCGCCACTATGAGGATCTCCTTACGAAAAACGGCATTGCTTTCCAAGCCTTGCATGCGTTTTCGAACCCGCCAACGCGATCCGAAGAAAGAAGCGACAGTCGTGATAAGGAGCACACTAGGACTCAGCCATCCTCCACAGGAGATGCCGAGAATTCCCAAGCCAAGTATGAAGAAGCTGTAGCACTGGGAAGAAACACTTCTAATCGCAATAGGAGTTTTTGGCATGCCATGAACCGAAGAGCATACGATGCTGATGATAACGCCAGCGACGATGGTTCTGACCACAGTTCTTCGTCTCGACACGCACTACGACAAGCACAAATTGTGAAAGCATGGGATTAGTGAGTGTCTCTACACAAATTGCATGTGTAGCATGCACTGACTTTGTACCACCATGTTTAGTCTCTACGCACACGAACTGCACCGCAGCGAGGACCTGCTGTTTTGCTCGCGTAGCGCAGATGTCAGCCTCTCAACCTTACATCCACCACAAGCCCAGATCTTCAAGCTCTGGCAACTGTACCTGGAAAATGTTGATCCATTGCTGAAGCTTACCCATACCCCCACCCTCCAAGCACGCATCATCGATGCCGCTAGCGACATTTCCAACATCGATCCTAATTTGGAGGCTCTCATGTTCTCAATCTACTGCATGGCTATCTTCAGTCTGGATCAAGAGCAGTGCCAAGCGATGTTTGGAAGGCGTAGATCAGAAATTATCAGAGGTTATCAGGTGGGTGCAAGAGAGGCGCTAGTGAACTGTGAATTTTTGAAATCCAGCGATAGAGAATGTTTGACAGCTCTTCATCTCTACTTGATATCACTCAAGCCTGACACAGACCCACGGTCACTGTCGTCTATGCTAGGAGCTGCTGTTCGCATTGCCCAGCGAATGGGTATCGACACAGAATCTACCAACGCCAGGCACTCCGTGCTCGAGGCCGAGCTCCGCAGAAGGCTGTGGTGGTCTCTTACACTTTACGATAACCGTATGGCCGAGATGACTGAGTGCAAGACCACTAGCTTGCTTCCAACTTGGGACTGCAAACCTCCGCTCAATGTCAATGACTTCAGTTTACGGGCCGAGATGAGCACTCAGCCTGCTGAGTTCGGGGTTTTATCCGAAGCACTGTTTGCAGGTGAGTTCTGACTGTTTAAAATACATGTGAGACATCACTGACTTCGGATACTCCCTCTTGCAGTGATACGCAGTCAGATTGGCGAATTCGTGCGTCAAAGCCCCTCTCATCTGGATTTTATCAACCCAGCCCTAAAAACGTTCTCGAAGAAGGCCTCCGTCTCTGCTCATTCAGAATTCGATGAACTTACAGAGTTCGATTCGACGATGGAGCGAAAGTATCTTGCGCATTGCGATGCCCAGAACCCGTTGCACTTCCTGACTATATGGACGACACGCGCATCACTTGCAAAGATCGGATTCGCAAATTACTTATCGACCAATTCGCAGAAGTTTGGACAGGAAAGCGACGAGCAACGCGACCTCGGTCTTGCTTTTGCGCTCCGGCTGCTTGAGTGCGATACAATGCTCATGACATCACCCCTCATCAAGAACTTCCGTTGGATCGTCTACTTGAATTTCCCCTTTCCCGTCTATGTTCATCTTGTTCAAGCGTTGAAAAGGCGGCCACTAGGCGAACATGCAGACCGATCGTGGCAGGCGATGAGCGACAACTGCGCCGCTCGTTTGATGGATATCGAGGTAAAGGACAGTCCAATCGAAACAAAACCGAAAAACCCCTTCTTCACCATATTTGCGGGACTCGTACTTCAAGCTTGGTCCGCGCGCGAGGCAGTATCTGCACAGTCAGAGCCACCAAAGATTGTGACGGACATCAAACGGAAGATGGCACTTGTGGACGAAAAAGCGGCGGAGGTGCAGTTCCAGACACCAGGTTCCGATAGCGCCAACCCACAGACATCCGAGCTCATGGGTTTGGGAAGTCTTGGTTCCCAATTAGGAGTTACCGATGGCATGAACATAGACAGTGGAGTTTTCCCTATGGATCTCACACAGGCTCCGATCAACTTTAACGGTAGTCCATGGACTTGGCAAATTCCTAATTGGAGCGCGATGCCTGGTCAAGGATGGTGAAGCTGTCGTATCAAGGATCAAGATTTGTGTCCTCAAAGACTAAGACGATACCTGACCGTGTCCGATGGAGACCGTGACCATGACAGGATCTCATGGTATCGTTAGACCGACTCAGGTATTAACGTCCAGGATGTTCAGGCTGTCATGACATATTTACCGAACTCCTTTCAGTTCCGAGTCAGCGATCCGGTGTAGCACCCAACGTTCCGGCACCCCCATCCGCATCTACAACGGCGTATCTCAACTATCTCGTGTACCCCAGGTCATGTGCCGACGTCTGTTACTACTTGCTCGTCTAGTGTTGTTATCGCGGTCGCGACCCCATACTATCATGATACGGCGCATTTGCATGAGCCGTTTTAAAGCCGTGCGGGTCTGCGACTGTATTTTCAATAGACTTGTTTCTCGATATCTCATGCGCTGAGAACAGGGGCAGAGTTTTAACGGTGGTTATTCAACTGGAGTTCTTTTTTTGTAGATAACGTCTCCCTGATGGGCGCAGGGGTGGAGTGGAGCGATAGCCTTGGCGTTTCAAGCAGCCTGACAGGGAACCAGCCATCAGCCGGCTGGCTTGTATGAAGCCGTAATACTTCGATCACTTATTCAGGACGTGTACTTCGCCATAGACTATGGCATAGCGACAGCTGAGACAAGATTCATACCTTTTCTGACCTTGTGTCAGTCTCGGGTGTACGCATTTGCGTTCGCTAATAGCTCATTACGGCGTTGCAGCACCCCACATCACGACAAAACAACCGCGATCCTTTCGAGCATCTCCTTGAGGCGCAGTCAACGACATGACTCCAGGAAGGCCGAGCATACCGATAGTGGCATCACCACTAACCTTGCTGGGTGTCTCGGCCCGCTACCGTTGCTATGAACCCCTGGCAGCTCCGGACTTGGAGCCTTTAGCGCTATCGAACATACTAAAATACGATATATAGGTGAACATATACAGGGTAGCTACTCACGAACAGTTCCTATCTCAGTAGTACGCTACCCTATATCTGTCTCTT
>Ga0268250_10000135_pt1 | contig 35153 bp, 24 predicted proteins | sample AgamicAsSfe_FD_200448 | JGI IMG/M metagenome (GOLD analysis project Ga0268250, IMG submission 200448) | Agave microbial communities from Guanajuato, Mexico - As.Sf.e (v2) (version 2) | ecosystem: Host-associated > Plants > Phyllosphere > Phylloplane/Leaf | place: Guanajuato, Mexico | collected...
ACTCACCAAGCACACCCCTTCCCTCCTCCACTCCTTCAAATCTCCTCCATCTCCTCCGCGAACTCATCCACGACCTCAAACTGCCCGACCTCCACCCTCTCCGGCCTGACAAAAACGCCCCTATTCCTCCCCTCCGCCTCAAAATACCTCTTTCCCCCAACCTCTCCCTCATTCTTCCCCGTCGGCTCATCCAACCTCACGCCAACCCAAGGCCCCACGCCCGGTAGCCCCTCCACGTTTCCCACGAACGCGACTTCGCCGCGGCGGTCGCTGCCGCTATCGTCCCCACTCCCTCCTCCGTGTGCGGGCAGAAGTCGACACCTCGCGCCCACGGTGATGTGCCGTTCCTCGATCTCGCGATCATACAGGGCAGCTGTGGCGGCGAGGGTGTCAGGGGCGGAGGGGTCGAAGCGGCCGAGGTGATGGGTCCGTTTATAGGAGAGGACGGTGTTGGAGGTCAGGCTGGAGTAGACGTCGGCGGGCATGACGTATTTGTCGACGAGGGAGACATCGGTGTAGTTCTGGGAGGCGCGGAGGTGGGTGGGGCGGGTGTCGGTGACCTGGAGATAGGGTAGAGGGCGTTAGTTGGGGGTTGGGTAGGACGAGGAGGGAAGTGAGGAGGCAGATTGAGAGCGTGGGAATTGGCCGAGGTGTGCTGGAGGTGTTTGAATTTGAGGCATGGTTGAGGTGATTTGGTGGTGGTGGTGGTGGTGAGCCTGCGTGGATAGGTTGTGATCACGATTTCATGAGCACGAGCATCAAAGCAGGATGATGGTTGTTTCTCTCACAGGTTTCATCCACATCATGCAGTGGTGAAGCCGCGACGTTCGACGATGTGGACCACGCATGTCGTCGTTCAGTATCTTTGGGGATCGTAACAATGCTCGATTTATTCAACAGCAACACCAATGCCATAGCATCTCGGCAAGATGGCGGATGTAGTATGACCATGCCGTCGCTGAAGATATTCAAGCAGGTATCAAAGGCTGTGTTAATTGTCGCGAGAATATGTTTGAATTTTCACAGCGCTCATAGGTGAGCAACCTTACTGAGTCACCCGGCGTCCTGGAAACTGAGCACACCAAGGACTGTTGACTTCATGGGCTCGATCACTACGCCCGATGCTTCTCCACAGGTGTCATATCACGGTGGGCATCGGAGATGACTTCGAGGATAAGTTGTCTAATCAGAGCATCCTGAACATGCTGGAGATCTGGAGGGTAGATAATTCTCGATCTGAAAAGATGATAGACGGTGATCGTACAAAAGCAATATTCCTCCAAGATAGTCCACAACACAAGTAACACAAACCAACGAGCATGGTCTAGAACTGAGATGAAACGAGCCGAAACCGAAGAGCAAACCACACGCAGATCATCGATACATACATTCAATTCAGCATACGCTTGCAGCGGAAAGCTAGCCAATTGCGTCGCCTCTTCATCCGCAGCACTGACGTCGATCGGAGCCTGCGAGCCACCAAGTCTTAGGGTGAGACGTTGTGATGATGCGGGTATGCCGGTGATAGGCTCGAGCCGGCCCTTTAACTGGGCGATGGTCCAGGCTGGAGTGATTCTGCGTTCGGATCGAGAGTTCTCGGAGGTGATGTTGAGGGGGACATCGACTGCAGTCTGGAGTGCCATGGTGCCAGGTTCGAATTGCAATAGCCACGCAGCAGTCGAGTCGATTTGATGTTGCAAGTTTTGGCTTGCGGAAGCTATTCCGGATCTACGCGTTATCGGATATAGTCCTGGTCTTGGCAGATTGAGCTGCCAGGAATGATCGTTTAACTGGTGCATGGTGTTCCGTGTTGACGATCAGCAGCTGAGAGACTAGCTTGATCAGCTCCCCCGAAGTTCAGACGGGCCAAGAAGGAATTTGAGCTTTGAGGTGCTGCTTAAGATGAATGACGCCGCGTGGGGCCCAGCGTTGAATTGCTGTATGAACCTGGTAATGGGCGCGCGTAATAATCTCGAGATGAAGCCCTTTGCATGCAATAATAAATTTGGGATGAAATGACGTCAGGTTCGCCTGGCTAGCGAGACATTTTAGGTCGGATCGACGTCTGATTCGCTTGATCTTCGGATGTCTACCCGAACGACACAATTAGCTGTGGCCTAGTCAGGCCGACCAGGCAAACATTGACAGGGCGGTTTCATGGCCGGGCCTCAGCTTCTGGCACAGGTACGGAAATCTAATGTCGTGCAAGTATACAGAGCGTCGTGGTTGTATGTTGGGCATTTCTGACATGCTCAAGTCACATAGTCTCGACCTGTTGTAGCATGGAGAGTGAGAGAGAGAGACAGATTTAGACATCGAGTATATGTCTAGAGACTTGACTCTTCAAGATTTCAGAAAGTCCCACAGGACCGAAGGAAGGCATCCGGATAAAATAGATAGTGTGTGGGATCATCGTCGTGTGTTACAACAGAAACATCGGCGGCACAACGGCCAAGCTTAACTTTGGGGGTTCCGAATCTCATGGAGCTCCGAGTACGATCTCCTTATGCAGGCTCCCGTCACACTGCAGTCTGGGCCATGTTGTCCCCTCCTGGTGGATGTAGCATATTCGAGACCGTCAGAGATCTATACTGTGGACTCATAGTAGTGTTATATGCAGCATGACGAACTATTGCGTAGAGAAAGGAAACAGTGTTTGGGCTCTCTTTAGGAAGCGCTTCCACGACTGCACCGAACTGGCCAAACTGTAGGCTTGGCAAAGACAGTCTCGCGATCCTGAAAGGCCGTCGTTCAGGCACCAAAATGATGGCGTTTCAGAGCCGCAGGAGTACAGAGTTTCGAGTATCGGACACCAGGAAAGTGTGTTAGCTGGAACGGGCAGAACTGCGGGTGGGTACGGTAAGCCGCCGACATCGACGGCAGAAACTTCGTAGGGCATTCCGACATGACTTGGCACTGCTGACGCTTCGGAATGTCACTATTCGAAGGCAACTGATCTTCTGCTGCAAGCAGGCGTGCACTTGGAAAGCTATGCAGGCATGGAGCCAGCGCCGTCTGCACGAGTAGTATCGAGGGTCTGGGACATCTGGGAATGATTTTGGCGATGGCAGAAAGTCTTGGTTTGCGCCACCTCATTGGGGGGATAGGTGAATGTTCCACGCTGTAGCCGCGTGTCAAAACGCCCCGCCGCATCTTGTTTCCAGAGACAGGTAATCTGAGTGACATCAACCAGGGTGGAGATTTAAAAAAGATGGACGTCGTCGAACTCGTGGTAAAATAATCTTTGATGACGGTGTTTCAGTTTTTTGATGCCTCGTGAAATTCTCCACATCTGCAAAGCACATCGTTATGCAGGCTGCGCCCTTATTGGCCTGCTTTCTCGCAGCACTGGACGGCAAGTCATAGTCAGAGCAGAGCCGGCGTCGTGATCGCTGGCCGAAGCCAAACGCGGCACTCGCTGATCTGGTTCTGGTTCTGATCCTGGCCTAATGCGGCTGTGGCTGGCTTCAAGGTTGTTTCTAGTTCGACTTCCTTGAGAGCTTCCTGTATCGTCGAAATGGCAATTCGCCGTCGCCCATGCTGAAGAAGCAAGAGAAGAACGTTCGGTGTCCTGTCGTGCCGATGGCGTTCGTCGTTTGTCATACTAAGTCGCTTGCGCCAAGAATGGTTCTTCCCAGATGTTGGTGCGGCTTCCACGCTCAAACCTTACAGCACTGTTGATCCTGGGTCATGATCGAATATAGCTTCCAGTGATCCCTCTGCTAACCTTGCTGAGGATCTGGTTGACAATGTGAAAAGCTCAGTCAAACTTTCACACCAAACAGTAGCAAACATTCTTCTTGGGCACTGCCTCGCACACGACTTCTGACCATTGTAACACAGCATCTTGACCGCCACTATTTGACATCAGGAATCCGGGCATCTTTCAATTACTGGGGACAAAGTAGTCTGAATGATTCGACCTCAGTGTGCTCACTGTTGCTTTGTTGTTTCCACTTTGTTGCAGGCTCCTGTCTGTCGCGCTCAATCTTTTTGGTAGGTCAGCATCTCTGTCTTTATCGTGGGGACGAACATAATTGCTATGTGTGGTCGGGCGGCATATCCTGGCTGTCAGCTTCAGAGGATTGCGTGTTACGCAGTGGTTCGCTATTGCTCCCTGATGGCTCAAGTATGAAACTGGACGCAGATGAGACAAGTTATAAGTTGTGGCCGTGGCAATACAGACACTATAAGAAAGAGAATAATAGTTGAATCTTGAGGTGGTATAGTTAAACGTGGTAGAGGGGATGTTGTTGGCTAGGTAGTGCCACGACTCATGATCACGTTCTCAGTTTCAACCAGGTTTCAAGGTCACTACTGACTCAAGTACAACAACAATTAGACCGATACCACGCACAATCAGACATATGATTGACAAGCAAGATACCCACTCTTGCGATACACCTACCTCCATTTCAAATCTCGACCACCTTGCTCCTCAAAGATTGCTGTACTGGTTGGACGTCGTACAGTCTTCAGCTCACGTCTCACTGAACGCAAGATCCCCTTGATCAATAACACCACCGTCGCCGTGGACATCTCACGCATCATTGACCAGCGAGGGTCAAACTCGCCATCGACCCGTCGGCCTTCAGCTTCCGAATCCGGCGAATCACAAAGTCGATTCCGCAGCAGCAGCTTGACAGCTTATGCATTGTCAAGTCAACCGCGAGGTGCGCCACCACCGGCAGCAGTAAATTACCAATCGACTTCACCGTCGTACCAATATGGTGAAGCTCAGTCTTCGCGAGATGTTGAGCAGTATGGATACTCTACATACGCACCGAGCGCTTCAGGTCAGAGACCACTAGATCGTCTTGAATCTCCATCCTCGTCGCAAAAAAGAGCGTTGGTCGGTGACCCCTCCCTCGAGCAGCCAGCGAAGAAGCAGAGCAAATGGAGCTCTGCTGAGGATCAACTTTTGATTCTGCTGAGAGGTGAAAACATTAAATGGGAGGAGATCTCGAAGCGTTTGCCAGGCCGTAGCGCAATTAGTTGTCGACTGCATTACCAGAACTTTCTCGAACGCAAAGCTGAGTGGAACAGAGAGCGTGATGCTAAGATGGCTCGACTATACGATCGGTAAGATCTTTGAGACCCTCTCTCACTCTTCCCACTGCGAAGAGGATGCTGAAGTTATCGATCAATTCACTGACAAGGTGGCAGCTTCAAGAAGGACATGTGGGAAAAGGTCGCGAAAGAGATGCAGATGCCGTGGCGCGCAGTGGAAGCACGACACTGGGAAATAGGTCAGGAAGAGATAGCAAAGCTGGCAGGAGCGACGATGTTCTCATCCGCTGCCACGCCAGTGTCTGAGCACGATACACTTCCTGCTCCTACAACACAATCTTTCCACTCTGAATATCCACCACCATCATTACGACATCCGTATGCGTCTTATCCAGCGGATCCTTCGACTGCGCAGCCAGCTCGATTAAATTCCATGGCTCCTCCACTGCGACCAGATGTTCCCATGAGTGGCTATGGCGAATGCGTGGCAGTACCCCAAGGGTATTTGCCAGGTATTGCAGAATTTCAAAGACAGCCTCCCGAATATGGAAACGAATACATGGCTCCTTATGGGTCTTCGGATCGTCCTCCACCCCCACTCGATAGACCTCAGCTGCCACCAATGCGGTATCTGACGGAGCCACGATACGCAGGTCAACAACAACAACAACAACAACAACAACAACAACAACAACAACAACAACAACAACAACAACAACAACAAGACAAGCCTGCTGCCTACTACGAGCGTCCGGAAGACCGCCTCGCACAGCCAGCACGACCTGCAGATCCAAGCCGTGGCAGGGATAGACGCGACGAACGATGCCAGGATCGGCGATGACGAGTATGAGATCTACCGACAGCATTTGCGTTTGAACAACAGGATTTGAGCATTTGGGCGTTACTCGAGCAGTGTTCCAAAAAGGACACTTTGGCATAGTTTTGTAAGAATAGGATGAGAAGTTATGATACCCCCTGACACGATCTTCGGGTGGTTGCGCAGCAGAGATTGTGCTCTAAAGCACGAAAGTCAGCAAGGATCCTGCTGAAGAAGGACGAAGAGCAGCAGCGAAGAATTTACTGGTGAGCACCACACGTAGCACTCTCGATGGTTCAGCTGCGAGGCTTCTGCCGGAGGGCACGACATATCACGAAGAACGAGAGTCTTTTGATACTTCCCCAGTTGTGCAAATGCCCAGGATCGACTGCCCCCTGGTGAATCGTGCCGTTCGCCACTCGTGGCTATGATTTACCATACTTTACCCGAACAGACCTGCCAGTTACTGGAATACCGTATCTCAATTCCTCGAGGGATTCTCGCGTCAGCATTACACCATCGTGTGACTTCTGAAAGCGTATACCATCATCGCCGAACGAGCTTCAGTGAGTACTGTCTCTAAAGCGTGTAGTACCATATATGATGACTGGCACTCTCCCCACCCTCGTTATCTTTACCTAAGCTTCGTGCTTACTACACTTGTATAGTATAGCAATCCATTTCATCTACTTGTATAGCTGAAACATTCCTCACAAGTCTTACCCACCTGCCCATCTAATAATATATCCCTCCATCCGCTTCCTCCGAATCCACAATATATACGGGCTGCCCACTAGCTTGTCCTCTTCAACCGCAAGTAGGAACTGTGTGGCGGCCCAGCGTTATGTGAAGTCTTTGCTTTGTATCCCTCACGATATGTGGTGATGTGGCATTAGGGCTTCTACATTCTGTATAGAGACTGGAGACAATTCTCCGCTATGTTGCCACCACCACGAGATGTCACTCAGGAGTGGAGGTGGATGTGGTTGTGGAGAAAGTGGGAAATTCACCACCACGATCAACAGCAGGGTCGTCACTGGGGTTCCTAGGCCAGTGGCCAGCAACTGCGAGCTTTTGCTTTCCTTTCCCCTCCCAGGCTCCCGAATTGGCAATGTCACTTCCCCATTTATTTCATTGCATGAGAAGGCATACGCCACCATGCATGGTGTCATGATTGTATTCTGGACAGGGTGAACATTGAGCATCGTTTGTGCGACAAGCAATTCGCCACTTTTGCCCACACCCATCCTCGGCCATGTCGGCTGCGATACAAGCAGACGCGATGAGCACCCCGCTTCGTCCCGTCCGAGAGTCTTCCAGCTGTATTCAAGACGTCGGCGGCTCCAACAATCCCAATCCCTTCTCCTTCTCCTCCACATACACGACATATTAATTGAAACCATAATCCCCTACTTCACAGTTTGGCACTCCAGGGCACGGGCATCAATGACATTTGCATCCCCAGCCAAGTCGCCTACAACACTGGCAGTCTCTTATCATGCCCAACTTGACCTCAAACTTCAAATCGCACACTTCTCCAATCTTATGCACCACAGGATCTATTCAGCCCAGCGTGCGTCTCGGGCCGCACTAAGAACGCCTTGTAGCGGGATTGATGCCGGTCTCACTACATGGGTCCTCCCCCTGTACCAGCTCCCGCAGAGGACAACGCAGCGATTCCGCACAAATCTCAGCCGCGCTGTAGGCACCGGCAGCACCGCGGTCCCCTTGGCAAATAACACTGTGTTACAATAGGTAGCCACAGTCGCGTGCATGGAGGTTAAGCTCAAGATGTGTCAACAGGAGGCTGAGAAAATGCGGGCGTTGTTTTCGGTCCTCATATCAATTTCAGTCCAACAGAGCATCACCAAATGCTTGTGTTCATATACACTAGCTTGCGCCCAGGACCCGCAAAGAAAATACACCAGCCTTAGCTTGACACGTCTCACGGCGAGGTATCGCCTTAAAGAGAAGTCTCCTTAGCGGCACGACGTGGTGTGAGGCAACACGGCACGGATTGGTACCCGACGTGGTGCCGTTGGAGGCTTGGAACCGCGACGATCGACCTTACACCACGACCGCATCTCCACGGTTGCCTCAAGTTTACCTGTTGTCGCACAGCTAGTTCCCGTGCGGCAAGCTATTGCTGACGTAGGATCCTGTTGAAGTGCAAGTATAGTCCAGTTCTCGCCAAGAAGCCGACAGGATTTAGGCACATTAAGGTATAGTTGTATCGCTTCCTTCGAATATTAAGAATGCGTTCTGAAGGTCATCTGTTGGTTGATGAGTTTCAGCTAGAAAGCGATGCTCCCTCCGGATCGAGATTGTACTCATAATCAAGTCATGATTCTTGAGTTGAATGACAACAACAGATCCTCGGCATAACAGTGGCAGAACTGATTGCTACATGCCCGGTTTGAGTTGTAAGTAACATTATCACAACTCTGTACTCATGATCACGTAAGGTAAGGTCTCGATTTCGCTTATTCTTCTGACGGCACTCACCTGATGTGATCGAGGACTACTTACAGCACGCTCGTGCAGTCTCAGCAAGGGGTGAGACGAATTCATACAAGTATCAGGGGCACTTTCATCCACGATATGGTCAACCCAAGACACATGTCGATGCCCGTTCTGCTCTCTTGAGGCTATTCAAATTCGATCCTGCACATTGTAACAACATTGAACTTTACTAGAATATCTCCTCAGTCACACGCCGCCCGAACCAATTCGCCAACGTGCCCTGCTGTTCATCCTCCCCATGCGCCGACGTGAAGAACTGCGTCATCTTTAGATTCTCATCGTCGTCCTCCTCCGCAGGCCACTCGACCTTGACCGGCGCTCCTTTGGCTTCGAGCATGTCCTTTGCTGTTCCCCAACTAAATCTACACTCACTTCCCCAGCCGAAAAGAGGATCCATACTTTGCTTCAGCCAACTCGAGCATCTCACGTCAGACGGATACCCCGAACCCCACTTCGCTTCTCCTGATACAGCACCATGCTCTTCCCCAGCATACGCCGGCCACGCCATCTCTAGCGCCGCATCTCTCGTGACCTTTGCACACACACTCGCCGCACTGACGCAAGGATACAGGCTATCCGCCTTCTTCGCCACCGTGATGCGCACAGTCGGAAACACCCGCTCCAGCATCCGCTGATACGTCGCCGGCTGTCCGATAGTGTCAATGTAGATTTCCTTCACATTCACCCCCAGCTCGAACACGCGCTTTATTAGATCGATCGTCGCGTCCATGGACTGTGCGTTCAGGTTGTATGAGTTTGGGCGAAGCATATCTGCGCCGATGTCACGAGCGGACATGACACGCGTGGCCCAGCCGCATATGTTGTGGAGGTCGGTGCTGGCCGTGCAGAGAGTGCGCATGAGCGAGGAGCGGAAGGCAGGCGTGAGGACTTTGGAGTCGTCGAAATGGTGTGTATCTGCGAGCAGCGTGCGGTGTTGTGAGAGGGGGAGGTAAAAAAGGCCGTAGACCATTGGACCTGGCGAATTCGTTAGAATATGATGCTATGATAAGTGCCTGTACGCCTGCCAACCTAATACAGGCCCTCGTCCTGCTTCATCGACGCCTAAAACGCATTCTGTAGACATGTCTTGCCGTAGCACGTCCGGAATGTCTGAAAAATGTGAATATGATTCGCCCGATGCTATGGACGTGCTATGAACTGATGGGGCATTGAAGACATCTTGTGCTGATATTTCTTGCGATTGATGGTCTTGTGAACAGTCTGCGGCGTCTTCTGGTATATCCTCCATGGTGGTCAGAAATGAGGATGTTTTTTTCTGCTTTCTCTCAATGAGGAGAGCACTTTATCACATTCACTTTGATTCTTTCTAGCACGATATAGCACGATAGGATGAGGTATGAGGTAGACAGGTTCTCAACACGTCCTCAAAGCATGAATGCATCGCGTCTGCACGTGATCAGCAAGTGAGCTTCTCGCGTTTTAGGTTAGCGTGTCTTTGGCTGCAGCTCTACCACAACATTGAACTGCTAGACTTGCGCAACTATTCATCTAACATTCATCACTGTCACTCACTTTCTGTCGCTATTGGATCTTCGGTGTAGGCTTGATCAGATCAACGCGCGCATACAAGCTATCCACATCTTCACGCGATCATGGCGCCGGCCGACACGCCAGGTCGGAAGAAGCGCGAGACTCAGTACTTCGAGGTTGGCGTGCAAGGAAGGTCAGTCAAGAATGGATACTTGACGCACAGCAAGAATCATGTCGCGGAGGCTGACCTCACCATAGACGCACGGGTATCACACTCAAGGATAGTGGTGTTCGCGACGAGTTCGGCCTCGAACCACAAGAAGGCTTATTCTCATCACCTGCGAAACAAGCTCCTCAGTCCGTGCGCAATGCTCGCAGCGCACGTCAAAGCAATGGCACGTCAAATGGCTCGGAAGACATGGATGTTGGAGGGAGTGAGTTGGCGCGGTGCACGTCAGGTGCCATAGCACCATTAGCTCCTCCGTTCCTCATTCCGCTGAATTCGCCTTATGCACTAATCTAGGATATTCGGCTAACATCAGTCTACAGGCTCCGCGCCTGAACCAACCGAAGTACTCAGCGCACGGCGCATCATTCATTCAATACCAGTCAGCAAGACACCACTGAAAACAAATCTCGGGGCTACCCCGCGTCGAGGCGGCAGCATGGGACCTAGGCTATCTGCACGAAGAAGCCCATCCCACACACCTGGTCGCGCTGCTACCCACTCCCCAGTACGACGACTCCACTACTCTATCGATGAACCACAACCTAGTGTGGAGCGCAGCCTAAGAAGAGCGCATGATCGCGCGCACGGTCGCGCACATGAAAGACTCTCGGCGACTGGATCTGCAAGGAGGAGGAATGTCTTCGACTTGCCGGAGTCTCCTGTCAAATCATCGCCAGCGCGTCGGCGTGGTAGCCCTTTGCGCAATGTGGTGGAAGCGAATGAAGATGAGGTTATGGTCAATGGAACACACGAAGAAAGCCCGTTGCCACCCATGGGAGACGAAGACATGGGATTTGGACAAGATGAAGAAACACAGCAAATGGAAGAAAGTGTTAAGGAATCTCAAGCACATTCTCAGCCAAAGAAGCGAGGTCGTCCACGGAAGAGTGACACTACCAGCTCGCAGGTTATAGATGTCGATCAATCGATTGCTGCTGAAGAACCAGAGGTGGAAGAGGACGCACCTGCAGCCAAGAAGCGGCGTGGACGACCTCCTAAGAATCATGTGGAGCCAGAGATTATAGAACCAGTCGAGCCCGAAAAGCAACCTACAAAGAGAGGAAGACCCGCGAAAAACGTTATACCAGCCACGCAGTCGCCCGCAAAGTCTCCTGCTAAAAGTCCTGCAAGAAAGCCTGCTTTAGCAAAGAAAGATGCAAACAAACCTACAGGCCGCCCACGAGCTGGTACCCAAGTATCGAACGCAGAGCCTCGAGCGGGCGTCCAGCGCCAACTCCACATTGACGCAAATGACGAGGACGAAGAGAAAATGGGTCGATCCCGCTCCGGACGTTTGGTTGTCAAGCCTCTCAACTACTGGTCTGGAGAACGCAAGGTTTTCGCGAACATCGGCGGCGTCATGCCCGTTGGAGCAGATGCTGACGTCGCTGAAATCGTGCGTGTCGAGGACGCAACCCCTGTCAAACGAGCCTTCAGCCGCCGCTCCGCCTCAGTGCAACCTCCAGCTCGCCAGCGCCGCGGTGGAAGCCGCTTGAAGAATGTCTTTGAGCAAGACGAGGACGACGGCAAGCCGGAGCCGTGGGAGCAAGATGCCAAGAACGGCGTCGTCGCTGGTCCTGTGCGGCTCTGGGACAATGTGGAGGAGAAAACCGTCGACCAGGAAGAACTCGACCAACAGCTGGCTTTTGCAGAGGCGCGAATCAAGCCGCAGGGCACAGACGACAATCCTACCTTCCTCTTTACGAAGACGCTGACAATGTCCTTCTTCGGTAGCGGTATGATTGAGCTGCAGCCGGGCGGCTTCAAGGGGTTGAAGAATTCGAGGAGGTTCCAGTTTGTGTTTTTTGTGCACCAGGGAAGGGTTGCGGTTACGGTCAATGGAACGAGGTTTGTTATTAGCAAAGGTGGCGTATTTCAGGTGCCAAGAGGTAAGTTTATGCTTGATTTGTGCGAGGGGAGGATCGAGAGAGTGGCTTTACTGACGCAAGATACAGGCAATTTTTACAGTATTGCGAACGAGTCGGAACACTCTGCCAAGCTCATGTTTGCTCAGGGCTGCGAGCCGACGATGCAGGTGCAGCAGGGAGCGGCATGAGTCTTGAGTCGACCGTGCAGGACTGGATGCATGCCTGTAGGGTGAGTCTACCAGAGTAGAAGGAAAGAAGTCCTCATGCAGTGTTACGAAGGGCAAAGGGAAATTGGCGTCATGAGCGATGATATACGTGCAAGCGATGATACAAGCGATGATATACCTGGAAAGGCGTTACAGCAGTACGAGCTCGGAAGATTGGAGGAAGGTGAACTGGTTCTGTCTACAGCAGTGGGGATTGTGTCTGCGTCTGCTGCTTTACTTTCGATGCGGAAATATTGAATTGCATCTGACCATTGCTTGTGCTTCGCGTCGACCTCAGCAACTTCTTGTGAACTTGGACGTGATATGTCGTTGCGTGCTACAGGAAAATCAATTCGTACTCTACGTATATGTTGTGTCATGATGGGCTCCGTGATACTGGATATCAGGAAGTGCTAGTGCAGTCCATTGGCTTGCATTGCGGCAGGCACGAGCGAGTGAGCATCCACTTACACACTAGCACGTTTCAACAAAGAATATATTTTATTCAAAAACCATTTCTGTCACATACGACCACAGGAGAATGAACACAGGCCATCCCGTCCGCTCTGGCGTACTTAAGCATTCTACCGGCTGCGTAGTAGTTGGGTGGGTGACCACCAGCGAATTTCAGCTGTTGTATGTCAACTCTTCTTTTTGCTTTTTGACATTTTTTTCATCACTTCTCTCTCGCCTATCAGTCCTGGCTCCTCCACGCTTCTGCCACGATCACACGTACTTCGATATTGCACGTTCCTTTTTGGGCCAGTCTTGGTGTCGCAAGTCACAGTCAGACAGTCACAAAATAAGTTCTTGACACAAAATAGGAGGGAATCATGCATCAAGGCGTGTCAGTTCTATTTATCCTAATCCTCATGGCACACGACTTCATTGACGCGGCACGCATTTTCCGCAGGTCGTCAATATGGCGGCGTTGGCCATGTGTCTAAGCCCTTGCTTTCTCTCCTCCCCTACAAGCCGGTCTTCTTCATGGCCCTTTGCATCACGACCTATCCTCCTCATTTCGCTTCTTCTCATCACCTCCATCGCCTCTTCCAGGTCCTTCCCCGGTCACGTCCTCGTCCCCGGAAATGCCCCCGCCTTACTCAAGACCACCATCGCCCGCTCCCTCGATATATACCCCTTCACCAGCCCCTTGTAGATCATATTCGCGAGCGCACACTCCACTTCGTCTCGATCCACGCTTTCCAGACGTCGTGCCAATGCTGCTACCATTGTTGGCTCGCCCGCAGGCGTTGTTTCTGTCGGCGGCTCCTGCTGTTGTGGTGCCGTAGTTGACCCGCTGCGCACCCGTCCAGCCATACTCAGTCGCATCGCCGCCACAAACTCCCCGATCGGGATCCTGCTCCTCCTCACCTCCGCGCCCTTCTCCCCCTCCATCCCGCCCGCCAGATATACCTTCCTGAACAGATTTCGCACGACTATGTCCCTCGCCCGTTCCAGCGTCAAATAGATGCGCAGACGCACGAAGGCGTCGTAATTTGCGTCAAGGGCGGCGTCGAAACCGTAGAGGTTGGCGGTGCGCAGGGATTGTAGGAGAGGGGTGAAGAGGCGTTGGAGGGTGGGGTGCGGGGCGAGGAGAGCGAGAGAGGGAATGTGATGTGTGGTTAGGAGGCGCGTGGGGATTAGGTAGGTGAGGATGCGGGTGCGATTGGAGGAGGCGGTGGGGAGGCAAAGGGAGAGGGCGTGGGAGAGGTGGTTTTCGGCCTGGGGTGAGAAGGAAGGAATTAGCTGGCTGATGGAGCAGAAGTGATATTGGGGGCTGGACGCTGGGCCAGGAAGTACCTTAGCATAGTCCTCTTCGAGGAAGTGGATGATTCCAACGTAGTATTCGAATGTTACTATATGTGCTTTTGGAAACTTGTCCAATGTTGGCATATCTCCTGCCACGCTTTGCAGTGATCGCAAGATGTTCTTGGACAAGCTGATGGAGTTCAACTGCGAGTGCCGGTTTGATTAGCTCTATCACCATACTGTGAATCATGTGCTTACCTTGAAGTATGTCTTAAACAACAGTCCAGCGATATAGTAAAGCCCCCATTTTCTCGACTCCTCCATGGGTGCCCTGACATCTCATCAGCCTCACCTCTCCCAATCTATTCACACTGCCAAACCCCACTTACCTATCACTGATACACAATGCAAAAATCCTATTAATCTGCCTCGCCGCATCCTCCAGTTTCCCATTCTGCTCCAGCGACTCAACCACATCATCCTGAAACCCCGCGCTGAAACTCACACTCCCTTTCGTTTTCTCCGCAGCCGCATCCGCCTTGATTGCGAAATTGCGCAAACATCGCCCAGACACATACAGCAGCGGCAGCGTCCAAACGGGAAACGCCGACGTCTGAAAGCCGCGGATCACGGCATTCACAAACTCTTTCCATGCTTCGTAGATGCGGTCCCAGGGGATGTGGGCTTCTGCCGGGATTGCTACAACACCGCCATGCTTTGCATACGGTTCGGTGGCGAGGTAAACCTGGCCGAACTTCCAGTAAGCCGAGAAGACTTCCTGCCAAGAGCGGGCTTCGGCTTTGGTGAGGTCGAGGGAGGAGCTGTACAGGAGTTTGGAGCGGAGATCGTTGTCGAGCCTGTTGGGAGCGGAGCTGCGGGCGTAGGCATAGATGGAGGAGTGTGGGATGGTGGGATCCAGGGCGTGAGCGATGGCGTGGCCGTTGTTGGCAGAGTAGCTGATTACGAACGTGGTAATGAGGGCGTCCATTGTGGTGAACGGTGTCGCTGGGAGACTTTTCTGCGGGGCGAGTGTTGCACGAAGCACTGGTCTACGCACGTTCAAATGCACATGATCCAGCACTATTTGACGCAAAGTTCCTCTACAGTCACGACGTGCGGGTATCACTTGGTGTCCTGTTTGCAGGAGTATGGGTAGTGGTGGTTGAAGATGCTCAAAGAGGCATTCTGTATTTCGCTACACGTGACTTCCTTCGTAGTAAACAGTGAACATCATTTCGCTTTTCCCAAGTTCTTTCCTGCCGTTGAGCTTCTCTATGTACAAGTAGCTTCTCTTTCCCAGGTTTATTGTATCATAGCATCATCATCTCATCGTGCGTAAGATCTTCTTCGAGATCTTCCACCTTATCTGTTCCTGCTGATTCATCACCAACATCAGCCATCTCTATATCCTGTTCCGTTGATGCTGATGCTGATGCTGATTCCTGTGTAGCCTCCGCCAGCTGAGAAGCCTCAGGTTCATGTATATCCTCCTTCTTTTCATCCTCGGCTTGGGGTGTTCTCCCCACAGCCGCTTGTATATCAAGCACCTGACCTGGTCGGACTCCATTCTCTTGCGAACCTATATCCTCCGCACCAATGCCGCTTGGTCCCCTTGCGCCAGATGCTCCATTCTCCTCGTCCACCTTTTCGCCCCCTCCATTGACTGCATGCGCCTCGTCGGTGGCATCAGCAGCATTCTGTGCCTCAGCTGTCACAGCCGTCGCGACAACATGATCTCGATTCGCGGAAGAGCCAACTGGTGCTGGTGGACTACTAGCTTCCTGTTCTTGCCGCAGTAATTCCCCTTGTGTGATACCACCAATCTCTCTCAGATGCTCCTCCATTGTCATTTCGACATCTTCATCACCGATCGCGTCGACCCCGTTAACCTCGTTACTCCCATTTGTGGTGTGCTCGACCTCTGTTCCTGTCGAAGCTGAGCGTGATCGTCCTACGCCATTGACTAGCCACGGTATTGGTGTGAGTAGCGCACCACCTAGACTATCGTCGGAGAAGTCAGAATTAAGGGGTGTATGGTTGGTACCATTCACCATTTGCACGACCGCTGCCGGGCGTGAAGGTGCACTATTGCACGAAGATACGGAAACCACCCGATCTAGCGCGTTCAGATATGTATTTAGACGGCGATAATGCTCTTTCGGCCGCAGCACGAGCTCTGCTAGCCGTTGTATTGTATGTGGTGGTTGTGTTGGAAAGCTTGTGGTGAGCGTGGTCTTGACGTGCGTAAGGATGGAGAGAAGAGGCGGAGGGAGTGTACCAGATGGTAACGCGAGCGCATCCTCGGTCACGCCGTTCGTAGGATGTGGTGGTGGTGGTGTTGTAGGCTGCACGGCTTGTGGAGGTGAACTCGGTGGCGCGTCTTGTGTGTCACTGATGTCTTGTGGCCGCGATGCTATCGAGCTAGGAAGTGTTTGCTCGGTCGACTTCGGTGGTGTGGAAGGAGGCGTTCGGTGGATCGTTGCGACACGTATCGTCGGTATGACGAAGTCATTGTGAGCATTCTGAAAGTTCACGTTTAGTGCGTGTTGACGGTGGAGGTTTCGTCTCAAACATACGTGATCTAGGCGTTCTAAGACGGTCTCCAACACTCGAGGCCATTCAGATCTGGATGGCGAAGTCAGTATTTTGATTCGTCAGGCCTCAGCACGGAACATTGACTCACGAGTCGAAAGTGCCATCTGTCGCAGCTTGTTCCAGAAGCGCTTCGCCTGAAAGATATGTGATTAGCCATCGGAGACTTCTCACTTAGTGCAAGGGCGGTGTAGCCGCGCACTTACTTGGGGTCATCGTTGGCCAACGCCAGGAACGAGTCTCATTGCCGTCTTGCGGATGAGGTATCGCAAAGTGTTTTCGAAGAATAGAGGATGTGTCAAAGCATGCACGTCATAAGTCTGGAGACGGCTGAAACCATCACGTGCCCGTGGAACAAAAGATTTTAAGTTAAGACGCAGGGCAGGGCAAGCTCCGACGGAAATCTAGGCCTCTTTTGCCGAAACACACTTCATACACGGGAGCGCGAGTCGTGCGTAGCGAATGGTCAGGTATACAAGAGTTTTTCATAATGCTCAGAATCTATTCCATATGGCCTGTGGTATGCGATCGATCCGGACATGCCATCCTAAACCTCTCAGATCTCGTTCATATATGCCCAACCCAGCCCATTCCTCATCATATCGTAAAGTTCATCCGCCTAGTCAATAATCAGCCGTTCGGGCATCGGCACCGCATGGTGCAGCGTCTGCAGCTCCGCATCGCCTCCAGTGGGCGACCTCTTTCTTGTTAGTCTGTCGCGCAGTCCTTGGTTGAAGTTGCGTGTGCATGTTATTGCAATAGTCACCGTAATGATGAGTAGGCATATTGTAAGCACAGCGAAAGTGGTCAATGACCGTCGTGCGGGTATGTAATCTCCCACCCTGTCTGCAGGTCCGAACCACATGCGGAATAGCTTGACGAAGAAGTAGGCGAGGGCGAGCAGATAGAGGAACTGGTGTGAAGATCAGCCTTGGAGGACTCACAGTGTTGTTCTGCGATCGACTTACGATAGTAGTAACCATTCCCCACAAGCTCTCCCTTCTGACCCAGAATAGCGCGAGGGCAAAGATGACGACGGTGATGGGGAGAGCAGCGATGGTGAGGTAGAATTCAAGATCTCCTGTCTCCTGAACGACCACTAAGAAAAGGACGGTGAATGCCACGAAGAAGAAGAAATCGAACTTGAGCAGGGAGAGGTAGACCTGTAGAGATGATTAGCTTAGTCACCTCATATGGTTTTGTACTGGAAATACTGAGAACTTACTTCGTAGAATCTGAACGCTTTCCTGATGCCAACACTTGGTCCGTATCTGTCGAAGACACTCCACGCAAACTCTTTGTATAGGTAGTACGCACTCAACCCCATCAAAACACTCCCAAGCCCAAGAACCGCAGGCATCGCGATGATGAATGGATGTACTTGATCACTGAATGTCGATTGTAATGCTGGTCCTTGCCCTGCAGGCGGTACTATCCGGGTGTCCAGTGCCTTTACAACATCCGACAATTGCAGAAACTGCACGGCCGCCTCGATCAACAGTCCCACATTATACAGACACAGTCCAATAATCTGGATAGTATTCTTCAGCCGTAGCGCATCCACCACCAGCCCAAGTTCATAGAGGAACCCGAAAATAAACAAAGCTAGGTATGACGGCAGCGTCGCGGCATACGGTTTCGACTGCTGCTGATTCCGTGCCCAACTCGCCAGATCTTCCTGAAAGCGCGCAAACACATATCCCTCTATCGCGAGACCAATTGCCGCTTGCACGATAACAACGACAAGGAAGACCCACGCCCAGCGCGAGTAGCCACCGCGCGACGTGGGATTGGAGGAAGTGCTTGCGCCGAAGTTCATGGTGTTCATTGTGTTTGTGCGGCTGGGAAAGAATTGGCCGCGCTCGTCGCGGGGGTTGGGCGACGGCAAGGAGGAGGCTTGGGAGGCGTAGCCGGAGAGGTAGGAGGGTTTGGCGGCGTAAGGGTCGTCGATGTCGATTGGGGAGTCGGGGCGGTAGATCGTGCCGGGGGTGCGGGATTGGTAGGCGGTATTTGGTGGCTGGAGGGACATGACACCGTGGGCTGTCATTGGGGTCGTAGCACGCGGGCAGGATGCGCGCGGTATGAATATATGTCACAGATCCAGATGCGACTGTTCGAGGTCCGAAGTCGGTGTGCGCTATGAGCTGTGGATGATGTGGAAGGTGTCACGCCAGAGGGCGGTTTTCAGAGTCTAGGCTCGAGTGAATATAAGTTCTTGACGTCTTGCTTGGAGCACAATATCGACTTGGGCTACAGATATGTCGAGTCTTCGTGGTCAGTGCAGGCCTGTTATCTCCCTTTCCGGTGAGGCTGTGTGCTGTTTCGGAGATGTCGCGTCACGCAGGAATGCTGGTGGCTATGGGCACGTAGCGAGGTAGCGACAGTAAGGGTAAAGGCAGTGGCTGGCGCGATGGTCTTATGGATGTTCTGTATTCGGAGATTGTAGAGAATAAAGGCAAGGCAGTGCTCTTGTGCTTGGCGGAAAAAGAGGAGGAGTGCATGAGGTTCGGTCGGGATCAGCGTACCAGAGTTGACGTGGTGGTCTATCACTATGTCACGATTACATGTACATCTCCAGTATGTACAGTACTACACTATAGAACACAAGTCTGAACGGAATCCTGACGGCACTTTCCCCAGAAGACTTTCAGCCTCCCATCCTGTCCGGAACAGTTGAAACAGCTACTTGCAGATCTGTGCATATTACTTCCAGAGTCCGTCGAATAGGTAGTAAATCTAAGGATCGAGGATACTACTCGAGTACAATGAGGCCTATGCACTCTCCTAGGTTGACGTACTACTGTCGTGACCGCTACGGTATCCACATCCACGTCTCCAAACAGTAGGCATGCTATTGCCAGCCCGGATTGAGCCCTTGTGTTGTGCTTCTGTTCAACAACCTGTTCAACCTCCTGATCTCTGTCCACCTACTCAGACTCCCAAGTTCCAGCCAGTTCATACGCCTCGATTTACCACTTGGGTTCCCGATGATGACGGCCCTCCACGAGCCCTCACTCACGGCACTTCCAGTACTTGCTTTTCTCTGACTATCAGTTGTCGAACCGAAGTACTGTCCAAAGAGCTCATTCGGTATGACTTGGACTGTCTTGTAGCGGACGAGGGCGCACGTGAGCAGTATAGTGAGACCAAGTAGAATCCCAGCAGTGATGGCGGTGGCCTTTTGTGCACCGACGGCCCTTGTGACTGCACCTCCGATCCCTGTAGCTGCAGCGGCGAGCAAGTACGCCAGGCCTTGGGTCACGAACAGGCCTGCACTGACTCTCGGGAAACTCGAATATGTCGTTCTTTTGGCCACAATACTTGGGGCAAGACTTTGCAGTCTGTGACGGCTGTTGGCGCCAGGCTGTAGGTCGCAAATGTCGAAAGTCTCCATTATGATGCCATTACTTTCGGCAATCGCCAGATTCGAGATGTAGCCTATGAATGCGGCGAAGATGATGGGTGCCATGAACTGCACCGACTTGCCCTTGGACGACAATGTATATGCCACGCCAGCGATTGGCAACGCTGTCATGAAAAGGGCTCTTCGGAAAAAGTGTGAAGTCCACGCAAAGCGCGGCTGGATCGTCATACTATCTGTTCGTGGGCCACGAGTCCGAGAGCCGCTGAATATGTTTGCCTTTGAACATGGTACTGCCAGCAGTGCTCCAATAGCAATACCAAACACACCTAGGCCAACATACTCTGGTCTAAATCGATAATTGGCAGAGAGAAGGTTTCCAAGCAGTACAATGATGAGGACCACCTCGGCATAGATCCAAGCCAGGTACAGAGCCATGACCAGAAAACCACTTTGTGCGAGCATACGCATCGAAAGATATATGCCGGCAAAGACTTCTTCCCACCACCATTTTGGACCATCTCCGTAGACATGCATCTTGATCTCTCCTCGTGCGACCCTCCTCGAGACTGTATCATTTGGTAGTTCCACTTCTTGCATGATGCGGCGATGCTGGCTCCGTCGTGTCTCAGGAGTTATGACTGTCAAAAGGGACATCAGCGCGATTAGAACCACACAAAGGTAGAAACCCCAGGCAATGTCCAGACCACTGATGACTTCAGCACCAATCAGAAAACCGATCGCAAGAGATCCGATCCAGCACCACGACCAGAAGCCGAGCCAAAGACCCATTCCACCACCATGCCGTCGAATGTCATCTGTCATGACGAGCTCGCCGTGAGGATTATCACTTTGCAAAGACGCGCCGAACAAATCAAGTAGTGTTGAGATGAGGTTGATATGAACAAAGCCAAGTGCAACCCCAGTCAAGGCTCTAGATAAGAGCAGGCCAGCAATGTAGTCAGAGTAATTTGTACCACGTTGCGTCCCGACAATAACCGCTTGGGGAATCTGCAAGGGTAGTGCAATGGCCAGACCAGTAAGTGTATAAGGTCTCCGGCCATGAAGAAGTGGCAGTGGCCAGAAGATCAAAACAACGAGACCGATAGCAAGGTACAGCACTACATTTCCAAGTATGACACGATGATGTCGATCAGCCAGAGCGTACTGGATAGCCGGCACTTCTCCTGCGTAGACACCGATGAGAATGCCAATGAGTGCTGTATTGAGGCAGACAATGCAAGCTGTCCATCGCTTCCGCCACAGTCCCCAGTTTCGAGCAATAGGTTGCGGTTTGTAACCCCAGTGGAAAGATTCGCCGTCCTTTAGCACTATATGATTTCGACCTTTCAGTGCATCTACATATGTCGTGAAGTCTTTCTGGTCAAACTTGTCCGCGCCCCAATTATGTCCGCTTGTGTCAGGAACTTCAGCTTCCATTGCATGCAATGGAGGCGCTGTCGTCGGTCCCTGGCCGGGACTTGCTGGCGAAGGGGTACCGCCTGCACCAGATATACCACGTGTAGCCAGGGTCGACTTTCGAGCAGCCAAGGAGCTTTTCCGTGGTGGGACTACTGGATCACCAATGGCTGAAGATGGATGGTCTGACGGAGATGCAATACCTCTACTGACCAGGTTCACGTGCTCCCGATTCGCCGCTCGGGTAGCAGCTGGTGGTTCAGGCAGCTGTTCACTCCTTAGTGATGTGACGGGCACTCTTCCCGATGGCTGACCCTCTCCGTGGTAAGCCCAATCATGTGCAGTCGATTCGTGCTCCATGGTGTTCTCCTGGCTGACTGTCTCCGAGCCAAGACGATGATGCGGCCACTCTTCATCCCAAACGGTCCGTACATTAGGTTGCGTCAAAGATGCTGGTACAGGGACATTACGTGCTGACTTCGCAGAAGTTGTACCAGGTGTCACTGATCGTCCTGGTCCGACAGTCGATTGTTGGCGATGGACAAAGTCAAGGTAGCTCATGGGCGGTACAGCGTCAATGTCATAGGACCAGGAGCTCGAGCTGCCCATTTCTGAGGAGTTCGGACGACCACTTTGCATTGCAACCTCGTGCCTGTCTTGCACCGCTGAGACTTTCTTCATAGCACGACTTGCCTCATTGACTATGCCAGGCACCTCTTCGGGATGGTCATGATTCGCAGCATGTTTAGCCAATTGTAAGGCTTCTTGCATGAGGTTTTCCAATCCTTCTACGGCATTCCGAAGAGAATCCGTAGTAGTAGCATGATTGCTTGCAGATACCGCAGTAATGTCCTGGTGCGGGTCCTCCTTGTTCAAAGGTGGCAACTCTTTCCACGATCGAGCGGAGATAGGCTGGACGGACATTGCACGTTCTCTGGACTCTTCGGCATCGCCATTGGTGCGCCGAATCTTGTTGGTATTAATGGGCTGTACAGAGAAGGACACCTTTCGATCCTTGGCCTCGACTGGTGATACTGGCAGAGCTGCTGTTTTAGGTGATGGGCTTCGCCTGTATTCTGCTCCGGCGTGTGTGATTGTCATAGTGCTTGATGTTGTACTGAGGACAGGTGCTGCAACAGGACGACGTGGCTGAGGTGACACTAGCGGTGGAGGTGTGCGTAGGGTACTTGCCGCTGAACCGCTCGAGTCGCTCAAGCTCCTGGCACGAGCCTTTATCAAGGGCTCGACGTCGGAGGCGAAGGTAGAGTCGCTGACGTGAAGTTGACGAGCCAAGGTGACTAACGGAATGGCAGGTTTACTTTGCACAGACTTGTAGATAGGTGCCTCCATCGCTCGGGCTGCTATCTGCTGAGCTGTAGTAGGTGATAATTGACGGCTCCCAGATCTGGTCGGGACATCAGGCTTCGACGGCGGAACGACCCCAATACTGGTAAAGCTGACGTTTCTTTGGTCAACAGGCATCGGTACTGGCGACATTGTAGCATCAGCCCCAACGTGAACACTGGTACTCCCTCGTAATGGCTCGGGAAGAAGTGCCTCATCATCAACAAAGGAGCCAGGTAGCTTTGGAACGCTGGGATGGCGTCCTTGATTGCCATCAAGCCACGGAAGGCGTGTTTGTCGTCGGCGTGGCTGGACATCAGGAGCACTCATAACCTTCCCGGGGTGAGACTCCTTGAGAGGAGGCAGTGCTGTTCCGCTGCCTTCGTTCTTGCGCAGCCGTGCCCTACCCGAAGGAGTTGGAATATGATAGGAATTGCTGGGCGTGTTTGGTACTGCTCGCGAAGTAGCTACAGGTGCTCCGTCGTAGCTGGTGGTATGGCTCAACTCAAGAGGAGGAGTCCTCGTATCAGTGCTGGCAAGAGCCTCGCTCTGCGGCGTTGCTCTTGTCGTCGCTTCAGCTTCGTGCTCGAGTGGGAGATTGAAGGTGACGTTCTTTCGTGGACCGCCTAGCCGCTGTCAGAGAAATCTCCACATATCGAGCATGACAGCCTACCTTTTCGAGACCGAATACTCGACATAGGTGACCGCGAGACGACTGCAGTTGTGAATGTTTCGTAACAAATTCGAGCGACAAGGACCCAGCCCAGAAGCTAGAGAAGACGATAAAGTCAGGCGATTTTGAGGACAGATGAGGAGGCGAAGATAAAAATAGGTGCAAACGAAAGTGATCAATCGTGACACCAGCTAATGATGACAATGCCGTGGATGTCGCAGTTGGAATCGATGGCGATGAGAAGCTCCTGTTACAAGTTCGAAAGCATTCACATGCGGCTGCCAAAGCTTTTCAGGATGTCATACAGCAGGCGCGATCGAGTCATTACGAACTCAGGTGAAGATCTGCGCGTATCTGAATTTGCCAGTCGGCTGACGAACAAGATAAGGAAGATTGATATGGTCTACCTAGAACTGACTATCTACCTCGAGTGCTGTAGATTTTTGACTCAATTAATTAGTAGTATCCTCCTTGAAATACAGCGAAGAGGCGGACAGACCTAAAAGAAAAAAAAGATGAAGCGTCGTCCTCGTCTGAATAATCGGAATCGAATTGTACCAGTCACATCAGCACGAGTGCAAGATGGACTAGCACGCTGCGTATTGCACTGAAGTGTCATGCCGCAGCACACACAATCTTCGCACCGGCTCCCATAGGAATGCAGCCACGCATTGCCACTTCTTCCCTGTTGCCAGGTATACAAGAGCTGCGGACTGATCCTGGATTTTCTGATGCCAAGTGCAGACGTGAGTGTCACGCCAGGCCCTCGCAGGCAGCAGTCAGAGCTCAAATGAGAGACAAGTGGATCTTGCCCGAGATGACCATAAAGTGAAGATTACTCCGAATTTCTCATTTGCATGATGTAGACGCTCAGCAAGAAGCTGAGTGACTTGTTCGTAAGCAAAGAAACGCAGCATAGGACAAGGACGACGCTTGGGAGAGAAAAGAAGAAGAGGCGTAAAGTGAAGTAAACAGAAATAAAGAGTGTGGTCCACGTATTTCTCAATCGAGCATCGCGTGATACAACCAACAACGGTTTCGTACTGGACCCTTTGCGCACAAAGATTGACCTTTTCGACTACGAGAACATCGAAGACATCACGACAAACTAACTTACCGCAGGATCATACATATCTTCTACAGTAAGCAAGCTCTTGCGATAGCCATTTCATGACCTGCTAACATGTCTCAGATGGGTGAGTCTATTCTTCTTGGCAACCTCAGTGCAGCTGGATCTTTTGGACGAACATACTGCGAAGCCCTCTCCGCGACAAGTGCGCATAAAGGCCAATCGTGTACATGCCGAGGAAGTATTGTCTCACTGCAGGAAAAGGTTGGAAGGTGCAAGGAGAGGAAGGTGGCACGATGGTTCTGGCAAGATGATATTGAGGGCAGAATTTAGGCTCCAGGGTTTTGACCAAAAAGACTGCAGTAGAGGCTGGACGATCATCATCTAAAGCGATCTGTTTGATGAGGAGCGCAATGTGACAATGAGCGGGAGAAAATCAAGAGAAAGCCACAAGATCAAATCTAACAAGAATCATATCTGCAGGTCGTCTACAAGAATACCAGGTCATTGGCCGCCATCTCCCAAGCGATGCCAACCCGGCACCAAAGCTCTATCGCATGCGCATATTTGCACCCAACACTGTTGTCGCAAAGTCGCGTTTCTGGTACTTCATTGCCAAGCTCCGTAAGATCAAGAAGGCCAATGGCGAGATTGTCTCCCTCAATGTGGTATGTGCCAGCTAGGCATCCTTGCCAACAGTAAGCCTCTTCAGGCCTCTGCTGATTCTGGTTTTACAGATCTCCGAGAAGAGACCTCAAAAGGTCAAGAACTTTGGCATCTGGATCCGATACGACTCTCGTTCAGGTACTCACAACATGTACAAAGAGTACCGCGAGATGTCCAGGACAGAGGCTGTCGACTCTCTCTACCAAGACATGGCTGCCCGCCACCGTTCTCGCTTCCGGTCGATCCATGTATGTAGTCCGATATCGAGTGGCTGGCTATATCTATATGCTTACTGTTTCACCAGATCCTCAAGGTTGTTGAGATTGAGAAGCCCTCTGACGTCAAGCGCCCCTACCTCCAGCAACTGCTCAAGAAAGGCATCAGCTTCCCTCTTCCTCACCGTGTTCCTAAGGCATCTGCCAAGAAGATCTTCGCTGCTCACAGGCCGTCGACCTTCGCGTAGAGGAGTTTGTGGCAGAGGCATGGTGAATAGCTGGACACGGACGAATATGGAAGGGGTTCTGATGGGAAGTCAATGGATGAGGAGAGACTATCAGGCATGAGATGGACCATCAGGCTTATGATTCATTCTGATGGTAGAAAGGCGTATCATGAACTACCCAGGCCCAAAAAGGAGACCAAGCAATTCTATGTCACTTTTAAGCAATCAAATTCGCATGGCTTTCCAGTGTCGCAAGATTTCATCTCTGCGCAATCAAGCATAATACGCTAGTCCATGTTGCTGTGCAGTTGAAATGTTGGTAAGGTGACCCTGTTTCAGATGACGCCCACTTGCATCATCACGTCGCGTGGCCAGGAGAGGATCGTATATGGAAATATTATGACAATACTGTATATACTGTATACCACAGTCCATACTTTAGCTGAAACATACCATACCTCTGTCCTTCCTGTTCCTACCACCCTCCCGCCATGGGGAACTGATGGACAGTACTGTATAACACCAAACGACCGTCTCTTCATTGTTTGTGACCTGCCACGCGAGAGAGGGTCTTTCCAAAAGTGTGGAGTAATCGAGTCGTCTCAAAAGACCATTTCATTTTGATCAACATTCATAGTACGGTTCACTTCTTGCTTCTATCCATATCTTGCTGCATGTGTTGCTTTCCCTTCTCCTTTCCTCCACTAACATAATATGGACAACGTCAGTCAGAAACGACCAGGTGTCGACAGGAACAGCACGGCACCTGCCATTGCCATGAACGGGCACTTTGCAACCAGTGATGCGAGTTCGAAAGAGCACTACGAGCATGGTGTACAGATCATAGATGGCGACAAGAACTTCAAGTAAGCGCTCTCCATGTATATCATAATGCTTGTGTGCTAATACAATGCTGCACCAGCTCGAACATCTCAATATACCTAGGCCTGGAGAAGGTCACACCTGTAGGCTTCAACTACCACCTCATCTCAGTCTTCGGCTCCCAGTCAACCGGAAAGTCGACCTTGCTGAACCACCTCTTTGGCACCGAATTTGGAGTAATGGCAGAGCAGGAACGAAGGCAGACAACAAAAGGAATATGGTTATCGAAGAACAAGCGGGAACATGTAGATGGAAGCGGTCACAACATGGCAGACAACATCTTGGTTATGGATGTCGAGGGTACGGATGGACGCGAACGAGGGGAGGACCAGGACTTTGAAAGAAAAAGTGCACTCTTTGCGCTCGCGACCAGCGAGGTACTCATTGTGAACATCTGGGAGCACCAGGTCGGGCTTTATCAAGGAGCGAACATGGGACTATTGAAAACAGTGTTCGAGGTCAACCTCCAGCTGTTTCTCAAAGACAGCAAGTAAGCTGAAGCCTGGCCACATGCTTACTAGTAAGCTAACGTCCTCAAGATCTGTACCACGATCGCTACTCTACTTTGTCATCCGAGACCACATCGGCAACACACCTCTATCGAATCTTCGGAACACATTACTACAAGATCTGGGGCGCATATGGTCGTCACTGTCCAAGCCACCAGGACTGGAAGAGTCCAAGATTCAGGATTACTTCGACTTTGCGTTCGTGGCACTACCACACAAGATCCTGCAGCCGGAGAAGTTCGTGTCCGAGGTTCAGAAGCTAGGTACACGATTTCGGGAAGGCTACAAGGACTCAAGAGGAAACGCACTGCAGCTAGATGAAGATGATAGCGGTATCTTTCTGCCGGAATACCACAGACGAATCCCCGCTGACGGATTCTCACATTATGCGTCTGGTGTCTGGGATCAGATTGTCAGCAACAAGGATCTAGATCTTCCCACCCAACAAGAACTGCTTGCGCAATTCCGTTGTGACGAGATTGCACGTGAGGTACTGGTCACATTCGACGAGACAATTGTACCGCTAGAGACTCGACAAGCCAATGCCGAAAAGGCTGGGAAGCCAAAGGTTTTGCCTGAGTTGGGGTTGGCACTGAAGACATCACGAACTCAAGTGCTAAAAGACTTCGAGACTGAAGCAAGTAGGTACCACAAGGGAGTATATGCGCGGAAACGTGAAGAGCTACTCGAGAAAGTGGATGGCAGACTGAAGGCTCTCTTTGTCGGTCAACTATCAGGAGCACATAAAGCTGGGGTAACCCACTTCACCGATGCAGTGACCGAGACTGTAAGATTTGGCCAGAAGAAGGGCAACTATGACTTTGCAGAGATTGTAGAGACAGAGAAGAACGCAGCACTTGGCAAGTTCGACGACGAGGCTCGAGGTGTACTAGTGCAGAATGCACCGTGGAGCAATTACACAAACCAGCTGGATCTATTCACACAGGATCTTGATGTTGTGAGTGCTAAATTACGACAGGAGGAAATGAGACGACTAGCATCACGAATTGAGCGTTGGGTTAAGACACGGCTTGCAGAAGGTATCAGTCTCGAGTTCAACAGTATAGGTACTGGTCGTGGAGGTTCTGGCGCACCCGGAGATGCACAAAAGCCAGCCTCGGAGAAAGACTTGTGGGACAGAGTATGGAAAGGATTTACAGATACAGTAGAGCATGCGCAAGGTCGCTTCACGGAGAGAGCGCGAGGTTTCGATGCGACACCTGATGAGGTAGAGGTTGGCTTGTGGCGTCTCCTGAGGAAGTCCTGGGCAGCACTACGAGCGAAGATTGAGGAGGAAGTCATGGAGGGCAACATCATGCTCAAGCTGCGAGAGAAGTACGTTGGAATTGTCCCAGTGCCGCACATCAATTTACTGATTCCAATTCTCAGCTTCGAAGACAAGTTCCGCTACGATGCAGAAGGTGTCCCACGTATATGGCGCCCCAACGACGATATTGAAGGCATATACACCGCAGCCCGATCCTCCACCCTCTCCCTTGTTCCCCTCCTAGCTCACTTCGTCCTCTCCGAAACCTCATCACCACCGCCCCTCGAAGCCTGGCTCGGCCATGCACCCTCCTCCCTCTCCTCCGCCGATAGCGAAGACATCCCTCCCATCGGCGGGCTCGACGACGACGAAGGCCGAACCCTCGTTGAAGAAATGACCATCATCCCAGCCGCCAAAGCCACAGACATCACGGCCCGTTTCAAGAAAACTGCAGACGGCATCTACGTCGAAGCGAAACGCAGCGCCATTGGCGGCGTCACCCAGGTGCCACTTTACTTCTACGGCTTGCTGCTCGCACTCGGCTGGAACGAAATCGTGGCGGTGCTGAGGAATCCGCTGTATTTCATCCTGCTGGCCCTGCTCGGCGGCGTCGGATATGTTACGTATAACCTGAACCTGTGGGGGCCTATGATCAGGATGGCGGATGCGGCAACGAAGCAGGCCGTGGATATTGGGAAGGAGAGGTTGAGGGAATTCTTGGAGGAGCAGGAGAGGACGGGAAGTACGGCGGGGGCGGCGAAAAAGGCGTTGTCGGGGCCGCATAAGGGTGGTGAGGAGATTGAGTTGGATGAGCTCAAGCCGACGAGAAGTGGAGGATCGGAGGCGAGGGAAAAGGTTGAGCTTGACGATATCTGATGTGGGCGGGGAATAGTCCTGGTTGACTATGTAAAGTATTCCAAATCAGTATCACGATCAACGATACTCGATACATGCTCATCGCTTACGACCATATTGTGCTGTCCTGCCTGTGCTTGACGACAAGTCGAAAGAGCACCATTGTAAGACGTGGAGACCTGGATGAAGAGGAGGAGCAGTAGAACTAGGAATCTCACGGACGCGGCAGCAACAGCAGCAGCAGCTAGAGCCTAGATGAGCAGGGTATTGATGAGCCTGTCTAGCTCAAATAGCGTAGTTGACCTCTATGAGTAGAGTCGAGCAATCCGCGTGGGCTTTTTGAGACGGCATATTTGCTGTGCTAACCACAGTGCCTACAGTTGAGAGCCTTCGAAAGTGGGAACAGAAGAAGCTTTGATTGCATACCGACATGTTACACAGTACAATGCCCCGCGAAAGACAGAGCGTTGCCAGCCCTTACTACGCCAGGCATCCTAGTCAAGCGTCCCATAGGCGCCGTCCTCGATGCCCTCTGCCTCATCGTCCTCCCTATCCTCCTCCGTCTCTGCATCATCATCATCATCCTCCACATTCGGCACGAATCGAAAATCGACAAACGTGACATGCCCACCCTCTAACTGCACCATAAACTGCAAACTCAGCACACCCTGCGCATCCGTCCTAATGCTGACCTTTTCCGCCACAGCCATTGCCTTGGCCGTCGCGCGAACTACGCTGAATTTGTACGTGTTAACGACGCGCCGACCGGCGACTTGGAATGTCTCGAGGAGCTGCAAACCTGGCGCACCGTCCTTGCCGCTGGAGGTTGTAGTGGAGTCCTTGTTGAAGTCCACGGTGGCAGAGCCGAGGGGCCCAATAGCGGAGAGGGAGAAGTAGGGTGCCTTAGGCGAGGAAACGATGGTGAGGTGATCTGGGGAGGTTGTTGCGAGTTCGGCAATGGCGTCGTAGAGGAGGGAGGCGCGCATGATGACCTTCTGTGTGAGCGTGTTACGATCGAAGGGAATTTCAAGGTCGTCTGTGTCGGTGGCGGGGCCGTTGCCCATTATGGTTTCAGGCTCGTAGGTCGTGAGATTGCAAGTTGTGGTCACGTTGCTTTCTTCGAGGGTGATGCAAAGGTCTGAGCCGGGTCCATTGTAGCTGAGGCGGCAGAGGCCGGTCATGCCTAGCGTGCGAGTGTCGAATGCAGTGGAAGACATGCCGATCGAGCGGGAACTGTTGATGCCACTGGAGTAGGCGTTGTCTGTGCGGGACGACCAGCGCTCTTTGTTTTCTGCAAATCCGAAGATTTGGAGTGTCTCGAGAAGGGCGATCAGGGAAATAGCAAAGGGTGGTGATTGTGGTTCTTCGTCTTGAGACAGCTGGAGCAGGGATTGTGATTGGACTGGATCGAAACGATATGACGTGAAGAGCTGCTTGTCTAGTACAACAGTCCCTGTCCAGTGTCAAATGGTGCCACGGGAGACGACTGTCACGACGAACCTTGCATGTTTCTTGACTCTTCCATCGTGAAACGTAGTCCATTTTCGGATATCTGGACGAGCGCGCGCGAAGCAAAGCCGACACAACGGAGAAGAAGGAATAGATCTCGAGCAGTACTTGAAATCGCGATGAGCTGTGGCATTGTGGTGAATGAGAATTGCTGGATTCGATGGGGTATCTTGATGAATGAAATATATGACAATAGGTATGTTGTCTAAACACTTTTATACGTAGACGCCAACTGCACAGATCATGTACACAGCGCCAAACCTGAATCATATGTTAATGTCAGGCATACCGGAAGAGGTCGAGCCACTCACCCGAATGCCACGGAGGCAGGAAGACCGAGAAGGGCGAGATTGACGGGAGACCGGTCTTGGACGAATTAGTTGCGTGGGTTGATAAGAGGTCATTTCGAAACATACTGAGCGCAAAAACGCCACTGAGTAGAAGACCTACAACGAATGTCAGTACATGTAAATGGACAAGCAGTGACGCGATGGCTCACCAATGGAAAGCAGGGATGAAGCCACCAAGAACTGAGAATCTTTCGAGATGATTGGGGAGTAAGGACTCGAAGCAGAAGCCTCCCAAACGTCGAGCAACGAAGAAGACATGCCAAGTCGTAGGTGTAGGTCGTAAGATCGATGATTGGAGGGTTAGGTGAAACAGAAGCGCCTTACTCGACAAGACCAATGTGAAACTGAGTTGACCACCTCTCCAAGACCCCAGCACATAGCGACCGTTTCAGCCCTATGTCGACTGTATTACCCCGGACTAACGACTCCGACAACCTAAAGTCATCGCGACGGTACTCACCTCATCTTCCAGGCCCCGTCGCAAGCTCAACGATGCCGAGCGCCGATCATGGTATGTCGTGCATAGTTTGAGCAAGAGCAGTAATAATTGACATTCTCCAGCGTCAACAAAGCGTAAAGCCGATGCGCCGCCAGGTTCCGAAAGTCCTACAAAGCGGTTGAAACAGTCACAAACACCTATGGAGCTGGACGAAGCAACAAGTATACAGAAGAAGCTAAACATCGTACCGTTTCCGGAGAAGGTGCGCATTCGCTCTTTGTTCTACCTCAACCATCACTAAGCAAAAATAGCCTGCTGTGATAGAAGAGCGAAACCATGATATCGAGTTCAGAGTGGTCAACAATGACGGGGAGCCAAACAGCTCAATCATACTCACCGGACTCAAATGCATATTCCAGAAACAACTGCCAAAGATGCCCAAAGACTATATTGCCCGCCTGGTCTACGATCGAACACATGTGTCCCTTGCTATAGTCAAACAGCCACTGGAGGTCCTTGGAGGTATCACATATAAACCATTCAAAGGCAGAACGTTCGCAGAGATTGTGTTCTGTGCCATCTCATCTGAGCAACAAGTGAAAGGCTATGGCGCACACATGATGTCACATCTGAAGGTAGGATAGAAAACTGGTCCAGCACGTTTAGTCTTGCTTAACATGCTTAGGACTATGTTCGAGCTAAATCCGACGTCATGCACTTTCTCACATACGCCGACAATTATGCTATCGGTTACTTCAAGAAACAAGGCTTCACGAAAGAAATAACGCTACCCAAACACCTCTGGATGGGCTACATCAAGGACTACGAAGGAGGCACAATCATGCAATGTAGTATGCTGCCAAAGATTCGGTACCTGGAATCCGGCCGGATGCTGCTGAAACAAAAAGAATGTGTCTTGGCCAAGATCAGGGCAGTTTCAAAGTCATATAATGTCTACCAACCACCACAGGAATGGGCAAACGGGCTGTGTAAGATCGACCCTCTCATGATACCAGCAATCAAAGAAAGTGGTTGGAGCCCGGACATGGACGAGCTTGCGCGGCAGCCGCGACACGGACCGAATTATAGTGGTCTCATTCACCTGCTCAACGACATGCAGAACGATTCCAATGCTTGGCCATTTCTGGTACCAGTCAGTAAAGACGATGTCGCAGATTACTACGATGTGATCAAGGAGCCCATGGACTTGAGCACTATGGAGGAAAAGCACGAAAAGGATCTTTATCCAGCAGTCGAGGACTTTGTCCGCGATGCTACGCTTATCTTTGTAAATTGTCGCAAGTATAACAACGAGCAGACACCATATGCGAAGGCTGCGAATCGTCTGCAGAAATTCATGTGGAAGAAAATCAAGGAGACGCCAGAGTGGTCGGTGAGTTTTGATCAAGGTATCCTGATGCTACGTGCTTGAGCTAATGATATGCAGCATCTCGACGAGACCACCTTTTGATTGCGTTTCAGCTTGACGCTTGGACAGGGACTGACATAATCATGGAATAACATATGCTAGGCGGGATGCTGGCCACGGGGCATTATTGCATGGGAAAGAAGCTTTACATTCATGATACCCGCCATCAGATGACTCTAATGGCACAACCTGTAGGATAGGATAGGATAGGAGAGGACTAAACAACAGAGTAAACATACTAGCAGCGATAGCTCTGCACATCGTCATCGTCATATAGCAACGGTCTTCATGCGAGCGCGTGCTGTTTATTCTAGCGTCCTCTTAGTGGTGTAAGTAAGTCACGTGAGGACGTGACTTCTGCGCCGATCCTCATTGAATCCAATTGCATTTCAAGAATATTGTCTGAAGCAAATATATATCTATATCATCTGTTTGACCAAGACGTGTCTGAGAGCAGTCCATCACGCCCATACGACAAGATAACGGGAGATCCGGCTTGCAGCTGGTGATTTGGGTGATTTGGCGTGATACCAATTTGCAGCGCGCCGGCGAACACGCTCTCCACTTCGACACGCCCGACGTGCTTCGTCTTTCTTCCCGCACTTCGACCGCCTGCACTTCCCATACTCACCTTCCTCCGAGTGTCTCGCTTTACTTTGCTGTTGTACACTATGCTCAGGACATGATTGATCTATCCTTACACCATTATCCTTACACTTCAGACGTCGTCGCCGCCTCAACTGCAGCAACACCGATTTCAGCTTCTCAACGGCCAAGCGTCATGCAAGCTGCCCAGACGCAGGCATCTTCTTCTCCAGCACCGACGCCAGTCTCAAAAACAAGCTTCGCCTTTCTTGTACATTCCCAAGAGACCATTCCGAATAATCTTCCTCCCGACGTGGATGATAAGCCGCTAGCCCGACAAAGACGTCGTAGAACTAGGTCAGTAAAAACAGCTTACAATCCGCTTCTCAAAGCTGCAGAGGATTCTCCGCGTTGTCCTTCCTTCGCGTAACATTCACTGACATGAATGAATGATAGTCCTGAAGACCAAGCCATATTAGAAGAAGAGTTCGATAAGAACATCAAGCCAGACAAGGCAGAGAGAACAAGAATCGTTGAACGCGTTGCGCTTGGAGAGAAAGAAGTCCAGGTATACCATGCTCGCACAGTGACAAATTGTCCTAGGCGAGCTCATGCTAATGCTGCGGCGCAGATCTGGTTCCAGAATCGCAGACAAAGCAGTCGACGAAAGTCCCGTCCTCTGCTTCCACACGAAATCGAGACACGTCTCCGGCCTGGTCATAGCAGTCAATCACCGACGTCCTTCCCAAGCTCGGACAACATCTCCGAAGACACAGCCATATCACGATCCTTGACAAGATCGTCGCCTGACATCGAGGCTATGATGAAGGACGAGCCAATGAGTGATCTGGTGTTAGTTCAGCCAGCCACTAGGAATGACAGCATACGATCAGCAGTGAAGACAGAAGACACCACGGAACCTCGATCTGGTGGTGAAGACATCATCGTCTGTGATGGTACTGCGGCTGAGCAAGAGCAAGGCCGAGCTGTAATGGAAGCACCACCGAAGGTCGTGCCAGCAACACCGGCACAATCATTCCCACCTTTTGCAGACTCTTCGTCGGCAGTCCAAGCATTCACATCATCATCCATTGCACGACCGATGTTAAGTAGTGAATTTACTATACCGTCCTCAGCTCCGCGGCGCGCGCGTGATGAAGACTCACCACCGCCGACCAAGTCTCTAAAACGCACTCGATCGGGCGTGCGTCTGGGCATGACTTCTGATGGAGCTGCCAAGATACTTAGTCCAGACGAGTCATCGCCCTCACCTCCGCGGCTGATTGCTACTGCCAGCTTCACTGGTAGTAGTGGTATGAAAGACTCATTCTGTTCCAGTCAAGGCAGTTCCGAAGGATTTTCACTTCGTCGCATTCCAAGCGGCCGCTCGCGTGACTCCCGTGCCTGGGAGTTCTGGTGTGATAGCGAGTCTCGCAACGGCCTAGTAAAGCAAGCACAACAAGCCCAGAAGGGCTCGGCCGCTGATGCAATCGGTATGCTTCGCTCTAACAGTCGGGGCCCTCTGACACCGACATCAAGCAAGCCCAATATCCGGTCAGATCGTCGAGACTCTTACAAGAGACAGAAAGTCGGATACACACCGAGGACGAAATCTGGATTGCAGCGGGCGACCTCAGCTGTCGGTCGGCTAGAAAACCAGGTTGTCAAGGAGAAGAGTGCTTTCAAAAGCAAACCGTCGAAGATGAGCGCATCATTCACGGCTTTGCCTCCGAGCAGCGATTCGGATAAAGAGAATGACGATCCAGTACCGAGCGCACCCATCGCGAGTCGACGACGCATCTCACCATCGAAAGCTCCTCGCCGCCGACCGATCCTTGGCGAAAGTTACACTGCTCCGACGGTAGG
>Ga0268250_10000137_pt1 | contig 34858 bp, 29 predicted proteins | sample AgamicAsSfe_FD_200448 | JGI IMG/M metagenome (GOLD analysis project Ga0268250, IMG submission 200448) | Agave microbial communities from Guanajuato, Mexico - As.Sf.e (v2) (version 2) | ecosystem: Host-associated > Plants > Phyllosphere > Phylloplane/Leaf | place: Guanajuato, Mexico | collected...
TCGTCCTCTTCATTACATACATGTTGACAAACCACTCCACCCGTATGGAGGCTGCGCAGGTAATCGGACTGACACACGCAGTTTCTGTATGTGGACAGATCGGATATCGGAGCCGCTGGTGGAACACAGTTGCCTTCAGAGATCTCCAGGATACGGCATGACCTCGCACATGCTGGTAGTAGATCATAGTCAAAGAGACTTATGTCGTGATTCTTGCTCACTCTCGTGAAGCGATGCATGGTGAGTTGTTGGTTGATCAGTGACCAGGGTGTAAGCTTCCTAGAAAGGCGTTCCCAGTCGGAGACTGTGATAAACAGCGCGTTTCTGGAACGAACACGGTGCAACCTTTAAACAAGCTTCACTTGCTGCTGATTTCACGAGGTCTTATAAGGCACTCACGGCCGCCTCCGCCGCACTGCCGCAACCTTTGCTCTTTCTCTCTAGCTTCCATGTTTCCGCTTTAAGCACACATCTTGATTGACATGCGACTCTTCGAACAAGAACATCACAAACCCAGGTAGCAGTTGAAGAGAAGTAGTCGAGTGGGCGGAGAAAGACTCAAGTCTGGCAGGCGTTCTCAACGAGCATACTTGGAGGCGCAGCGAAGCCTTTGATAATGGCCTTGTTAGTGGCTCTCGCGGGGATGATGATGACGATGACGGATAGGGCCTCAGCGTGGAGAACGGTGTCAGAACTATGTTTGGTGTGCTTGAGGGCTTTGCTTCGCAGGAGTAATTCTTGGCAAGCATTTGCGGAGTTCTCGGGGGTGCCAAGATGACGTGGTGTTTGCATCGTTTGCATCCGCGCCAGAACTTTGGGGAAACAGCGACAGGGAGTCTGCCACCATTAGCACCATCACAATGCTCGCACGCACACATGTATCTCCCCGATTACTTTTGAGGGCGCTCGCACGGCCTCGTGCTACAACATGCTCTGTACTCCACCCTTTACCAGCGTGCCCTCGACGTGGAAAACGCACAAAAGCCAGCCGACCCGATGAGACGGAGAAGGATGCGACGACCGGATCCAGGTCTGCGATACGGGACAAGCTCAAAGGCACAAAATCCGTTTTCGAGAACGATGCGGAAACGGACAGGCTTATGCGCCCGCTGTCCGACGCCGAACTCGAACGTGACGATATGCCCGTCATCAACTGGTATGAGCAGGACTTGGACAAAGGCACGCCACAGCGTCTCGTTGAACGCTTAGCCACACCGGAAGATCGCAAGAAAGACAAAGAGATGTACATGATGATAGAGGAATCACAGAAGAACCCGGACTACGACGACGCAAGGCTGAACCGGCGACTGATCGACAGCTTACTGGCTAACCCAAACTTCGCCGAATTGACGGACGAGCTCAAGGATATCAAGGAAGGCATCAAGTCGAGGAAAGAGCTCCAGCAATTAGAAGAGCAGGCAGCCATCGAAGCAGGGAAGGAAAGCAAAGAGTTCAAGACTGGCCTACGGACGGCCACACTCCAAACTCTACAAGACATTGTCAGCGATCCGGATATCGGAGATGCGAAGGCTGACCTCCAAAAGTGCATCGACGAGATGCCAGATGTGGAGGAAATGGACAACCCCGATTATCAAGCCATGCTGAACAAGGCAATGGACAAGCTGGGGGCCAACGAAGCTATGCAGAAGAAGGTTGCTGCTATGAGCGAACATCTCGATAGCCCGAAATTAGAGACTGAATGGGAGGAGTACCAGAGAAACACAGAGGACGCTATCGCTGAAGCTGAGGCCCCAGATGACGATCTCACCATGACAACGCCCGAGGACCTGCAGGATGTGGATAAACTCCTACATCAGATGCGGGATATCATGAAGTCGCTGGGTGGCGACAGCGGCCTTGAGTCTGAACTTGATGCAGCCCTCAATGAAGACTCGTCGTCGAACCAAGATCAAGACGGTGTATTCGAACGTGAGATGGACCCGCAAGAATTAGCGGAGGAGATCATGAAGTTTGCCGAGTCGAAGGCATCGCAGCCCCAGCAGCTTGTGGAGGACGAGGAAGATGTTCCCGCCGAGCTACAAGCCAAAGTTGACGAAATCATGAAAGACCCCAAGTTGATGGAGAAGCTCATGTACATTCAAAAGCTCATCTCAGAAAACAAGCAACAGCAAGGTGATCTTACTACTATTGCGCACGATAGTGCACCTGATCCCTACCAACTCGAAGACGACCGCACTACTACGCTCAAAGAACGTATGGCTGCCGCCCTCCAGGATCCAGAACACTCTGCCGCCCTCCAACGACTCCGCGTTCATCTGCCCCCACCTTTTAACATCTCGCCCGCGCTGAAGTCTTTCAATCAAGCCATTGAATTCGCATACATCGGCGCAAATGACGACATCCGCCGGATTCTCTGGCGCTCGTACCAAAAAGCGCGATCTTTACCTACCTTTCTCCAAAATATCAGTGACGAGGCCTGGGATATACTGTATTACTCCCAGGCGGTCACATGGGGCAGCAACCAGAACCGTGAGAACCATCTCAGAACCTTGCTAGCAGATCTCAAGAGCCTAGGGCGAGACGGTCCACCCACACACCCTAGTTCACTTGTTAACGGGGGTGTTGAGCAGATGGACACATGAAATGCCAGAGATTTCATAACGATGTATTGCTGTACGATATGACGACATGTATATGATACCCTTTGAATACATAACACTCCAAAGGCACTTTTCCAGAGCCATTCTTCATCCAATCTGACATTGTATTTTGTACATAGTGCTAAGGGCCTACCTTCTTGCACCTATGGCATCGATGATATGCCAGGAGCTACTATAAGCCAATATCTGATCATCTCCAACTCACTGAGACCGTAGCTGTGACCGTTAACACTTCCGCCGACGCTGTTTCCGATTCTGACAGGTATGAGTGAGAAGGCGCAATTATCTCTTGCCTTGTTCATCGGTACTTCCCGTGAAAACTTGTGTGAAAAAAGAAACGGTGCTATACTACCTTTGCACAACTCTTGTCGATGGTACCAGTCACTCCGACACTATACGAACCTCTAAATCTCCATTCAACTGCTGCTAGCCCCTGCTCTCTCATACCAGCTCTCATGCGAGTAATCCTTCTTCGGTCCCTCAACCTCGTATCTGATCATGAATCGCTCAATCTTCGCACCGCGAAACTTGAACTCGCAGTGATTGCGGTACGTATCCGGATCACACCAATGATAACCTTTGGCCATCCATCCAGACTTGTTGTCAACTGGCGCGTAGAACCCCCACGTGTTGAACAGTGCTCCTACACTTTTGTTGTCATCTTTAGCAAACCATGCTGTGATCTCGTCGCGTATCTCATTGTATCGATAGATGTAACGGCGAGTCGCAGGAAAAGACAGGCCAGTATCCATGGTGAATGTGCCTTGTTCGACGTACAGGTATTCGGATATGTAAGTGGTTGGATCGGTAGATTGGCGTGGGTGGAAGTGTGCTGTGCCCACAAACACGCCGCCAGGTGTGTTGGTATGTGAGTCAATTTTGCGTGTCATGTTCCACACACCTTGCATACCTGTAAACACTGCGGCAGCAACGAACCGAGCATCTTCTTGGGAAGCCTGGAGTACCTTGGCAACGTCTTCGACTACTTCCTTCGCCTGGGCATTGGTACCTGCATGGTGATAGCGCGATGGAAAGGTAGGACCCGTTTGGCCGCCAAATAGCGAGTCGTCGCGCGAGGCGCCTGTTCCTCGTGCAAATTCTTCAATCAAACCAACGTAATCTGCCATCCAGAACTGAGGTACCTGTAGCGATTTCTGGTTCATCGCTTCTTGCATGCGTTTCGTGTCATCGTATCTGTGTAATTCGGACAATAAAGACGGCAGCTGCTCAGAATCCCGCTTGGCCCAGCTTTGAGCAAGAAGTCGAGCTTGCATCTCCATCACCCCCCAATAAGGACCCTCATAGAAGCCCACAAACCCAATTGTAGGGACTCGCTGAGAGAACACCGACCCACGGGAAAGGAGATATGGTATACGTGAATTTGGTGCGGTGCTATCGTCGGCAAGAAGGCCTCTGACGCAAGGGTCAAGCCAGTCCAGGTCGGCTTTGTAGCCGGTAGCTTCGATGATACCCACGACGTCGCAGATCTTGCTCTGGCTCTGTAAGCTATCAGTATCTTCGTCACTACTGAAATTAGGAGTAGTGTAGTTACCTTTGGCTCTTTCCCCGATCCATGATACCAGGGCTCGTACTGCTTCAGACCAATGTCTAGGGAGACACCGTCACTTGCCTGTGCAACACTGTCAACCCATCCTCTTACTGGTACAATAATGCCACTTCTCACAAACTCCATGTAAGTATCTGTAATGCCAGTATATCCGGGGTGCTGTGTCTGGCTTGGTGCGTATGCGAGCTCGGCGTGTCCCACGTCGCTCAAGTCGTATCCTATACTTGCTCTCAGGAATTCGTGTCCTTTATTCGCTTTTTCGGGTGGCACTGTAGAGATGGCTGCTGAAATCTCTCCATTGCCACGGCGCGAAAGATTGTAGAGAACCAGATCCAAGGGAAGGAATCTGGGTGCTGGGTTGAAGTTTCCGTCTTGGTCCTGAGGGTCTTGAGGAAGATGACGAGGAAGACAGTAGAAGGGACGGTTGATGATGTGAAAGACCCTGCTTTCGGCATGCGTAGATGTCTTCTCACTGGGTGCGTATTTCGCGTTCGAGATTTGGAAAGCAGCCTGTGCGGCAGCTTCTGAGCCGCTAATACCACCCCCGATCACGGCCACCTTTCCGGGAGAACTCGTCAACTCAGAGAGAGACCGAAATTTTGAGGAGTGCTGGATGTTTGGAAGACTTGTAGAAGGAGTAGGATCGAAGGTACCAGCTGGCTTGTTGAAGAAACCACTAGCCACAATCAATCGGTCAAACGTACGGGAGTCTAGCTGGCCGGTACCGTCGTCGCTGATAACTTTCCAGGTACGATCTTCTTGCAGGGATGCCTGGACAACCCGCTTCCCCAGGAGCAGATTATCAGTGATGCCAAAGCCTTTTGCGTATGCTTCAAGATATCGTCCCACTTGCCACGCTCTAGGGAACATGGGCGGAGCAGCTAGTGGATGCACAGCGGGTCTCGAGAGATCCAAGTCTACCGAAGTCCAAGGCAAATCGGAAAATGCAACTGTATATCTGCTCAAATTGGTCCGCATCTCTGGACTGCATTTGTCACTTGGTCCTCCATGTCCATCTCTCCACATGCCACCTACGCGGTCTGCTGCCTCATACACGGTAACCACATAGCCATGCTGTTTCAAAGTCCTCGCAGCAACTATCCCTGCAGGCCCAGCTCCTACAATGCAGACAGACTGTTCCTCTCTATGGGCAGTCATCGCCGGCTGAGCTGCGTGGCGGCGAAGCGGGGGAATGACCAACGGAGATATGGGCGGGTGCCAAGCACTCAAACACGAAGTGCGGCAGCGTAGAGCTTGGGGCAGCTTTGAGAGAATGATGATTAGCAGATCTGCAGAGAGAGTGAGGTGGTGTTGAGAAGTCCGATGCTAGCCTGTGATACGCTAGTGAGATGCCCCTCGGAGGATCAACCAATGAGAAAAAAGGTTCAGCGCAGGACATGATGGCAGATGCGGAAGGGCGATTTTGAAACAACGAAATCTATTCAGTGAGTACTCCAGAGTTGATCAGAGTCCCTTTCATGGTCTGGAACTGCGTCTTTCCATACTATGTAGGTGTTAGTGAGCGACTAGGTCATGTTGTGTGTGCTTTGAAAGCGGCGTACCGAAATCAGATACCGAATGTGACCCTGTATCGCGATTAACTTGGATATCGAAGGCGAAGGAGTGTAAGCGTACGAGATCGGTAACAGAGCGATGTTGTTCAAATTCTGATCTTGCGAATTGCCGCATGTCCTTCCGTGCTCCTACATCGGGTATGTTGGAGGTACTGCGGACTATGTCTCTCCACAATGCCAACACGCGTTGCCGCTGAATGAACTATATGACAATCAGCAGGCGTTGCATAGTGTAAGTCATGTGTTGGACAAACGTACGTGGTCCAGGCCCACAGGACTCTTTCCTCGTGCTCGTAGCCGGGACGGAGGCTTGGACGCTACCGTGGCATATCTTCGCAGCATTCCCTCGGTTGTATGTGGAACACTCGGATCAGCTGAATCTGACAATGCGGATGTGGACACGAAAGTAGTGGATGGTCGACTGGATGAGGCTCTTTACAGCGATGCAGGCTGACGTATCGAGACGAATAAGCTAGGCTATGATGATGCTAGTCATCCAAGGATGCGCGTGCAGGATCGGCGCCCCGAAACGACGTGCTCGAAAGGACACACAACTGGGATGAGTGACTACCGGCACTGATTCCAGAAATGGGCGTCGAGTGTACTCACGCCATGGACCCCGTGTCGCGTCTTCCCCACCAGACGCGACGCCCAACCACCAAGCCCACGCATCCGCAGTCAGCCCGATACCCACGTTAATCCGTCGCAAACAACGCGAGATTCACGACATGGCGCACGTCGTCGCACGCGTACAGGCAGTACAGACTCTGCTGCGAGAAGACGTATACCTGAGCGCATACGGCGCGCCGCATCTGCCATGTCCGCTGTCGTTCCAGTTTGTCCCGTCGGCTTTCGACCTCACCAAGGACGAGCTCGAAGCTTGCCTCAGCCTCGTCAACAAGACTTCGGGACACGACTACAAAGCATCAAGCGTTGGCTGGAACCCGCGCAAGAAGAGAGAGGAAATGCTCGACGGCGAGATGATGTATCTCCTGGTGCGTCGCCGCCCTATCGACACGGCTGGCCAGGGTAGCATGGAGGGCACCAGTAGCGACGACGGCATTCTTGGCTTCACCTCCTTCATGTTCACATACGACGATCCCCCGCACCAAGACCGCCAGGTCCTCTACATCTACGAGATCCATCTCGAGGAGCAGCTGCGCGGACAAGGCCTTGGACCCCGTCTTATCAAATTCATCGAGAACGCGGCACACGCATGCCAAATCAAAAAGACGATGCTTACCGTCTTCACCGCGAATAAGCGCGCAAAGAGAATGTACGAGAGCCTGGGCTACGCCAAGGATGAGTCTAGTCCAAACGATAGGGTTACGAGGAACAAGGTCATCAAGGCCGATTATCACATCATGAGCAAATCAATCGATTGAGGATATTCATTTAAAAAAAAAAAAGTAAGAATGCTAGACAGTCTATACACAAAAGCCGAGTGCTGTGTGGTATCTTGGAACGCCAGATTGTGCAAACAAAATCATCATCCAACCAGTCAAACCCCCCTCTTCATTATCTTTCTGTTGTCTAACCTCTTACTTTCCGTTGTACCATTCATACACTATCCCCACAGGCCGCAGCACACGAAACGACCCCACTGATTTCGCTTTGTACCCTCTGGCTTCTTCCCACTCGTCTCTTCCTCCTCTTCGCCAACGACGCGAAGGAAGACTTCGTCCAGGGTGGTAGGCGAAACAGAGTAGTACTCCAAACCCAACTCATTGCGGTTGGTCTCCAGCAACTGGATAAGACCAGGAATGCCACCGAGGTCGGATGCTGAAGCAGCCGAAGATGTGGTGTTGACTTGATGAACCTCTGCTTCGGTAATCTTACCAGTTTTCGCATTTTCAGCATGTGCGGGCAATGCAGTGGATTCGGAAGAGGCGGCTTTGAGAACTTTGAATCGGAGTTGTCCGTGGCCTCCACCTCGCGAACCCCATTTGTCAAGTTGAACACCAGGAATCTTCCTCTGGACCCATTGCTTAACAGTCTCCATCTCTTCTTCCGTGGTTTCGGGCGCAGATTTGAGAACAAGCTGTACGACCCAAGCGTCGCCGTACTGCTCTCCTAGATCACTGACAGTACCCAGGGCAAGCATCTTGCGCTTCATGATACCAACGCGGGTGGCGAGTTTGTCTGCTTCTTCCATGGAGTGAGTAGTTATCAACAAGGCGCGACCAGGTGCCGCAACTCCGAGCAAGGTACGCCACATGACTCTTTTGGCAGCTGCATCCATACCAGAGGACGGCTCGTCCAGCAGTAGAACCGATGGGTTGCCCATCAAGGCGATGCCCAAGCTGAGCTTCCTCTTGTTGCCACCTGAGAGTTTGGATGCGAGACGGTCGTGGAAGCGCCCCAGACTGGTAGCTTGGAGAATTGCCTCGACACTGGCTTTGGGATCGGGCACGCCGCGAGCGCGAGCGTAAAAATAGAGATGTTCGGTTACCGTCATGGAATCCATGGCATCAAATTGCGGACATACACCGAGATGACCTCGTGCCGCTGCACGCTTGCTGATGATGGAGATGTCTTCGATCAGAACATCACCACCGCCGTTGATGTGTGTTGTAGGGTGTATGTCGCCACGGATGAGTGAAATGGTTGAAGACTTTCCCGCACCATTAGGGCCAAGGAGGGCAAAGACCTGACCTTGTGGGATACCAAAAGTGATGTCGTTGACAGCATGGTTAGACCCGAAAGTCTTCTGTAGATGCAGTGCGCGCAGACTGTCTTTGCTTTGCTCAGCGCGTGTGATTTCAGCAGCGACAGCAGCAGGGACGGTGTCCACCGTCTCCTCCGAATGCTGCTGACGACTCTTCTCGCGGTTAAGGAACGCTGGTCGGTATCCCGAATCCCACCATACGAGGGCAATGAAGAGTAGGATGATTTGCACGACGAGGTACAAGATAGGCCCTCCGTACACAGTCAAAGCACCGGGATAACTTGGAATTTGGTTTCCATCACACAATACGCTAAAGGAGTTTAGAGATAGCAACTGCGTCCTTAACAAGCTTGCTGATGGCGAGATCAGCGAAACGGTCCAGTGGAAGTACTCAATATAAGAGTCGATGGCGTAAGCGGGCGCGTAAGTCAGAATGGCCATGTAACCGATAAAGTAAATGAGATAAAGTGACACCATGCCACCAGCAGCAAAGGCAAAGGCTGCCAGTTGCGATGTAACGACGATGGATATCAAGTAGGCGAAAAGAGTTGCACAAAGACCATAGAGGAAGAAGACCACGAAAAGGTAGCCTGGTGCATACCATGCGTCGGAAGCCTACGGTATTGTCAGCTGCGAATGTTTATACAAAACGTAAGCAAGAACTTACTGCTACAAAGATACCTGTGGTGACAGCAGAGATCACAAGCACGAACAAGAAGTCGAACGCAGTATACGCCAGCCACAGTGGTACAGCCCGGATACCGTTGCTGTAGTGCAGCGCTCGCACGTTCCTCAGTCGCTCCTGTGTGGGGTATAAGGCAAACAGCGCAGGGTAGACGCACATGGCCAGACCGAAATACAGAATCAGCTGGAGTGTGTCGCCCATATTAGGAGCGAACGGCACAGCGAATTGCTGATACTGCGTTGAGATGGTGGTGTTCGTTAGGATGTTGTCAAGGGTATTTAATGTGACGAGGCCGCCGACGACACCGCCATTTGCAAGGTACGCCATGACTGGCGGACCATTCTCGTTCAAGAAGAAGCCGCCCGGTGTAATGTTGCGGAACCGTGTGTTGACGAAGTCATTGAACTGGTCAAGTGTGTCCACGACGTAGAAGCTGTCCTCGGGAATGCCTGTCCGTTGGATTATGGTATCAATAGCAGGGCCAACGGTACTCCTCGGACCGATGGGAATGAGAGGGATGTCGTCCACGTTGGAAAGTGAGAAGATGGTAGGGTCATTGGCGCTGGCTCCGGGGTCACAGCCCACAGCCTCGTAATCTTTCAAGAAGAGAGTGACCAAACCAGCGGCAACAATTGGGAGGAGCAGAGCAAAGATGTATGGCCAGAAGTTGCGCTTCACGATGGTCATACGCTTTTGTACGAGGATGAGCATCTGCTTGAACAGACCAGTACCACGGCCTTTGCCCATCTCCAATCTCTTGTCAGTATCAGAATTGTGGTCTGAAGGTACCTCTAGGTCTTTGTCTGATGCTGTTCTTCCAGTTTGTTCACCGTGATCGGCATCCATGAGGTTGTATTCCTTTACCTCCTCAGCGTTGGCAAGGAAGACATCTTCTAGTGTCGGGCCAACGATGTCGTAATTCTTAACCCCGTAATCTCTAAGAACATCGACGAATCTGGTAGCGGGCAGCGCGTTCTCGAACTGATACTGAACCATGCCCTCGGAGGGTGCAGGCTTCTTGATGGCGTCTACTGGAGGTTTGATCGGAGCGTCCTTAGGATACGTGACGTGATATCCGGCACCCACTTCATGCTTGAGCTGGACCGAAGTACCCTTGGTTTTGAGTACACCACGAGAGAGAATGGCAACGTAGTCAGCGAGAACATCTGCCTCGTCAAGGAAATGCGTGGTAAGCAGAAAGGTGCGGTCGCCACGCTCAGCAAGTAGAATTTCCCAGATCTTCCTTCGTGAAAGTGGATCCAAACCAGACGAAACCTCATCAACACAGCAGACCTTTGACCCTCCAGTGAACATCATAGCAAGCTGAAGCTTCCGTTTCTGGCCACCAGAGAGCGTGCTCGACTGCGCCTTGATTTTGTGTCCCAAATCACAAGCGCGGATAAGGTCTTCAATGGTCTCTTTTGTGTCATAAGTTCCAGTCGACTTGAGCTGATTGAAGATGCGGACATGCTCGTAGACATTTAACTCATCCCACATGACATTCTTTTGCGGGCACAGTCCAAGACCTCCAGTACCATCAATCTCAATGGCTCCACTGGTGATCGAGTTGAGACCAGCGATGGCATCCAGGGTGGTAGACTTTCCACTACCGTTGGCGCCCAGTAGGACCATGATCTGACCTTTACGCGCTTTCATGCTAAAATTATCCACGGCGATGACTGTCTCTGGAGCCTTTACTCCGAACTTGGTGAGAACATTTCTGCGGAACCAACTTGGAGTCCAATGCTTTGAAAAGTTTGTCAGAATAATGTTGTGATCCGGCGAGGAAGTCGTAGTCTTCCTGTCCGCCGACACGGTACCATACAGCCAGCGCTCGACAAGAGCTCCTAAGAAGGGGTATACGCTAGTTTGGATGATGGCGAAGATGCAAAACACGATGCCGGGGGTGGTCCAAATATGATCTTCATAATCCGGTGCGGCTCCTACAAGGTTCATACCAATAAGCTGTCTCTCAAAGCGGGCAACGCAAATAATGAAGAAGACGTAGTTGATGGATGGAAACAGCAAGCTCAGGACATATACAGCACCCGTGCTGAAGGGTCCAGCGACTTGCGCGATAATGGCCAGCAGGATGGGGACAATGACAATGGTGATACCAGATAGTTGGGCTTTGCGGAAAAAGGCGGCTCCGAAGATGGAGAAACTGGTCAAGGACAGGCCAGCGAGAATATGGAAGATTACCAATATGGCAGCATTGGATGTTTTGAAAGCCAATGCCCACACAATAGCTCCCATGATGACCCAGCCTGGAAAGTAAATGATATCAAATGCAATGTGCATTGACAAAAGGCGGGCAAACTGCGTATGCCATGCTTTTTTGGCGGGAGACATTGCTTCTACCAGCTGTGATATGCCACGTTCTCTTTCTTCTGCCATTTGGCCCGTTAGTTGGTAAGTCACACCGCATACACCAATGTACAGAGCGACGCCCATGATGTTGATGAGCGCACCCATGTACAGCGTCCTGATGCGATCGTCATATTCCTGCTGCGTACGCTCTGTGTATGGATACTCATCAATGTCGGGAACAGTCGCCGAGCCGTCAACGGCGGCGATGGCCTGGTCGATGGCGCGTTGGAAGGGCAAAATATAGATCTGAACGTCGTTGTCGTCCTGGTCCACGTAGATCTCCTCTCCCAGTGCTCCGTCCGATCTGATGGTGTAGTTCCAGCTCTGGCCTTGGCCTTGGCTCGGACTGGAATGGAAGGACACTGCACCATAACACGTACTGGCACCGCGCAAAGAGCTCTCGCACGTGGAGAGGAGTTGTACGTCTTGCTGGATTGTGATGGGTTGTAGGCCGGCATCACGGACCTGAGTCGAGAGTTGTGCAATGACCTGTTCGATATCGCCACCTGTGTATCCGTTGTCGACGAAGACGACTTTGTCGCGACCGCCCGTGGCAGCACTGAGCGCGTTGGGGAAGGAGCGTATGAGGGACGGGGTGCCGATGCCGTACTCGGAGGGTGGGACGAAGAAGTTCTTTGCGTAGGTAATGAAGAACATCTGCACACGCCTGGTCAGCCATGGCCCCGCCGTTGACATGTAGGTGAACGTACAAATATGATGGGAGCCCAGAAAGCGCGCACGCTCGTGAAGAACCAGTGGCGAACGAAGACAACGAGCAGCGTCTTCTTGGTGAGGATCCATGTCTGGCTCACGATTGCGCCTGCCATGGTCGCGGCCGTTGCCCGCGGTGGGCGCGCTGAGGGTGCAAGTCTAGGATCGAGTCGTTCACGTGGCGTCCAAGTCGTATGTCCTGAGTGTAACTACTTTGGGAGGATAAAGGCAACCAGAAAAAGACAAAAGAGCGATGTAGACAGGTAAAAAGAGGGTATTGGTTAGTACCTAGGTAGCGAACCATGGATGGCAAATACCTCATCAATGTCCTCCATCCGTACCCAGCGTATACGGCACGACGCCGAGCAGACGATGTCTTGTCGGACGTCTTCGACTACCGCATCCCCTGTCCATTCCCTCACGCCATGGTCCACATCGGGCGCTGGCGAGGCGCATGGCGGATTGATGTTGTGCCGGTGGGGCATAGGGGAACGAATGACACAGCATGGCGTTCAAAAGCCCTAAACTCCCTGCCAACGGCCCGGCTTACCTCACTCTGCTCCAAAGAGCTGGGGCAACGCCTGTCACGGAAAGCGCCAGATCTCACCTTTATTTCGACGTCCGTCATGGTCACGACCACGATTTCGCGTCGACATAGATCCTGGCCTGACTCGAAGCGCTGTCCGCTTCGCTTCTACAGGCCTACGCGAACATGCCTCGGCAACGACCTGATTTGCCCAGACAACGCCCAGTCGCCGAGTCCTAGTCATCATCGAATGCGTCTTCGGTGTCCTAGAGATCGCGATGCCGAAGAAAATGACAAGCCTCGCGTGCACACCCCTGCATCGCTGCGCCTCGCAGGCCTAATTCCCGTCGCGTCATCGATTCCAAGCTTCTGTGCGAAGCGCGAAGGCGATCATCCAATGAGCTGGGATCAGACGGGCCGACATGGCTTTCTTCTACCACAGACGTCTAGAAGCATTATGAAGAAACCTAACAGAAGCGTGTTTAGTTCATGTTTGCTCTTGGCGCACCATTCGAGTCGGCGCTTGCACTTTTCGTACTCCATAGTAACGAACAAGACCCTTCTTCGCCCTATATATTGCGAGTGACTACCCATAACACATGGCATACCCCGGAGTATCGTCGGTAGCGAATTACACAACCAACGACTACCCAGGTAGCGTTACAGGGTCTAACATAGAAGCACAAACGTCTTTGTTCTACGGACTGAAGGAATGAGGATTCTACTTATCCTTTGGATAGTGATATCTGTTCTTGGTAGCTGGGTGACGCTCAACTAGCTCCGGAGTGCGTCCAAGGATGGATTTGTCCAGCACGTGTGCTTCTTGCTTCTTCAGGAGGGTACTCTCAGCAGCTGGTCTTTTCCAGTGACTCTTGTATGCTTACACACGGTTCCTCTGTCGTTTCGGCTCGCCTGCCAATGTGCTTCAGCCCATCAAACGGATTCCTCCATGACCCGCCAGCAGAAGGACATGTTGTCCAACACAAAAGGAAAGCAAAGACGCGAAGCAACTGCGTTAGAACACACGAACGACATTCTACAACTACAGATAGTGTTGCGTCTGACCGGTGGTGACAGTGGAAGAGAGAAGAGGCGCTCGACGCTGACGCTGACGTTTGACAGATCGAAAGTTTGGCCGGCTCCCCTTCCCGTCCATGGCACAACGACTGCCTGCCTTGACAATGCCCTGCTCCGAGAGCATCGATGTCGACATCGACGACAGTAGCAGCGAACGCGCTGCTACATGACATACTGACTTGACGATCTTCTGATCGAGTGGGCTCTTGACTGGACAGTCTTTTGATTGAGTGGGCTCTTGACTTGACTGTGACGGTGGGAGTTGGGCGGTGGTTGGCATGGGCCGCCCTATCGCGAATCTCGCATCCAGGCAGTTGGTTGTTCCTTTGACTGAGTGGGCTCTTGACTTAGCGATGACGATGGCAATTGGTCTCTGGAAGATCCTAGAGCTGCTCCATTGAACTTTCTTGCTTGTCGAGTCGTTTGAGGGCGTTTCCGAGAAATGGTGACTTGTCCGTCATCTCCTGACTTACTGTTGGCGATAGTAGTCAGTTCTCTTAACTACTCGGGGTTCGTTTGATGGCCATGACAGCTCTTGAATGGATGGCACTTGATCTTTTAGATTTTAGAGTTGGGTCATTAAACTTCCTTGCACGTTCGAGTCGGTTGAGTACCCTTCCGCAATGTCATGAGTCGTCTGTCAGCTAACAGTCTGCAGAACCACTAACCATCATTCCCTACTATGTCGAACTGCACCCGTGTCGTGAGCTTGTCTGTCACTTCTAAGTAGACATGTCACAACAGTAGCACCATTGTCAATGGCAAGGTTAGTCACCGAGTGGGCCCCAGTTACTGTTGTACTAATAACATGCAGACGCTTAGACCATATCAAAGCAAACGACTACCACGCACTCACTTACCCCACGCTCATCGAAGACTCTTCCTTCTTAGCTGTGATTACTACTCGCTTACTTCTTACACTTATACGCTCGACCGCTCAATTACTCAATCTTTACTATATCGACCACCCGACTTACAATGCCTGGCCCTAGGCAACGCCACCAAAACAGTGAGTCGGGTAGAGCCAACCAACGTGCCCACGAAGAGCGTATCGCTCGTCGCGCAGCAGAACGTGAGGCAACACAACAAGTTCGCGGTCGCGGTCGCGGTCAGCAGCAAGAAGATCGCGGTCAGCGGCAGCAAGACATACCCTCAGGTCGAGGTCAAGATCATCAGCAGCAAGGCTATCTACAAGATCAGGGTCGCGGCCGGCAGCAGCGCGATCAAGGCCATCAGCAGCAGGGCTTTCAGCCAAGTCAAGGTCAAGGCCAGTATCCAGACTCAGGCTGTTCACAAGGTCAGGGCCAACAATTCCACATTAAACTGTCTAATGCATACTGACTTGGATAAAGCAGCACCTGATGTCACTCTTTCGCCTCGAAGTTCCCCACCATTTCCCTCGCCAGTAAATATCGGGCCTAGTGCTCCTGATCAATATCTATACCCCGGTACGCCTTTCCAGGTCCTAAATCCCAGCTACACGCAACGGCCGTTACCAGAGCCAGCCTCCGCTCCCCGTCAGCTACCCAAGACACCCCCACCGCCTGTAGTAGCATTTTCGCCGGGGACTGAAGCTGTAAGTAGATCCTTTGATGTACCTAAATGAGGGCTATACTCTCATTGGTCTATCTTCATAGGTGAATGACAGATCTTTAAATAGTAATTGTTTGGGAGGTCATGAGTGCCACAGACTTCGGAAAGCAATGGGATGTATATTTCTTATTTCATTGAATGGCAGTGTAATAAGGGAAGCCGTTCGGTATAGCATATGCAATACATTGGAGAACAGCAAAAGGGTAGAGGTTTTGAGACAAATGGAACTTTTATCGAACCTATTACAAGTCGTGTGTGCTGGCCCCAAAACGTGTTCCTTATGCTGCGTGAAGCCATGTCTTGAGAATGGGATCGTAAGTTTGCTGTGTAGTTGTGTACTCTAACGATATTGGTTAAGTGCTAGAATGGCAGCCATACTCTTGTGCGTAAAAAAACATGTTGTTCTGCGCCCAGAATATATATTTGCTCCATTTTTTGCGGCATATGATGTATTGACAAATGCTCACGGGCCAGAAACAGTAATGTACTTCGTGTTTGTACGACCAAAGTAGGCTTCCTCATCATCGTCTAGATTCCTTCCGGGCGTAATCATTCCCTCTGGCTCTTCGGCGTATGCCGTCGGATAAGCGCTGTCATCGAAGTCCTCTTCTACCGGAAATTCGTTTACGAGACTGGCCAACTCCCAATCGCCACTGATATAACTGTCCATACTGAAACGCTCCTTGCGGTATTCAGTCCAATCCGGTTCGTTGTTTACCTCCTCTTCTGCATCTTCTCCGGTCTCCCAAAGGTCTTGCTCAATTCCACTCAGAAAATCCCAAACATTCGCCAGTAGCTCCTCGTGTGGTAGAAAATAGCTCAGTGACTCGTTGTCCTGTCCTGTCCAGTCACTCCATGCTTCCAATATCTCCAGACGAGGAAAGTGCGCTGCAAGTGGTTGTGCCCATAACCGGACGAGCTCTTCTTCAACGAGTGGATCGACCACAGAGCTACATTGGGAATTTGATGAAACGGTGTACGCATCACTAACGATCGATAGGATTGACTGAGGACGTGCGAAGGCGACGTGCGTCAAGAACTGGAAGAGCGGACTATTCGAAGCTCCATTACCGGAGAGATCCTTTTGATCCACAGAAGCGCTTCTTTCGTGACCATCAAGTGTTATGGAAGGCGCTTGAAGTGCATCTTCAATTTGAGAATAATCGTCAAGCGCGGTTTCGAAGGCTTTCGGATGCGGAAGACCCCGTAGTGTCTGTAGATCCGGAAGATGGAGTGCAACTTTCATGCGCAAGGTTTCAAGCAGGGGACAGTATTTACCGAGGCTCGGTAGCGCGGTAGATTCCAGATCGATTGCACTTTGTGGATGAAGCTTCATGCTGAGGCTCAAAAGTTGCGGCAACTTCCTACAAAATGCTTCGAAGTGGAGGCTCGAAATCAAAGACCCATCTATTGCACTAGGTTCCGAGGCAAGAAGGTCGACATGTTCCAATTTGGGACAGCCATTGGCAAGGTTCACCAAAGCCTCACCGTGAAGGAGTGGATGTGATACGGCCGATGGAAAGTTCTGCGCGAGTGCGCCAACGTTGACTCGCATTGATCGAAGTTCACCGCATTGCGCCATCTGAGCTAGTATGAGATCAAGAACATTCAAATCCCAATCCTGCTGTGCTCGCTCTGGTATTCTAGCAATGTCTAGTTGTACTTGTTCTACAAGTGGGAGGTGAGGAAGAAGTGCAACGGCCAACTCAGGATAGCACTTGAGGTGGAGCTGCCTGAGCGAAGAGAAAGGGGAAACAAGCGCAACGGGACCCGATAAGTATGGCAATAGTTGCAGGCCAGGGTCGAGGTCGATGTGTAGAGTTTCCAGGCCTGGTCGGTTACTTAAATGTCTGAACAGCATATCCTTGCCGGAAAGGCTAGCGTTCATCAATCGCACGTTCGTGATGCTGGGCACGGAGTCGATCACATCTACCAGGTTTTGATAAGACACAGGATCTTCAGGACAGAAGACATCTGGACCAAAGGTAATGCTAGAGAGATTGGTACATGCGGAAAAGGCTGAAAGAACAGTGCCAGCGACGTAATGCGAATTACCAGATTGCGATCCAAGGAATTCCAGTTGTGTAAGGCCTGTGTGCAGCATAGTGTTGATTGCTTTTGAATGCGTCGCCCAGTCTATTTCCAGCTCCAGTATCTCGATTTTTGGCCAATATAAGCCTTCGAGGTATGCAAGATCTCCGCCACCGTCTGTAGGTCCCAATACGAACAGCCTCTCGACTTTGTTCGCATACCATTGTCTTCGGTCGAAGGTCATGTCCTGCAGAGCCGGAAGGTGCGGGTAGCGTCTCCACAGGATAGACGTACCCTCGTTTGCCCAGATTTTGTTGACCATGATTGAGGGTACCAACGTGGGCCGAAACTCGAGAAGTTCAACCGGCTGGTCGGGTCCCTGCTGTCTACGGTCCTTGTACTTCATGTCGGACAGAAAATGTAGAATCAGTCTCACGATACGAGGATCCGCGGCAGCCGTGGCTGCGGCAGCCATGATTGCGCGAAGACGAAGGAAAAGCAGCAAAAGAGCGACTCGAAGGAATGAAGTGACAGAGAAAAACGTGGGTGGAGAGAGCGCAAGGACAGTTACCTAGGGCGGCAGAGGCTGTGGGTAGACAGTCATCCTGCTTTGGACCTGGTCGCTTTTCTCGCAGCCGGGCAAAGCGAAATCCCGCCCGCTCGCCACGGCTGATCGCCAGGGGGCTGCGGAAGCCTGATAGCCTGTCATTACGCGTCTCTGCAAAAGCGATTGTGAACTGTATAATTCCCATGTCGATAGGAAGGCATGTTTGGGTTCCAATGGAGGGAGTTCTTGGGCGCCCTCTTCGTGAAGCTTGGAAGCCGCCAGCTTAGTCAACCTTGGAAGCGCGTTGGCCTTCCAGCGTGACGGGCCGGACGACCGCCGGAGCTGTGTTAACACCGCAGAGCTGCCCGGTCGAGTCTACTGATCGCATACAGACAGCGTTCGTGCAAAATGTGGCGCAGATGTCAATCTTGCACGGAGTTAACGCCGTTGCTATTGGGGGACATTACGCCCGTTAATCACAACTGACCATGATGGTAGCGCTTACGCTTGAGCACGCAGGCATATACAACAGACGACTCTGGAACCACGATTAGACAGCTAAACAGCACATCAAACGAAGAAGCGCAGTTGCCATGCATCTCATACTCACTGGAGCGACAGGGCTGGTCGGCACGTCGGTCCTCGACAATATGCTTGCACAGGAGAGCATTAGTCGTATCTCGATCCTGAGCAGACGGCCTGTCAAGATGGCCGATGGACATGCCAAGGCGAAAGTCATCATTCATACAGACTTCAACAACTACGACCAAGTCTTACTGGAAGATCTGAAGGATGCACAGGGTTGCGTGTGGGCCTTGGGCGAGTCACAGAATGCTGTCAGCAAGGAGTGAGCTGTTTTCTATAAACTGCTATAGAGGCCTTATGCTAACATGCTTGCTCAGGCAATATGTCGAGATAACGCACGACTATGCCATGGCTGCTGCGCGCGCCTTCTCTACCATGCACCCAGACTCACCCTTTACGTTTGTCCATGTCTCGGGCGAGGGCGCTACGCAAGCGCCAGGCACCTTCACACCGCTATACGGACGAGTCAAAGGACAGGTCGAGTCGGAGCTTCTCGACTTGGGCAAATCGAAGCCCATGTTCAGGGTGTACAACGTCAGGCCAGGGGGGGTGGACTGGACAAAGCATACGGCGATCCATCCGTTCATACCGCCGCAGGCTGCGTGGAAGAAGGCGATGATAGCGCCAATGAATCTAGTCTACAAGGCCATGATGACGCCAACGAAGGAGATGGGAGCCGTCATGACAGAGCTGGCCATGTCCCGGGGCGAAAGGTTAGAGGGCAAGGACATTGGCATGGAGGGGCGGCTGGTTTCCAATGTAGCCCTCAGACGTATGGCGGGGCTGTAGAGATGATGTTGGCTGATAGAGTGGTAGACACGATGAACTTGATATGCTTGATGCGACGGTACCTGAGCATCCGACTGTGCACGTGGGAACGCTGTCTGTGCGTGGGTGATGACGGCAGTGAGACCCTGGTTCGCCGGGTGGGGGCGCGTCCGAGGCCCAAGGAACGCGTCGCCGCATCTTTCTCCCCACAGCTCCCAGCCATCGCCTCATTTCTTTCTGGCGCGACTGCAAGTTCGACACGCCATATAATCAACCGTCCGCCTGCCTTCTCTGCTCGATTGTCTCTCCAGAAATCTTCTCTGCCATGGATTTCGACGAGGCGCCCCCGTCGTCACCACCGCTCGCGTGCACCACCATGGACCTCCCGCCCAACCCCTTCTTTGAGCGCAAATATACTGCCTTCACCACCAAGTCGAGCTCGCCGCCCCCCGTCTTTTCCAGCGATGACTCTCGCGAATCCGTCGATGTGACCAACTACGAATCCCCTCGTATCCACAAGAACAAACGCAAGGGCGCGTGGTGGGACAGTCGCGAGTCTGCCCACACGACCCCAGAGGTGAAGAAGACGAAATTCGAGCGCAATTTCGACTCTGGCATCTACATGCTCAGCGATGCCACCAACAGCTCCGAAGAACTACCTCCGCCCCAGTACATATCGCCTTACAACATGAGGAGCAAGATGCCGCTCAAGCGCGCCCCCAACCCAAATGCCTCTGATGATGAAGACATGAACATGGGCAGCACCAGTGCTCCAACAGCAGAGCAAGCCTTCGTCCAGCAGATGGACCATGGCATTGCGCGGAACCAGGAATCCTATGACTTTGATGGCCAGGGCCTCGAGGACAGCGACATTAGGCACATCGGCAACCTCAAAACCGTCATCAGCGACCCGCCCGTCCACGACACTGAGCTCCCCACGGCGGGGCAGTACCGATCTCTCCTCCCCAAACTCCAGATCCACCTCAGTAAGAACAAGCTCTGTCGACTGGTTCCATCTCTGTTCGACCTTGCAGATCTCACTGGTCTCTACCTGCGTCAGAATGAGATTGAAGAGCTTCCGCAACAAATCAGCCGTTTAACCAAACTCGAAACCTTGGACGTGTCTCTCAACAAGCTAAAGTACCTCCCCTTTGACGTCATCTCCCTTCTCTCTCCACATGGGAACATGACCCGCCTCACTTTCATGGGAAAAGATCTACTTCAGCCCATGTCTTCTCATAGATTCTCAGTCGCCGACTACCAGAAGCAAGAGCAAGCGTCTCTTCATCACACCGACTCGCTGCCACTCGATGAGGTGCGGGAAGACGCAAGCAGTCAACTTGCGCACTTGTACCAAACTCTGGCGACTTGCAAAGACCGCGACCAAGCAGTCTGGCGGATCCGCTATTTCGAGTCTTGGACAAACTCTTTCGGTGGCGGAGATGACACCTGGGAATGCAATGTTGAACAAGACGTTGGTTTCTATCCGCACCATCCCTCTTTGCCCTTGGATGTTATGAACGATAGCCAAGTGCTAGCCCACGCACCACGGTACATTGCCAGGACACTAGTGTCTTACTATGACCAGGGCGGCAACGTCCTCAAAGGATCTCCACGGCTTCCTTGTTCCAACGAAGAAGAATATCCCGTCATTGTCGAAACCAACCAAGGTACATACGGCGTTCCTTCTTCACCTTGGTTCACCCCTCCGTCTACAAGCAAAATGTCCTCCCTCGTCACAGCTAGCTTATACAGGGGGCTCAGATCTACGAACATCGGTACCATCCGTGCGTTCCTCGATTCGGATTTCCTCCCCGTCGTGGAAGCCATCCTCTCGCAAGCAGAGGAGAATGCCGCTGACGGGTATGGTTTGTTCCGCAGGTGCCATACCTGTCACAAGGAGTACATTGTGGCACGCGCCGAGTGGATTGAGTTTTGGAGTCGGGGAGGCGAATTCGTTCCATTGAAAGCCAGCGTGTGCTCCTGGGGCTGTGTACCTGTAAGCATGGTGCAGAGGCCGCAGAAAGAGTTGGCATGGTGAAGTCAGGAAGCAACTAGCGGACATGAAGAGCAGCACAGTGAGATGCACATGGTAGTTTGGGGTCAGCCGGCTGCACGACGGGTTTCACTTAGGCTGTTTCGATGATCCCGGCCCGTTCGTCACCTTGCCATCTTGACCATTCTAAGATGATGTAATCTGCCATACCCTCCGTCCACCTTCCATCGCCTTCTACTCCACTACCTTTCCTCCATACCCGTCTCGTCAGCCAGATTTGCGCGCTAATGCACTTTGCTTCTAAGCTCGATAGAGCAAAAGCAAAGATTCTGGACGCTGGGCGAGGTGCGCTAAGTCGCATCGGATTCTGGAAATTGTATTCGTGACCACAAGAGGGCAATCCATCATCTCTCCCCTCTCTCAAGCTGTATTCAACAGGGTCCATGTCATGTCGTGTGTGCTCATTGACCTGGCACGCGAACCCCGAGCTCGAGACCACGTCGCAAATAACTGGCATCCATATCCCAAGAACTCAATCTAGAACGTCCGGCGCATGAGTCCTTGGTATTTTCCTCTATAACTCCACATCCTACGAATAGATACGTCTACGCTGCGCTCGCACTCTCATCTGGTGGACTGGAATCAAAACAGAGTGGCCTGGTGGATGACAGAGACAGGTTGTGTTGATCGACGGCAAGAGAGGGAACTATCACTTTGAACGTGGGGCGGAGATCTCTGAGGCGGGGCGGTTTCCCATCCCCGAGGCTGTCTAAGATGCGGCATGTCTAAGTGGGGTCTACTCGAGCATGTCGTTTTGTACACTACGATCCGGTTGCCAATGGTGCCTAGTGACTGGTGATCCTTCGGTCAAAATCATGATCAAGAGGATAATAGGCTTTCAAGTTCGTTCTGAGTAGTAATTATCAACTCCACCATTTATGAGAAATTGACGCGAGAAGGCATGTCCGCGCTGCCGCCTCCTGTTGTAGTTAGGCCGCGTGCTAATCCTGACCGAGTTTAGATTGATTTGGTCGGAGAATTGCGATAACAACACGCCGTCTGAGTGGGCATCTTTCAGGTATCACCATTCTCTGTATCTCATATCCCGGACTCGTACGTGCACGTAAATGGGACTAGCCGCCTAGCCATTGCTTTGTCAAACATACACCATGGTTCCAAGCGTAATTGTCGCGTCTTCCAGTACCGCGCAGCACATCTACATATGCCCAGTCAATACAGTGCTGGATGCAAGACAACCGCAGATAGACATGTAATCCCGAAAATCTCTCCAAAGAGCTTAGTTTCCCCATACAGTGTGAATGAAGAAGCTTATCAGCTCTTGCAATCGCTTGCCATCCTGCTTATCGGCGCCTATCTTCAGCCCTCGTTCATACCCTTGCCGGTCTCGACTCAATCCGCCGAACCACCGTTCGCAACATGACGTGAGCGGCTGGAGAAGACCATATCGACGTTTCAGCTGGAGCCCATCTTGCCTGGCTTCGGTGCATTCGCGTTGACACTACGCACGTTAGGAGGACAAGCCTTCCTTGGGTTGCACGACTACCGGCCATGGCATGCTGACAAGGGTTGCTTGAGCCTACCGCATGGATTGCTCCTATCTCGGCTGCATGTACATAAACGGAGTTCTTAAGCCCTGTGTCGCCGCGCGTTGGATCCCTGACGTGCTTTGAGCATTCCACGACAGCGAAAACTGATCCTTAGTGCAGTGATTGACAACGCAGACATGTCTGAGAAGAAGGTCGAGGAGTCGACTGTCGGAGAACAGAATGTGGACTATGGCATCGGCAATGTGCGAAACTCGCACACGGCAAGTCGTAGAAAGAGTTCCGCTGTTGATCCGGCCATCATTGCAGGAGAGATCTTTGATGAGCGTTATGAGACCACGCATCGAGGTCTGAAGTCAAGGTAAGTTGCTGGCTGTTCCCCGTGTGGTGTGGGTTGGGGGGCTAATATAGAGCAGACATGCCCAAATGATTGCTTTGGGCGGCACAATAGGCACTGGTCTCTTTGTCGGCTCAGGCCAAACCCTCGCTCGCGGCGGTCCAGCCTTTATCCTATCCACCTATATCGCCATGTCCTTCTTGATCTTTTGCACTGTTGCAGGTATCATCGAAGTCGCCGCCTATCTCCCGACTCCTGGGTCTTCTATGAACCTCTTCGGATACCGCTATGTCTCCCGCTCAATGGGCTTTGGACTCGGATGGTTATACTTTTACTCTCTCGGGATCTTGGTACCCTACGAGATTACAGCGGCTGGATTGGTCATTGAGTATTGGAACCCACCCGTGAACATCGCAGTGTGGATCACGATAATGATCATTGTCATCGTCGGGCTAAATTGCTTCCCAGTCAAGTTTTACGGCGAGACGGAGTTTTGGTTCGCTGGAACAAAGGTTGTGATGATTTTGGGACTGCTTATCTTGTCTTTCATCCTATTCTGGGGCGGTGGTCCCAAGCACGACCGTCTCGGTTTCAGATACTGGAAGAACCCTGGCGCGGCAAATACATATCTAGAAGAGGGTAATGCGGGGCGGTTTGTGGCACTGCTATCTACCATGGTACTTTCTGCCGTAAGTGAACAGCTCCACAAGGTCTAGTTCAGCTTCACTAATCCCTGTTTAGTTCCCGTTTACATTTGCCCCCGAGCTTCTTGTAGCAACAGGTGGTGAGATGCAGTCACCGCGGCGGAACCTGCCTACTGCTGCACGCCGATATATCTACCGTCTTCTTTTCTTCTACGTCGGCAGTGTGCTTGCAATCGGTGTTATCTGTCCCTCAAATGATCCCATTATCACCTCTGGGGGATCTGGTGCCGGTTCGTCACCATTCGTCGCAGGCATCAAGAACGCCGGTATTCCGTAAGTGGCCCTGTACGAACTGATTGTGGGCCGTTCACTGACCTCGTATACACGCATCTAGGGTACTCGACAGCGTTATCAACGCCGGTATCATCATAAGTGCTTGGTCATCAGGAAACTCCTTCCTCTTCCTCTCCTCGCGCTCCCTATATGCGCTTGCGCTTTCTGGTAACGCGCCCTCCATCTTCAAATCATGCACTAAGTCTGGTGTGCCATACTGGGCTGTTACAGCGTCTTCACTCTTCTGTGCCCTAGCATACCTGAACGTAGGCAGCGAGAGCGCCGTCGTCTTTAACTGGTTCGTCAACTTGACAAACACGTCTGGCTTCATCTCGTGGATCTGCTGCGGCATCATCTTTTTGCGTTTCCGGAAAGCTTGTGAAGCGCAAAATATCACCGACCTGCCATATCGTTCACCAGTCAACAAGTGGGGAGCTTGGTGCGTTATCGTTAGCTTCACCTTCCTGTGTTTGATCAATGGATTTGATGTCTTCTGGCCTGAGAAGTGGGACGTCAGCTCTTTCTTCACTGCATACGTTGGTATTCCCATGTTCTTTTTATTCTATGGAGGACACCGGATCTGGGCCTGGAGCGATACCTGGGCTTATGATCCAGCGGAGGTGGACATGAAGACAGGCTTGGATCAGGTTCTCGCTGAGGAAGTACCAGCAAGAACAGTGAAAGGGCCGTGGTGGAAGAAGATTACATTGATCTGGCAGTAGAAAGGAAAGAGGGTTGATGAAGCTGTGAAGCAAAAGTAGGCAATTCTCAATCACCAAGGATGTTCAACAAATATTTATTACTCCATACTACTCACACCTTATGCATTTCTTTCTGATCTACAGGTAATTCCGCTCATCCTGTTCTCATAATTGAGTACATTTGAGGGGTGTTGACCGGTCTTTATCAATTTGTCTCGTATTACTGGTCGAGGGAGTTGCAAGTCATAGCCCTGGATTTCTCAAGACTTCGAAACTGTAGGAGTTCGGAAATGGAGGGCGGCACCTTGGAGGAGGGGTTTCGTCTAGTACCGAGTGGGACTAGTGTCTAAGAGTGGTGCGTCATATCTAGGTGGCTGGACAACTGATTGCGAAAGCCCAACATGAACCCACGAACACGCCCGCCATGGCATCATCACATTTGCACTAAGGTTACCAGGCCCTGGACTGATTCAAAATACTTTCGCGTTACCGAACGCACTAAAGGCTTAGTCCTCCTCATCTTCCTTCTTCCGTTGACGGTTCAGCTCATCAATGACCTTTTTGCCGCATGCCAGAATCTCCAGTGTTCGACTCTTATTATCGTGATCCCTCGTCTCCGGGACCAAGAAATATGTCGTCACAGCACCCGCTACCATGAACGCGCTCATGACTTGTAAGATGTGCCCGAAGTTCTGTCGTTCCCATCTGAAATCGTCCTGGTTTTTAGACTTGTCGGATTGGAAAGCATACGCCAGAAAGATCTGCACTACCCAAGACCCGAGTTTTCCACTAGCAGCAGCTATCCCGTGGCAGGTACACCGATATCTTGTCGGAAAGATCTCAGCAGGAATGATGAATGTCGTCACATTCGGCCCTAGGTTGAAGGCGATGTGACTGATCACATACAGTACCATCAGTCCTGATCGACTGCTGTCGAGCAAGTTCGTCCAAGCGCTCCCGGTTACGATGAAGAGTACGAACAGAACCAGGAACCCCCAGAACTGGATCACTTTCGGTGACACATACTTGACGATCTTGATCATCAGCAGACCACCCACAACTGTCCCTGTGGAAACCATAACCAGGGTATATTTGCTGTTATCGCTCAGTGTCTGGTACACAGATGACTCATTTTTGATACCACCCGGCCAGATGTGTCTGACAATCTCTGGTGAGGATAGACCCAGCCCATAGACTGCCTCAAAGTCAGTAAGTCTGTCGCAGCGGCTTAGTGGTCTACTCACATGCGAAATCGAGAAACAGCCAAGCCAACGAGGTTCCCAGTAGGTACTGCCAATTCTTCTCGGCAATAAAAAACTGTTTTGCATCGGTCCATGAGGCGAGTGGAGGGGAAAACTCTGGATCTCCTGGAGAAAGCTGGACCTGCGGTGCTGCAGTGGTACGAAGATGCACGTTACTGAGTCGGTGCTCGGATTCACTGTCGCTCTCAACCTCCTCGTCAGGTGCAATCACTGAAGAAGTAGTTGAATGCCTCGAAGCAGGCCTTCGGCTCTCCGATGAAGCAGGCACATTCAATAATTCGACCTCGCCATGTTCAGGGTTCGCTTCGGGCGCGCCGAAAAAGTTCGCGGTGTCCTCGAGAGTACCTTTCGTGTTTTGCAAGATGTCCAGTGTGTACCTCGGGCTCTCTGGGATTGTAAATCGAAATACGAGAGCAATGAGAGCCGGCACAACGCCAATGCCGATGACAAGTCTCCACAGCCGATCGATAGCTCGAAAACACTCCAGGTCGGTAGGTTGACAAGATCCTACATTATTCTTGATCCAGGGCTTGTACGCTTCTACTGCAGCAAGCGACAGGACATTGGCGAGTAGTTGTCCAACAGGTTGAGCAAAGAAAACCCAGCTCAGCATGCGCGCACGGTGCTTGCGAGGAGCGAACTCCGCAGTGATAACCTATTTCACGATCAGTAAAGCGACGAGCACGCTCGATATCGATACATACAGCACTCAAAGGGTAGTCAGCCCCGATACCAATGCCTCCGTAATGTCAGTACTATCAAGAATCCATGAGCCAGGTCACTCTTTCTTACCCATAATCGCTCGCCAGGTGATTAGCCACCCTCCAATCGCCATGCTATTCTTTTCTCCGTTCGAACTCATGAGTAGCAACATTGTACCGACGATAATGATTACCAACTCGAGCCCATACATCTTGCGTCGGCCCAGAAGATCTGCTGCGAAGCCGAATCCTATCTGACCTACCATTGTACCCGCAAGTGTTGAACACATCATGGCCGTCTTGACCGAGGACGGCACCGAGGGTATACCACCTTCGTCGTGGTTAGGCCAGTAGACGTAACCTAACATAGGAGTAACGACATTCAAGGCGAAGAGTCCGAACGCATCTGTTAGGAAGCCGATGCCAGCGACTACCACTACCCAGACCTGGAAGGGTGCTGAATCGATTGTTGCGAGCGTCCATCGCCGACGCCTTATCTCCTGTCACTAAGATCAGCAAGACACCTACAAGCAGTGAACTCATTGCGTGTGAACAGGAATAACCCACAGGAATGCCGCTCCCGCCTGCGGTCAAGTCCTCTATCCCGATATGGTGGCCCTTGATTGGTCGTGTGATCCAGTTCCGAAGACCCATCGTCGCGTTAATGATGAACCTCTTTTACAACAGGTAGTCGCACCCCAACGCGTATGCTTTGGCAAAATCTCTTTGTGTTGCGTCGTTTGTTGTACACAATCCTCTCGGGGCAGCGCAGTTCATATTGAGGGCGTACGAAGCTTCAGCCTCCACTACGATGCGCATCACCGAAGCCACTCTTAGAAACTCATGCACAGCCCGAGGCGACACAATAAACCGGTCAACAAAAGGGGGTGCATTGGAATTGGCGCTACTCATGGGTTCTTCCTCATCGTGTCCAATCTTGTTCTCTTCGCCGAAGTCAGACTTGGTGGCGTTTGTTGCTGCAGAAAAACCGCAGCATAGCCCTGACATGTCAACCTTACAGGTCATCTGAGATTACCATTGATGGCTAACTGAGGATGTCATCTGCGACTCGTCATGTCTAGGGCGGGTGCCAGCGCAAGAATGAACACAGTTGCGGTGGACAGTGTGGACTTTGGACTTGTCAGAATGTCTGTAAGATGGAATCATGATATTGCCTTCAATATTTTGAGTGGAAGCCGCGCGGTCCTGGATGATGATGGTTGGCTAATCTGGGTATCTGGTAGTTAACGATGGCCGTTCGCCTCCCCACGTGGTGATCTTCGCATCCTCATTGAACGTCAAAAGCCGCCATACCGGTTTCGGTGAACCATCCTGATACCGCCACATGCACGAATACGAGCTGTATGCCGCTCTTGAATAAGATCACGGCTGCAAGTAGTGCTTCCGACGTTGGAAGGCTTGAGAAATGCGCGTGCCTGGGCTCTAGTAGCATGTCAGATAATATGCTAAGCCACTCCAGATGTCGCAGCGGTCTGCCTTTGGGTTAGCCAAGTTATGCACATGTCGGGAAGCTGGATGTAAGCTTGGAAGATTCTTCTACAACCCCGTTTGCGTCTCTCAGAGGCTTGAACTTCTCTTGACTGTTGCCTCCACTGTGTACTAGCAGTTCCACAACGCATGGTCAGTCACTAAACATCCTGTGTTGCGCTTGAGCGCGGCGCAAGCGAACCGAAATGTCTTTTGGATGTAGTCCATCCGATGTGTTGAAGCTGTTGGAGATCTCGACTCGTGTATACCTTGCTTTCAAAGGTATGTTCAGCTACCACCCTGCATCAGTATCTTCCAGGGATCAGCTTGCTAATCCCTACATTCAGATGCGAATGAGAACTCAGAAGCTCAAGTTAGTGGGCTTGTGAAAGAGTTCACCACCTTCCATACTTGTCTCAAACAGCTAGGCGAATTGATGAAACAATATGGCCAAACAATGCCATTTCCCGTCAAAGATTTCGAAGACACGCTGAAGAAGTGTGAAAAGACCCTGGAACCATACGCTGATCATCTCGTCGATAGGAAGATGTCTGTTAAGAAGTTCATCTTCACTATCCGCTATATAGGGATGGAAAAAGAAATCGATGGACTGAGAAAACAGATCAGCGGTCACTATCAAGCTCTCAACATGTGCATCTCATTTCTCCAGTTGTAAGCGTCATGCGCACTCAGCGCTTAGGATTTAGTCGCTGACCGCCACTAGACGGCTTCATCTCGAAGCAACAAAGCAAACTCAGCGCCTTCTCGATGCCGCGCCATCTCGTACAGTAAACATGGGTCGCCGCTCATACTCCACTCACAGTCTTGGAATTTCCAGCAACCATACGCCATTAGCGCTTGCGCCTCCTGACGAACACCCATTGTTCAGCGAATGGAAGATTTTTGATAGATGGCTACAAAGCGAGGATGAACGCATAGCTCAAGAAGCGGGATCGTCACGGCCCCTATCGCTAGGCGACATACCCGCTTCTGTACCGAGTGGCGATGTTCAAACCGCTGCAGTACTGTATCAACTTAGGCGACAGGTTGACGATGCGATACTCATTGAAGAAAATCGCGCGAAGCGGGCTACTGCCGAGAAACGAACACACCTGGTCCCGAGCGATACGATGAAGCAGGAGGTCCGCGATATGCCACCAGCACCACCGCGAGTGTATACCCTCAAGACAGACCATTCTGGTGACTTTACGGAGTCTGGCCAAGAACTGATGAGTGACTCGACAGCCACCATCCGTCCCAGCTTGAGCATACGACCATCATCCCCAGATTATTTTGGCTCGTTCAACTGGACACAGTCGCCAACATCAAAGTCTCTTTGTTCGGGCCGAACTGCCTCTATGTCTACAACAAGAAGTAGCGAATGCTATTCAGCAGGTACTACCCCAGAAAAGTCGCTATCTCCCACGCTGCAACGCAGTCTTTCGCGCACATCGCTGGCCACCATGGCATTAGGTGACGCTGCACTCGATTGGAAGCGCGTCTGTCGCAATGTGCAGGTTGAACGAAAGTCTTTAAAGTACGGGCCCGAGAACCGTGAATGCGACGTTCGGTGGCGATATCGAGAAGATACTGGCATCTCGCTGCGAGCAGTATATTACTCTAGCCAAGATGGAAAACTACGCACTTGGACTGAACAGCATTTCCCTGCCACCGGTCCATCGATACCATTGACTACCACATACGCTGACGGTGCAGTGTCTATTGATTTTCCACGTGGTTCGTTCGGAAGACTATACAAACAGTACATTGACATTAAATACACATTTGTTGGTCACGAATCAGCGGACAAGTTCCAAACCTTATTATACACCAACAACGGCGTCGATCCTGCCGAACTTAAATTCGATCGACCTATCCTGGCTATATCGTCAAACAAAAATCCAACTGAATGTCGTAACAAGAATCTGCGATTATGGCGGCGCGTTGAGACGCAGCTGGTAGATGGCGAGCTCATCACATCCGAGGTTCTGGTTTTGCTATTCTACACAAGCGCGTTAGAAGAAGAGAAAGGTCACTGGGTCGAGGAGCCACATTACGCGTTCGAGTGGCTTGCAGATTCTATCTACAAGAAAGAAAGCGACAAGCTTACTCTTGTCTTTTCAAAAGACCCATCGCGTTGGGCGACCGATAAGCTGCTCAAACGCCGCAAATCATCGACCCGGTCCGAGTCCGAGCCTGTGAACTCTTCTCTCTTCGAAAGGAAACGAAACGACTCTATGGAGATGCCAGAATTGGCGCGATCAGAAAGTAGGGCCTCAGGGTCACTGAACGGCTCGCTCCAGTCGCCGAGGAGCATATTTGGAAATGGCAGTGGATTTTCGAGAGCGGGCAACTTAAATCGGTTTGGGTATTCGGAATTGGACATCAAGTTTCAAAGCAAGAAGGATAGAAGGGCATTTCTAGATGTCTGGAAGCAACACGTGAAGCCGTTGGTTGCGGCTTCATGATCCCACGTTACAGAAAGGGAGACATTACCGGGGTGTACTGTACTATGGAGGAAGAAGAAGAAGAAGAAGAAGCACAGCGCATGATCAGGCTGGCGAGAACGACGGTGTTGGCTGCCAATATAGGCTAATATACGCAAAACACGTTGATACCAATAGCTGGATGGTAATGAGTGAAAGTCTTTCTATGAAGCCTTTTGTAGCAGTTCCGTTAAATGTCACATTATTTTGTTTGTCTATGGGGTACTTGGACAACCTCGTGAAATAAAATGAGTTTGAGTATAGAGGAACAATGCTCTACCCGATCTCACCCATGGTGGCTGATAAGAAGACAGGATCCGTAAAGTTCTTTTCGCTGCGCGCTCATCGTACCCAAAACGACGCTTTGCGCTACATTATGCAAGGAGAAAGATTGCGTTTCGGTTTTTCGTCTGTTTCAAATGATGCAGCATTAAAAAGATCGCGACTAGATGAAAAACCTGAAGTTTCTTTTTTGTTTAAAGACATCAATACAGACAGTTGGAATTATGTCTCATTTTTCTACTTCTATTCTGTATATCTTCGGCATCGATCTAAAGTAGGAATAGCTGGCGACCATCCCGGTAGGAGTGCGCACGATACCTGAACACATCGTTAGTGCGGGATAGACCTCGTCATGACCCATACGCTGCATGCGTGTTACGTGTTCACCTCCTTGGCAATCAGAGGCGTAGAATCGCATGTGATTTAGTACACCTGAAGCCATTGCCAGCATTTGGCGTAGTGCCTGTTGGAAACGAGACCTACTCAATGTTGAGGACGAAAGGTTGTAAAGCCAGGGCCTGGACCTTGCGTGATGCAGCACAGCTACGCCACAACTTGATTCATCCGCAACAGGTTTTTACTGCATGTGCGTATACGAAGAGGCGTTTCTGAGGAGGGGCACAATCCCTGTTAGGCGAAGCGATGCGTACATGACTAGATATAGGATCAATGCTAGAAAATCGAACAAGCTAACCATGCGGGACTATGCACATCATTTGGAGAGCAAAAGGTTGGATAGACAAGAAAGAAAGTATAGTAATAGCATTTGAGAAAAGAAAATGATTATGGACAGTTCAGAAACAACAAAGTAGTGCAAGCCTGATAGCATGCAGTTCTCCACCTCGAAGCAGATCAAGCGCAAGTCGTATTGGCAGACATTTTGCCAAACTCATCCACGCTCGTAACAGCACCTTGGTCGTCGTATTCGATCCTGACTTGCTGGTTACTCGAGACAGATGGATCGCCGACGAGGTAGTTAAGTGGCTCGAATCGCATGGCAGAATGCGCAGAGCTAAACATTGTGTTTGGCAAATCGCCAGTATGCGGGAGGTGGTGCATGCCAAGGTTGAACCAGAGTACTCTGTGTCTTGTTAGTAAGGTGTTATATATCATCAGCCGCGATACTGATAAGGAATGGGATTACGAACAAGTCTTCCTGCTCCAAAGTCTCCTCATCGAAGAAGGATGCAAAATCTACCAAGGGATCATCCTTGTTAAACTGGTTGTTGGCATCCGCAGCCCTCGGCTCCGTCTCCTTTTGCTGAGTAACGTAAAAGTCGTGCGTCACAAAGGCACCCGTCTTGCCAGTGTTTGTCGAGTTTGTTTGTGTGAGATGGATTGTACCGGCAGCTCTCTTGATTCTGTAACCCGGGTATTCGCCGTATGGGTTCGGTGTATCCCTGTTCACAATGGCGTACAATGTGTTATCGTTCTCCGCCCAATTGATCTTGGATTCGCTCTCGTTGGCTACCCATGATCGCTCGGCTTTAAAAGTGTTGTATACTCGACCTTGACTCCAGGGATATGTCGTGGAAGTTGGCACAAATTGCAGTTTCTGCACACTGTTCTTCCTTCCGTTGATATCCAAGTCCACCTTGAATGTGAGGGTGTGGTCGTGTGAGCTACCTGAGAGAAAGTCATGGATGTGGAAGCCGTACTCCGGTTGGCCATCCCAATAGGCAGCGGCAATATATCCAGAAAATCGAGAGGATACTTCGATGCCTCCGTCGTAGAAGAAGCTGTAGTCGATCATGAAGTCGTAGTTGCCTACTGTGGCTACGGTACGCATGACAAATTGGATATTCTTTGCTACACTGGTGTGTGGTGCGGATGGTGAGAAAGAGTGGCGGCGGATCGGGTAGCCAGCATCAAACTCAAATATGCATATAGCATCCGCTTGGGTCTTGAGTGTATCGCCTTCGGTCCATGTCGCAGGGAGATATGTCGCATGACTAGGGCAGTCGTAACCCTTGACAAGAGGTTGTAGTGTCGAGCCCATACCACTTGTAGTGTCGAAGAATGTTGCTTGCGATTGGAAAGGATCGGTTCCGGAGTAGGACGTCAGAGCTTCTTGCAAAGACAACTCGTAAATGATACGTCGGCCTTTGTATTTGATGTCGAACAGCGAAAGGCCAAGATCCTGGGAGACAGCATGGTAAAACGTAAAGTCCATCCAAGATATATATCCCTCTTCAGCATCAATCTTGAATCGCTGGTCTCCTTGGGCGATAGACGCTGGCGGTGGTAGATGGTCCAAGGGCATGGGCGTTCCCTGCCTGTCAGTGGACGTCCAGTTACCCAGTACATTCGGTGGTGGTTTCTGGTAGTCGGGCTGGTTGATTGCGGCACGGAAGTCGTCAGTACTGGCATAAAACTCTCCTTTCGAGTACCAGCCAACAGCTTTCCAATTGTCCGAATTTTGTCCAGTCAAATCAAACTTTACAGCAAAACCGAGCGGCTCCACTGTAACACTGCTAAGTTTGGTACCTGGATCCGCAAAGGCCGCCGCCCAGGAAATTATTCGGCCTTCTTCATCCCAGAAGGGACTACCGAGCCGGAGACCAATGCTACCAGTAAAGAAAGTCTAGACATGTAAGCTTTTGCTGTTACCTAGTGCGTATGTCTTCTAACTTACAGTGTTGAACAGTTGCATTGAGATATCCTCGACCTCTGTCGAGAACCTCGTGAAGAAACTTGATGCTTCATTAGGTGAGTACAAAGGATGCATGGGAGTTCGTCCCGGTTGAGAGTTTTGGAAAGGAAATGTCAACGGTTCAACCGCAGTGGCGTTTGTTGCTGGTAGCGGCCCTACCAAATACTCTTGCCAGTATTTCTCCGTCGAGTTGGTGGTACCGCTTTGAATAGTTGCTCGCGCATAACGCCTTGGTGCGGTGGCATTGTTGTCGAGAAAGGGTAGAGTGTCCGTCTTGTTGGGATGAAGAAGGGAAAGCTGTACGCTGAGATGGTGTTAGTAGGCACAGTGATGTTTTGGATTGCCAGACTCACACAAAGTTATCTCGGCTGGATCCTGTGTTGCCTGTCAAGCTCATTCTCTCCTGTAGAAGCTCATTGACACTAGCAGCTTCTTCTTCGGACAATGCCTTCCATGGGTTCTCGTACGGCGCGCTCACTGTGGGTTGGCGATCGTTTGTCGGCGTATCTTGTGCCGTCGCGAGAGAGGCCAAGACGGCAGCACCAAACGTTAGAGACGATGTCCACTTCATGTTGACTCGGAACGAAAGTAAACGAGCGTGCAGATTCCGAAATGCAGGTCTCTGCGGATTATATGCCCGTCTGTTGGCCCATGCCTATACGGTAGCACAATACCCCTAAGGGCGTTTGTGCAGTCATCACACCATAGCTGGCTCGCGTCCTTAGCGATGAGGAGCTATGCCTCAGACATCGGTTCTGTTGAGCAGGCTGAAAAAACAATATCGCGGTGTTGCTTTGATGCACGCCGTGCGCTAGGAAGGACATGATCGGCGGCACGGTTCTCTTCTGCATATGTGCGAGGGGAATTCAGCTCCACACCCCAGCGACGTGCATCCAAGCGCCTTCGTTACATAATACGGCCGCTCTCACAGATTTCGAGGCAAAAAAGTACAAGTGACTGCACTGCATCGACAAAAGAATGTCTTAGGTTAGCAAGAAAGTGTGGTTGTATCATGATTGAAGTGTCACGCACGGTTGGCGACTCAGGGGCGGGGCATCCCTTCCGAAAGCTTGGTACGGCAATGCAC
>Ga0268250_10000138_pt1 | contig 34854 bp, 32 predicted proteins | sample AgamicAsSfe_FD_200448 | JGI IMG/M metagenome (GOLD analysis project Ga0268250, IMG submission 200448) | Agave microbial communities from Guanajuato, Mexico - As.Sf.e (v2) (version 2) | ecosystem: Host-associated > Plants > Phyllosphere > Phylloplane/Leaf | place: Guanajuato, Mexico | collected...
GCCAGATGGAGTGTGCATGCGGATGGCGGGCGGGGCAAAGGGGTAGTCGGGCGGGAAGTTGAGGGTGCCCCAGTACTGGCCGCCATGGTAGGGCGTGTCTGGCGGGCCGGTGATGATGTAGTGCCATTCGAGGATGTTCCTATCCGAAGGGTGCGCAGTAATGTATGGTGGCGGTGATTTGGAGATGGAAGCGTACTCCCTTGTGAGGCGCTTGGTGGCTGCCGGTGTCGCCATGTTGTGTGGTTGTGTGTGTGGGTAAGAAGAGGTGATGGTAGGTAGACGTGTTCTCGGGCGGAGATAGTTGACGTCGACTATCGGATGCGCTGTGAGTTGGCGGCCAGGGAAGAGGGCAGGCAGTGTCGAGGGAATATTTGAATTTACCCCTCAGTCTGTGAAAAACAAAACGACGACAAAGGCAGGCGCAATAGGTGAAATCGAATTTGGGTGAAAGGGAGTTTGTATCGCACCCAGGTCAGAACCACAGTTGGAGAGCAGCGCACGTGCATCCGCCGCCCGCGACGATTCCGAGTTCAAGGTTTCTGAGCCACGCCAAGCATCACGCACGAAGACACCAACAGCCCAATGGCGTCGCCGCATGAAGACGATGTAAGCAGTTTTGTTGCGTCCTGGGGGTGATGCATCGCTAATTGGCCCACAAGGTCTTCGAAAGGCTCAAGAACAAGACGGATCTGAAGGAGCAGAAGCGTCAACAGGATGAGCTCAATGCGCGGCTGTACGCACAGCAGCAGAGGTCGCAGGAGCGCCTCGGAGAGCTGGTATGCATCCCACGTGTGCAATTGGGCCTGCTGCTAAGCCTGTGCTAGATTGAAGATAACTCCTCCCTGCCCGTGACGATATCGTCGGTTCGCATCCTCCACGCCAACCGCACACGAAGAAGCTTCCTCGAGCGAGTAGTCAACCCCCTCCTGAGCGCAAACCGGGAAGAGCCATACACGCTCGAAGATGCGATAAAGGAAGTTGGAGAAGCTACCGAAAAGCTCAATCGTTTTGGTACGTTGACACGCGACTGAGGAGGGGCTCGCTCGCATTTGGCTAACGCCGACTAGGTATCTTCAAGTCACCAATATCAGTCTATCTCGATCGCCCGAACCAGACCATTGCCTCTTCTTCCCCTACCGATGTCGATGTCTACATTTCGGCCGTCGAGCGCGGCAACTACACCATCAAGACTGGAACCGAAGCTGGAGCCTCTGAGGCCGATGCCTATGTCCACGCCGAACTTCGGAATCTGCTTGGTGGAGCAGAGACGCTGAACGCACACGGATCGCTCGGTACGCGAACACGATCAGCCTATTCGCTTGCCTTCGACAGTCCCATCCTCAGCAACCCCAACCTCAAGTTCCAGGTCAACGGCTTCGCGAGTTCAACGCTGAAGAGCTGGGCAAGCCACGAGGAAGTTCTCAAGGGTGGCAACTCCAAGCTGCTATGGAGGATGAAGAATGGCGCCACACATGAGTTCGGTTACTCGGGCATCTGGCGACAGGTGACCAGTCTGGCTGAGAACGCATCGCCCTCTGTCCGCGCAGACGCTGGTGACACTTTCAAGTCCAGCATCTCGCATACCTGGATCAATGACAAGCGCGACTACCCTCTTCTCCCGAACAGCGGCTACTTCTTCAAGACTGTGTCCGAACTCGCAGGTTGGGGCCCATTGAAGGGCGACACAGCATTCTGGAAATCAGAGGCAGAGTCGCAAGTCGCCCTCCCCTTTGGCGACACAGGCATCACGCTTACCGCTGGTCTGCGAGGTGGTCTTCTGTACCCCATGACACTGGGTGGAGGAAGCCAACCCCAGGCTTCGCGCATTAACGACCGCTTCCAGCTCGGTGGTCCCAACAACGTACGCGGGTTCCGCATTGCTGGCCTCGGCCCTCGTGACGGTGCCGATGCGCTCGGTGGTGACATCTACGCTGCTGGTGGCGCGTCGCTCCTCCTCCCCATCCCACGCGTCGGCAAGGAGACACCTCTCCGTCTCCAAGCCTTCATCAACGGTGGCCGCCTCCTTGCCCTCAAGAACCCCAACTCCAAGAAGGAGGACGGATCTTTCAGCAGCTCAAGCGATGTAACAGGCGCCATCCAAAAGTCCTTCTCTAGCCTCACTTCCGAACTTCCCAGCTGTGCAGCCGGTCTAGGACTCGTCTACGCACACCCCGTTGCGAGGTTCGAAATCAACTTTTCTCTCCCACTAGTCATGAGGGCCAAGGAGGAAGGCAGGAAAGGATTGAGCTTCGGTGTTGGCATCGAGTTCTTGTAAATGCCAGAGCTAGGTGTGTAAACGTGTATTTGTAGGCCCTATAGACTTCTTCTCGAGCAAGCAGATCCACTTTGTTTCCATTCATCATCAAACATCTAACAGCTGGCTTCTAACTTCCCACCAATTGCGGCCCCTCGAATACCTTGTTCGGATCATAAGCCCCCTTGATCCCCGCCAGCCTCTCATAATGCTCTCCCCAGTACCGTGAGTGTGCCTCGGTGTTTGTGAGATTTGTATCAGCGTAATTGATGTACATGCCAAACTTCTCCCCTTTACTAGCCTTCTCGATCGCCTCAACCCAGCCATTCAAAAAGTCCATCATCTCCGGCTTGTACGTCGCGCTATCCGGCCAGATGCGGTCGTTAAACTGCATTTTGAACACGGTTTTGCGATGCGAGTACGATGTCGAATCAGCTGGTACAGAGGAGATAGCTGACCCTTCTCCACCGTGCATGTCGATGAGCAAGTACCAAGTGCGGTTGCGAATGTTACGCGCAGTTGTAAAATAGTAGTCTGCCAGCGCCGTCATCGCAGCGGGAGATAGTTCCTCGGGCATGAGTGACTTGGCGTAAAAGTTCTCATGGTAGTCGTAGATTTCTGGTTGGGGCAATGGGCCGTTGGAGAAGGATGTTAGGGTGTCGATCCATTTCTTTGTTGATACCGTGCCTGCGCCACGCCCGGAAAGCGGGATGTTGAGCTTGGTGAGCAGTGGGTTCATGATTGTGTCGAAAGACGTGCGGTTGCCGTAGTACACACCGGTCAACTGATTGGGGAGAAACATGCGCATGTTGAGCTCGGCGGGTTGGTTGTGCATTGTGAAATCTTGGAGGACAGTGAGGATGTTGGCTAGTTGGGAAGTGTTACTTGGGGAGAGGCTGTAGGAGAAGACGAGATTGCTCTCAGGGGCGTTGAAGGTCTTGAATTTGAAATCGGTGACGATGCCGAAGGCGGCGCCGGCGCCTCGGAGGGCCCAGAAGAGGTCGGGGTTGGATGATGGTGAGGCGGTTACTACACTGCTGTTGGAGAGGACAACAGTTGCTGAGACGAGCTGGTCGAGGGTTAAGCCGTGCAGGCGCGATGATAGACCATAGCCACCGTGAAGTGTAAGTCCTCCTACGCCGACACTGGGAGTTGTCAGTTAAGGTTACTGTCGTCACAAGGGATGAGGGCCTACCCAGGACATGTTCCATGACTGATGGCTTGTTTGCCTTGATCGTACAGTGCTAGAGCAATGTTTCCCAGTCTACCACCAGCTCCTACAACAGCTGTGTGTGCTGCTTGATCAACCGTTACGCTGTTGAAGCGTCGCATATCGACTATCAAATGACCATTCTCCCCTCCAAGACCATGTGCTCCGTAGCTGTGGCCTCCACATTTTGCAGTGACTTTAACGCTGCTCGCGACACCGCAAGATACAGCGTCCTGGACTTGCTTGACGGTTTGCGGTACAGCGTAGGAGGCCGGTACGAAAGGTAAACGAAGGTTGAAAGGCTTCACGGCTTGAGTATAGTTCTTGGTGCCTGCGGCATATACAGGAACCTGTCGAGACTCAAGACATTCGCTCAATGTCGCATTTGCGGCAGTAGTACAAGAAAAGAGAGTAGCGGCCGCAAAGAGCCATGTGTAGTAGTGCGTCATCATCTTGAAGATAAAAAGATGGCTTGGCTGCCTAGGACAAATTCATCCGCCAACATACTCGCGCTACTTAAGCATTGCTTGAATCCTAGAGGTGGATTCTGGTGATGATGAGAGAACATATTGACCCAATACACTACGGCTGAAGAGAAAGAAAAACATGAGACCAGGAGTTATCACTGCGATGAAAGGACTGGACCTGCCCAGCGAAAACCTTGTACTTCTGTTGGATCCTCCATTGGCATCGTGGAGATGCCGTGTTCCTGTCGATGCTTGTAATAACAGATCTTGCCTGTATCGCAAAAAGGACTATGAGCTACGGCAAATGTAAGGAACCGTGGCTTCAGTTTTATTTCGCCCTTGGCAAACATTGGTCGCAGAAAGATTAAGAGATGCCTCCTCGTCTATATCCAGGCACGTGTGCTGCTGCGACGTAGCCGCGTTCATGTACCGGCGCATGTCAGCGGCGTGGCAGTTACGTTCCCGGTAGACGGCAGGCCAAGAGATCTTAACATGTGTGTGTGCGAGATGAAAGACCGAAATGCAAGGCCTCTGTAATTTCTCCATGTTGATCAAGCTGGGGTCGGCAACCGGGTGAAACGTCATACCCCTGCTCGAAACATGGCTCCATATTGCGATATATTGTCCGACGTGTACCCTTTAACCGGCTTGGAAAAACATACACACCGAGGCTGAAATGCCAGCCTGCGCTTTCAGCGAAACGCATGACGAGGGCGGTTGTTTAGTCCAAGAGGGTGTAGTCAGGTGTTTCATCGTGGTAGCCTCCGAAATGTAGATCGCGTGCGCGTGACACTAAGGCAAAATAGTGGAAATATCCAAGAGCACGAGACGAACGTACAAAACGATGCTACGTCCTTGTATTTGAGGTGTACCAACAGAACAATCCTGACTCGTCACTCAGACCCGCCATGCTCACTTCACATTCTCTCCTTCTACCGCTTTTCGGTAGTGCCGCAAGTGCGGCGAACCTGTGGGCGACTCACTACTCGGGCACGATCAACTACCTGTCGTTCGAAAACAATGCCTTGACTCTAAGCAAATCGAGCCCCACAGGAAACAACTTGCCTAGTTGGATTACGTACGACAATGCCGGGAAAGCGCTGTACATTCCGGACGAGGTCTTCTACGGGGCGAGTGGAGGAAACTTGGTCTCTTTCGCCGTTGGTAACAACGGCACTGTAACCGCAGGAGGGAAGGGTTCTACGCCTCTCGGTGTTGTTGCGACAGCGCTATATGGCGGTGCAGATGGAAGGAGCTTCATCGCAAACGCTCACTAGTAAGCCAGCATCCTCCGGTAGACACCATTGGTGCTAACTGATCGACAGCCAATCTTCGCAATTGACAACCTTCAAATTGCCGTTGACCGGAGGACAGCCGCTTCAAACAATCAAGTACACTGGAAAAGGCGTGAACCCTTCTCGACAAGAAGCTCCCCACCCGCATCATGCCTTTGTGGACCCATCTGGCGACTTCTTGGTAGTACCTGACCTTGGAACTGATCAGATTCGGATCCACAAGATCGACCAGAACTCCGGAAAGCTTACAGAGTGCGCTTCTGCGAAGCCGCCTCCTGGCACAGGACCACGACACGGTGCCTTCTGGACACCATCGGCAGCTAACTCGCGCGTTCGTCGAGCAGCTGAAGGTACCACTCTCTTCATCGCCAATGAGCTTTCCAACAGCGTGTCATCATGGGCAGTGTCATACCCCTCATCAGGAGACTGCATGTCTCTGACTCTGAAGCAAACCCTGACGCCGTACCAAGGCAACGCCACCGCCGTTCGCGGTACCAAGGTCGGTGAGGTCAAGGTCAAGGGTAACTTCGTCTACATCACAAACCGAAATGACAAGAAGTTCAACGGCAACGACTCGCTTACCCAATACACCATCTCTCCCAACGGATCCCTCACATGGACAGCCAACACGTCTTCTTATGGCACGTACCCACGTACTTTTGACATCAACAAGGCTGGTGATTTCGTAGCCATTGGCGATCAGACCACTTCGAACGTAGCTATCGTACCCAGAGATCCAAAGACTGGTAAATTGGGAGAGCGCGTTGCGGATCTTCGGATTGGCGCTGCAGGCATTCCGGAGAACGAGGACGGCCTCAGCGCTGTTGTCTGGGCCGAATAGACGTCCGCTTGCTGTTTATTAGATTTCACTGTAGATAAAATTGATTAGGGTTTTTGAGGTTGCGCATACGCACGAACCGCTGATGTCCCCATTTGAGAGTGTTGTCCATCTTTGATGCCGAGTTGTGAAGAGCACGCCTCGAGTGCGCACCAGGTGCGTGACGCGCCAAGACGCTAAAGTCGCGCTCCTCGTCCCACGCGTCGAGACTCACATGATCACTCTTCGTGCATGACACAGACATCTAATGCGAAAGTTGTGGTTATCCGCGAGCTGTGGCAGAAGGAAGCGATAGAGTGGACATATTTCCTCCCACCAAGACAATTAACAACTAGCTTGAATTATACTCAGAAGATTTCTGCTATACTGCATCGCGATCAGCTGCTGGCGCCATTCCTCCAGCCAAATCTGCATCCTGCTTCTGGTACTTCTGTGGTAGCGGCCTTGACGAGATCAACGCACCAACACCGCCCTCTCTCGCCCGTCTAACCATCGAGAAGCAACTCGGCAGGCTTATACAAATCGACGCAACGCTCATCTCAACATGAAGCCAGATGAGGACATCAACAAAGTACCCTATCGCATTCATTAGTCTTTCTCTCTTCTTTTCAAGCCAAAGACAGTACTTACACGTCAAATCACTCTCCAACCCCCGCTCAATCTTCGCAACGGTAATCAGCCTCCCCACGCTCAGAAAAATGACACTATACCCTAGCACAAAAGTGCCTAGCAGCATTACTTTTCTCTGCATACTCAATTGTAGTTTCCAGATTATCGGCAGCGGCATAATTAACGCGATTAAATCCAGCACTACACTGGGCACCACGGATCCCAGTTGAATGTTGAGTGTTGGCATGCACTTCGCTCCTTCTATTCCCTTATCCCAAAAAGCTGAGACGGGTGTACATTCGAATGCGGCCGCTAGATTGAGGCCCACAAGCCAGATGACATTGAGTAACGTGTTGGCATGGACTTGGTACCTGAAATTCGGGCATGCGACGCTAAAGAGGCGGTGGTAGAAGAGTCCGACACTGATGCGGATCAATGCCATGGCGGCAGTGTAGGTTAAGTATCCGGCATACAGGACTTGCAAGCTGAAGGTCATATTGGCCGGAGGCACGGAGGTTATGTGCAGGCCGAAACCGTGGTGGAGGAGGAGGCCTGTTTGGACGGAGATTGCTAGGACGAATGGCTGGGTGACTTAGCGCATGAGGGAGAAGTGAAGGAGAGGTTGGGAGAATACCCATGCTGCTGCTGCCGTCCAGTCGTCGCTCCGGAATCCGCTGGCGTGGAGGGAGCGCGACCAGAAGCGTAGGAGGAGGACTAGAAACGTGGTGCAGGCTGAGACTACTGAGAGAATGTATACTGCTTGCCCTTTGTGCTCAGGATACATCACGATTACGCCAGATTGGCTGGCGTTATGATGCGTTACCGGAATCATGCTGATATATCTAGCTGCAATGGAAGTCGCGAAGTGTGATGCGAAGGTTTTCGGGCGCCGGAGGCCTCTGTGAATGACGGCGCTATCATGTTGGGGTGTTTGCACCTAGATGTATATACATACAGTTGGAGGCCGTACGTTACACGTCTACCCTACACAGCTGGAGTTTGGTCTTTGGGGGCTGCTTGCACGCACGTTCATTGGTGCACTGCTATAACGATACAGTCAGCCTTGCATAGAGTAGGCGCTGTCGCCCTACCACTCGGTTATATCATTGGCTACTCACGAGCCTGGAAATCGTAGATCCATCGCCGTTTCAACTAATGAGAGTTGGCCCAAGATTAGCCCATACCTGCTGCTACCACAGGCGAGAGAAAGCTACAGAACACAACAGCCTGCGAGGTCCTTTTGATAACGCTAGGCAACTGCTGCTAATGGAGTATCAATACGGTCTTCGAACTGATACAGATAACGTTGAATAAGTCTTCACCGCCGACACGCTCTCATCGTCCTCACTAGTAACCTTGAAGCTCATAGTGGCTTCCAAAGTTCTTTGGAACATCCGACCTCATAGCCAACAGCCATCTTGACAGCCCTCTGTTTCCCAGTCTTCGCGTACGCCAATGAATTCGGTATAGCATCCTCCCACTCGAATGAAAGATGAGAAGCGAACAACAGCTGTAGCGTCATGGCCCTGTTATCGATGTGTGTTCTATATGGCATCTGTGGATATTAAGCATGTTTTTGGACTGATGACAGGAGTGAGTGGGACTGTGCCAAGGTTTGGCATCTAGTTGACGAGGTTCTGATGCTGCGCAAGATGATGAGCGACAGCTGATTTGAGGTGCCGCCTGTACGATGATGGTAAGTCATCCCTAGAAACCCTGTGAACTCTCACGTGCTGTAGCAAGCACAGTGGCGATATCATTCGCCTAATAGCAAGCAAATGAAGCGTCTCATGCATATAGGTACGTCCAGTCCTTGAACAGGCTTTTAACAGTCAATTCAAGTACGATGGACAGGACTTACCCAATCCAATTTACTGACAGTGTCGCTGCGCTCCCTCCGACTGCCCCACGCAATCATGCTCATATGATCAACTTGGCCATCAAGAAAATTCCCAAGAATATTATGCTACAAGACGCTGTCGTCACATTACTCCATCAAACGTCATCCATGGCCCTCGATATGTTCCTCGCTAATACAAAAGCATTTCATGTGGGATACATACCCAAGAGCAATAATAGTGATGACTGTCTCGTCATCATGAGAAGAGGTGACAAGGTACTAGTAAGCCACGTCGAATCAAGAGGCGTGTAAATATACGTATCACTAACATAAAGCGCTTAGGTTGGCCAGTATTCCAAACACAAGACCTCAGCCTTACCAGCACTTGAATTTCAAAATCTTATACGCTACTCCATCGCCTCAGATGGCGCCTGGACAATCACAGACGCTACGTACAACGATTATTTTCGTCCAAGCTGGGAAGACGTTTGGGCGGGAAGGACAGTTGACATTGGTCCTGGAGATATCAATGGCAAGACTACAGATGAGGATCTGTTTATGAGGGATCTTTTGGCTTTGCAGGCTGCGCACCACATCTTGTCGCGCAAGTTCTGGGACGACAAGACATTCATCTACTCGGCCGTGTTTTAGGTGATCTTTGAACTTGGCTATCTTGTTGTAGCTATTGGATGTTTTGCCACATCTCGACTTCGGAGTTGGAAGGGTACTGTGTAATACAAAGTTCTCGAGGATAAACGTCGGTCTGATGCTGTGCTGAAAACTCTTACTTCGCAGTTGTATTATGTAGCATTGGGTATCGCATATCAAGAAGTGTATTGAACATTCCCTTCTCTGTTAGCCTATTACTATAGGGAAATATTAACTCCGCATTTCTTCGTCTTCACCTGATTCCGATTCTGAACTCAGTTCCTCTGATAAATTGTTCATCTCTTCCGGTTCGTCGCCGTCCTTTCTTCCATACCCAATCATCTTCCCTATGACATATTTGTCTTTCATTTCAGCAAGGTCCCAGCGTCTTTCCCAAGGACTCTTCTCGAGCAGAGCTATTGTCAAGTCCCGAAGGAACCTTCTAGAATATCCAATGCTCTCCCCATCCTTCAACCAGTGACCTTGTGCTGCTTGAGCGTACATTCGTACCAACACGAGCCTTATGATTGCCCCTTTAGTCGTGTTATCGTAGACAAGACGGACGTCGGATTGGTCGGGATAGATACGAGTTTCCTCAGTAATCTCTAGCAACGCCTCTAGGACACCTCGACAAAACATTCTGCTTTTGAGCTTGAGACCTAGCACATATGCTTCGATCAACTCGTGTAAGTCGGGTTCGGGTGTCTCATCTATCCCTTCGTCATCAGAGTTGTCGGAAAGGTCTTTGACAGCAATATGACCATGATACAACCATTCGATAAGCATCGAGAATGGTCCAGGGCTGATATCATGGTGTTGATGTACTGCGATTTCCTTGCTATCGCCGGGCCAGCCTTGGCGACAGAACGGGCAGTTGACTGGTTGGTTGGTTTCACGCTTCTCCGTGTTCCACTGCTTCGTACATTTGTAGTGAAAATTATGACCGCAACCATTAGCGCAGAAGGTGAGCTCGTTGATACCGGATTCAAGCTTTGCCTTGCAGATGGGACATTCTGTGTCCACACCGAAAGGTTTGCGCTTCGGCTGAAGGTTCTTTTGGAAGAATTTAGATCTTTTGCAAAGGAGGTCTTCAGGAATGGTGAACTCTTCGTGATCTGCAACCTCGATGCGCACAATTTTGCGACCATATCTGAGAAGCGTTTAGCGATTGGTATGCTGTTAATTCCAGAGGACCTACTTGATAGCAATCTTCTTTCGAACACTGACACGCTTCTCGGCATAGGCCATCTTCTCCAGGGGTCCTTTATTCGTTGCTGGAATTGCGTGGATTAGGTCTTTAGCGAATGTAAACTCAACTGTTGAGTGGGCAATATGAAGTGAAGAGTCAAGTAGCTAGAGGATGGGTAGTCATTTATCCTTCAGTGGCGCCGCAGTTCTTCGACGCACAAAGGTTCACGAATAAGGAACACAGCAAACATAAGAATGTTCTCGTTGCAGGCAAAGATATCGTTGTTAGAGTACAGAAGTGATCGATTGATGCTATAAAGGATTCTGACTATATAGCTAGTACGCTAGTGCGTATGGAAGGTACCAACAACAACATGAGATGGCTCTTCCTTCTTCAATCGTCAGTGATTAGCCAGGGAATATAACTCGTACACGCATGTGGTCGTTCAGGTGAAGGGTAGAAGACGTGACAAATGAGTTTCATTGCTTGACAGTTGAGTCGACTAGATGCCGGTAGAGATCATTGAACACGGTAGAATAGGTAGAGACTGTTGACAAAAAGAATCACATATAGGAAGGGAAAAACAAGCTAGTTCCTGCAATAACCACTCCCTGCACTCCTACTGAAAATGACGTGACTTTGTCGTCGCTCACGGGGTCCATCTCTATGTTGAGCCTTTTCATCCACCCCTTCTTCAATGTTTCGAGATCCTCCCTCCTGGCTTTCTTGAAGAAACTGGGCTTGACCCACTCACGCCTTAAGTCGATAATGAATTCTCGGATCTCATCGTCACACTTTCGCTCTACAAAAGCCCACTCCAAAACGTACTCCATAACGTCATCCAAAGCCGTCCAGCTGAAAGGAGCTTCTGCAAAGTAAATGATGATGACTTTGGCTTTGAAGGACGGGTCTTCAACAGCGTTGGCCATAGTCCAGAGTTTGAGCATCACTAGACTGAAAGTACCATTGCTATAGGCAATCTGAGAAGGTATGCTCAGAGTGGAGGTGTAAATCCAGTCTAGATAAGTCTGAACAGCCTCAGGATCCAGGTCAGACTTCAGGTCTAAATGATTGAGCAGCGGATCGTTCTTCCAGCTAGCTCGACACATCGGGCATGTCGGTGCAGAATCTTTGTTAACGCCGGTAGTGGATTTGCGTTTCCAAGTTTCGATGCAGACTTCGTGGACGTTTTGTCCGCACTCGATGCAGAAAGATATATCTTTTACCGTAGCGTCCAAGGTCTCGTGGCAGACACAACACTCATCAATGCTGGCGATGGGCTTCCGATGTTTCTGGAGGCAGTCTTTGAAGAATCGAGAGGTGCTACATATGAGATCTAGAAAGTACGCACAGTGTCAGTACAGACGTCTGCCAAAACAGATGTGGGTAGTTGATACCTTCATGCACGGTGAAACGGCGGTCCAGGTTAGGTATCTTGAAGCGGACGATCCTGTTGCCTATGCTGCACTACGTTAACATATTACACTTGCCTGTGTGAAGGGTTGAGCGGCATACTTTACTGGTCCCAGCTTCTTAGTCGCTCCTTGAGATTCAGTGGTCGCCATGCTGACAGATGATGATGTTGGGTATTGAGAGTGCTATGGATTGAAGGGAGTAGAAGATATAGCCCTAGGAGAAGTAGATAAGACACTGGAAGGTGAGACTTAGGCCAGATGTTTGTGATCTAGAGGCGGTGGATAGTGAGACAAGGTGAGACCCAGAAAGACATGGTCTTAGGAAGTGCCAGATGAGGGATAAGAGCGTGTACGAAACAACCAAATGGGTATATTTTGCTCTTTACCTTAGCCAGTTTTCGACTTCAGGTATGGTATCTGTTCTAAGTTACGTAGCCTAACACTTTACCTTTAGGCGATATCACTGCGTGGCCAGTGCTCAACACAACGAACCCCGCGTTCGCAGAGGGTGTTGCCAGGAAATATTTCTTATACGCCGACATACCACAACTCAACACCCATGACCTCGAATTTCTTGCCATCGTCGCTCAATGGCTCGTTGCCAAACGTAGGGCAGGTGTCCGAGACGCCATTCTCGAGGTTGTCGTCTAGCCATAGACCGTAATGACCGTCCCTGTGATGCTGTTAGTCGTGTGAATCCTGGAGTATTGGTCACGTCTACTTACCCGCCACCAACACTCAGATAGCTGTGTTCGCAGAAGATCATGTAGTCATTCACCCCACTATATGGGAATGCCTTGAATCTTATCCTTTCTGGCGTGCTCGCACCGCTCTTAGTGGCCCGACCATTCTGTGGCGGCGCTAACGAATCGCCCTTTCTCTTCGGCGAGGATATGGTAGTCATTCGCACAGCGTCTGTTGTGTCTTCAGACGGTGGGGGTGGGAGGTTCATCTGCAGGTCAGAGAAACCATGGAGTATGTGCGCGCGCCACAGGAAGCATTCACCGTTGCCGTAGAATGACGTAGAGGGACGTGGGGCGTCTGAGAGGTATGCGCCGAAGATCTGTCGCCAGACGTGAGCACGCGTTCTGTATTTGTGATGACATTTGGGAACTTACACCTCCACTGCCGTCCTTGACCACAAGCACGAAGCCGCCTCTCTTTCCCCAATAATCCTCAGACTGCTTGTATAGCGTCCCTAAGCTGACGCCATTCTGTTCCAGACTGTATGCCAACTTCCACTCGTCCACCAGCTGTAACCTTGGAGGTAGCAGGAGCCTGATCTCTTCTGCCAGCGCCGTGCTCAGGAGCTTGCCCTTTTCTCGCATGCCACCTCCCCATCCTTTCAGGCTCAGCGGTGTCAATGGCGGTGGTTGGAAAGGACTGGCTATCCGGTGTGGTGGTTGGAAGACGGCGTTCATATCTGAGGTAGTGGAGGAGACGAGACTCGCAAACGTGTTGGAGAGGGAAGATGCGGTGGACTGCAACTGCGATTGCACGTTGCCTATGCTGTTGCGATTACTGTTGGACCCCGATCGTGATTGCGCGTCTGATTTAGGACTCGTTTCCGTGTTCAGTCGTCGCAGGATGCCCGAGACTGCATAGGATACGGGATATGTGAAGTAGGAAGACGAGCGATTGGGGGTAGAGCGCTGGGGCGGCGGTGAGGTTTGTGACGACGGAGAGCGGACTGGTGGAGAAGACGGGGTATCTGATGGGTACGACATGAGCGGCAACTAATTACAATCGTAGCGATGTTCCTGAATTAATGTGGGTCGCGTGTTGGAGGTGGTGTGCTGGGGCTGTCGCAAGTCAGAGTAGCTGTGACGTTGCGCAAAATTAGTGGGCTGACAGCTGCTTGGAGCCTCACAGCGCCAGCAGCAGGAGACATGGCTGTTACATAAGCAAGCTTGTGAATGCGACGGATACATTTTCAGTCGCTATAATGAATAGCCGCCAATAGAAGGCAGGACGACGATGTATGCTTAGTGATTGCTTCACCCCTCTGGCTCCTCGATGTGTAGCTCCGCAGCCCTGACCGCTAGCATGCTAGCGCCTCCCTAGAAAGCTTGATCTCCGCTACCCGATAGGGCTGACCTCGCGTATCCATTGTGCATTTCAGAGGATTCCTATAGTCAGCTTACTGGGCTCTATCGAGTTCGAGGAGATGAATAGGCATGCTTGGTGCGATCGCGGGCATTGTCATACTTAACCCATTGTTATGTGCAGGCATCACGTTCTGCATCTCGTGGTGTGCATTGATTTAAGAAGCTATGCATCTCTAGTTGTTCTTTACTAGTCTTTACACTCTGCCATTCTCTGTCACGAGTACAGCTTGTGAGTTGTCTATGTACTCTGGACATTCTCTGTGGTCGGCTCGGGAGTCGCAGCATCCGCTTCTTCTGTTGCCGCCGCAAGATCCCTATCCAAATTCTTTTCATCTTCTACAGCCGCCGCCTCATCATCTCCATCTTCTGCATCACCCTTGAGCTTAGCACCCTTTCTTTCTGGCATAACTGCCATGAAAGCCTTGCCCCAGTCTCCAAATTCCATCCACTTGAGCATAATCTCTAGCACATGGTTCGTGACTAGGACTTGCCGACTCTTCATCTCCAGGTATTCGCCAATGGGTAATTTTGCTGTCTTGATCCCACGCTCCACAGCGCGCTTGTGACAGATGCCCTTGTGCCGGTTTTTGTCTACTAAACCACCAATTATGTAGGTGCTGTTGGGCTTCAGGTGCGTAAGAACATTGTCGGACTCGGATGAAAGATAGACAACTTCGCCTTCCTCCTCTGCAGCCTCTGCTTGTTCCTGCTCACTCGAACTGTTGGATTCTGCTGACGTCTTCAACGCACCAAGAACTTTTCCACCCTCTGGTCCTGACATCCACTGCTTGGCCTTCTCAGAGACTTCCACAAAATCTTCCTCGAAGAACTGGAAGCCTTTCCAACTCGTGTACTGTTTCGCTAAGATTCCATCGAACCGCTCCTTCATTTTGCCTCCAAAGCTGCTCAGTGCTAGGTGAGCTCTGAAGTTTGCCTTTCGGTTATCGCTGTAACACCTCGTGATTTGAAGTCCTAAGCTCTTGAGCTCATTGTCGAACATCAGCTCCTCGAAATCGCAGTCGAAGATTACTGTGATGGGTACTTGTTTTCCAGTTGCTTGTCTGGGAGGACGTGAAGGTGGTGGTCTCGGTCTCTTGCCATTCTCATCTGTAGGCATCTTCGCCCACTCTTCCCGTCGTCGCTCCTTCTTCTCTTTGACTTTTTCTTTTCGCTTCAATTTGCGATCTTCGCGTCCAGATTCCCAACGCTCGAGCCGTCTTTGCTTTTTGAGCTGGTTCTTTGACAACTTTGGCTCTGCGCCTTCACCTTCAGCTGGTGTCCCGGTAGTCTCAGTAGAACCAGCTTGATTGCTATTCTCCGCAGCCACGGGTAGTTGTTCGTTTGGTGTTGGTATGGCAGCTGCGTCCGCCACGTCCACATCACCATCCGCATGTTCCAGCTTGCGCATCTTCGCAGGACGCTCTTCAGAATCCATTATTTCGTGGTCGTCCATCGATTAGAGAAATTAGGTCGTGATGCCTTTTGTCCACTCAGCATCGACAAAATTATGCTCACTCACTCCTTAGCGTGCCAAGCCAGATCCCTGTCATCGCGGCTTCCCGAGCTCGAACCTCACTTCACGTCTCCGCATTGACGACACCTTGGAACCCCAATTGAGCCACGAACAAATCGCCCAACATGCCGCAGGATATGCCGCCAACGGGCGGCTACAGCCCCGTACAATACAAGCGCAACTTGCCCGTACGAGGCTTCCGCCCCGCCGCATACCTTTTCGGAACCGCGGCGCTCATGACATACGGATTCTGGAGGGTTGGACAGGGAATCAGGGAGCACAAGTACGCGCATGCTCGAAACTGGACACGGCGACGTCCTGTAATATGAGGGGGAGTGCTGACAGATCACAGCGAACTCGCGCGCGAGAAGATGTGGGCGCGGATACACCTCATCCCAGCACTGCAGGCCGAAGAAGACCGGGACCAAGTACGAAGACATTTGGCGGACAAGGCGAGGGAGAAGGAGCTACTTGGCACAGAGACCAAGGTCTACAACAGCGACAGGTACGTGCTTGAAGACATGGCTTCTCACAGTACATTGGCTAATCATCTGATGACAGATTCGTTCGACCTACATTCGCAATCACCCCCGAGCACGAGACGAAATAGAGTGGCATACCGCTTTGTACGTGTATATACAAATTCAGAGGTCGTTGGCAAGACCAGGCTCATAGTGCCAATGCCTAAAGAACTGCTGTCTCCAAACGGAATCCTTCTTTGTGTTTGAAACTATGACGCAGACCACGCTCTCTAGACTCCAGAACAACGGAACTCTGGTTCTGATAGGGCCACTGCTTGTGCATCCACCTAGTCACAATGTTTTCGACCCTGCTGACTATGTCACACACTGTAATAGGGTCTAGTTTAAAGTACGGCTCGTAGACGTTGCAATTCTTAGTTTCACGACAACTCACAGTGACACCCTAGCGCGCTCCATCGCGCTGTACCTCACGCCCTGTGAGGCGCTACCTCCCGTATACACTTTACACTTTCACCAATTGCACACCACCTTCACGTTCCTCTTCCATACATCAGCTTCACTGACCGTCCTCATTAACACTTCAACCGCACCTTGAATACCAATCCTCGACCAAGTTTTGAAGACATCACAGCTCAACCATGTCTTTCTTTACTAACATGCTCCAAGGTTTCACGAGCACAGCACCTATCCGCACAAACTCTCCGCCACATACAAGCGGCAATGTCATCCCCAGCCAAATTGACGACGAAGACTGGGAGATTGTCAACCCACACGAAGCTGGTGTCTCTTACTACGACCGCGTCACACTTCTCCTCGGTCCTCGTCAAGAGACGCGCCATCAGATCCTCCTCGTCGACATACCTAAGTTTTCTAAACTTTTGAATAAACTCAAAATGCACGCGCCATTACGCCGCACCATACATCTCTCCTTCATCGACCTATCGATGGTAAAATTGTACCTCAATTCCCAGTCTATATCCGCTGATGCAATGGCCATTGAGTTGTCCTGGATAGACATCATCAAGCTAGCTGCCACGGCCAATACGTTCCAGGACACCGTCATCGAAGATAGGGCACTCGCAGCGCTGACGCAAAAGGCTACTGTAGCACTCTCGCCTGGTAATGCAGTATCACTCTTCAAGGAGGAAGACTTTGCATTTGCCTACACATACCACACCGAGACGGGCAACAGGGACAAGCTTATCAGGACGCTGCGTGATGTTCAACAAATGGACGAGCGTGAATCTGATATACCTGTGGTGAAGCTGCCAAAGGCTAGAGATGTGAAGCCGAAGCCGGAGGAGGTCAAGCAGAAGGTTTCGGATACCAAGTACAGTAAGAGTGTGTTGAAGGATAAAGGATTGAGCGCTGCAAAGAAGGAGGGAGATGACAGGGTGCACCCGATAAGGCAACCAACCGTGCCACCTAGCATCGAAGCCTTGAAGCGCGGGGATGCGAAGAATTTCGTTTGGTGCTGACAGAAGGGACACAAGCACCAAGGAGTGGCAGATGTCATGCTGTGTTGACACCTGAGAAGAAGCATGTCTCCCAACAGAAGATATACTGAGGTTTGTAGTAGATGGACAGATTATCTTCCCTTTTGGAACTTAACTTGCCTACGACGTTATGAATGCCTCCAGAGAAGTTAATGATACCACAAACTAGATGCGTAAACTATTTCCCTCCTTTTCACATCTCGAGCATAAACACGAGCCCTCAAACCACGGCCACAACATCTCCTGCCTTTGCTCCATCGGAATGCGTTGAACATTCAGGTAGCTACAGAATAACTCCTCACCCTTTGCAATAGGCTTGATGGCAAAGAAGCTCACAGTTGTACTTCCGTTCTCCCTTCTCCACTCTACATTCGGTTCGCAGCTGTGGTTGAATAGTGGTAGATGCGGCGTGATTTCGTCGACGAAGCCAAGTCGCGGGTCGGGAGACCCAGCTTTATTGTTCGCTAGACGAGTCCAGATCGAGTGTAAGATGTCCGTATCGAAGTTACGATTTGTGAAGATATCGACGCCAAGTTGTTCTAGGATCTTGATCGGAACAATGACTGACTCATTGAGAGTGAACACATCAAGATGCTCTTTGTTGGCAAGAGGCTTCAGACGCGCAATCAGCGGGTGATCTAGCGGTGAATGATCAATACCAGATTGGACGCATGTCGCCAGTAGCCGCAACATGAGAAGGGATCGTAGAGGCGAAGCGTTGTGCGTCAAGCCCTTGGCGGGTTTCTGGAGCCACGTAAAGTCTTTACCGCAGATGACTTTGTGATAGGTGTTCATTGCGAGATTGAGGCATGCTGCTGAGCAGTAGCTTTCAGCGCAGCATTCTGCCTGTGTTGGATTTTCCGGTAAGCGCGCGTAGCAATTACAGCAGGAGTCCGAGGATGGTGTACTACATATACCGGTAGCGGTTCGATCTGTAAGTATACATTCGCCAGCTTGTACCTCGCGAGCTGCGAACATGCCTAGCATGTCTTCATTCGAGTCCTTGGCCAAGCTACTTTGGCCCAGATAGCACGTTGCCTCTGTTTCGCCCCCTCGAAGCTCCTGATTAACGAGCTTCACGAGTTCTGGAGCCCTTCTGAGATGGCGTTCAATGGTCCATGGATACTCTACAGCGAGTACTCCACCATCTCTTATCCTATCTCTGAGCTCGAAAGATGTACCACCCAATGGTATAGCAGCCTCTTCTTTCCGCTTTAAGAGCTCACGTAATTTAGCAAGTCTCTTTCGGGTTTCTTCCTGCCGCCGCGGATCTGCATCGATTGCTGATTCGTCTAGAATTTCTGCTGCATCCCATTGGCAATGACAAGCTTGCAAAGCAGCTTCAAGCAAATTGTAAATGTGCGCCCTTTCTTGGTCGTTTCCAGGAGCTCTTTTCTCAAGAACCTTGGCTTTATACGCGTCAGCGACAGCAAGTTCGGGAAACCCAAGGATCATCATGCAGTTTCCTCGGCGTGACCAGGCATTGAAGTCGTAGGGTTGGCGTGCAATGCGCTCATTGTAGCTGTCGAGCGACTGCAGAGCTTCTCTGACCACACTGAGGTGTGATCGACTAGAAGCCAAAAGATCGATGGGCGGACCTGCTCCGGGGCGATAGATGGACGGCACCCAGCGCTGTGACAGTCCTCCATCTGTCGAGTCTGCGCATACGTTTGCGCTCGCTGGCGAAGCGAGACCTGTACTTTCCATTCCTAGCTGTATTCAGAGCCAAAGGCACTGGACGTCCCATGCCCATACTTCCTGTCAGTCCCGTGGAAGGGACGTGCACAGAGGTTGACGATGTTTGACGTCATCGCGGAGAGGATGCGGTTCACCTCGGCGCACAACCACCCCTCCACCACCAACACTATGGACTAAACATCCATAATACCCTAGAACGGAGAACACAAGCCTTTATTTATGGACAGCGAACAGAGTAGGCACATATTGCGACGCAGATTGTGCTGGCTGAGTAGCGCGTCAGCTTCGGAGTAATACCCTCCGACTGGACTCTGGGCGAGGCTGAGCATAAAGCGGTCTACAGTTCTCGACCAAACAGCAGGTCACTCGAAGAAGGGCGCATCGTGGTATGTTCAGGAGAGTAGGGTCAGTCTGGCATCCTCTGTTGGCTAATGTTTAGAACCTCGAGTCCGCGTACCCTACTATGGACAAGCTACATCAAACCTAGCAAGGCGAAACAAGTGGAGGCCAGTAGCTACACGTCGAAATGCCTCGGTAAACCCAAGGAACTCAACACTGCACGCCCCTGTCCTGCACGCCCCTGTCACACACGATAGGGAGAATTGATACGAAGATGACAGGCTCATTCGCTAAGCCTTATGGCCAAGAGAATCATACTGCTTTACAGGCAAGCTTGGTATTGCTTCTAAGAACACTGTTCTACGGAAAAGACTGTACAATATCTAAGATCGACCGGACTCCCGCAATGTTTATCTGCCATCACCAATGTTGCATCGATTACTACGTATCTAGCAGTAATCGGCAATGTTGTAAGTGGGGTATATGTGGCTAGTTCTGCACGCCGGACTGCCACCCTTGACGTAAAGCTTAGTCGCTGATTGTATGTCAGATTGTCTTCATGTGATTTTCAGCCTTGTTACTTACAATCTACCGGAAGATCCTTTCGTGGCTGCCTCACAATAGTCTGGCTCTTCTCACCCGGCGTGAGGTCATTCTCGCATTCAATCTGCTCGTTACCTCCGCTGACAGTTGTGCTACCAGTCCACAGGTCAATGTGGTGGATGCCAGCGTCCCAGTCGGTAGTGCATTGAGCGCAGTAGTCCTCGAAACGAAGATACTTCTTCGTGTATGGGTCGTAGATGATTTCACATTGTGTGAATTCGCCAGGGGCCGAGGCAAATGTCAAGGGGTCGGCATAGGTACCTGTACCGCCAGCCTTGTAGCCGCGGCCGCAGTCGTAGGCGGTGGCCGGACCGGGAGGATCGTTATCTGCAGGATTGAAGATACAGAGTCAGTTTATGTCTCATATGCATTTCATACAGTCAACCTACCTGGGTATCCGTAAAAGGTGTGGGTGACCTTGGAGACTTTGGAGCAGCCCAAAGCCGCAAGGCTGAAGGAAGACAATGCGACAAGTACTGAGGCGCGCATGTTTGATGATTGGGAAAAAGACAATGATCTTTGTGATCTTTGTGAGCTTTGTTATGATCTGGAGTCTTTCTCAAGCTGGTCAGTCATCTTTTATACTCTGTGTCTAGCAAGGCGGTAAGGCTTTCGTGAAGAGGCTACGGAACTCCAGTTTAGTCCACGTCTAGTTCTCACGATCACAAACCCGTTTCTGGACGAGGCGCTGAATAGACTGGGGCCGCATCATCTACAATTAGAAGATCACCACGCGTAGCCTACGCTTTGGTGGGTCGTCGTAGCTCGAGGGGGCTCTTTTCTTCGTATTTCACAGATTTTTATGTAAAGTGCTTGCTTTGTCACGATATGCTTGCCTTCATGATGCATGAAGCTGACGAAGCTGAACAGATGGTGTGCGATTAATTAATGCGAACCTTTTCCGTGGAGCAAGACTAGACATACTAAGAGGCGGGAGCGTCCCGTCTCGGGGTCGACCGCCGCTGCAGCCAATCGACGCACGCGTAGACATCTTGTGGCGCTGATGACGCATCATTCTGGTATCACAAAACACCGAAAGCGGTTCCTGCATCGCAAGATTGCTCGGAATGGCTCGACTTCAGCTTCTGTATTCACGCACCACCTACGTATGTGTATGTGTACGGCCTACGATAGGCTATTGGTGATGGGGCCGATCAGGCTGGCCTGTTGTTTTGCAGCGATCGTTTCTTGTTGCATCACAGCCTTGTGAAGATGCAGCAAGTTTCCTAACTAGACAGTGGAGCCGCATTTACGAGCAATAAGCCCCGGCCCACCTCTTGAGTCGCCTACTGCAACGCCTTTCGACTCGCGTCTATCAGCGGCACTCACATTCAGCAAGCCCTCAGACTTCACAAGATCATGCCGTATTCTAGCATCAGTTCTTGGATGGCTTTCAGCCTCGCCTCAATTATAGTTCCTATTCAAGTCGCTTCCAGCTCGAGAATCGCGACGTTTACGGACGGGCAGTGCAAGAATGCGTTCCAAAGTATCAATGCAGAAAATGGCGTAAGTGTACCTATACGAACTGCATGTGAGACACAGACTGACTTCGCCCTCCAACAACTAGTATCCTAATGGTACTTGCACTCGATTGGCCGACCAGGGAAAATACGAGAGCTTTCAGGTCGTAGGTCTTGATCCAGGCTGCAGTGGTAAGTCGTTGCGTTGTACTTTTATAGAAAAGTTGCACTTACTGAAAACACTAGCTACCATCTACGGAGCCGATAGCGAAGAATTCGTACCATGCTCTTCGACAGTCCTCCAGTTCGCTCAGATAGCCGAGTGCTATAACTCGTCTTTCGTCTATTACAGCGTCGATGCTTGTACACCACCTGATCAAATATCGTCGTCGTCGCTGATTGCAACATCATCGTCCTCCCCATCTTCGACCCCATCTTCTAGTGCAGTGAGCGGACCCAAGAAGAACAACACTGGTGCTATAGCTGGTGGTGTAGTTGGTGGCGTGTGTGGACTTGCTCTCATCGCTGTCGCTATCTTTTTACTTCTACGGCGTAAGAAGAAACGGGATCAAGTGCCAGAGATACCCTCCGACGAGCGACGAGAGGTTGGTGGAAGTGCAATTACTGAATTGCCACATGAAGATCGAAAGCAAGAGATGGATTCCAAGAACATAGCACCTCAGGAAATCGGTGCCAAGCCTAGCGTGGAAATACCACCCGCTGAGCTGCCAGGCGACGATGTTGCTCAGGATTCTCAGTACATACCTGACTCTCAGCTCACTATCGGTGAGAAGCGCTAAGATCATTGGAGATAATTCCGCAAAAGAACGAAAGTGTTAAGGAGTTGAGAGGCGTGAGTATAGCTTCAGGGTCCCAGGATATGTTGTGAGAGTAGGTCGAGGCCAGTCGAATGTAACATCTCAATTCAACTAGGAGTATCCGTCAGGTTCAGGAAAGGTTAGCTAACTGCCAATTCTATCCTTTTAGTGCGCGTCTAGTATACCGCTAAGAAGTGGTCCAGAAACAGGGCTGAGGGATATCGTCTTCTTCACACACTACCACACAAGTGCACGTAAGGTGACATTGCGATGGTGCATCCATACAGTCATTCAGCAACAGTAAGTCAGTGGACCTGTACCTTCAATTCCTCGACAGGATGCCAATCCAATCGTGCGTTCAGGACGGCGACCCCGCATGCGATAAGCCTCGCGGACACAACTCCGCCGCATCACACATGATTTCAACCTTGTCAAAAGACTACCATCAGCCGCACAACGCTATATGTGAAGCTTGATGACTCTGTATATAGTTACATTCTTCAGCTAACCGTGAAGCATCTGCCAAGCATACACTAGACAAGAGTGACCTTTCCTCAGCTGCCTTGGGTAAAGCCACCCTTAGGTCTTTGTAGTAATTGACAAGGAACTTACACAACAAGATACTAAAAAGATAAACTCTCTGGCGCAGCATGGAATGGCTGTTCATGGCGTGGCTGAAGATGAGCGCCACTATCGAGATACATCGTACAGTCTCGACTCCAATTGCTTGGCTGGGATACATGTATGCGGCAAGAATGCACGAAACATGTATAAGAGTGACCTACATTGAGTCCAGCTTCTGAACTCATCCTACTAACAATAAGACAAGATCTCAGCATCACATCTCTTCGATCACAGCCATCTCTCTCAGTTGCATCTTCACGTATTCACCAGTCAATCTCTTTACCATATTCCACGACTAGTCTCTAGAATGCAGTCCATACAAGATAAGGTGAACAAACTGACCAGGCTCCCATCTCCTTCGCAGCGAGCTCCCGATCTTGCAAGTGGCCGCGTTCGCCTGTATCAAGATTTCAACTGGAATAGCAACAATACCGAAATCAACATCCACGATGGTTACTCCCAGAAGAGCCGCCATCGAGTAGACCAAAGGCTGTTCGACAAAGCTAGTTGGATTGCATTCAATTTGCCGGTCGGGACCGTCCTTACGTTCATGGACCACCTTCCAAGTGTGCCCGCCTCGGGGAAGTACGCAGACCTCTCTGATGCCGGCCGTACGCTCGACCTCATTGGGACCGGACAAACCGAAGGCGTGGATCTCGATCGGTTGCAGATGAATGACAAGATATCGCAATTCTTTTGGCGCACGGTTGACCTGAATCAAGGCGCAATCGAGCTTTTCGACGACCAAGACTTCACGAATAATCGTGTTACCATATGTGTGTCGATTCCAATTCCAGCAGGTCGGCTTTTGACGGCTAACATATCCATGTGCTGTAGTCTTGAGCGAGTGGGCCCCTAAAACCCTCCACACCATGGATCGATGGTGGATAAACGATAGAACAACGTCCCTACGATGGAAAAGTCTGGATCGCGAGTCTGTTGAGCTCTTCGACAATCCAGACGGCAGAGGCGAGAGCTTCAACAGGATCATGGGCGGTGGCGAAACCCGAGAGGTCCGGAAGCTACAGGATTTCGGCTTCAACGACCGAATAACAGCATTCAGATGGAGCAACATCAAGCCAATATACGAGGTCGTCCAGCCTGTAGTTATTGCAGAGACCGACCAGGATGTGGATCAATCAATCTATGAGGAAATATGGGCGAAGAATCTTGGCGACGAACAAGCCTTGGTGGCCATTAAATTCGCCAAAGAATACACGATCTCGGTACGTTTTGGATGTAAGAAATGTCTGTGAGACGTACACTGATCTTATACTTCCCTTTCATAGATCACCACAACAGTGAGAGATACATACGCCACTGGTGTGGCCGCCGAGTACTCTGTATCTGGCAAAGCAGGCATTGGTATTGTTGAAGCTACAGTAGGATGGAAGGTGGCAGTCAAATTCGACTACGAGCACGAAACCTCCAAATCTACGAGTGTGACAACCACACTGACTGTAGGCATCGATCACTCCATCATGGTACCCGCTCGTAGCAAGAAACTTGTCTATGTTACCATTCACAGGAGCAAGGTCAACTCGAAGACGTACACTACCAAAGCCAAACGTTGGTACAATGAACGTCTTACTGGATCTCATCAGAGCAACAGAGACGGCCAAGAACTTTGGAAAAGGGATGAGACGGTGCAAATTACTGTTGACGGTGGTTTGCAAGGCAAGACAGAGATAGTTTTAGGCGAGACAAAACCGTTGTAGCAAAGGCGTAATGCATGGTTTGTTGTCACCAGATATGGCGATAGTGCATAGAGTTCTTACATGGGTAGAGTAATGCAATGGCTATTATGTTTCACCTAAGGTCAGACCTCAATGACGACTATCCAATGCAGTCGGTATACCATACACCAACACGCCAAAACTCCATGCGACAACCTGAGCAGAAATCCAAGCTCACTGAAGTCATCTATGTCGGCCGCTTGAAAGGATGCGCCTCAGTATTCAATACCCAATCATCCAAGCTAATCAGATCCTCTTCCGCAAACAACAAGTAGAAGTACTTAAGCGTCTCCGCTAGCCAAAAACTCTCCATCTCATCGTTGAGCTCCGGCGTCAGTTTGGTAACGTCGTCGATGGCTGAGTTACCAAACTCAGTGGCTGTATGTTGGTCGATGGCGAGGAACATACGCCATCCTGCATCGCGCCAGTGTGAATCGCCAGTTATGCGGTACATGTACCAGACGGACTCTATGGCTTCGGGGCTATCCAGATGTTAGCGACTAGATAAACCTTGTCGTGAAAGTAAGTGACTCACCGGAGAATGTAGTTCTTGGCCCCAATCCTCGTGACACCCGGTGGCAGACGGTCCTCTTGAATTCTGTTCTGCACATAATCTTCGTGGTTCATGACTGGCTGTGGCGAATAGACGTATGGGAAGTTGGGCAGCGTAAGACTAGCCTGCGGCGCAAGCTCCGCAATGTTCGAATCAGGTTGAACTTTGGTGGGTGGCCCCTCGCCTTCCTCGGACTCGCCGCCCATGACCGACTCGTGGTCCTGCGAAGCGCTCGCTGATGCAGACGCAGACGCGATCACGGATGACATGTGTGCAATCTCTACATCGTCTACGTGTTCGATAATTTGACGCTTATCCAGCGTATCTGCGTAGACCAAGGAAGACGTGGCCTGGGCCTCAACCGCAGCAGCTACAACAGGGGTAGGCGGTGCGGTCATCGCAGCAAGTTCTGCCTCATACCATGATGAAGCGGACGCAATCTGCGACTCGTACACTTTGCGCTGCTCCTTGTAGGTTTCTATTCGGGACTCATATCGTGGATCGATGTACTCCCAGTACGCTGTTTGGTTCCATGTACAGTCTTTCCTGTCTTCACATGGAGCAACCTCAAACGATTCCGGCATGATGCCGGTCGGAGTCATGCTGTAACTCCAGACGCAGCCCTCTGTAAGCTTCTTTGCGATCTCAAGATCCTCAGGGCGGTCGAATAGCTTTGCGCCCATGCCGAACATACCACCAGCAAAACAGGTGAGATGTGCGTTTTCAGCAGTTAGGTCACCCGCTTTGGTAGCATCGATATTGGATGGGACGTTTAGCTTGCCAGAAAAGAGAATGTCTTCCCCCTTCGGTAGCATTGGTCGAAAAATCAGATGTTTCTTGACGACATCCATCGACTGTTCGTACATGGTCCGGTACTTCTCAATCTGGCCACCAAGAAGCAAGTACTGCTTGGGCAGATATTCGTACGTAGAGTCCGACATACCGCCTAGCGTGAACTCTTCGCGTCCGTAGCTGGAGCTTGATACAAAACCTTGGGGTATGCATTCTGGGGGCGTCGGCTTAGCGTAAGAGGCGGACGAAGTCGAAGAGGCGACCTGAGCATCCAGCACCGCTTTCGGTGGTTCAGACTCATCGATATCGAGCTGTCGCTTTTCCACTGCACTGCTGTCCCAATCCTTGATCTTCGCCTTTCCAGCGGTACCGGGAACCACGGAGTCTTCCTTGGCAGCTGTGTCAGCCGGCACATCATCTTGCGCAAGCACGACAGGGTCCGGCAAGTCTAATGGTACGTATTTCTTGCCTTCTGGAGAAAGCATCTCGGTAGGGGAGGGTGTAGCAGGCTCAGCAACAGTTGACGACAGGTCGTCAAGATAACCTGCTGGAGCTTTGAGAGGCGCCTGGGGAGGCATATCGATATACTGTCTTCCGCATCCGGAAGCATCCAGATATGTTGGCCACATTCCAGGGAGTTGAGTCTTCCCCTGAAATTCCTCCAGGTTGTCCGTGATGCGTGCAATGGCATCGTAGTACTTGTGTTCTCCTGTGAGCTGCGCGAGTCGAGTGAATTCCATAGAAAGTGACCCTATCTCGGCCAGAACAACATGTGCGCTAGCACGGTGCTGTTGAGACGCGAAATCAGGCCTCCAGTAATAATACGTCTCAGGCATCCGGTTGGGTGTGTCAAACGCGCTTATAAGAATTTCGGCGAGCTCTACCGCCTTGGCTAGCAGATTCTTATACTTCTTGTCGCTCAAATCGTAGGCAGCCAGCAGCCCACCAAGATAGCGAATAGTTGTTTCGAACAAGGGGATATCAGCGCGCGGGGTCGTGGTGAAATCGATCCTGTCCACTGCCTTTACAGCCTCTTCGAACTCATCCTTGAGCCCCATTATCCACAAAGTGTCAAGGGCGTCTACCAACGTTGCACCCCAGTGGGCAAAGGGATCTCTGAAAGTACCAGACTGTGGCCGCAGCTCGTCGTGTAACCAGGCATTTGCCTTGTATCCTTCCCAAGACTTCTTTGCTACACTTCTGATCTTGTCCAGTTTTGCGATCCTTTCGGCCTTTGCTGTCGCATCTTCCGGCTTGAACTTGGCTTGAATCTTAGGTATGGATTTCGGGGTGCCAGACGGCAGCTTGATGAGCGATTCGGCGGCAACGGGGAAGTGTTCGGGAAGTTTCGTCCAGTGAATGGCATCAATAATTGATGATGGTTCCAATGCGTTGTCCGCAATAACGGGCTGGCCATGTGGTTGTGGTCGAATGGGTGTAGGGATAGAGGGCTTCTGTTGCTGCTCGGTGACAGCAGGGCTCAATGTTGACGAAGGAGCCGGTGTCTTCACAGGAGGCGGCGTCTGAAGTGACTGCGGAGTACTAGCTGCGGGTACATCTAGCACCAGACTTCTCGTCTCATGTGCCACAGCGGGACGCGGAGGAGTGTCCTCCTGTGGAGCCTTCTCAGCATCGCTTTTCAGGCCAGCTGAGCCAACGGCGTTCGATGCAGCTTCTCTCCATGCCGCCGCGCTTGAACCCCCAAATTTGTATAGCGCTAGTACAGCAATAACAGCAAAGACAAGGAAGGCGCGGTAACGTCGATATCGAAACATGGTGGAGGGAGCGTGGGAGAATCGAAAGGCGGGTATCGCGAGCGCTTCGTCGCCGAATGAGGAATGGAAGCGTGGAAGGAGTGTATCGCGTCGCTATGTTGTCGCTGCCATCTGAGCGCGAATGTAGTGAAAGGAACAGGAACTCGAGCCAACAGAAAGTGAACGACTGGCAGGTGGCTTGTCTTGTTTCCAACAGTCTTGGCTCTCGACACAGCAGCTAGCGTATGCACGCCCTGGAGATCTCTCGATGGGTCCGTAGCAGATCTTTCGCTTTACAATTTCGCGAAAGAAATATGTGAGAGATAAGCATTCAAAACAAATACGGAATGACATTCTTTATAAGACATATACACGTTGCCGTCACTTTCCACATGGCATCTTCTAACTTTAAGATGCTCTGCGCTCCCGCACGCGAGGCCACGCCCCCGCACCAGAACAGCATCCGTCCTAGCCGAACGCTAAATTTAAGCTTAAATTACCCTGGCCAAAAAGGGGTCCAGCATTGGACATCTCTGCATATGTTTCAGCTGTGCAGAACGCGTTTCAACCACGAAGTCTGTCTACACATGTGTTTGACAGACGATAAAATTGGACCCCAAGTTCCTACGATCAAAGTATCAAGGGGAATGTCAATCACTCCGATGGAACTAGGCTGGCCATGTGACGCGATCGTATTATTTTAATCTATTTAGACAGAGTCGGCATGCAGCACCGGCACAAGGTAGGCTTCGCTACCTTTCATCTACTTGTACTGCACATTTTTCGTACTTCTATATCGGTAGAATGTTGCTCACACGATGGTGCTGCGGTAGCCTGTCTTGTCTTCCAGATATAAAGCGATACTATCATTGCTCCTCGCCGCCAGGTCCAGGTTGTCGTCCCTAGGTATCGGTTAGCTTTTGTTGTTCTGTAGTCGGTGTATCTACTCACCATCTGTCGTGCTTTGAGCATCTCGTCACACAACAGCAAGTTCGACGCGATACCGGTAGCGGATGCAATGCAGTTGCGCAGTACTCGGAACGAATCGTAGACACCTTCTTGAGTAGGGTCCATTGCTTCTCCAGTTGCAAGGTTCAAACCGACGACATTGCCCTCGGCGTGCTCGTCCTGCAGCGCAGCCACTGTTATTTGGTAAGCATAGTAAAGTGGAAAGCAGCAGAACGATACTTACACGAATCCTGGATATCATGACCCGAGTTCGCCGCAAGTGTCTTAGGAATGACAAGCAGTGCGTCAGCGAAGGCCGATACACCCCACTTCGCTTTACCCTTGACTGTCTTCTTGAATTGCTCACTGTTGAGATGAGCTGCGCATGCGACTTGGAAAGCACCTCCACCTGGTACGACGCTTCCGTCTACGATCATGTTGTACACACTCCTCAAACCGTCGCGAACGGCGTCCTTGATCTGAGCAATGGTGTGTGTGTTTGGGCCCTTGATAAGTAAAGTGACGGACTTTGGCTCCTTGACATCCTCCTGTTTGTTGTGAGCGTGTGCCCTATTATTTTACTGGATTCACTTACAATGAATGTGTACTTCTCCTCACCAAGCTGGTGCTCGTAAACAAGACCTGCGTATCCGAGGACATCTGGTGTCATGTCGTCTACACTGTTTTGCGATGTGCCACCGCACACCAGCTGGAGACGCTCCATGTTCCTCCTCTTCGCTCTTCTCAGCGCGAAGATTCCGTTCTTGACAAGGACATCCAGACTGAGCGGGTCGATACCCTTCTGGTTTATTATCACGAAGCCCTTCTTAGGGTCGTCGCCGCAAACCTCCTTCTTCAGCTCCACGATCTTCCTCAACTTCTCGTCAACGAAGCGGCGCTCGCTCTCAACAAGCTTCTCCCTCTGTTCGGCGCTCGAGTAGTAGAAACCAGAGTTAATCTCAGACTTTTCGTACTCTAAACTGACGTTGAGGGTCAGGATGTATGCGTTCTCAACCCTCTTAGCCATATCCGGATGCCTTGCGCCGTGGTCTAGAGCAAGTCCTCGGATAAGCTGTGTGTCGGCGGCGGTGCGATGTTGCATAGTCATGATCTCAACCATGTGCAGATCTGGCTTCGCGGGCGCTTGGTAGATTGCGAGTACGGCATCGACAATATCGGGGGTCAATTGTTCGGCAAGCGAGCTGTTGATCTTGGTCGATAGCGAGGTTCGCGCGACAGAGAGGAGGAGCTCGCGGTCGACTTCCTTTGTGAGCTTGAACTCGTCAAGGAACTGTATATGATCAGCGAATCTTCACCGAACAAACTTTCTGATGTCTATACCTTCAGTGACTCTGTCTTCGCGATGTCGTAACCGTCTGCGATCACTCGGGGATGGAGGCCCTCGGCGATGTAGCGGTCAGCCTGCTTCAGTAGTTCTCCAACCAGCAGTACCACTGATGTTGTTCCATCGCCTGTGATTTCGTCTTGCGCTGTTGCTGCTCGTGCAATCATGACCTGCGTTGTTTGAGTCGCAAATCGGGAACGGAGGGGTGCTAGGACATACAGCAGTGGGGTTTTGGATTTGCTGGTATGTAGTTAGCCTTTGAAGATAATGTTGTGGTGGAGGCACATACCATCTCCTTGAGCAGAACGCTTCCATCTTTTGTGAGCTTGATCTGGAGACCTCGTCAGAACATGTCCCATGTATCTTCTCAGTGTTCATACTCCTCCTGCACCATCTACGAGCCTATATTCTGTTAGATTCTCGTTCAAAAGATGGTTTGTTGTTCCTTACATCTTAAGTGTACCGCGGGGTCCCAGATTTGAGGCAAGAACCTATCACCAAAGTCAGACAGTCTCTCTCTTCTCCCTGAAGCATTTCATACCTGCTGCAGACCCTCACCGGCCGAGATGTTCACACGGAGAGCCTCCCCGCGCCTCTGTGCATTGTTAGCGGTGCCTCTGCGCTGCAAAGAAGCGGCGTACCCTCGACTCGGCTTTGGGATTGAGAAGTTGTGCGGCCGACATGCTGAAGAGAATCTATACGGGTATCGAACAGTGCAGTAACCAAGCAAATGATGTATGGCGGGGCAAGATGCTGTTTCCGCGTTGCCTGGCGCGTCCCTCTTCTCAAGCACTGAATTCTAAGCGGGCCTACTTAGCGCGGAAGCTCGGGCCCTGAAAAAGTTCGAAGCTTTCCACACCACGAACTTGCGACCGTTCACACCTCCATCCCGACTGCGGAATTTCCAGCGCACACACCAAATAACGACTCAGCTCGTCGCGCCGAAATCCGCAATACTTGCGCGCCAACAACTAACGCCACGATGAGTGTAGACTACCTGCTACACGAGAGCCCTGTCGGCTATGCCGTCTTCAAGGTCGTCCTCCAACCCGACACCATTGGCAGCCGTCTCGCGGAAGTGCAGAAGGCTGTGCAAGATCTCGACAAATTCGGAAAGACCGTCGAGCTCGTCGGCCTTGCGCCGTTCCAGGGCACCCAAGATGCCCTCTCCGAGATCAACGATGTCTCGGAAGGCATCATGTCTGATTTCCTGAGGGCTACGCTCGAGACCAACCTCCCCAAGGCTGGAAAGAAGAAGACCATCACGCTTGGTGTAAGCGAGAGCAACTTGGCGGGTAGCATCAAGGCTGCTTTCCCCAACCTCGCGTGCGAGACTGCCGTCACCTCCGAAGTCGTCTCTGACCTGCTTCGCGGTCTTCGCCAGCACAGCGGCAAGCTCATCAAGCAGCTCCAACCCGGCGATATCGACCGCTCCATTCTTGGTCTTGGACACGCCTACTCTCGCGGCAAGGTCAAGTTCAGGTAAGCTTCGCGCACGAACTGCATGGCAATCGGACGCTAACATCTATTCCAGCGTCCAGAAGCAGGACAACCACATCATCCAGGCCATCGCGACGCTCGATCAGATCGACAAGGACCTGAACACCTTCTGCATGAGGCTTCGCGAGAACTATGGTATTTTCCCTCCATTTCTGGAGACTTGGAACAGCTGCTGACTTGGTGCTCCTTAGGCTGGCACTTTCCCGAGCTCGCCAAAATCGTCAACAGCAATGAACAATACGCCAAGGTGGTCTTGCAGATTGGTGACAAGTCGCGTCTGAGCGACGAGGATCTTCACGAGCTCGCTGCTGTCGTTGATGACGACGAGAGCATTGCGCAAGCAATCATCAACGCTGCGAGGACCTCTATGGGTCGTGATCTTTCTGCAGCAGACATGGAGATTGTCATGGCTTTCGCAAAGAGGACCGCTTCCCTGGCTGCATACCGCAAGCAGCTCAGCAACTACCTCGGAAGCCGCATGAACCAAGTCGCTCCTAACCTGGCTGCTTTGATCGGTGACACCGTTGGTGCGCGCCTTATCTCTAAGGCTGGTTCTTTGACCAACCTTTCCAAATACCCTGCCAGTACCGTCCAGATTCTCGGTGCCGAGAAGGCGCTCTTCCGAGCCCTCAAGACCAAGGGAAACACTCCCAAGTATGGTCTTATCTACCACAGTTCGTTCATCGGCCGCACTGGCCAGAAGTCAAAGGGAAGAATCTCGCGTTTCCTTGCCAACAAGTGCTCCATTGCCTCCAGGATTGACAACTTCTCCGACACACCAACATCGAAGTTCGGTGAGGCCCTCAAGCGTCAGGTCGACGAGCGCATTGAGTTCTACGCATCTGGTGCTCCTCCTGCGAAGAACGCGGCGGTCATGCAGGCTGCCATGAACTTGGTCCTGAATGACATTGGTGTCGAGGACCCTACTGCGACCGCCACTGAGGATGTTGAGATGGCCGATGGCGTCACTGCCGCTGCTACTGAGCAGGCTGTACGCAAGGAGAAGAAGGACAAGAAGAAGTCCAAGAAGTCAGGCGATGACGAGGTCTCTGACAAGAAGTCCAAGAAGGAGAAGAAGCGAAAGGCTGGTGACGAGGAGGATGGTGAGAAGAAGAAGAAGAAGAAGAAGAGCAAGGCGTGATGACCTGCCCTAACCAGCTGTATTCATACCCTTCTCGCATTCTGGATCGGCGTTTTACGATGTGTCGGTGTTTTTGGAGTTGTTTTCTGTGCTAGTTAGAGAGGACTGGATCTGGGCTATGAGTTTCCGCACGCTGTTCACGAATGGTGGATGGTTCTGTATACCTCGAGCTGTTATCAAAGTTACAAAAGCATGATTCTTCCACAACTTGACATGGCGATGATGAAGTGCGCGGGTATCGCAACCAGGCTAGATTGGTGCACATGTGGAGCGTGCCTGAATTCCGGCCCAATCAGAGACCCCTGCAAGAGATCGGAGCGCCAAGACGCTTAGGCCACATGCAAGCTGCGAACCACCAGACAACTATCTATAGAATAATTCACGATGAACGGTGATACAAGCTGCAAATGCTGGCGCATTAGTAGTTCGCCAGTACCGAGTGACTTTTTCGACGGCTGCATGTGGTGTTTGCGGCCATTCGCATGTATGCACGGCAATTAACGTCAGGCAGCGGCTAATGCGCCTCTTTGTATGTCGCATGTTTATGGTGCAATGGAAGAGATACATCACCTGTTTGTTCGGGACTATTACTAGAGAGCAAAGTAATCGGTCATCGCAATATCGTTGAGCTAGGTAGCTACAAAGGGGCTGTTCCGGCAAGCATATGACGAAGGGGAACGTTGGTGAAAACGTCAACATGTCATGTTTGATACGCCTAAGACCTAACACAGCAGCCGGCATAGACCCAGGGTTCATTCACAGTGCGCAGCGCCCCGGACTCGTCCACTGCTCTGGCGTAAACTGTTTTTCTGTTCTAGGGCTCGTCGTAACCCAAGCTTTGGCCCGCTGCTGTCCCAAATCGCTCGAATGCCTACTTGAAGCCCTGAACCCCCCGAGAAGGTCTGGAGACTTCCTTCGCACTTTCTCTTCCTCTATTGTCCTCTCTCTTTTCTGTACAATTTTCTAACGCTGCAACTACCTTTCCATCGATACAGCTCTTGCGGAGGCGGTTGTCATCAAGATCTCGTTAGACATCGAAACTTGGTGTTCCTTGCCGTGCATCAGACGCTCTTTAGACATCTCCCGGTCCGGCTCTCGGCTGCACCTCGACTTTGGTGTTCTCGCAAGCCATTGCAGTAGTCTGCTATCCACACTTTTTCTGGTGTTGAATCTGCAAACCCGTTCGGCCAGCACCAGGGCCCTGAATCTACCTGCGCCCCTTCGCCGCTCAAATCGAACATTCTGTTGTCCATTTAATTTGCCGTCCACACGCGCTAGAAGCATTCTGCCATCTTTCTAGGGACTGCAGCGATTTAGTGTTCTGCGCCATGGACGTAGACGATGCATCTTCGCCGGGCAGTCTAAGCTCGCCCCCGCACTCGCCTGAGCAGGGCACTCCGACATCGACTATCCGCACTCCTGCAGGTGGTGTTGGTGTTGGAACTAGCACACCAACCCCTGCAACTGCATCACCAGCTCCACGCGGTCTTACTGCGAGCGGCCTTCCTCGTAAGAAGCCAGGTCCCAAACCAAAAGCAAAAGATCCCAGTGCACCTGAGCCAGAGAAGAAGACACGAAAGCCCCGCAAGTCGGAGCCCAAGGACCCAAATGCTGCACCCGCTCAACGTAAGAGAAGGACAAAGGCATCGCTGGAGGCACAGGCACAGCCAGTCGCACAAGCCGTGGACGAGAAACCGCCTGTGCAGCAGTCGCCTACACCTCAAGCTGCACCCAGTGAGCCCGTCGCTGTCTTGCAAACCGAGCAGCCGCCCGTTGTCTCACAGCCTGCTCGCGTCTTGAGCAATCCCGAACCCACCCTTCATAGTAACCCAAACCTTTCACACATCAGCGTCGCGCCCTCAACACCGCGGCCATCTAGTTCAGGCCAACGATATGATCCCATTCGCGGCGACACCTTTGAGTCAAAACCACAACCTCCAGCAAGTGCACCGCCGCCGCCCGTTTCACCCCCGATCAACCACCGTGCTAGTGCCTCACCTTCCATCACAAGTCTTATCGACCCGCCATCTGCCAGTAATTCATTCTATTCGCACCCTCCCAAACTCCAGCAACAGGCATCCATCACATCAGCACCCGTGTCACCTGCCGCCTTCTCCACGCGACCAGCCTCGGTCCTTCCTTCTCAAGACTACTCACCTCAGCTTCAACAACAGCAGCA
>Ga0268250_10000139_pt1 | contig 34851 bp, 40 predicted proteins | sample AgamicAsSfe_FD_200448 | JGI IMG/M metagenome (GOLD analysis project Ga0268250, IMG submission 200448) | Agave microbial communities from Guanajuato, Mexico - As.Sf.e (v2) (version 2) | ecosystem: Host-associated > Plants > Phyllosphere > Phylloplane/Leaf | place: Guanajuato, Mexico | collected...
GCTTGAGATGGGCTTGATGAGGGGCTGGGCATCAACGGAGTGTCATCATTCTCATCGCTTCATCTTGAAGCTTCCTTGGAACAGGACAGGGATATGCTGGAGCGTCGACAGGATGGGAAAGAACAGCCACGGCATCGCCGTACATTGAACCGTATGGTTGTACTACAGTATTTTCACCTTGAGATTCGTAATCTATATATTCATATCTCGCGTTCATCCTCGTTCAGCTTTCATTGAGCCATTCATCTGTGACTTATCCTCGGATTGTCCTTTCCGCCACCATGAGCAGTATGCAAAAGCCCGAGCGGTATGTGAGACAGACCAGCATATGTTGGAGGGTGGCTCTGCGACGCCTGCCCATTGTGCAGCACCGCAGATCAGGCGCTTGAGTCCACATTCAAACCCCAGCTCATCTGATCCTCTCTCCACCTCCTCACAATTGCAACGTAGCGACCCGTCCGCCCACCTCTCCTCCCGCGCCATCCCTCCCCCAAATCCCATCTCTCACTCGCCCCTCCAACGCCTCCTGCATCCAGCTCAGATCTTCCTTTTGTCCCCCATTACTACCACCCCTATCCTCCATATACACCTCGACCTTCCTCTTCACCAACAGCACAAGTTCCCACCGCGCCATCGCAGCGCGATATGCAGCACTTTCCGCATCGCCACGGCCGCCCACGAGGTGGGCAAATGACTTAGGTGGGCGCAGGAGCCAGGGGAGGAGGGTGGAACGCGCGGACGGGGAGAGGACGGGTGAGTGGGCGTTGATAGGAGGAAGCAAGGATGCTGGGGGCAGGGAGAGGAGTGTGGCTAGCTGGGTTGCTGTGGGGATGGTTGGGATTGGAGAGGTTGAAGAGGAGGCTTGATGGGATGGGATGCTGTGATCTGAGAGGGTGGTGGTCGCCGTGGTTGTGGGTATTGGTGGTGTTGTAGTCGATTCAGCGGACGTGTCGTCGGGTAGTGGACTGTATTGACTCGAAGCAATAGCAAATATCAGGTTAATTGCTGCGAGCGCCCTGTCCGGGAATGCGAGGGTGTCGGCGTGGGTGAGTAAGTCCGCGTAGAAACTGTCGTGGTAGTGAAGGTACGATGTCCACAGTGCGTATATTGCTGACGCGTTTGTGTCGTTTGCTTCCGTAGTACTGTTCGACAATGACGCCGGCTTGAAGCCATTCGTTCCATACGTGAGTTCTTCAATTTTACCTCTCGATGGAGAATGCAGTATGATTGAGAGAGCGGTCAGGGCATCTGCATTCGTGATTTTGCTTGGAATAAGCAGTAACGGACTTGATTGTTTGCCCGTGCCACGGCTACGTTGCGGTAGAAGAGATAGTCGTGGGAGGGATGCTAGAATGTTGAGGTCGTGCTTGGGAGACTGGCCGTGAGCCCATTGATTTGCGGAGATATCGAGACTTTGCGAAAGTCGCTTGACGATTTGCTCACTTTCTGAGCTCTGCAGGAAGTCTTGTGGGTATGTGGAGGCGTAGGTGGCGATGTAGTGTGCAGAGGCACTATAGAGAAACTTCAGATCGATTGGGTCGTGCTTTGGGTCGTCTGGATTGAGCCAATACGACATTGCTGCACTATGTAGTTTCTTGGACTTGAGGTAGGAAAGTGATGGTGATGTAACTGGATCGTATACTAGTGTAAGTAGATCAGCGAAGAATTGGAGCAAATTCATGTGTACAAGCACGTCGTCCTTGATGTCGACCATGCAGTGGCTGGCAAAGTCCAGGAGACCTTCACCGGCTGCAAGCCCGTGCTCATGTTCAATCTCAGCATGGTGACTTCGAAGCAGATAATTCCAGTCCAGTTGTCCGATTCGTGGTAGAAGGGCAAGAAGTCGTGCTTGTGCGACTGTCTTTTCTCGCTTGCTCAGACCTCCAGTGCTTAAATCGCAGGCTGAAAAGAGGATGCCATAGACATCCTTGTCCCCAAACACTCGACGCCACAATAAGCCTTGCCCACCAGCTTTGGGAACAGAGTCGAAGCCGACACCGTGAACCGCAACATTGGCCTCTTCGCGATCCGCTCGTAATAGCTCGACCAGCACTTTCATGGCTTTGTCTGCTACGCCCATTTCTGGAGTACAGAGTAGCAAGCTAACCAGTGCATGAAGCACCGCGGGCATGTTGGCGAGAACGGCAGCATCCTTGGAAGACTGACTAGCCTTGCTCAGGAGTTGCAGGACTAGCAAGTTGAACGACACTGCCGAGACATTCAAGCCGGCGACAAAGTCGACAGGCGGATCTAATTGCAAGACATCTGAGAAGGAGAACGGATCGACTAGCTTTCCAAGGAGGCTGATGACTGGACTGGGATCTTGCTGGAGACTTGGAAGAAGGGCTGAAAGTGCTGTGATGAGGTCGAGAAGCGCGGCTGGCTGGTTGTATAGTTGTGTGGCCAAGAAGACCTCGGCTTCCTTGAAAAGTCGCTCATCTAGTGTTGTCGACGGGTTCGTTTGTACATCAGAGAGGTGAGCCTGGAGGCGTTCTTGTAGATTTGTTTCACTCATGATCACAAGAATCTCTCCGGAACACACAACTCGTCGGACAAGCTGTCAGGACGAAGTTGACCTGAATTGTTTGGCAGGGCGACAAGACAGTGGCGATATACTTGAAGATGATGAATAATGCTCGCGTCTGCCTGTTCCCTCCCACAACGGCTTTCACGGTCATCCCCACATTCTGCACATGCTTTCTCTTTTCTTTCAAACCTGAAACATCAACCTACTACCACCATTCTCTGTTGCCAACTCCCACTCGCAGTCCGTATCTTTTTCGCTATAGTATTACCGTCGCATACTGCTTGATTCGAGTAAGCTGATAAGCCCGGAACAGGCAGGCTGCAGGCAGCAAGCAAAAAGCAGCAAAACCAAACCAATCACTGGACATACACCCCGCAAAGACGCAGCACACCCTTCGAGTGATCCTTGGCACTCGCTCTCCCGAGCTAGCTTCATATTCATCTTTTCACAATGTCACGAGGTGGACGGGGCGGTGGCTTCCGTGGTGGTCGTGGTGGTGCTGGAGGCGCATTTGGCAAGATGCGCATAGGCGGCCAAGACGTCCCCTGGGACTTCGACCCCGACCTCAATGTCTCAGGCGCCCCTTCAGAAGTTTTCCCTGACATTGAGTTCCCACGCGTACGTCCAGCCACAGCATTCGAGAAAGCCAGCGTTGCGCGGTTCCGAGCACTGCGACGGCGCATCCACGAAGGACCTTTTTACACTGGAAGCTTGGGCGATGTGGGAATGAGCATGGGAGGTGGAAGGGCGACGGCGGATGATAAGAGAAAGAGGGACTTTGATCCATTTGAAGACATGCCAACGTATACGCATAAGTACAAGGTGCAGGCGAGAAAGCTGCCGAGGTTCGACACGAGACAGTATCGTGAGTAGCTTGTACCTCTTACCCTCCCTCATGCCCCTACCTGACTGTCGCCTCTCTCACACAGCTCACCGCAGAGCCATGCTAATCCCAGTCTCGCTTTACAGAACTCCGCTTCTTCCCGAAAGAACTTTGGTCAACAATCGACCCCTCCCGCGCGCCCTCCAGATCCTCCCGCACCAATCCCCGTCCTCAAAAGCGCACCCGCCTCGCCGACGGTGACGCAGATGGCGATGCCGAGCTCCCTGCCGACGAGGATCCCACCAAAGGCGCAGCTGATGACGACGATCCCGACCGCGCCGCAGACGAGGAACCTGGTGACCCTGAGGACGACTTCAGTGAAGATGATAGCGAAATGGGTGCAGATTACAATGCAGAGAATTACTTCGATGGTGGCGATGACGATGCGGGGAGTGATAATGGTGGTGGAGGAGGCGATGGAGGAGATTATGATTGAGCTGCTAAAATCTCGCGACGAGAAACGCAACACGACAGTCCGACGTTTCGCCCTCGCAATTGGTGGAATAGTGACCTGTCCCATGTTCAGGTGCTAGTCGAGATGTTGCTTCGGGCCCGTTTGAATGGTATGTCGAAGCTGGACCGCATGATGTGCTATATCCAGCCGACTGAGCCCATTCGAGAATGCTGATAGGTGCCCACGAACTGTAAATGCAGCTAGTACATTAGTGACATTCTCCATGTTCGAGCTCAGCATACGACTCATTAGTTCACCAGACCGGAACCGAGCACGACCTTTACACTCGACAGGGAATCAGCTGGACCTGAGTCTGGACAGTGAAAGACAGGACGCAACACAAAATCTCTTCGCATCACAATGATCAGATGGGACAGCAAGACATCAAGAGGAATCGCATGCGGATGAAGTGCAAGGAACGCTGGTCAGAAGCTGCAGGAGATGCAGGAGCTGAAGACTCACTTTTGTGGAACAAGAAGAGACGCAGTGCCTAGATGTTGGCTTCTGATGTCACTTTCTCTCTTAGATGCCGGTTGAGACCAGTCGATCGGACTAGCTTCGAAGATACACCCCAAACACCACCCCACCTCTCTTTCCCCCGCGCCACGAACACCCTAAGACATCGTCTAGTATATATACAACTTTTCCAACCTATCCAGACCACGATTGACAACCCATATGGCACTTGAAGATCAGCCCAATCGTCTTGAGTCGTGTCAACTCATTTAACTTGAGAAGTATCAAGCACATATCGCCTCTCCACCTCCATCTCCTTGTCTCTCTCTTCCTCGCCTTCGAATCGCAGGCGGCAGATATCCTTTGTCTTCATACCTCTCATTTCCGCCTTGTAGAACGTAGTACTATCAGGATAAAGAGCGTATACTTGCTTGCCCCTTGTGAACTCAGCCAATCCACTTGTGGTGATTGGTATTGGCACTAGACTGTTGATTGAGGCTCGATATGGCGCAGGCATGTTGCCATCATCATCTGGTTCTGGATCGGCATCTTGTATCTCGAACCTGCATATTCATCAGTTGCATGTTTCTGACGAGGTTCCCTCTGTAGACGTACCTTTTTTGCTTTCCCTCGCCAAGGACTGCAGTGATGGAGCACAGTATGCCCTCGCCTTCTGTCTTCTTATCCTTGTTTCTGTAGAATACCGCAGCACCTACCTTGAGAAGCATGTGTCTATCGCCACTCGCTGCAATAGATATATCAGCTTTCCGCTCCACGACACCAAAAAATCGACACACTAACCTTCAGTCGAATCCACAACCGACTCCTGTTTCACGCTCGCCGTCACACTCCCACTCCTACTCGTTCCCTTCACAGTCGCCTTGGACCCAGCCGTGCTCGGATCCGGCGTTGGCGCAGGCGAGTCCATTCCATTATCTGCGTCGTGGCGTCGTTTCAAATTCCTCGACTTCACATTCGATGCCGACCGCGGTGCCTCGTTCTCGAAGGCAGAGCGTACAGAGATGAGCGTCTCGAGATTCTTGATCAGATCATCGGGCTCTTCGTGCAGAATCTTGAGTTCTTCTTCTGCGTGCTTCAGGCCTTCGCGGTTCAGGGCTTCGAGATCGCTGGAGGCTTCGAGGTCTGCTGGAAGTTTAGTCAAGTGCTCTTTGGCTGACTGTCCGGGGACGATATAAGAGACGTACTGTCGCCGCCCATGACCATTTTCGTCTCGGCGGCATCGAATTTTGGGAGTAAGTCCTCGTATAACTTATTTGCTGAGGCTGCTCGCCGGATCTTCTCAACGATCGAATTCCATAGCATCGTCTCATCGGAGTTGTCCTCTTTCATGAGATTGGCTCGTGGCCTATTTCTCGACGCCATAGTTCACAGCTGCTGATTGCGCCGCACACTATAGCATGGATTTTTGCAGCAGACGTTACGATATGTTGTCTTTCCCACAACTTGATATGCGTGATGCACAGCAGCACAAGCCAGCAATGCATGCACACTGGCGATGATCGTTGTTGTTTAGTGGAGAACCTGTGGTAGCGATTGACGATATGCGCTAGTCAGCCCTTTGAAGCTACTGGATCGGGGCTGTATCCGGAGATTTAACGCCCCTGAACCCCTCCTTCGTTTCATCATTGTCTGAAACTCGCGATCTTTCACAAGAAACATTTCACTGTCCGTCCTTTCGACATCTTTATACGCCGTCTCAACCATGCGTGTACCACTGATCAGACTAGACTGCGGCTGCAATTCATACGAATGGGTAAGTGGTCACTAGCTGTAGCAACTGGCGTTGGCTGACACGGTACTCAAGGGCAAGGTCGGGACAGACTCAGCAGCTGCCAAGTTCGCAGCGGCGACAAACCTCAAGATCGAGGATGATAAGCCGTACGCAGAAGTATGCTATATTGAGCCCAGCACAACGTCCCGCGAGCAGGTCTGATCACAAGCACAGCTATGGATGGGAACACACTCCTCGCTTCCATCCAAAGAACTCGGGACACAGCGATCACTACTGGATCTGGTAGAAGAGAACCAAATGCTCATGTCACCCGAGATCAGCAAAAAGTACGGCAACAAGTTGCCCTTCCTCTTTAAGGTCCTTTCGATCCACAAAGCCCTCAGTATTCAAGCACATCCGAACAAGAAACTGGCAGAAAAGCTACATGCAAAAGATCCAAAGAACTACAAAGGTGAGCATAAATTCGGCATCACAGGTGTTCTAAGATACTAAGATCCGCAAGATGACAACCACAAGCCCGAAATGGCCATCGCAATCACACCCTTCGACGGACTGTGCGGCTTCCGTCCTCTCAAACAAATATCCCACTTCCTCAAGACGGTGAAGCCACTACGATCCCTTGTAGGCGAGAAAGAGTCCGACGACTTCATCTCCACAGTCTCCGGCCAAGAAACCAGCTCCTCGGACTCCGCCCGCTCCGCCAACAAACAAGCCATCCAAACCGTCTTCTCCAGCGTCATGAACAACGGCCAATCCTCCTCCCGCCTCGAATCCTGCGCCTCCGACCTCGTCTCCGCTGCAACCTCCTCTCCCTCCTCTTTCGCTGACAACGCAGGCCCCAGCCCGACCTCCGGCGAAGAGCTCGCCAAGCTAATCCAACGCCTACACTCCCAATTCCCGCACGACCTCGGCCTCTTCCTCGTCTTCTTCCTCAACTACGTCCAGCTCTCGCCCGGCGAAGCCATGTTCCTCCAGGCCGACGACATCCACGCCTACCTCTCCGGTGACATCATGGAATGTATGGCCTCGTCCGACAACGTGGTGCGCGCGGGCTTCACGCCCAAGTTCAAGGATGTGGATACCCTGACCAACATGTTGACGTATAGCTACGCGCCCATTGAGGAGCAGAAGATGAACCCGACGGACTATCCGTATGTTAAGCTGGATGCGAAAGCGTATGGGGCGGGCAGTAGCGCCATGCTGTATGATCCCCCGATTGAGGAATTCAGTGTCGTCAAGACGGAGATCAAGGCGCAGGGCGGGAAGGCGACGTTTGAGGGGATCGAGGGGCCGAGTATTGTGATATGTACGGGCGGTGAGGGCACGATATCCGTGGGTAATACGACAGAGGAGCTGAAGACGGGGCGGGTGTACTTTGTGGGTGCGACGGCTGAGGTGGTATTGGAGGGCCAGTCGGAGGAATTTGTCACGTTCAAGGCGTTTTGCGAGCTGGGTGGGAAGGAGAGCGCGTAGAGCGTGAAAGGTGGAGAAAGGATGGGAAGGAGAATGAATGATGAACAAATGGTGATATATGTGAGACGATAGACAAGCGACCTACATGTCGTAGAAATTGCTGAGATTACGTTTAAACACATCAAGCAGACGGCAACCCAGTACACATGGCCGCAAACTGAGTTGATGACTTTACAGAACAAACGTCGATGATATATCTCCCAGGAGAGTGCCCTAGATATTTTCCTTTCGAATCTGCATCTTGAGACCTTAGTTTCTCGGGACGCAAAACCTCGCCAGAAATGCCATTTTTACACAAAAAAAAAAGGTCAAAGAACAAACTTCCTGAAGAGTGCCTGTTGATATTCTACTTCAGAAGCCTTATCACGATACCTTCCTCATTCTATCGATCTCAGTTTCTCACTGGATAGGTGTACTTCCATACAAGAAGGTCAAAGGATGAAACTTTCGTGGAGAGTGCCGTCGATAGCTATTTAGATTCTTCATCTCAAGTACCTCATGCATTCGACTCCAACTTCTCCGGAAGAAGTCCTTTTCACGGGGAAAAAAAGGTCAAAGTGTATCAAAATCGCGAAGAGTTCCGAATTAGTCTGTTTGCATTTCATCACTTGATAGCTTGATCTCTTGACTCCGACGGCTCACGAGATGGGGTCTTGGTTCCTGAGAAATGTCAAAGGATAAGAATCGTGGAGAGTAAGGTACCGCTGTGGAGAGTACTTTGGCAAGCGAGGCATCACGATAGGAGCAGCATCAAGCAAAGATGAATCGGCCGTGTGTTGAGAGACTACTCTATACCATACCATTAGACCATGCGAAGTACAACCCTGACTACCCAACCAAACGCCTCGCTATGATGATGTGCTGGGAAATACAAAATAGCCAAACCACAATGCATTCCCGAGCCAATCACCCACCTCATTACTTCGATCAATCACGCCCTTAATACTCGACCCAACTCGCCGGCCTCCTCGCCCCTCTTACCACCTGACTATACGCACCCACCCCCATCGACCCATTCGGTCCCGTCGGTCCAGTAGCCAACCCTCCCGCCATCCCACTGACATAAAAGCCCACCACGACAACCAAATACGCCAGTATCAAAATACTCCCCTTGAAATAATTGCTCTTCCCCTCCCCATACATATAGCTTAGCAGGAACACGCACAGAATCACCGTCACCATATCCCACTGCGGGAATATCAGCGTGAACGTATGATTGATGCTCTGTGCCGGGTCCATCAGCGGTTCCCACACCGCATCCAGCGCGCTGAACAGCACCAGCGCCGGGATCTGCAGCAGACAGACTTGCAGCGCGTATGCGGATCCAATCTCCATACTGAGGGCGATGTTGCCGTTCATGGCGAATGAGATGGCGTTGAGGAATTCGGTCGTGTTCGGCACGAGGGCGAAGAGCGTGATGCCGAGGAATTTCTCGTCAATGTCGCTGTGCGCGAGTACGGAGTCGACGGTGGAGACGAGAATTTCGGCGATGACGGCGTAGGCGACGGTGGCGGAGAGGAGGACGGCGTAGGATTTGGAACGGCCCCAGTTAGGGGCGTCGTGGCCGCCGGACGGGGACGTGGCGTGTGCATTGGCGACAGTGGGCTCGAGGGCGGGGGTTTCGGTGTCTTGCGCTGTGGTGCCGCCAGCGTGAGATGGGTTGGGAGCGGAGGGATGGTGGTGGGAGGTGTCGCCGGTCAGGGAAGGAGCTCTTGAGCCTGTCTTTGAGAGCGCGGATGTCCGTCTTGGTGCGCTGGTTGCGTCGCGTGCAGCGAAAGTTGCCGCAGTGGCAGCCATTTCAGCCATTGTCCGCACCATGTTTTGACTATCCTCTGGGGATAGTCCCATCACTGACATGCTCTGTGTACGACGCTGTGCGCTACTATTGCTGTCCATAGTTTCCAGCCCAGATACAGTTTTCTTGATCGGCGAGGTCATGCTGTCTACGAAATCGTCTTTCTTTGGTACTGAAAAGTCGACCGCAGGCCCAAGTCCAGCCTGCTTCAATGACTGACCCAGGATACGCTTGTAGAGCTGAGAGTCTTTGATGTCCACACGAGCAATAGAGCCAGCAGTATTCATTCGTGATAGCGTGTTCTGCATGTTCGTGCCACCGTAGTCGATGCTGTTCATCTTCGAGCCAATGGCATGACTGGTCACTCTTTGCGCTACCTGCTCCATCTTCTCAATCTTCTTCTCCTCGACATCGGTGTTCCAGATCGTCGCTGCATGTGTGCGCAGTGTGAAGAGAAGACCTATCATGTATGCGAGGAACAGCATAACGGCAGCGAACCAGGTATATGGTCTGACTGCATCGATATAGAAAGGATCATAGATGGCAGGAATCTGCGTGAAAAAGCATTGCCTGCAATCCCTCTCTCCTTTGGGCTCATGATGCGAGCCTTCACATTGGTGGCAGGTAAGTTCGTGCTGGCAGTAAGGGATTAGAGCACATCAACTCTTCAGATTGGTTTGCACTTACAGCGCCATATATCTGGTAGAACAATGTCGGACCGAACGCTGCGATGGTGGCGAAGAGCAGCATGGTAGTAGTCACACCAGCGGACTTGACATTGAATCTCTGTGTCTTTCGCTTGATCGCGCCGAAGCACATTGAGATACCAGGGAGCAGCAGAATACCTGCAAAGATACTTCCAATAAGACTGCCTTCCACTAATTGCGCCTTGCCTTCACGTAGAGCGACGCAATACAAGAAAACCTCCACCAATGTCGAGAAGAATGCGTTTATCGCAGCACCGACACCCATTGTTGACTGAGCCGAGATCGAAGCGACAGCTTGACCGATAAAGTATGCCAAAGGAATAACGGAGAACAACGACAACAGGAAGATGAAGATGGTGTTTGTGAGTGCAATGTGCAGATCTAGGGCTTCTCTGAGTACCCAGTAGTCGAATATGACAAATGCAACTATGCCAAGAAGGTTGAACAGGATAATGTTAGTCCCATCGATAGTATACTTCCAGTATCGTGTACCAGTGGCACGATATGTGCATAGCAAGATTGAGGCCGGTGTTGAGTCAGGGCCTCTGGTGAATGTACTATCTGCGTGGAACTCAATAGTCAACGGCCGGCGCCGTAGTTGATCCCAGAGGATTGCCATTACCCTGGCCATAGGCAGAGTGAAGACTAGCAGCCAGCAGAATGTGGCGACCAAGAGGAACAGTGGAGTCAGGAAACCCCAGAAGATGAGAAAGAATAGAACACGACCGACGGTCCAATGGCCTCTTCCGAAAAGACGACGCTTCGGTCGAACTCCACTAGTGGAAAGGCGGTGGCTCATTCTTCGGCGAGCAGTCGTACGACCAAGTAGAGAAGACGTCTCGTCTTCGTCCAAGGCGTCGTCACTTCGTGTGCGGCCGACAAGTGGTGCCGGCCCGAAGAACAGTCTGCCTTCCTCCAGAGCACCACTTTGCCATTGTTCGTACTCACTTATACTCCTTCCCTCGCCCTCGTCCTCTTCTGCATAGTCGTCATCTTGAATGAGCTTGATGTACTTGCCGAATGGGTAAAATAAGTAACGTGCAAGACCCCATAGGACGTGACCATAGTCACTGCATCCTGGGGCGAAGAAGAGGCAATAGCAGACCATTGCTCCGGCCGTCGCAGCCAGAGACAGCCACCAGCCAAACACAACCGTCCATGCAAAGTTGAAGAACCACAGCCATCGACTGACCTGGCCTCCTGGAGTCGAGTGTATATCTCCTTCAGCACCTTCATTCACTGATCTATTCTTTCTGTACAATGCAGGTTTCCATATCCGTATGCCGAAAGGATGTGTTTCATTGATGGCATCTTGGCGATCTTTCAATGTGAAACTCTCCGCATCACTAAGATCGTCTTCGTCTTCGTTGTCGTCGTTGTCCTCCATCATCTCATCCTCATCTTCGACCTGCGTTGTTCCCTCTTCTCCAGACGACCGGAGTGGCTCTTCTACGATCTGCGTTGTGCCAACCGTCGTCTGTTCGGGTTCAGTATCCTCATCAGCTTCGACGGTTTGTGCCAGAACTAGCGAAGAGGGCGCGGTAATCCTTCTTCTTAATGTCGAAGTCGCTCTTCTTAATGCAGCGGCTGTCGGCCTTGGAGGACGTTCCACGACTTCTTCCACTTCCTGACTCGCATCATCAACAGAAAAGGTGGTGCCACGATGTGGCATTAGCCTTGATGAGGTACGACGTCCGATGCCTGGCTTCTTGGGTGACTGAAAGTCCGGCCTACCAGGCGACGGATTTGTATAACTTCCGACGTAATCTTTGGGATGATCGGTCAGCCTGGGATATTATCTATTTATTGTGCTAGCACCTACCACCAGTTCGAGTTGGTCGCAAAGAATTTGGCCTCTTCTGCCTCTCGATAGCTGGAATACGCGGTAATTCTTGGCTATTGAGCAGCTGACTATCTTGACCTGCTGCGGAGCTTCTTCTCGAGTTGCGTGGAGAGCTGGCGCCTGACGCGGATGGCAGCGGTCCTGGAGCAGGAGGATCGGGAGGCATCCTTGAAGCGGTGGCGCTGGAGATGAACACTTGCTGGCCGCGGCTTGGCAGGATCAGGAACCTCTAACTGCACAACACCAGTGTCTTAGATGGCGATGCACATGGGATGGGATGCTTAGTGGTTCGGGGACACTCCGGTGTAGATAAGAGCTCGTCGTCTGGTGTCACGCTGTTCACTCGTCACTCGTCTGATGACGGGCGTGAAAGCTATTGCAGGGGCATGAGATGCTACGGCTGGGCGTACAGTATCTGATCTAGACTTGATGGAAAGGTCAGTAGCTCGAAACTCTCATCGTAGGCGACGGTGAGGCATATAATAGTAAGGAGCTAGGACCATGATTGCGTTATAGGGGAAACCGCCTGAGCGTTTCAGGATTCGCTAACACTTTCCTTGGCTTGAGTGAGGTAGATTGTCCTTGCCTTTCACGCGCGGCGACAACATCATTAAACATTAAACATCCGTACTATCATATCTCGACTCACGCTCACATCGCTTGTCACTTTGTACCTTTCGTGCTTCGACGTATCCAGTGATCAAAGACAACAACTTGCTATTGCGACGCTTCGCCACTGCTGCAAGACCCATCACATACCTCTCGAACTGCGGACATCATGGCGCTCGACACATTCTATCGCAACAAGATTGAGGGGATGAACCTGCAGATTCTGGAGGGGCAAGCAAAACTGAGACGGTTAGAGGCACAGAGGAATGACTACAACTCGCGAGTGAGGTTACTACGGGAAGAGCTTGGATTGCTACAGCAGCCGGGATCATATGTTGGTGAGGTGGTGAAAGTGATGAGCACGAAGAAGGTGCTGGTGAAGGTACATCCGGAAGGCAAATATGGTAGGTTCAAGGCTCAGCACATTTCCAAGTCTGTCAACGCTGACACAAAACATAGTTGTCGATATCGCAGACGATGTCGACATCTCCAAGCTCGGTGTTGGCAAGCGTGTCACCCTCCTCTCAGACTCCTACAAACTCGAGAAAATGCTGCCCTCGTCCGTTGATCCTCTCGTTTCCCTGATGATGGTTGAGAAAGTGCCGGATTCCACATACGACATGATTGGAGGATTAGAACAGCAGGTCAAGGAGATCAAAGAAGTCATCGAGCTAGGGCTCAAGCATCCAGAACTGTTCGAATCGCTGGGCATAGCGCAGCCCAAAGGTGTTCTGCTGTATGGACCGCCCGGCACCGGGAAAACACTACTAGCAAGAGCGGTGGCACATCACACAGACTGCAAGTTTATCCGAGTGAGTGGCAGCGAGCTTGTGCAAAAGTACATTGGTGAGGGCAGTCGCATGGTCCGCGAGCTCTTCATCATGGCACGAGAACATGCACCTAGTATCATCTTCATGGACGAGATCGACAGTATCGGATCAAGTCGTGTAGAGGGCAGCAGTGGTGGTGACTCTGAAGTGCAGCGGACTATGCTCGAGTTGCTCAACCAGCTTGATGGTTTCGAGCCGACAAAGAACATCAAGGTTATCATGGCAACGAATCGTCTTGACATCCTGGATCCTGCGTTGCTACGACCTGGGCGTATCGACCGCAAGATTGAGTTCCCGCCGCCATCTGTCGAAGCACGCGCGGACATTCTGCGCATCCACAGTAGAAGCATGAACTTGACGCGTGGCATTGACCTCAAGAAGGTTGCGGAGAAGATGAACGGTTGCTCCGGAGCAGAACTCAAGGGTGTCTGTACGGAAGCGGGCATGTACGCCCTGAGGGAGCGTAGAGTACACGTTACACAAGAGGACTTTGACCTTGCTACAGCCAAGATTCTGAACAAGCACGACGACAAGCAAACGAGTTTGAGCAAGCTGTTCAAATAGAGGTGGGGATCGCATGGAGTGCTTCTGCTTGACAATTAAGTAGTAGAGGCATGGTGGAGGAGGGGGCAGAGCAAGCAGGGAACTAGTAGGGCTTGCGGCCACTGTTCCGTTGACAGGATGATGACGACCTCTACGAATATAGTCTCGATGCAGATCAATAATATCAGACCACGCTTGATCGCGCTTCGATTTCTGACGTGCGTGATGAGCGCTATATGATGTCGGTGCCATCTCCTGCTAGCGAGGATCAGCTTCCGCGAGGGTCGTAGACTCGTAGCTGGCACAGCTGGCTGGAGCTGACTGATTTTGAGCCGCAATCCACCCACGGCATCATCAGCATATACATATTACTGAGGTTGATAGATTCACAAATTGCGCATCGAGGAGGCGTCCTGAGAGGTCAACACGCTCTGCAGAATGCAAAAAAGATTCATGCCTCATCACGAAGGCGGGCGTCGTGAGGTAAAGGATTCAAAAAGAAAGATTAAGCATGATCAGTCCAATTAGTCAGGGCCAGAACGTAATCTAGAGGCACCTCGTCATAATCCAATCTGACCCCTGTGGAGGTTCCACAACGCTCTCACAACCTTTGCCTGGGGGCGCTCTCATGCTTAACGCTTGTGCTCACCTACGTCTTTGTTGCCGACTTCCTCTTCGTTCTACATCTGTACAGTGGTTTCATTGAGCTGCTTGATCACATCTCTCCTCTTCGCCACCAGATTACACTCTCGGCTTATCTTCTGTCTGCCTACATATCTAGTTAACCTCTCTGGAATCTCCGAGCCAATTTCCACCACAGCACACTCGCCCCCACCCGCGCCTCTTCTGCTTTCCGAGTCTAAGCACTTCCAACAACAACAGCAAAAAGCGACTCTTAGCCATGTCTCGCATCTAGGATACAGCAGTACCCCTCAGTACGTTTTGAGTTCAAGATCAAGTGTTTGGTGGCCAATTTCGAGTCACACACAATCAGTTATGCCGTCACTCGTCTCACCAATGCCTAAGACTCCTCATGCTCAAACCTCCAGACCGTCGAGGGAAGTCTCGAGTCCTTCGTACTTTGGCCTTTCGGTCGAGCATTCTAAACCACCTGCGCCATCCGCTGCAAGGGGGTTAAACATATCCTTTCCTCCTCCAATGACAAGTGTGCGATCAGTCGCAGCTTCGCCACCACAAGGACTACCCATACATTCTAACCCAGACTACGAAGCCTTCCGAGAGGCTTCTGCAGGCAGAAAGAACTTCAGCCTCTCGCAGGGAAGTGTCTCGCAGTATTCTGTGCCAACTTTGTCTAGGACTACATCTTCTGGCAGGCCCAGCTTAGTATCGAGAACATCTAGCAGACACTCGCCAGCAGTTAGCTCGCCAAGAACAGGGCCATATCCAGCTTTGACCAAGGCGGACACGATAGGATATGGGGAGGCGGCACGACAAATGAGGTCACCATCAAAGAGACTGCTCTCCACCGACTCGGCAATGCGGGAATCTGACCAACCTCCACGAAAGACACCTGTGCCAGCAGCTGAGCAGCCGATAGCACGAGAGCCACAATCCAAGCACAGCGAAGAACGGGAACTATTTCTTGCTGGAGATGGCAGCACTGGCCCGCCAGCTGCGTTTGCCCATCATCGCGCGGAGACCCTTCCAGACAAGCTCGAGACGGCGACACCCAACCTTGCCTCACCGCAGCATATCGTCAATGTCCTGGAAGCTCATCCCGAAGAAGTTCTCATTCTTGATCTGCGCGTATCCACACAGTACGCTCGGTCGTGTGTTAGAGCCGCGCTCAACCTCTGTGTGCCTACAACCTTACTGAAACGACCGTCGTACAACGTCGGACGACTTACGGACACGTTCAAGAATGATGCGCAAAAAACACAGTTCGAAAAGTGGGAGACGTGTAACTATATCGTGGTCTATGATGCAAATACTTCGCAGATCAAGGATGCTGCAAACTGTCTGAATGTTTTGAAGAAGTTCACCAATGAAGGCTGGATTGGCAATGCCTATATCGTCCGGGGTGGCTTCGCCGAGTTTTCAAGCAAGTTCCCAGACTGGGTAGATCAAGGTGATGAAGCAGTCAGTAGCACCGGTATTGGCAAGCCTACGCTGAACTTGCAGTTGGGAGACAAGAAGATAGCACCTGTCATTGGAGGTTGTCCTATGCCAATGACGAAGAGTGCTGCGAACCCATTCTTCGGCAACATACGACAGAACATGGATCTCATTGGTGGTGTTGGTCAGATGGATGTGCGCTACCCAGCAGCAATGACCTCCGAACAGAAGTCGGTCATACCAGCTTGGCTCAAACGTGCTGCTTCGGCATCTGACGAGGGCAAGGGTGTCTCCGACAAGTTCTTGAACATTGAGAAAGGTGAACAGAAACGCATGCAGGACGCACTATCTGGTAACGTGTCTTACGGTACACCAACCCCTGGCGCGACAAGGAAAGTTCAGATCGCTGGAATCGAAAAGGGCAGCAAGAACAGATACAACAACATCTGGCCATACGAGCACTCCAGAGTTAAGCTGCAAGGCGTGAAGAAGGATGACTGTGACTACGTCAACGCAAGTCACATCTCGACCTCACGGTCGAAGAAGCACTACATTTCTACACAAGCACCCATCCCTGCCACGTTCGGAGACTTCTGGAATATGGTGTGGCAAAGAGATATTCGTGTCATTGTCATGTTGACTGCGGAAGCGGAAGGAGGGCAAATCAAGGCTCACAACTACTGGCAAGACGGACAATATGGACACTGCACACTCACCTTTCACTCTGAACATCGCGCATCGTTGGAAATGTCAAGAATAACTAAGCATCGCAAACGTCCCAGCATGGGCAAACAAAAGTCGAGCATGAAGATTGTCCCACGGCCTAGCAGTAATGATAACCCTTTCGAGGCTGCCATGGGGGGCAACAAGAGCGACGAAACCATAGCACCAGGAGAACAAGATGATGCGCCACATGTCATCGTCCGCAGATTCACCCTTGCCAACGAAAGCAAACCATTTGAGCGTATCAGAGAGATTACGCAACTTCAATACTCAAACTGGCCAGATTTCGGTGCGCCAGCACATCCAGCACATCTTCTTGGGCTGGTAGAACAATGCGATGCTGTTGTTCAGGCAAGTCGAGGTGGAAGTAGTCTTCAAGCCAGAGAAGGACCGGATGAGGATGAGCGTCCCGTCCTGGTTCACTGCAGCGCTGGATGTGGTCGTACTGGAACGTTCTGCACTGTTGACTCCGTTGTGGACATGCTGAAAGCGCAACGGAAGTCTCGTTCATCGAAACGTGATGCCAGCCCTATGGACCTTGATCCACCTGGTTGGCAGGCCGGCAAGGACGGCAAGGACGAGAACCCTTTTTTCAGTGGTGATGGTGGGGACGGCAGCTTGTCATTGAGCAGCATCAAAGCTGTCACACCTAGTAGCACACCTAGTGACATGAAGAAGGAGTGGCTCGGCTTAGACGATGTCGACCTCATTGAGAAGACTGTCGAAGAGCTGAGGCTGCAAAGAATAAGCATGGTACAGAGCCTGAGACAGTATGTGCTCTGTTACGAAGCAGTTCTTGAGTGGATTGCACATCAAGACAACATGTAATAACGACAAGGGGAAGAGTGGTAGCATCGGCAAATGGATCAGGTTAGCATTATGGACGTGGGGTCAAGCATGAAACGCATACATTCGATTATGATCATCAACATACAGGAAGTCATCGACATACAGGAGGACTCTAGGGCAGCATAAGATAAAGCATGGCGTTTAGGATTTCATATGAGAGTTCAACCTCTCCTTACCCTGTCCATTTCACGTGATGTGCTAAATCGCGCTAGGTCTCCAGTGAGGATCAGCTTTGTGTCTGGCAAAAGTATTCCAATTTGATCGCTGCGCGCAAGACCTTCATCGCGGCGAACGGATATTTCATACCATCATTCCCCCCCAGTTGCAAATCAACTCCAAACAATGGTGGCAGCACAATCTTTCCAGGCGCTCATCGAAGCTGGTCAGTCACAACGACCATGAAACGCGGCAGACTCCAGCTCATGTTGTGAACATACAGATCGCAAGAAGAAGAAGGCAGAGACCTTGGCACAGTCTATGCTAGGCAGCGGTCGGAGTGCTGGATCGAATGCCGCGCGCAAGAGTGTAGGACCTGGCGCAAGCCTTGCGAGTCGAGTTGGTGTAATGAAGGTATAGTACCTGGACATCGGTGTGCGCAGCAAGCTTCACGACACTTCACTCAGGGTGTCTTCAGCTGCGATACCATCAGGTTCTCAGAGTACTAACGTCCATCTCATAGCGTACAAGTTCGACAGGCACAAATCCCAATGTCAACATCCGACGAACAAGTGATATCCACACCCCCTCCCGACCCGCCAGTACAAACCCTATCGCGCGCCGCGGGCGACCTCCTCTTCCTTCATCCGTCTCCACCTCCGCAGTCGCCGGCCGTGGCGACCGCCTCCTCTCCTCCCTCCAGAAAGACACACTCTCCGCACATCCACAATCCACCACACGCTCACGAGGCCCGCCAACAAATGGTCCCTCAATGTCCATCCGCGGCATGGCAACCAGCAATACCGGCCCGTTTGTTGTGCTAGCGAGCAATTTCGCAGCTGGTACCACTGCGGCAGATATCGAGGCTGCGATGATTCCCGTGGGCGGGGAGGTGTTGCAGTGTAGGTTGCTAAGTGCGAGGCCGACTGTACTGTGTGAGATTGTATTTCGCGAGCTGGAGGGGGCGGAGAATGTCATTGCAACGTTCAACAACCAGAAGGTATGTCAGAATGGAATAGCTGGTTGCGTCTCAGCGTGTCTGAGCAGGAGAGAAAGATGTTGGGCTGACACGAAACTTCCTTTATAGGCTGACGGACGCCTCCTCTACGTGTACATGAAACAGGGCGGGCCGACGCCCAATTTCGCAAACTCTCCACAGACACAACCACAACAAGCCACAAGCCGGCAACCCACCTCCGCCCCCGCCACCAGCTCGTCCATGCAGCACCGCGTCGTAGCCACCCCGACACTCGCACCAACACCAACCTCAGCCATCCCGCCCGCATTCATCCAAGTCTCACGCCCAGCCTCAGTCCCAGCGGCACCATCGCCACTCCACTCCCTCTCCCACTCTCGACCGGCAGAAGCAGAAGACGAAATAATGGATCTCGACGACGACATCGTCCCGCTCGGCGCCGAGCCAGAGCAACAACAGTCCTCCTCCTTCACTAGCTCCTCCCGTCGCGACGAAGGCAGACTGGAGCGCCAAGATGATCAGCAGATTGGCTATCCGATTGCTTCGTTGGGGTCCCAGCGGAGTGAGCGGGAGGAGAGGGATAGCCGGTATTCAGGGGGAAGGTATGGCGGGAGAGAGGGTGGGGGCTATGAAGGGAGGAGTGGTGGTGGAGGGCGATATGATTACAGCAATGGCGGTGGTGGTGGGTATGGAGATCGATATGGCGGACAGAGACGAGGCGCCGGTGGGTATGGAGGTGGGATGGGCAATGGCCATGGGAGAGGCCGAGGCTGGCGTGGCAACTGAAGGGAGCGACGAAGAAAAGCAAGTCGGGGTTGCCGGAGAGGCTGGCAGTATCGCAGACCAATGTCAAAGCTCTACGCACTACTGTAGACATGGCTTAACTCCAGACATGCTTGCCACTCAGTAGCCGTGGAGATCTTTGCACCAAGACAGCCTTCCGAGCTCTCTCAGGGCGTATCATGTATTGAGCAATGCAAGCAGAGAAAAGCCGCACGCAACGCAAGCGAGCAAGGACCCTCGCTCAGAACTCAAAATCCACAATCTCTACCTTGGACTTCCCTGTGCTGCACCCGTGCTCACTGCAGTGGTGACGAGATTAGAGCAGGCTGCTTGAGCCTGCCCAGCCCGTGGCAACGAATGAAAGCATGTCAAGGGAGTTCGAGGAGGAGAGACCTATTGTAAAGTATGAAAGCATTGGTCATCATTCTCTGGACCATGTCTCGTGGCACTCCTCCCGCAACCTCGACATCAATGAAAGGTGATCTCATCCTCGTTGCTCGTGGTGCCGTCGAGATGGTCATGCCAACACCACTGCCAAGCTTCTGCTGTAGTCGTTGTGATTGTGAAGTCCTCTTCCTCGTCTGTCGTGTTTCGCTGGCACCGTCTTCCTGCCATATGTAGGCATCCTTTCTCTTGCCACCGTCTCCGCTTGCCATCTCAAGACTTTACGCTAGGATAAGAAGGTCATTGTAGTGCCATCATAGTCATAAGGCAGGGCATAACAAGTGCCGTTGTTTCAGAAGATCCGCAAGTACAGCGCCTGTGGCAGGAGACAATCGTACCGCAGGTCCTTGTCGTCTCAGCCGAAAGTATTGTGTCTCTGACTGCATCGGGGCTGGAGGAGCCGCAGAAGGAGGATGCCGCCCCTCAATGTTGAAAGTGGTAGAACACAAAGGTTGAAAAGCGCGAGAAGCTCATGTCCGAACCTATTCTCGTGACAACCGAAGGTCTGAAGCTTCTCGGAAGAGTGCGGTAATACTCAACGGAAGCAGAGGCGAGCCGTCCGGTACTTGTACCCGTACGTGAGTGCCCGCGGGGAAAAGAGAAAGAGGCAAGGGAAGAAAGCAGTCCGAGGAAGCAGAGCAAGATGAGACGCAACAGCAGCTTGACGACGCCACTGTTTCAACCATTCTAGTCAACCGTTCCAGGGTCTCTTAAAGGACATTGAATTTGACAGTATTTTATTCTTTCGATATGAAGATTGTTTTACATTAGGCCGTCTCCCATCCTTTGTTATTGCCCCTTCGCAGCGCAGTGTTCCCTGTACTTACGTATCGAAGCGCTATCGTAGGCTCACAAAGAGATCCCATACTGGCGAACAAACAGTTCAAAATTCTATTCCTTGATCACTATGACTAATCGACTATTGCCTTGGCACTTGTGCAATGCAAAATCACCAAGGAAAGCATGTTCGCATGTTTTCTTTTTTCATCACCCTGTATCTCAACTTCCACCTAGCATGACAATCCACTGCGCACGCAGCATCACCAACATGACACACGTCAACGTGCACAGAGCAGATCCAGATTAACGTCCAGATAATTCGTCGTGAGTTGATAACAAATCCAACACCATGCAATGCCACACATGCAAGACTGCATAGAAAACACCAGCATGTTTCAGTGAAAACATCAGAGCGTCCACTGCTGTAGAGAGTATCATGCAGTCAAGGGATAAGAAGAATGCCCGTCATCAATCATTTTCCAAGCAAGCATGTAGACCTCAAAGAACCACGAGCATGTTCGGGCATGTTCAAGCGCGTCAGACAATCTACTGGGGCGGCTGTTGATAGGCCCCCTGGCTCTGTTGCCACAAAGCGACATAGTTGGCATAGCCTCCATAGGCAGCATACGGGTCAACTGCTTCAGGCATAGGCGGTGGTGCTGCATGAACCGGAGGCATTGCGGTTTGGGGCGGGTATCCGTACGCTGGCTGCTGAGGTCGATGTTGTGCGTACGGGTCATGAGCATGCTGGTGTTGTTGAGGCATATTGTCAGCACGTAGCCCGCCTTGCTTTTCACGCTATATATTGTTAGCTGGGTATTCTGTTTGTGCTGAGGCAACACTTACCACGGTGTGCACTTTGTCCCAGATCGCGCGCTTAGCACCTTCGATGGCAGGTCTCGAACCGATGAGGCCAATCTCACGCTGGATATCTGAACCGGAAGGCTGAGACACGTTGATCTTGCAGCCATGCGTGGTCTGCATGTCCTTGATCGTCTCCCCACCTTTGCCGATGACCATGCCAACAGCTTCTGATGGAATGTAGATCGTTTCGCTGATCTTGTCGTTTGGGTCAGGGCCAGGGCGTCCATAATGTGGGATTTGTTGAGGTGCGTAAGGGTCGTACGACATTTGGGGTGGTGCGCCATACGCCGAGTGCATGAGAGGTGGAGCACTACCACCGCCTCCCTGCTGGCCAGAGCGAGTGTCACTCTCCACAACCTCGGCGATCAGGACTTGTGCTTTGTCGGAAGCTTCACGCGTGCCAATGAGGTTGACTGGTCGTAAGCCGTTTATGCTTTTGTTCTCTCCGAGAATGTTGATGTGACAGCCACTGCGCTCCTGCAAGTCTTGAATAGTTTCACCTCGGCGACCGATGATGAGGCCAACAGTCTTGTCTGGCACCATGATCTGCAGACTCCTTTCACCTTCGCGTAGAGGAGGGTCATTATCAGAATTGTTGTTGTTGTTGTTGTTGTTGTTGTTATAATGGGCAGGAGCAGGGTTGGTGTTGCGTTTGGGATTCTCCAAGGCGGTTTTGTAGATGTCCTGAATTGCAGCCGCTCTTTGACCTGGATCGCCGGTGATCTTGCATTTTCTGTAAGGACCTTCCGTCTGCGTCATGAACTGCACACGCGCTCCAGAATCGCCCTCCACACGTTTAAGGTTCTCGCCAGCACGTCCAATGATGAGGCCAACAGAAGAGCTCTCGACCGTGATCACTTCAGTTCTCTCGTCTAGCATTTCGCTCGTTGGCATTCCAGGGGCATAGCTTCGTCCGATGTAGCCGGGGAAATTCCCACCAGGAGAAGAAGGAGTGCCACGGCCTGGCGACCTGCGACGATTATCGTTGCGACGTTCATCGCGGAATGGGTTGTTGTTGTAGGGGTCGTCGCGACGAGGTGAGCGCGAACGCGACCGACGCCCGTTGTAGCGATCATTACGACCACCACCTCCTCCGCTTGTACGCGCTTTCGCGATGGCATCTGCTAGACTGACATTGCCGGAGCTGACTGGCTTAATCGAGCTGAGGTCAAGGCTGCCAGAATTGGTAGGTTGCGGTAAAGCCAAGCCAGCGAGAGGATCCGAAGGAGTAGCTGCGGACACGACGCCAGGATAGCCAGCCGGCAGAGGTGCCTGCATTGGAGGTGGTTGCATTGGAGTTGCACTAGGGGGTACACCGGGAGCTGCACCGGGGGCTGGCGTTGAAGCAGATTGCTGGCCAGCTGCAGTGACTTGTGGTTAGAACTTGATCGCGTATTGCGGCTGTCGCACGAATTGTCGTCACTTACCAAGGGCAGCGAGTATCGCCGTGATGTCTGGCGTCGGGGCTGCCATGACTGTGCGTGGTTAGTTACGATTGATCAGAAAGCACCAATAGAAGTGAGCTATTGTTTCGTGCAAGCAGTAGATCGGAGCAATGGGAAATGAAAGGTGTATTTAGATTTGCGGTGTTGCAAGGTTGTCATGCGATCATATTTCACGGACTGCTCTTTGTGGCTAGCGTGCATGTGATCGTCGATGACATAGTCAATCCAATGGCTTCTTCACGACAATCAACATTCGACGAGACTCTTCACCAATCAATCACTCAATTAAACCTCCATACCAGACCACATCTTTGCACCCCGACAGCCCTTTCTACTATACTATCACATACTACCATCAACCGAAACATCAACATGTCTACAGGAGCAGGAGACCAGGCCGCCCACGCCTCCGCTGGCAAGGAGGTCTGTCACCGGACAAAAGCATCCATCGATGACATTACTAAAGCTCCCAGTTTCCCAACGCAATGGACCAGTCCCACGAGGCATCATGCACAGTCACTTCCCTCGACCACATTGTCCTCACTGTCGCCAACATCGAGGCCACAATCGCTTGGTACGAGAAATTCCTCGGCATGAAGCACGAAGAGTTCTCGTCCAAGGGCTCATCCCGCCACGCACTCAAATTTGGCAGTCAAAAGATCAACCTACACAAGAGCGATGCAGAGTTCGAGCCCAAGGCACACGTTCCCACGCCAGGAAGCGCCGATCTTTGCTTTTTGACCAAGACCAGCGTGGACGAGCTTCTGACGAAGTTTCACGATGCGAGAATACATGTAGAGGAGGATGGAAAGGTTGTCGAGAGGACCGGTGCCACCGGCACATTGAAGAGCATCTACCTCAGAGATCCTGACGCCAACCTTATTGAGTAAGTTGAAAAATGGTCAAATTAGAACCGAAATTATGCTTATACCCATGCAGGATCTCGAACTCTTCTTGAGTCTGCTGATATATACCTACAAACTCGTATATAGCCAGGAGCCTACAGCATAATGACACCAGAGCTTCATTGAATGACGATAATGAGGAGAAAATAGATTTCCAATACGAGAGGTTTTCAATACAAGCGAACTCGTCTCTATCTAGACCCTGACCTGCACCCACCTCAACTCATCCTCGCGCTCTGCACACTGCCACAACCCATTCCTCTTCATCTCCTGAGCGATCCTCCCCGGTTCCCATAACCCCAGCAGTAGCTAACCTTCATCGCATGCGTCACAACCGGCAGCAACAACAGCGTCCGTATCTCCGGTGTCCATTCTCCTCTCATCACTGCATTGATGCCCTCCCCAAAGTCCCACTGCCTATGACCCACAACATGCCCAACCAGAACGGTGGGTCCACGACTGCTAGCGTCGCTACAGTGGCATGCACGAGTCGTGGGGATTCATTGCCGTATAATATCACAGCGAGTAGCATCAGAGCGGACAGGAAGGAGTCGGTGCTTAATTGAAGGATCAGGAGCTGTTCGAGGGGTATTACGGCATGAGGTGGCGAGCTAGAGGCGGAGAGATTACGACATGAGGTGGCGAGATAGAGGCGGGGAGAAAGGTCGATGGCATGGAGAGCGCGGGAGGGAGGAGGAAGAACGAGCCGTAGGTGCTAAGGGTGTTGGGTTAGTGTCAATACCCGAAGGGTATCGTGGGAGCGAAAGGCATAAACAGAGTGGAGTGAGAAGGTGGTAAGGCTGGAAGCATACTGCGGCGGGACATACATGAGGAAGGGCTCGACGACCAGGAAGAACTAGCGTGGAACTGGAGGCATTATGTTCGCCATAGCTTGCTGCTGTAAGGTCGTTGCGTGACCTATGCTTGCATATAGTAACACGTCAAAATACTTGAAGCCGTCTGGAGAGTATCGTACTGACTCTGCACGCGCTACTCTAGCAGGAAGTATAGACGGCGCTGAACAGATCACTAGGCAGATACAGTAAGGTCTATACACTTAATCCGCCACGTCCCTAGGCCCTATTAATCGTCTTTCGTCCTCGTTCCTCGTTCCGCCTTTAGTCCCGTACAACTTTGATCAAGTCAACGATATAGGGCTCCCAGTGCGTCACAAAAATGTAGTTATAGTCCTCCACTTCAGATCATGACCCGATGTCAATGATACACGATCCCGATTCACCAAAAAGACAGAAACCAAATGACATACAGCAGCTGAACTCCGTTTGCGGTTACCCACCAAAGTATTACGCAGCCAGTACAGTGAATTGCTTAAGTACGTCAGAGCGAACGTGATGGCCTGATTCCAATTTTCTGTGTTCGTATGTGCTGGGCAGCTCATCAGAATCGAATAGTGTAATAGCTTGTGCTCTGCGTGCGTTGGGGTGAGTTTGAGGTTTCGTATGCCCAGATGGGAAATTCCCAACAACACACCAGAAGAAAAAAAGTCCCAATCTGCTAAGGCGACAGTGACCGACTTCTTCTCTGTCTCGAAACGACTTCTTGACTTCGAGTAGACAAAAGCCTTTACAGCATGCCGCCCACAGAGCGCGAACCCCTGCTCCCACTTCCGTCCACCCCTCCACCTCGCGGCGACCACCCCATCACCTGGTCTCGCGCCTACAAATACTTCGTCGTCCTCCTCCTCGCCTTCCAAGCCTTCACCGTCACCTTCACCTGCATCTCCGTCGTGCCTGTGGCCAACACCATCATCGCAGACCTCTCCCCCTCTGTCCCCGCCGGCAAACTAAAAGCCAGCAGCGTCCTCCTCGTCACAATCTGGGAACTTGGCGAGGCCGCCGGTCCGCTTTTGATTGCCCCACTATCAGAACTCTACGGCCGCCGCCCAGTGTACAATGTGGCGAATCTGCTGTTCATTGCCAGCGTGGCAGGGAGTGCGTTTGCGCCCAGCGCCGAGGTCCTGATCGCGGCACGCTTCATGACGGGTGTTGCGGTGGCGGGAAATGTGCTCAATCCCGCGATCGTGGGGGACGTGTTTGGGCCGGAGAGCAGGGGCTCGGCGATGTCGATCTTGATGCTGGCGCCGCTGCTGGGAGGTGCCGTGGGGCCTGCAATTGCGGGCGCTATCGCACAATCAGCTGGGTGGAGGGAGATTATGTATATGGCGCTTGCGTTGGCGGTGGGGTGTGAGCTTCTGTTTTTGACGCTTTTCAAGGAGACTTATGGGGTGGTGATTGAGCGGGAGAGACGAAGAGCTGAAGGCAATGTGGAGGAGGAGGAGGAGCGTGGTGCAACTGGAGATGAGGAAGTGGCGGTGGCGAAGAAGGTGGCCAGGGGTGGGTCGGCCTTGTGGTTGTCTGTGCTGCGCCCGGCACGCGTGTTTTACAGCTCTGCGGTGTTGCAGATTATGTCTTTATATGGCGGCTTGTCGTTCACGTTCTTTTATACCATGTCCACCACGCTGCCGGACATCCTTGCCACACGGTATTCACTATCGCCGGCACTCGTTGGTGTCTCGTTTCTTTCATTCAGTAGGTCGAAGTCACTCGAGCAAAACACTCTTTACACAACACTCACACAAGCAGGCGTCGGCTCTTTCATCGCCATAATAGTGACTAACCAGATCCTCGATCGTATACACCTCAAGTTGAAGAGTTCAGAAGACGCCACCTCCGCGCCTGCGAACCGCCTTCCACTCATGATCTTCGGCGCTATCATACTCCCTCTTGTTGTCGCCCTCTACGGTTGGGCGGCTGAGCTCATTCTTCCACTACCAGTTATGCTAATCTCAGTCTCTATTCTGGGCTTTGCGGTCCTGACGACCATTGTCTCACTGATGGCTTACATAGTCGATGCTTTTGGTATCTACTCAGCATCAGCGCTGACCTCGCAGCTCGTCATAAGGTGTCTACTGGGCACTTTCCTGCCACTTCTGACGCCTTTGTTAACGGATGCGGTGGGTTGGGGTTGGGGCTTCACGATTCTGGCAGCGGTATGTCTGGTGCTGGCGCCAGTTCCGGTTTTGGTCTTCTGGTATGGCAGACAGTGGAGGCAGGGATCTGAATATACAAAGGATGCCTAGAAGACTACAGAAAGGCGATTGACGGGCTCTGATATCACATTGGTCACTCTCGATAACTCTTCTACTCTTCTACAGAATCTTCCGAAATAGATTATGACATCAATTCAGGAGAGTGCGGTGGAGCGAACGCCTATGCATGAACAGAGAGGAAGTTACCAGAAGTAACGCCTTAGGAGAGGCGTCTCATAGAGATCGCTTGCTGATAGCCTTGGCCGGGTGTGGTGCTCTGGAGAGTACCGTGGTCAAGCAACACACGAGGTCCAGTGTTCGGATCTTAGGAGCCTATTGGTGATCAAGATCGGGTATTTCCTGACCGTCGCAAAGGCGATGAGGACTAAGAGGTTCTGAAGAGTGCCGTACAGGGAAGCAGAAATATATTGTCGAGCTACTGGTAGTGAGGCATCAAAGGCCGTGGGGAGTGCCGTAGACTTCTGGACGGAAATGCGCTCCCTGACATCAAACCAAACGTCAGCCCACAGTTTAGAGAAAAGTCTTCTGGTACAGTGCATCGACCTGGAATGGCTGCCCGGAGAAGACACAACTCTTATTCGACCTCAGTTTTGAGCCTGCACGACAGAGGCTCGATGTGCATGGAAAAAGTGAGAAAGTAGTTCCGTTCGGTCAGAGCTCAGGTAAAAGTTCAAGGTTGAGAGACCATAGCTAGTGGGGTCGTTCGCGATAGGATCAAATCCGCAGATTCAAACCTTCCAAACGCACAGACCGTTGCAGCATGCATATGAAGTCACACCCTCTGCCGAAGTGGCTGACATGCATGCATACATACTTGATACCCACAGAATGCAAGTACAATTGTCAGTTTCGCAATGCAAAGCATCAATGCCTGACGGAGCTCATGCCCTTCTTGATTAGATGAGCCTGTTGCCTTGTAGGCAGGAGATACTACGTGATATATTCACTGCCACAGAGCATCTCATCCGTGGCCAGGCTTTAGCGCCAGGAGTCAGCATGCATGGTCGATATGAGGCGTGTTTGTCAAATTTGATGCCCTTTTTCCTGAAGCTCGACACCTCTTCAACTCAGTTCTATTGACAAGTGATCTGACTGGACGTCGTTGATACGGACTTGTGGTGAGTCAAGACTGTACTGCGCTGTCCTCTCGAAACGTTTCACATGAAAGCTGACTTGTTTCAGCATAGTCACATCTGCCACTTGGGATCGGAGTCACTCCATCGTGCCTGAACTCCCAATTCTCCATCACTTCTTCACCTTCACCTTGCATCTTCACATCTCCACTCAATAATCAAATAACTTGACACAAAGCTTCACTTGCTTCGTCGCAGCAATCTTCCTGTCACCCTCAATTACACAACCATAAGCTGCAGTTCCCAGACATCACACTTTCAAGACAGCAATTGTCTCAGAATTGTGCTACGAAAGCAAGAACGACTGACTCCGGTCCACGACGCTATTTCACGTGCCGTTATCGGCAAGCACTACCTCGCGTCTTGTGTTCGTATCGAAAGGTGAAGGAACCTGCTCGAAGATTAGGTGCGAAGTTTGACACAGATTCTTGAAAGCTTGACTGACAAATCTTCCCAGATGGCTACATCAAGTTCAGAATCTTCGCGTCTGGCACAAACACTCGGTCATCTGCCTCTACAGACAAGCCATCACGCAAGTCAATTGACGCGTTCGGACATCCTCGGGCTGTCGATCTTCACCTCATCGTATTTTCCCCCTCTGGATGAAATGAGCCTCCTGCCGAGGCCGTTCCGAGTGAAGCTCAATCTCAGCATCCATGACGCCTTGGTGCTGGAGGCGCTCGCAGATTCACTTCTTCAGAGAGAGATCAAAAGTCTCGAGTTGCAACCGGGTCGTCCACTGGCAGGCTTAAAAGCATCCACAATATGGTGGATGTCCTGAAGATAGTACTGCCAAAGCTTTCACAACTTGAGCATCTACACTATGTCGAAGAACTAACCGCAAATCAAATCTTGCAGATTGACGACGGTCTGATTCGTGCGCTTTTTGGTGCTCAGCGACTCCGCCATTTAGCCATTAGTCGTTCCACAGTTGACAACAATCTTTACTTGTCCAAGGTCATTCAAGTAAACTGCATATGGAGGCTGTCAACAATCAATCTTGTACAGCTTCGCACTGGGGCCGACAATTTTCAGATGAAGACTTTTCTCACAGATCTTCTCGCTGCAGCACGACAGAACGTGCGCGCGGTAACGCTGGATGTGGAGGAGTTGGATGTTCGCCCGATGGCAGAAGACGCAAGCTCGAAGCAACCGATGTTTCCGTCGCTGGAGCATGTTGTTATCAAAAACGCCAAGATGAGTGCCGAGACTGCACGCGCCATCTACACATCCAACAAGCTTCGAAGCATGGCTTTGTCATTCCACCATTACAGCTTCCAGGACGACAGTTTCCATCTAAACAATGCTGTGCCGGCCACCTGTCTCAACATATCAAATTGGGGCTCGACTCGCGCTTCAAGGAGTCGGAATCGTCTACATGGTTTCATCAAGGGAAATCCCACTATCACGCATGTGAACATACGCCCAGTTCCTGGCTCAAACATCAGAGATTCGATCGTTCAGGACTGGATCTTGCTTCCCTTGTCGTCTTACAACAAAGCTTGCATGTCTCTATCCGTCCAAGGGGGACCTGATTTGGTGAGCCCTGCGACCTTTCTGTTACTGTCTGACGTGAAGATGCTGGAGCAGATACGTCTGGAGATACAAACGCAGGCCTCACCTCGAGTGCGCATCGTACACAACGATCTCAAGACTCAACTCAGGTCACTTAAACACTTGAAGTGTCTGATCATCGACGGACATGTGGAGGGTCGCCTAGCATCGAAGACATGGCAAGACGAAGACCTTGACAAAGTTCACGAAGAGCACCGGCCGGCAACAATCAAGAATGATCTTCTGGCGTTGGCAGCGAGCTACGTCATGACATTTCCCAGTTTGCAAGTGCTCGGCATCGAGAACGCTTGGTTTGAGTTCGATACCGTCGCAAGCCAGTCTACCATTACCGAGGCATTATTCGAGCCGGCCGCTGTGAAGAAAGCGCCTTACGCGCTCAAAGCATCGTTTCGAGTTGATGAGCATTTGACGATATGATGTGGTGGAACCCGATAAGTATCGATTTGTGTGGCGAGAAGATGTTGAATGTCAGGCAGGAGATTTAGTTGACGATTGAAGAAGTTGTTGCAAAGGACAACAGGGAACGCACGATCTGTCGCATGTCTGCCGTAGTTTGGCCTGAGCATGGATAGTTGCTGTCCGTGGACCTAGCATATCACATATCGCTAGAATCAGGTAGTCGCGGATACATACTGAATGTCTCGGAACATGCTGTCATGAAAGCCTTTGTCAATGTGTACGTCTTGCTTGTTCTCTGCCCAGATGGTTTTCCATGTCTGCGGCACTCTCCCAACGCACTCTCACTCATCTAGTTAAATGCTCGGTATCGGGAGATTTGCCCCCCATGACCTCACTTTTTGATTTCCAATGCAATGCGGGGTGTTTCTCGAACATTTCATCGAACCATTAAACTAGTATATATTTGCCACCTACATCTCTCAGTAAAATCGCCAATACCTTTACGATCTCCAATACTATCCACAATGTCTCCTCGCTACGACTCCAAAGATACTTCAGCCAAGGCCCTCGGCGAGCCTCTCAAATTCCATGTCTCCGGCCGCTCCGCACCCAACCGCTTCCTCAAGGGTGCCATGACCGAGAGATTATCATCATGGGACCCCAAGAACTTCGAGAAGCGCGGTATCCCCTCAGACAACCTCATCAATGCCTACCGCAGATGGGGCGAGGGTGCTATTGGCTTGATCCTTACCGGTAACTTGATGATCGACTACGACCAGCTCGAGGCAATGGGCAACCCCATCATTCCCCGCACAGACGACTCCTTCTCCGACTCCAGCGAGCGCTTCCGGCAATTCAAGCGTATGGCTGAGGCCAGCAAAGCGCATGGATCGCTTGTCGTTGGCCAGGTATCGCATCCTGGTCGTCAATGCGAAAACCGCATCCAGCCAAACCCGGTCTCTGCTTCCGATGTCCAGCTCGAGGGCGACGTCATGGGCATGAACTTCAACAAGCCCCATGCCGCCACTCAGGAGGAGATCGACCGCATCGTCGACGGATTCGCCCACGCCGCAGAGTATCTTCACAAAGCCGGCTATGACGGTATCGAGTTGCACGGCGCCCACGGCTACCTCATCGCCCAGTTCCTCTCCGAGACAACCAACCAGCGCACGGACAAGTACGGCGGCAGTCTCGAGAACCGCTCGCGCATCATCATCGAGATGGCCCAGGCTATCCGCAAGCGCGTGCCCAAGGACTTCATCCTCGGAATCAAGCTGAACAGTGTCGAGTTTCAGGCGAAGGGCTTCCAGCCCGAGGAAGCAAAGGAGCTTTGCCAGCTGTTGGAGAAGAGCGAGTTTGACTTCGTCGAGCTGTCCGGTGGAACGTATGAGTCACTGGCGTTCGAGCACAAGCGTGAAAGCACGAAGGCGAGGGAGAGCTTCTTCTTGGATTTCGCCGAGCAGATCACTGCTGGTCTGAAGAAGGGCGGTCTTGCCACGTACGTGACTGGAGGTTTCAAGACTGTCGGCGCCATGGTCGACGCGTTAAAGACCGTCGACGGTGTCGGTCTGGCACGCCCGCTTACCCAGGAACCCCGTCTTTGCAAGGACATCCTGGATGGCAAGGTTACTGGTGCCATCAAGCAACACTTCGACGACAGCAACTTTGGATTGACCAATGTCGTCGCTGGTACACAGATCCGACAGCTTGGAAAGGACCAGGAGCCGCTGGATGGCTCGAGCGATAAGGTCGTCGAGGGCTTCATGAAGGACATGGGTGTGTGGAGTGAGGGCATGAGTAAGGACAAGAACTTGGAGAAGTTTGGATATATCGATCTGGACAATGTGCCCAGCGCGCCGTATGGTACTGCGGCTGCTTCTTGAGGAATGATGGAATGATTGAAATGATGGCAATGATAACAAACAGAAGGAATGTAAGATAGACAGATACTAGAATCAGAATATTAGAACACATGGAAGCACAGTCGACCGTCGATGGCACACGCCACGACATTGCTCGGTGCACTGTACGCAAGCATGATACCTCTGTCCTCGGAACCCACATCGTCGTGGACGGAAAATCCGTCTAGTGCTTTCGTAGCCCGTGATGTCTTCGCCACTCTTCACGAGTTTCTAGGCTTGGGTTAAATTTCCAGATAATGTGTCTTCTTACCAACATCCTAGTCATGGCAACGACATTAGAAACCAAACCTGTGTCAGCCCCTGAGCTTCCACTTCATAAACAACAACCAGCTCAGGATTGCGATTTGCAAAGCTATAGCAGAAGAGAAGAATGCGTCTTAGGTGCGCCGCGACAGTTGAAGGAATGAAACTCTCTATATCGTCACGAAGAAGCTCTTCTCGCCGTCCTGCGGTACCACTTTCGCCCTCTCACTGATCGGATCCCCAACGCTCGTCCTGATCCTCTCGACAGTCGCCGGACTCCAAAGTCTCAGCACCTCGTCCTCATCGCCCTCCTTCTTCCACTGCTTCCCCGCCGCTTTTAATGCCTCTCGAATTGCAAAGAAGACTGCGCTCCCCATGAACAGCGGCGGTTCTCCCACACCACGGCTGCGCTGTATCTGTAGCACCAGAATCAGCAGACTGTACATTGAGTAGAGACAGAGAAATGACGATACTCACCGTGCGCAAATTCTCCCACTCCACATCCTTCAGCAGACTGACATTCATCTTCTGCGGGACATCCCTGAACCCCGGAATCTTGTATGTTCCTGGTCCTCTCGTTGCAATCTGTCCGCTCGCACGATGCCACAAGCTTTCCTCCATCGTGAACAGCCCCATCCCCTGCACGAACGCACCCTCGATCTGGCCGTAGTCGATTGCAGGGTTGATACTTCGCCCCACGTCCATTTTTATGTCTGCCTGGAGACATGTCCATGCCCCGGTGAGCGTATCGATCTCTACCTCTGCAGCAGCACAGCCTTGTGTGTAATAGTAGTGCAGCATGCCGCGGTTTTCTCCCCAGACGTAGCCGATGTCGGGAGTCTTGTAGAAGCCTGTGGCGCTGAGAGAGACTCGGTCGAAGTAAGCGGCGTGTGCAATGTCTTTGAGCGGGGTTTTGGCGCCTAAGCATTCGTAGTATGGCGCGAGGCGCTCCTTGAGTGTTTCGCAGGCATTGTGGATTGCGTAGCCATTGAGGTCGGAGGAGGCGCTGGCAGCGGTCGAAGATGTGTTCGGTACGGTATTGGTGCTGGTGTCCGCAATGTATACATCGGCAGTGGGGATGCCAAGGCACTCCGCAGCGACTTGTATCATCTTGGTGTGGAGGCCTTGGCCCTAGAGGTGAATGTGTCAGGATATGTTGAGTGCTAGAAGGTGCCAAGCTCAAAAGCTCGAACGTACCATCTCGGTTCCACCATGGGCAAGTAGAACACTACCATCGTGGTATATATGCACGAGGGCACCCGCCTGATTGAGCCAGAGTGCTGTGAAAGAGATGCCGAACTTGGTCGGTATGAGAGCTAACCCGCGCTTGCGCCATTTGTTCTCTTTGTTGAACTGCTCGACTGCCAACTTGCGTTCCCAGTACTTGGACTCCTCCTGCACCTGGCCATACATTAGTGGTACGTGCCAGTCCGTAAGAGCTTGGTTGTAGTGCGTCGTTTCGCCATCTTTGTACCTAGTAATCGTGTATTAGCACTTTCCAGGTAGGACCTGGCAGGACCATGTTTCGCTGGCAGATAGGGTTCGCTTGTTCTTACAAGTTGATTTCTCTGAGCTTCTCGACAGGCATGCCGAGATGGTCGGCGATTTCGGACATGAAACTACAGTCAGATAGTCAGCAAGACTTCTGCCTTGTGGTATGGGCAAACTGCTGACCTCTCGCAGATGAACATTCCCTGTGGACCTCCAAACCCTCTGAAAGCCGTATTGCTCACAGTATTTGTCTTTGCGATCCTGCCTCTGACATGGATGTTTGGGATCTTGTAGCAATTGTCAATGTGCGAGATAGCGCGCTCAACGACTGCGCCACTCAAGTCCTGTGTATGACCTCCGTTGCAGTAGACATCAGTATCGAGGGCTTGGATCTTGCCATCCTTGTTGACTGCCACTTTCCATGTGGCGAGGAAAGGATGACGTTGGCCAGAGGTGATGATGTCCTCATCACGATTGAGCATGCAGCGGACAGGACGCTTTGACTTCTTCGCGGCAACAGCCACAATGCCAGCGAGCTGGATCGATCTGGTTTCTTTACCACCGAAGCCACCTAGGGATGTGTTAGCAGATATGTCTTTCTCAAGGGCACTCTCCACATACCACCCAGCCTCTTGACACGCGACACAATCTTGTTGGCCTTCACACCTGTAACCTGTGCCACATATGATTGTGTCTCTGATGGGTTTTGCGTACTACTCCAGATCTCCATCTCCCCGTTCTCCGGCTTAGGAATGGCGACACAGGCTTGGGTTTCTAGATAGAAGTGCTCCTGCCCACCTTGTCTACTGATGCCAGTGAAGACATGATCAGCTTCAGCAAAGGCTTCATCAGGTTCACCATTCTTGATGTATCGGTAGTGCGAGAAAAAACTCTCTTGCGCAATGGCTTCCTCCATTGTGAAGATAGCTGGCAGCTCCTCATATTCGACCTTGACCAGGCGTGCAGCATTCTCGGCGTGCTTAGCTGTATCTGCCAGGATCATGCCGATAGGTTGTCCAGCTGTATTGACCTCATCTACTGCGAAGAACTGTTCATCGTTGCACGGCGCTCCCCACCAGTTAGCTTCTGGCGTAGGCAAGTCCTTGTGCGTCACAAAGTCCACCACGCCTGGAAGTTCAAGCGC